>Ga0080006_1144957_pt1 | contig 28242 bp, 33 predicted proteins | sample RS3BMetagenome_FD_69209 | JGI IMG/M metagenome (GOLD analysis project Ga0080006, IMG submission 69209) | Ferric oxide microbial mat and aquatic microbial communities from Rainbow Spring, Yellowstone National Park, USA - RS3B (SPADES... ...
AAGATATAATGCAACTGATGAATGGCTCGAAGGAAGATAGGCAGAAAGCAGAAAGAAGGTTGGCTGCTATAATTAAGATGAAGACAAGAGACGAATGGAGCAGTATCCTTATGGAAAAAGAGACATGCATCACTCCAGTCCTGGATATATCTGAAGTTCTGAATTACCCATGGAGCAGGGAAGTGTACGATGCTCAAAGGAAGGTTTTGATTATACCTATTAAATCCAGGGGTGACAAGAAGCATGCAGTCAAGGAGGCACCTTCCATTGGTGAGGATACTGATGATATTCTGTCAAGCTTGGGCTATGGCAAAAGGGAAATAATGATTCTTAAGAGTAAAAATGTCGTTCAGTAAAAACTTTGTCGTTGGATAAAATATCATGCGTGACATAGAAAAAAAGAATTATGTCCATCCAGAGCTCGTGAGATTCCCACATCATATCGGAGAATACCTAATTTTAGGATGAGCTTGATTAACGCTTCTTCTGTCTTAACCAATCAACTATTTTCAAAGAATCATTCTTCGTTCCAAAAAGAGGATGAGTTTTCTACATACCTCTTGTTTTCTTCATGACCGACTCCCAATTGCCACTGACCTTTTCCACAATTACCCTTCTCCCTTCCTTTCTTACTTCTACAATGTCGCCAACATTCAACCCCAAATCTCTTCTTACTTCTTCAGGAATGATAACCTTGAATTCTTTTGCAATTTTTATCCTCAAAGTTGGTCTATAATCGTATAAATAAAAAAGCGTTATTGCATCTGGAATCTTTTCCAGACATAAGCTATTTCCACTTTCGTCTCTGATATCTATGCTTTATAGCTAGCAACGCAGATCCATGTAATATTTTTTATTTATGAACCTGTATAACCTAGTCGAAAAATATTATTACGAAAGAAAATATGGGTAGCTATCGTCTTCCATTTCAAACTTCACCATTTTGAAAGTCTTAAACGATATCCCGACCTTTCCAATTGCATCTAGAAGTCATCGGACTTCGCGATCACTGCCTTGGATGGCAAGGTTGGTCATTTCAAAGTGGCGGGCCCGCGAGGATTTGAACCCCGGATCTCCGGCTCCGAAGGCTTGCGCACCTGCATTGAAGGTACAGCGTCCTGATCCATACTAGACGACGGGCCCGATAATAGTCTTGAGGCTTGGTTTATGAATGTTTGATGAATAATATATAATTAATAGCTCCTTTTTGTCATGACAACATGCAAAACAGTTGGTTTCGAAGTAAGGAATTAATCTTTCCTGCAAAAGCTGCGGTGCATGCAGAGCGTTGATGTTAATATATCTCAGGAGCTCAGGAAGAGATGGGGCGAGCCGGCCGACCCATCAATAATTAATGAAACCATAGAGGCGTTGAAAAGCAAGTCCTTCGAAGCATACCTGGTAAACACAAAGGAAGAAGCAGCGAGTCTGGTCTTTTCTCTGATACCTGCGGGTTCAGAGGTTTGGGATAATACGTCTATCACACTTCTGGAGACAGGAATATCACAATACATTAGAGATGGCGGTAAATATAACGCTTTAAGGAAAAAGGTCTTCAGTATTAGCGACCCGAAGGAGAGGCTTGTTGCCAGAAGAGCAACAGCAACTGCAAAATATGCTGTGGGAAGCGCCAATGCTCTAGTCAAGGATGGAACTATAATGATAGCGTCGATGACAGGGAGTCAGATGCCATATTATGCTTACAGTAGTGAAAACGTAATATTTGTCATAGGTAGTCAAAAGATAGTCAAGACGTTTGATGATGGATTGAGAAGGATAGAGGAGTATGTTGTACCTTTGGAAGACGCGAGGGTAAAGAGTGAAGGAGGGAAGGGGACATCTTTCAACAAGCTTCTTGTAATCAGGAAAGAATTCATACCGGGTAGGATCAAGGTAATAATTACAAAAGAGAGGTTAGGGTTCTAAAATAAATCAATTTTACTAAATACAAGAATCATGCACTTGCTGCCTCTTCAGTCTTAAACGTTTCAGCCTTATCAGATAACTCTGTATGATCCTCCATTATCTCTAGCGGCTTTAATCTCCGCTTGTTCAGCCTGAGTGAAAAAACATCGAACCTATTATACCCTCCAGTTATATCGTGTATTTCCTTCCATTTTATGGATTCTGCAAGGTCTATTTCAGCGATAACTATACCTTCTTTACCGATTAGTGGCTCGGTTATGTATTCACCTGTTGGACCGAATACAGCTGTGACAGGAGGAGCTGCCTTTTCAAGTATATTTGATATTTCACCGTCATATTTTGCCAGAAAATTCATGGCATCATCGTTAATAACGCATGACGCAACTACTGTGAATATCTTGCCTTCGAAAGAGTGTGCTGCAGCCCTTATCCTTATTGCATCCGTCAGATTGTAATCCTTTGAACCAGGTCTTTCGAAAGGCCATGATGTCGGGAAAGTAGCTATGTGTACATTCTCTCCCTGAGCCAGCAGGCTGTATCTAGCTAGAGTGTTTGTATTTTCGCCACAAATCAGCACCCCAAGGTTTCCGATTTCTGTGTTGATTACTGATAGTCCTGACCCGTCCCCGTTAGCCCAGGTTAATTTTTCGGCCCACGTTGGAACCAATTTCCTCCTTACATTTAAAAGCACACCAGTTGGCGAAAAGAGTAAATTTGTGTTCCATAATGTACCCAAGCTCATATGACTCTTTTCTGTAATGCCTACGGATAGATATACGTTGTTTGATGCAGCTATATCACACAGTTGCTTGAAAGAGTCAGAATTCAATTCCACTGCATTATCATACAGCATCCTATAGAATCTATGCTGGTCAACTGGCCTCAGGAGCAGATTCCAAACCGGGAAGCAAGGAACAAAAGACTCACCAAACACAACAAGTCTGGCCCCCTTTGCACTAGCTTCTCTTGTCAGGCTTGATACCCTCTCAATCGTTTCTTTTCTATCAATGTAGACTGGAGCTGCCTGAACCGCAGCAACCTTAAATTTTGGATAGGTTTCTTCTGTCAATACTGTAACGTAGAATAGAATCGATAAATAAAAAGGTGACGATCTATACTATTGTGTCCTTTATGCATATTAGCTTTGAATCTTGCTTTCTACAGGGGATGTATCAGCAGGAGATGTGGAAATACCTGCAGGCACCTGTACCTGCACTGCTTTTCTTGGAATAACTGCACTCAGTGCTGCTGTTATCACCAGGTTAAGAGCGAGAACGATTATGCCTATGTACATGCTGCCGAATGGAGTAGGAAATAGTGTTGTCGTTATTTTGCCAAAGTTATTTGCCTGAAGGACCATATAGAGACCTGCAATTATCGATATAGCTGTCCCTGTAAATATAGCTTCCTTCTTGAACCAGTCTGTATAAAGAGATAGAAACACGGCGGGAAGGATCTGAATTATGATTATCGCTCCGACAAGGTAGAATTGCAGTGCATATGTTGCAGGAACTGTGAATACAACTGCTAGAGCTACAAATTTGAAGATCGCTGAGGCCCACTTTGCTATTGTAGCTTCTCCCTTTTCACTGATGTTTGGTCTAAATTCCTTGATTACATTTCTAGCTATCAGGTTACCCTGCGCTATAGCCATTACTGCAGCTGGCACAAGACCGCCTATGAATATCCCGAGCAAAGCAAGTCCTGCAAGCCATGGAGGAAGCTGAGTTATCACTAGAGATGGTATCACGTATATCCCTCTGCTAGCAGCAGGGAAGTTTGATAGAAAGTTGACAGCTGCAGGAACCTTGTTCACCAGTATCCCCAGCATATCTCCAAGTGCTAGAGGAATTGCATATAATACTGCTAGAGAAAAGCCAGTCCTCAACTTCTTTGCGCTCTGAGCTCCTAAAGCTGCGTTTATGTTATGAGGCCAGAGATATGCCGATACAACTACTCCAAGCATGCTTGTGGAAAATGCCGCTGCTAGCGATGGGTTCATCGTAAAATACTTGCTTGGTAAGCCCTGCATACCTTTTGAGAATCCTCCTACAGCGGATATTGTTACTGCAATTACTGCTATAAGAGCTATCCATACAAGTATATCTTTCATGACTGCTCCGAGTGTTGCTCCCCTTAACCCGCTGGTGTATGTAAAACCTGCAAGGATAAGGAATGCAATTACCAGAGATATTTCCTCGATCTGACTGGAGGTTACTGTGCCCAGCAACATGCTTGCGAGCACAGCCTGAAGACCAGTAATCTGCAGAGCTATGTATGGAATAAGAGCGAATATGCCTATAAGTGCTATGAATACCGGCAAAGCTCTACCTCCGAACTTGTCTTTTATAAAGTCTGAAGCTGTGATATAACCCCTATCTTTGGCCCTCTGCCACAGCTTTGGAACGAAAATCATTGCAAAAGTGAAGACCATTGCTTGATATGCAACTCCAAAGAATCCATATGCACCCGATATGTAGACTGATGAAGGAATTGCAAGAATGGAATATGCTGTGTACCAGTCAGCCCCCTGCAGAAAGAAGGTAAGAACTGCTCCCAACTTTCTTCCAGCAAGAGCCCAGTCCCAGAGCTGGTCAAGGTTGCCCTTTCTGAACCTTGCTCCATAAAAGCCCAGTATTACGAAGATTGCAAAAAGGACGACAAACACTGAAGTCATTTCTGTAAACGATGTTGGGTCCATATGCTATCTACACCTTCGCCTCAGTTTCTTTACCAGCAGTCTGAGTGTAGACTAGCAGCAAAATCGTTGTGATGACATACATCAGTAGTACCCACCAGTAGAAGAATGGAATCCCCAGTAGTGTTGGTTCGACGAAGTTGTACCAAGGCCAGACGTATGCCGCGAAGACTATGATTACTACTGCTGCCAACAGACCACTCTTGTTGGCCATTGCACTAATCCGTACAATACTTACTTAAAAATATTTTTGATTGTGGAAAATTATGATTTTATGCCTGTAAAAAATTTGCAATAATTATAGTTTTAAAATAATAACCAAAATTTTGCTTTTACCTTAAATGTCTAACCTGCTGTCCCGTATATATTTGTCTTGGCCTAGTTATCCCCTGCTCTTTGTCCAATATCTGTTCCTGCCACTGCGCCAGCCACCCTGCCATCCTTGCAACCGAAAACAAAACAGTGAACATAGAAGTTGGAAAGCCCATAGACTGATATATGAGGCCCGAGTAGAAGTCTACGTTAGGATAGAGTTTTCTGCTGATGAAATACTCATCAGAAAGGGCTATTCTCTCGAGTTCAAGTGCTATATCCAGCAGAGGGTTCTTGCCAGTAACTTCAAAGACTTTGTAAGCTAGTTCTTTTATTATCTTTGCTCTTGGGTCGTAGTTCCTGTAAACTCTGTGGCCAAATCCGTAAAGCAGCTTCTTCCTTGCGTGAACCTGTTCTAGATATTCCGGAATCTTTTCCTTGCTTCCTATCTCCTGCAGCATCCTTACTACAGCCTCGTTTGCACCTCCATGCAAAGGACCGTAAAGTGCTGCAGCGGCCGCTGCAGCTGCACTGTATGGATCGGCATGAGAACTTCCTACTGTCCGCATCGCCGTCGTGCTGCAGTTTTGCTCATGGTCTGCATGAAGGATGAATAGCACATCAAGCGCCTTTGATAAGACTGGGTCTGGTTCATATTTTGTTGAAGGAGAGGGTTTGAACAGCATGTTCAGGAAGTTTGATGTATAATCGAGGTCGTTATCTGGATATATGTAAGGCATCCCGAGGGAGTGCTTGTAGGCCAAGGCTGCGATCGTTGGCATCTTCCCAAGAAGCCTGTGAATCTGCTTTGTCCTTGATTCTTCGCTGAATATATCCTTTGCATCTGGGTAGAAAGTAGATAATGCACCGAGAGTTCCCACGACAATACCCATAGGATGTGCATCGTGATGGAAGCCTTCAATGAATTTCTTTATATTCTCATGGACCATCGTATGCATTGTTATGTTGTTAACCCACTCTTTCAGCTGAGATTTGCTCGGTAACTCTCCAAAGATAAGCAGATATGCGACCTCTAGAAAAGTTGAGCCTGTTGCCAGTTCCTCTATCGGATATCCTCTGTAGCGAAGTATTCCCTTCTCACCGTCTATGAAGGTTATTGAGCTCTTACATGAGGCAGTATTCACAAGACCAGGGTCATAAGAAACAAGACCAAAGTCTTCTTCGGAGACTTTAATCTGTCTCAGGTCAATAGCCTTCACTGCTCCGTTTTCTATCGGAATTTCGTATATCTTACCCGTCCTGTTGTCTGTTACAGTAAGGGATTCTTTTTGCGACAAACCATCAACACTTCCTCCCAACCATCGTTGCATAAAAAATTGGCCTGTTCATTAAAATCGCTATGAGATGCCATTTGAAAGAATTTAAGCATTTCGACATTTGTCGAACATTAACCTGAGACTATCACAGGTTGATAACTTCCCTTCTTATGTGCCTCATAAAGGCCTTTAGAATAAGGTGGGTATATAATTCCTCTATCAGTCACAAGAGCTGTAACAAGTTCAGGAGGAGTTATATCAAAGGCTGGATTGAAGACCTTGACCCCTTTTGGTGCAATTCTTCTTCCTTTTACAGTTTCAACTTCCAACGGGTTTCTTTGCTCTATCCTGACCTCGGACAGCTTTGTCTCCATATCGACTGAAGACCATGGCATTGCAGAGTAGAAAGGAATTTTATGCCTTGAGGCGAGCACCGCTATTTGATACGTCCCAATCTTGTTCACGACATGACCATCGTTAAGAACTCTGTCCGCCCCAACAAAGACCTTGTCGACCATCCCCAACGATAAGGTATACCCGACCATTGTGTCTGATATCAATGTCACATCTATACCATCCTTCATCAGTTCATAGGCTGTCAGCCTTGAACCTTGAAGTGCAGGCCTTGTCTCAGTAGCAATCACCTTTACACTCTTCCCCTTTTTGATAGCGAACCTGATAGGCGCCAGTGCGGTTCCATACTCCACAGTAGCTAGAGAGCCTGCGTTACAGTGAGTTAGAATAGTATCTCCATTCTCTATCAGCTTCTCCCCATACTCGCCTATGAGCCTCGAAGTTTGTTCTTCGTAATTCATCAGTTCAACAGCTCTAGCAACAACAGCCTCTTTTGCATCGCTGATATTATCCGCATTTTGCAAAGCTTCGACCTCTCTCTCCAGAGCCCAGCGCAGATTGACAGCTGTGGGCCTTGCAGTAGAGAGGTAATCTTTGATCTCACCAGCCTTTTTGATTAATTCTTCCTTACTCATTGGCGTATATTTTTGCAGTTCAAGAGCTAGACCAAAGGCTGCAACAATGCCTATCAAAGGAGCACCCCTCACAGCCATATTTCTTATTGCATTGAAAGCGTCTTCCGCACAGTTTATCTCAATCCATTTTGTCCTCGTTGGCAAAAGCCTCTGGTCAAGAACACGCAGATGCTGATTATCCCACTTAATAGGCCTCAATGTTTACTGCGTTGAGCTATACCTTTAAAAAGATTTGAGTCTATTTGCTAAAACGAGCGAAGGAGTTAAAAAGGCGTTCAAAATAGGATAAACGATTCGGTGTATTACTGAATGTTTGCACCACAAGCTGGTTACGACAGAGCGTTAACCATATTCTCTCCTGATGGTAGGCTTTATCAGGTAGAATATGCTATTGAAACTGTAAGAAGGGGAACACTTGCTGTTGGTATCAAGTGCAAAGAAGGTGTTGTTCTTTGTGCTGAAGAAAAGGTAAGAAAGCTACAGACAGAAGGACTAAGCCAGAAGCTCTTTCAGGTAGACGACCATATAGGAATAGCAGCAGCAGGGTATGTGCCCGATGCCAGAGTTCTTGTTGATAACGCAAGAGTTTATGCACAGAACAACAGATTAATTTATGATGAGCCTGTCGATGTTGAGGGTGTAGCAAGAAAACTTGGAGATATGGCTCAGCAATATACCCAGTATGCAGGGGTAAGGCCTTTTGGAGTCTCTTTGATTATAGCTGGAGTTGATGAACAACCAGCCATATTCGTAACAGACCCAAGCGGAACTTACCTAGGGTATGACGCTGTAGCTATTGGAGGAGGGAGCGACCAGGTTAATGAATTCCTCGAGCAGAACTACAAAGTTGATATGACTCTTGAACAAGCAATAGAAATGGCAGTAGCGAGTGTGAAGAAGGCAGGGGAAGAGAAGGCTGAACCAAAGCATATCAAGGTTGCTACCATAGATATAAAGACAAAGAAGATGAGAACACTTTCAGAAGAAGAAGTAAATTCTTATCTTTCCAAGGTTTCAAAGGGACAGCAAGCCTAAATTAAAAGGTTTATTCGAGTGAATGGGTCTTATAACCAACCGTTTATAACTCTGTATATTAGAGAGTCATACAGCGAGAAACTGGAATTGACAGATAAGATAACCACCGTCCGTTTGACGGTGGGCGGGGATAAATTTGAGATCCTCGTCAAAGCGGATGCAGCCCTGAACTACAAGCAGGGGAAAAAACTTGAACTGAGCCAGGTGCTGGCCGCTGACGAGGTTTACACTGATGCATCTAAGGGTGATAGGGCATCTGCAGAGAAATTGAAAAGGGCTTTTCATACAGACTCGTTTATCCAGGCAGCGCAGATAATACTTCAGAAGGGCGAGCTGCAGCTTACAACTGAACAGAGACACAGAATGATAGAGGATAAGAAGAAACAGATAATCAACCTGATATCGAAAAATTATGTTGACCCAAAGACAAACCTTCCCCATCCGGCGTTGAGAATAGAGCAGGCTCTGGCTCAGGTGAAGATACCTATAGACCCTATGAAGCCTGCCGAGGAACAGGCAAAAGCAATAGTCGAACAGATGAGAATAATTTTACCTCTCAAAACAGGGAATGTAAAGCTCAGAGTTAGAGTTGATGCAGTCTATGCTCCTCAAGTAATAGGTGTATTGAAGAGCTTTGGAAATATAAAAAAAGAAGAATGGAAGGCTGACGGAGGACTGGAGGCGTTGATCGAGATTCCTATAGCAACCCAGAGAGCTCTGCTCGACAGGCTGGCAGCAACCACAAAGGGTAATGTGCAGGCAACTCCTGTGGAGTAATGCTTATATTTGAATTGGTGAGTTAAATGGCTAAAATACAGAGGAAGTTTGTTGTACCCGGTGACTTGATAATCAAAGCTGATATCAGGCCCCCGCCCAATACCTATAAAATAGGCGATGCTATTTATTCGCTGAAAGTAGGTCTGTCTGAGGTTGAGGGGAGGAACGTAAGAGTTATACCTTTATCAGGAAAATATGTTCCAAGAGTAGACGACTTGGTTATAGGGGTTGTAACTGACTTGAACGCGTTTGCATGGATAGTCGATATAAATTCTTTCTTTCCTGCATATCTGCCTGCTTCAGATGTCTTCGGTAAGAGGTATTCGCCAGAGACGATAGACCTGTCAAGAAAATTCGACGTGGGAGATGTAATACTTGCAAGGATAGCAACATTCGACAGGTCGAAGGACCCAATGCTAACCGTAGCAGGCCCCAGGTTAGGTAGACTGAATTCAGGTCACTTGGTGAAGATATCGCCTGTGAAGGTCCCAAGGCTGATAGGAAGAAAAGGCTCGATGTCCAAGATGATAGAACAGTCAACAGGGACCAGACTTACTATAGGACAGAATGGTATTGTGGTAGTTACAGGTCCTCCTGATAAGATTCCTCTAGCCATAAAATCGATAGAGATGGTGGAAAGAGAAGCTCATCTTGCAGGTTTGACTGAAGATGTGCAGAACTTTTTATCCAAGAAGCTGGGGGTTAAGCCGTCGACTATTGCGCCACAGCGTAGAGATCATAATGAGTGAATGAAAGATGGTAAAACTGATTGATAAGAAGAACCTGAGAGTTGATGGAAGAAAGCTAGACGAGCTAAGGCCGATAAAGCTTCAGGTTGGAGTCCTGAAAAATGCAGATGGTTCTGCATACATAGAATGGGGTAGGAACAAGATAATGGTAGGGGTGTATGGACCAAAGGAATGCCATCCCAAACATATGGCATTGCCTGATAGAGCTCTCCTCAAATGCAGATACCACATGGCTCCTTTCTCCGTAGATGAGAGGAAGCCTCCTCAACCATCAAGGAGAGAGATAGAGCTTTCAAAAATAATCAGAGAGGCTCTTTCTCCTGCAATAGTGTTAGAGGAGTTTCCCAGAACTGCTATCGAGATATATGTTGAAGTCTTGCAGTCTGACGGAAGCTCCAGAGTTGCTTCTATCACAGCTGCATCTGCTGCACTTGCCGATGCTGGCATACCTATGAGGGACTTGGTGGCTGGGTGTGCTGTCGGAAAGGTAGATGGAAAGATAATTGCAGATGTTAGTGATATTGAGGATAAGGAAGGAGAAGTTGATTTGCCTGTAGCTTACATGCCTAATCTTGACCTAGTTACACTACTTCAGAGTGATGGTGCCTTGACCAAGTCTGAATTTGAAAAGGCGTTCAAGCTAGCGCTTGAAAAATGCAGATTCGTCTATGATATACAGAGGAATGCGCTGCTTGAAGGGTTTATGAGAACCAGGAAGGAGGCAGAGTGAGCAATGTCTGCTGCTGAAAGAAAGCATGAATTTGTAGACAGCATGAGGAGAGAACAGATGCTTAGCGAGCTATCTTTCGGAAGAAGGCTAGACGGCAGAAAGTTTGATGATTATAGACCTATCGAAGTTCAGATTGGGCCTATAGTAAAGGCTGATGGTTCAGCGATGGTAAAGATAGGCCATACGACTGCTCTAGTTGGCGTAAAAGTTCAGGTTGGCAATCCTTTCCCCGATACTCCGAACGAAGGTATACTTACCGTGAACGCAGATGTACTCCCCCTAGCATCTCCTTATGAAGAGCCAGGACCTCCTGATGAAGACACTATAGAGCTTTCAAGGGTTGTGGACAGAGGGATAAGGGAATCACATATGCTTGATATGGAATCGCTAGCTATCATTCAAGGAAAAAAGGTCTATGCAGTATTTGTAGATGTTACTGTTCTAGATGTAGATGGCAACCTGTTTGATGCTGTATCTTACGCAGCTGTTGCTGCCCTTGCAACCACAAAATACAGGAAGGCTAACGTTAAGGGAGATGAAGTAACGCTTTTGGAAGAAAGAGTGCAGCTGAAGCCAAAGACAATTCCTGTATCAGTCACAACAGCAAAGATAGGAGAATATCTGGTTATAGACCCTGATGGGACTGAGGAGGCTGTGATGGATGCTAGGTTAACTTTCACTTATGATTCGAAGGGGAGGCTCTGTGCAACCCAGAAAGGTGGCACTTTCGGCTTTACTCCTGCAGAAATATTAAAGCAGGTGGAATCTGCCAGACTGAAGGCGGCGCAGAACAGGAAGATATTGGAGAGTGCAATAAAAAATGCCAAGAAAGAGTAATCAATCCCTTGCTGGTTTAGGGGCAGAATACGGTGCAACTCTGAGAAAGAGGTACACGAGAGTATATAGGGAATTAAAGAGCAAAAGAAGCTGCCCCTCGTGTGGCTCCCCTGCTTTCTCGAGACTTGCTGTTGGTATATGGACGTGCAAAAAATGTGGTTATACTTCAACAGGTGGAGCATACACACACGAATAATAGCTAGCATAATTCTATGTATAAGGCTGGTAAAAGTCAGGTATGATGAGTATCAGACTAGCCATGAAGGTGAAGACTGACAAAAGGATTGCAAATAGCCTTTTGAAAGCTATTTATAATGATGTGAAGAAAGAGAAGAAGATAGAGCTAGTCAAAGATGTCGATGGTTTTACCTTTTTGGGCTATGGTTTATCTGCTGTAGAATGCAGAAGGGTTGTAAGGAGCTATCTAACCCTTTTAAAGACGGCGGAAGAGAGTATTAGAGCGGTAAATAAGTGACCTTTATGAGTGAAGCTAATCTGCCTCCATGGTTGCAGGAACAGCTTGCAAAGTACGAGCAGCTAAGGCAGACCCTGCAGACAGTGTTAGCTCAGAAGCAGCAGCTGGAGGCTGAACTTGCAGACACCGAAAGGGCTATACAGGAATTGAAGAAGGCTGCACCTGATGCAGCTACATACAAGATTGCTGGTTCTATCCTCGTGAAGGTTCCAAAGGAGTCTTTACTAAAAGAGATGGAAGAAAAGAAGGAGCTTACAAATACAAGGGTTATGGTTCTTTCAAAGCAGGAGCAGAGGCTTCAGGTCAACATTCAGGAACTTCAGAGCAAGATACAGGAGATGCTGAAGCCAAAACAGGAGCAGCCACAGGGTAGTCAGGGCTGATGGAGATAGTATCTGACTGGGTAAAGGAGAAACCCAGCCGAGTACTGATAATAACCCACAGAAATGCAGACGTTGATGGGGTTGCTTCTTCTATAGCAGCAAAAAGACTCATTCTCAGAATTAACAGAAATGCCAAGGTCTATCTTGTTAGCCCAGAGGGAACATCACTTCAAGCCAAGAAAGTGAATGATGCTCTTAAAGAGGAATTTATGGATAAAATCCCCGATGAAAGATACGAGCTGATAATCATAACCGATACTGGCCATTCCGCTTTGCTGAAGGAGCAGCTACAGTTGATAAGCAACGCAAAAGCCAAGAAGGTTCTGATAGACCATCATCCATTAGACCAGACGATGAGACAGCTTGCAGACGTGGCTCTGGTTGACGAAGAAGCTTCTTCAGCCAGCGAGATGGTCTTGAGGGTCTTTAAACAGCTTGAACTTAAGCCAGATAAAAAGGCTCGTGATTCAATCGCTCTTGGCATAATGTCTGATTCTCAATTTCTTACGATAGCAAAGGGCCCAGCCATAATTGCCATGGCCGAACTTGTTCGGTATGGTGTGGATCTGGAGAAGATAAGGTCTATCCTCAGGTATAGAAGGGACCCGTCTGAACAGATAGCTAGAATAAAAGGTGTGTTGAGGGGAGGTTTTTACAGAAGCCAGTCTTGGATAATAGGCTGTACAAATATTGGTTCTTACCATGCATCTGTTGCGAGGGCGCTTGTTGAGCTTGGTTGTGACATAGCTTTGGCAGCTGGTGATGTACAAAGGGGAGAGATGAGGGGGAGTGTCAGGTCGAGTCAAGCGTTTTATCTTTCGACGAGAATCCATGTCGGAAATGCAGTATGCAAGGGTATTGCTGAAAAGCTGGGAGGGAGTGGAGGTGGTCATCCTACAGCGGGAGCCTTCAACGTAACGAAAGACTATGATGATGTGGAGAGAATTTTTATTCGCATAGTAGAGGATGAATTGGGAGAAAGGTTAAAGAAGATAGAGTGAGTCAAATACAGTCCGGTTGTAATTACCAGATAATTGGTGAATTGTTTGGCAAAAAAACTCGTAGAATTCAGAAATTACAGCTTCAAGTATTCGGGTGCAAGCTCATACACTTTAAGCAATGTGGAATTTTCTGTAGAAGAAGGGGAGATAGTTGTCATAGCTGGCGCAAGCGGTAGCGGCAAGTCAACAATTCTGAGAAGTATAAACGGACTGATTCCTCACATCTATCCTGGAGAATACATGGGCGATGTTTTTGTAGATGGTCTAAGGGTGAAGGATACTCCTACTTTTGAGCTTGCAAGAAGAGTAGGCTTTCTTTTTCAGAACCCTGAGAATCAGATATTCATGTTCACTGTAGAAAGGGATATAGCGTTTGGCATGGAGAATCTGGGATATCCTCCGGAGGTTATGAGAAAGAAGACTGATTGGGCGATGCAGCTTCTGGGTATATCTCATCTTGCAAAAAGGTCGCCGAGTGAACTTTCAGATGGTCAGAAGCAAAGAGTTGCTATAGCTGGTTCACTGGTAATGGACCCTAGGATACTTGTGCTTGATGAACCAACATCTCTTTTGGACCCCAAGACTGCGCTCGATGTAGTAGAGCTTGTAAAGAAGCTCAACATTGAATTGGGAATAACAGCCATATTGGTCGAACACAGGTTTGAGCTCGTAGCTCCTATAGCTTCAAGGTTCGTTGTAATAAGCAACGGAAAGGTATGGTCAGAAGGAAAGCCAGAAGATATACTGTTCAGGGATGGACTCGAGGAGATAGGCCTTGCAGTCCCTCCGATAGTTCAGGTTGAGAAGAAACTAATGGATACCGGTGCAGATATTGAGCGCACTCTGGATGTAAAAGCATTCGCAGGTAGGGCGATTTCAACATGGCAGCGATAGAATTCAGCTCTGTAAGCTACAGAATGCCTAATGGAGTATTAGCCCTTGATAATATTGACATGACAATAAAGGAAGGCGAGCTTGTTGCCATAGTGGGAGGCAATGGTGCGGGCAAAACAACCCTTCTTAAGCATCTAAATGGTCTCCTTAAGCCGAGCAGAGGAGAAGTCAGGATATTTGGAAAGTCCACCAAGGACTCTTCTGTTGCACAGCTTTCAAGAGAAGTGGGACTCGTCTTTCAGAATTCAGACCACCAGCTCTTCAGCGAAAGTGTAAAGGCCGAAATAGCCTTCGGCCTAAGAAACTTTGGATTTTCAGAAAGTGAAATTGAATCAAGGATAGAGGAGGTTGTGAATTACTATGGGTTGGCTGAAATGCTTGACAGGGCTCCAATGACGTTGTCAGGGGGCGAGAAAAAGAGACTCTGCATAGCAACTGTGATGGCATGGGAACCTAAGATACTTGCTCTGGATGAGCCTACAGTCGGGCAAGACTATCTGAACAAACTCAGGCTCAGAGATGTTGTGAAATCTCTTTTAAGGAAAGGAAGAACTGTGCTTATAGTATCCCATGACCTGGAATTTCTTTGGCCGTTCAAGCCTAGAACCATAGTTATGGGAATGGGTAAGATACTGGCAGACGCTCCTGCAGACCAGATATACCTCGATTCAGAATTACTCGAGAAATCTGGCCTGAGGCAACCACAGCTGGCAATGCTGGCAAATGCTTTAGGGAGGGATAGGCCTTTTTCGGATGCTGATGAAGCAGCAAACTGGGTCAAAGGACTTTTTGTAAGAAGGTATGATGAATAAGGTGGTGAAGTAATGGCTCAGGTCCTTCTTGAAGGTCTTAAGTTCAGGTACCAGAGAAGTGTTATTCATAACCTTGACCCTAGAGTAAAGCTACTCCTTACAGCCATGCTCTTTGCTTTCTCTCTTATAGGCTCCAACTTCTATCAGGAAGCAATCACATTCTGTCTTATAGCAATACCAGCAGTATTGGCCAGAGTTCTCAGAAGGCTTATGAAGTTGATGGTCTTTGCCATTCCTTTCTCTCTCTTCATAATACTTCTTAATATTTGGGGAGGAGGAACGATTCTTCACTCGTTTGTTATAGCAATCAGGTTTATCGAGATAGTTTCATCGACTTCTCTTTTCTTTGTTACAACTTCACCTGATGAACTGGAGTATGTGCTGAGGTGGTTCAGGTTTCCAAGGGATTTTGTCTTTGCTTTTGCAACTTCTATCAGGTTTGTACCTGTGATGATGATAGACCTGAACCAGATAATAGATGCACAGAAATCGAGGGGTCTTGAGATAGAGAAGGGTGGGCCAATAAAGAGAATAAGAAACCTTGTTCCTGTGCTGGTCCCGCTTATAGTAACTGCCCTGGTCAGAAGTGGCGAGCTTGCAGAAGCGATGGAGGCAAGGGGTTATGGAGCAGTGAAGAAGCCCACATCTTTATTTAACTTGAAGCTTCAAAGCAACGACCTTATGGCTCTCAGCATAATCATACCAGGCTTCATAGCTCTTATATTGCTCTATCTTGTCATGATATGAGGGATATCATGTTATGATCATACATCTAGGAGAATGGTTCAGGCTCCCAAGGTTGGGAAGTGATGGGTTCAAGAGAGTGTTGTCTGCTGGGGTAGAGTATGAGAGCAAGTCTGGTTTCAGGGTTAAAGAAAATGCAGACCTTATAACTCTGAAATCAGTACTTAGTTCTGAACTGGGGGAAGATATAAACTTCTTCTTCAGGTGCTTTTCGTGCGGAGAGAAGATGAGCTGCAGCGATTGTCCTTACAATACTTTATGCTCGATAGAATACTGCAGAAAGTGCATCTGCAATAGATGCATGAAGCTTGGATATGATAATTATGTTAAGGCATGGAGGACTTATTTATCTTCCACTGGCTAGCGACACCAGATGAGGAAGCTCCTGAAGGATTATTTTGGTTCCAAGTCTTACGGAATCAGGCGAACCGGGCAGGCAGGCAACTACTACACCATTCATGCTCCCCAGAAGGGCTCTGCTCATAATGCTTGAAGTACCTATTTTCTTCTTGCTTTCATACCTGAAGTACTCACCAAACCCGGGTAAAACTTTGTCAAGAAGGGGCTGAATTGCCTCTATCGTCACGTCTGTCTTTGCTATTCCTGTACCTCCTGTCGTTATTATGAAGTCTACCTGATATTTTGCTGCCTCTAGAACCTTCAGCCTTATTGCAAGTATATCGTCAGGCACCAGAGAACGGTAGAACACTGTATGTCCATTCTTTCTCAGCTCTTTGCAAATGATTTCTCCAGATTCGTCCTTAATATTAATCCCTTCAATGCCATTATAATACCTTGATGTACTGATTGTTATGACAGCCCCTTTTAGCCCCTGCCTCGCCTTAGCTCTATGCTGTTCATGGGGTTCAAGCTTCTTTTGTCTTCCTGACAACTTTTATATCACTAAGCCTAGTGTACGGATACTGTCCGTTTTCATCTTTTTCAACCTTTTTCACAACATCCCAGATTGTTAGGAGAGCCACGGTTACAGATGTTAGGGCTTCCATCTCTACTCCTGTCTTCGCATGTGAAGTAATTTTCGCAGAGATTCTTACTCCTTTATCCTCCAGCTTTGCTTCAAGAGATACCTCCTCTATGGGAATGTTATGGCAGAGGGGAAGAAGGTCGGAAGTCTTCTTTGCTGCTATTATTCCTGCAAGCCTAGAAATTTCAAGAGCATCTCCCTTCTCAAATTCATTTCTCTTTATCTTTTGCAATGTTTCAGGCTTTAGCCTTATGAAACCCTCTGCTACCGCTTCTCTCTTGACTATTTCCTTGGTAGAGATATCAACCATTCTGGCCATTGCCTTTTATTCGACCAACTCTCCTTTTAAGGATGTTATCAGTTGAAGGATTTTTTTCTCTCTGCATGATGTATCGTCAAACATTCTCTTTATCGACCTCGTCACTTCGTTCTTAAGGTTAAGGGAAAATATCCTTATCTTTCCGAACCTTTTTTCAACTATTATTCCGTGCTCTAGCAAGAGTTGAAGGTTTCTCTCTGCAGATGCATGCTGAATCCTGCATATTTTTGCAAGTCTTGTTATATTGATCTCATCAACAGTTGAAAGCATGGCTAAAAGTCTAACCCTGCCCCTAGCGCCAAGTATCTCTTCAAGCTCCTTTATCAGATTCTGTTCATTCAACTGATGTCCTTTCTAGTATTTCTTGCGGATGAAAAGCAAGACATATCAGTGTAGTTCTACCCCTGTAACCTTTGCCCGATTGAGAAGTGACAAGGAATCCCTTTCCTTTCATCTTCTACATGCATTCCCAAAGCATTGTGTGAGCGTATGGTTGCATATTGTACTCAAGGCAGAGGTTTCTGTATTCAGCTTCCAGCTCTTCAGTCGAAACGAATGCCCTGAGCCCTTTTAGAAGAAGTCCTGCTACTGCTATCAATATTATTCTTTCGTGTTCTGATAGATATGAAATTTCCTCCGAGCTTATATGAGGGGGGAGGTTCTTTCTTGCTCTGTGAACCTCTTCAACGCCTATCTCTTCCGAACCATTTTCTAAAGCTGCAATTGCAGACCTGTATAGTAGTTCTATTGCATATCTTGCATCTCCATAGTCTCCAGCCAGTGAAGCTATCAACTTCGCTGCTTCTTCATCGAGAGAATTTTCCTCCAATCCTTCGTCAGCTCTACTCATCACTATTTTGTAAAGCTGCTCTTTAGTATAAGAGGTAAGGCTGATGGAAACCTTCTGCAATGAGCTTCTCACGCTTTCATCTACATTCCAGAGAAATCCAAAGTCTTTAGCAATTATTAAAAAAGCTACAGGGGAATTTCCCCAGATTTCTCCTATTCTGAGAAGGCTATAGACAAGGTTTTCGTCATCTTCTACCAACAGGGAGGAAATTTCGTCCAGCACAAGGAAGAGCTTTCTTCTTGCTGAAGTCAGATAGTTGTGAATGTATTCAAGTATCTCCTGAAGTTCGTAACCTCTAGTGGGAAAACTCAAAGACAAAGATTTCACGATTCTGCTCAGTACAAGCTGAGGCGTCCTGTCAAACATGCAATTGACATACACATGCTCCAATTGCAGGCCATACATCGTGCTAGCCTCTTCAAGATAATGCCCCGACTTCTTTGAAAGCATTGTCTTCCCACTACCCACAGGTCCAGAAAGAATGCACACAGGCGATAGAGTAGGATTCTTCAGAATTGGAGAATAAATTTCCTTGAGCCTTTTCAGCTCATCTTCCCTGCATGGGTTGAATTTAGGCACATAGTCAGGCATAAAGCATAATTCATTTTTTATTATCACTCGGGACAAAGCAGTTATAGCAATAGAACTTATTCCTTATAATCGTTGTTTTTTGAAAAGACAGATTTTAAGAGGGTAAAGTTAAAGTGTTAGCTAGCTAGTATATCACTCATCTTCATGAATTAGTTCTAAGTTATGATTTCTAAGGAATATGTTCATACTCTAGTGTTTGGTAAATATGAGAAAGAAAGCAGGTGTCTATCCCAAGTTTTTTTGCTCAAGTAACATGAACTTTTGTTATTTTAAATTAAATTATTCATTCGCAAGAATGCATCAATAGAGGCGTATTGTGTCAACATCTCGTGTTTAAATTCATCCGAAGCTATGATGAAAATTGTATCTTTAGATAAATAAGATTAAGAATCGTAAAGAGCAAACCTAACACTGATTTGATAGCTATTCTAACAACTCCGGCCACCTGGTTAAACGAATCTATACTATTTATTATACTGGGAATTGCAGGAGACAGAAAGTTCAGTAAAAGGAAGTTGTTCACTATCAGGAAAACGAGGGCTACAGTTATCATGACATATACCATTCTTAACCTGTTTTTATTCCATATTGCGACGTCAATAATGACAAGTGCAAGCAAGTAAAGAAAATACTGCTCATTAATTTGAGTCTTGAAGATGAAAAAGATAAGGGTCAAAGCAATAAGACTCTGAATCTGACCATAATCTGTCTTAAAGCCAAATCTCTTATAGCATATCACTGTTGCTAAGAGCAAAGCTGGAATCCATAATAAACCTAAAACTAAGTGCAGGGGTTGAGGAATGTTTTTCAGAGCGCCCACGCTGCCAAGCAGAAAGAAAATTTCCCATGCCGACATCGACTCCCCACCCTTAATCACAGTTGAGCTTAGAGTCTGTGCTACTTGTTGTAATGGCCAGCCAAAAAGAAACAAAATTATTGATGAGGTCAATACAGGTATAGCTATCGAAAGAGAGAGCGTCTTTAACTTAAGAGAAGATATCGGTATAGCGTAGATTACAGGTATAGATTTCACAAATATGGAGACCCCTAACCAGAAACCCTTCTTGATGTTATTGGATAGTAGGCCAAGAAGAAGAAAAGTTATAGCAACAGAATCGAACATTCCCCAGATGGATGAAATTATTATCGTAAAAGGAGAATACAGCCAAAATCGCAATGCCCATTCGGAACTTGAAGGTTTTCTAACTTCGATATATTTGTAGAGGAGATACGCAACAAAGACATCAAAAACGATGATAGGTTGCTTTAACAGGAAGTAGTAAAAGAACCTGTTCTGGACACCCGTGGCTGAATACAAAAGGTACATGGTTGCAGTTATCATAGGCCAAAAGGGAAGATAGCCTATTGTAGCACCTGCAGATTCAGTGAATATATAAGAAAAAGAAAGACCGGGCACAGCCGGCAGGAACCCATAGGGGTCTTGAAGATGAACCGTATAATAGCCTAGCCTGACCCAAAGTTCGAAATCAAAGGGATGGCCTGTCCAGAATGAGAAGAGTTCTCTAATGAGAAGGGCCAGCAAGATTAGTTTGGCTACTGAATTTAACATATCATTAGCCGATGTATCTATGTCTTATATCTTTGTGATTTATCAAGCAAGGTGGTCTAGTAATGAGCAATAAGGAAAATAATTTTACGGCTAACTACACATGAAAAGAAAGATAATAATGTCTAAAGAAGATATAATAACAGGCGGTTCAGGATATACTGCAATTCTAGCACTGGTGTGCTTGTTAAAAAAAGTCTATATCTTTTCGAAAATAAATAGAGTCTGGTCTCCAAGCATATTGAACGGTGGTATCGAACAAAAAAGTTTGTCTATATACTCAGCCAGCCTTGTTAGGGGACCCATCTTCAAGTAATAATCGCTTAAATAAGCAGGTGGCAAAATAGCTGGAAGAGCAAAGAACCTTCTGATTCTGAATAAATGCTGAAAGTAATGTATGAACTCGTTAGGTGTGTAGTAAAAAGCTGGTATATCTTTTCCGCCAACAGAAACCATCGTAGGTTGGTTCTTTCTTGATGTGGCCTTTTTCAACTGAAAGGTGAATAGATGCGAAAGCATCTCTGATGAACAAACCGGATTCCGAATAGAGCAGATGAAACAGGAATAAGGTTTGAGTAATCTGCCTAGAGACTCAGAAAAAATTCCGAGGTTAGGCTCGCAGTTGAGGCATCCATTAAAGGAATAGGCTAGGTCAAACTTTTCTATTCCTGTTAATTTCCTAACATTCTCTATCTTTGATGCTGCCAATCTTAAAGGAATGACCTTACCCTCCATCTTCTTCGCTTTGACCTTTAGAGTCAATAGTTCGATCATACGAGAAGAGATATCAGTTGCCACTACCAGCTTCGCATACTTTGCTATCTTAAGCGCTTCTTCTCCAGTTCCACAACCGATCTCGAGAAGAATAGAATCTCTGTTTACTAACTTCAGGACTTCGGAGACGGACTTTTTTCTTATCCATGAATTTATGTAATTATGGCTGATTGTGTAATCATATTCTTCACTTGCAGAGTCAAATGCATCTGCTATTGTAGAATAATAGTCTAAATTGTTTGTTCTCCATGTTGAAAAAGTCGTCCGGCTGGCTCCTTCGCCCCTTACTGTATATCTTCTGCTTATTGGCTTTAATCTCAAACATAATTCTGAATCCGCATACCATTTTGAGGTAAGAGATTCTCCGTATTTCTCATTAAACAGTTTGAGCGCCAGTTCCTTGCTACCAACGTACACTCCTGCTTCGTAAATGAATTCTCCGGATTTTACTTGTACTGTTCCGGATTTAATTACGTTGAGCACCCAATCACTCCTTTTGCTACCAGCTAAAATGTAGATGAACCCATCTTGAACTGCAAACCTAAGCTTGACAATGTGGGGTAGTCCTGTTTTCCGTCCACGAGTTATCAGCTTCAATGTATCTGTGTTACTTTCAGGAATGGTCTTTGGCAAGTTCTAACCTCCTTCTTTCATCATATTGGTCATAAAATTTTCTTAGGCTCATGTAAAACTGAGATTCGTAGATAAGGCAGTTTATACCTAATTTAAGTTTGAAGATGCCCATATGGTAATTAGTTTTGCTAAGATTCCTGTTAAGAAGATATGACTTTATCTTGATGTAAGTTCCTACAAGGAAGAAGAGCAAAGAGTTCAAAATTGCACTTCTGCTGTGCCTTTGTATTAGGCTATCCTCAGTCGACTTCATTAATTCAGAAACCTTAAGCTTTATCTTTTCAGGATATATCGACCCTAACCAGACAGATTTTTGCAATAATCCAGCGTAAAACCTCATGCCCCTCAAAAGTCTAAGTGATACTGCGTCCATTGCAAAGAGTCTGTCTTTTATTTTTCTAAATTCCTCATATGCATAAACTTCATCCATAACGCAACTTAGCGTTATCACAGGATAGTCTTTCCTCAAATAGCGCAAGAGCCTGGCAAAAACGAGTGCTTTGGTTAGATAAATCCACATACAGTTCCTATCTGTTATACAAAAAATGTCGATATCATCTTCCGGAGAAGCGTGTAGATATGATGTTGACCCGCTTACACCAAACACTCTAACCTGCTTTAAACCACAAATTTTTGAGAACTCTTCAGCAATCCTGACATTAATCAAGGCCCTTTTTATGGCCTCGCCATCTTCATTTCTTTCTCTAGGTTTGATGAGACCTTCATGAATTGTAAATCTTGAATTGAAAAAACTTGAGGAGTTTAGAAAGGAGGCTAACTCCATTACTTCAAAACGGCACGGAAGATACTTGCTAAGGTCCCGGACAGAGAAGGTTATCCCTTCCTTTGTCGCTAATTGGCATATCAGAACGACTCTTTCTATTTCCTTCTCGTTAATTTTCTCATGACTCATATCTTTTCCACACGCTATGCCTCCTTGATGATAACGCAAAATCAATCAAACCCATAGTTGAGGAAAACACCTCTTCTACTATAGCGGCAAACAGGGAAATGAGCAGCCTTGGTTCTTTCCTTATGGCTTCTGCAAGAACTTTTATTGCCACAAGAGGTTTTGTAAAAATGGTTGTTTCAGCTGTTGTTGGTGCTATACCTAAAGTCTTCCACACCTGCAAGTGTCCAAACACTATCCTTCTCCTTTGCCTTACAACATCAGCTAACCTCTTAGGGGTGCTGATTATGACATACGAAGAGGAGCTGTAACTTACCCCGTAGCCCATCAAAGAAGCATAACATGACATATATGCACCATCATTAACTGTGCCATAGGGAAGCTTGGATATCCGACTTTTTCTAACAATCATTAATTCATCGCAACTATGCCTATTAGAGCCATCTTCGCTAAGCGTCTTCAAAAGTTCGTTGTGAACACTCCAAATGAGGGCGATAATGCCGGTGGCCATTCCTCCATCGTACTCAACAATAGGGATCGATGAGACTACCGCAAGTTTATCATCAGAACTCATCCTTTTTAGCAGGCTAACTATTGAACCCCTCGCAGGAAGGGCGTCCCCGTTAACTAAGACTAGGTATTCTGTCGAGCAAAGCTCGAGTATTCTGTTAATTGCTTCAAACTTTCCCCTTCGTTCTTCTTCCAGAACAATTCTAAACCTAGGGTCAATGGATATATCGTTTAATAGTGCAAGGGAGTTGGGAGAAGGTTCGCTCGCAACAATAATAATTTCCTTCAATCGCCAAGCACTGTCGTTAGATTCCTCTTTCATAAACTGTACCAGCTCTGCCAGATATCTGTCGTTACCAGAAGTGCATATTCCGACTGTATAGTCAGTCGTTTTAGTCTTATGGTGAAGAGCAGGCGTCTGCAAATTATTTGTTCCTTCCTCCGATAAAGCATTATCAAATATACACTAGTACAAAGCTGTTTCTCCTTGTTTTAAACAAGTTTAACTTAGAAGTTGCTTGTAAACAGTAAGAGTCTTTATAGCGATTTTATCCCATGAATAATTTCTTACTTCGTCTAACGCCGCTTTAACAACGGAATTAGCCTTCCTGCCGTCTGAAAGAAGCCGCTCTATCCCGTCTGCCAAGGCGTCCGGATCGTTGGGTCTGACGATGATACCACATTTGCCATATTTTAGGATTTCAGGGATACCTCCAACCGATGTTGCTACAACGGGGGTTCCTAGAGCCATTGCTTCGAGTATCACTATACCGAAGGGTTCGAACCTAGAGGGAAGAACAAGTGCAGTTGAATTCGCCATCAGCCTTAACAACGATTTCCTACTAAGCAAACCATGCATAATTACATTCTGTCTTATACCAAGGTTATCCACTAGCTTTTGAATAGTCGAATAAAAGCCAACCTCAGGACCAGCAAGGTGAAGCTTAATCTCTTTAAAGCCACGATTCACAAGTTTTTGTATTGCTTGGAGCAATATATCGAGTCCCTTATGGTATATGTCCATCCTCCCAGCGAACAGAAGACTATTCTGTTGATGCATCGACTTATTCCTGTATAATTCAACTTCCTTAAGGTCAACGCCGTTAGGTATAACGCTGATTTTGTTTTCGTTGACCCCTAAACGAATTAGATATTCTTTCTCATGTTCCGACAGTGCTATAACAGCATCAGCATGTAAAATTGTAAATGCAGGAATCAACGAATCAAAGACCTTCTTGGCAAACTTTCTTGTTCCTTCATCTGAGTGAGTTGTTACTATGAAACGTTTCTTTTTTGCATGAGAAGCCCACCAAAGGAAAGTGGGAAAACGGCCTAGACCATGCGCATGTACAACATCCCCATGAAGGTCGTTTATCATGCCTGGAGCCACAACGCCTAGAGATTGTGGAAGTGGAAGAAGCCTGATTCCGAACTCAATTTTTGTGTCAGGAGGAAATGAAGACTTCTTCATATAAATCAGAGGAGTCACGGAAAAGATATTCGTACTGACTATAGTTGTATTTACTCCAAGCGATTTAAGATGGTTATTCAGATTCCTCACATGTGTTTCTACCCCTCCTATCGCAGGATAATATCTGTCTGTGAGATGAACTACCTTCATTATTCGCTTAATTGAAATATATCAGTAATATAAGGATGGTATGAATTTGCTCATAGACTATAATAAAAGCATATCGATAGTAATACCCACTCATAATAGGTACGATAAGTTAAGACTTTTGAAAAGTATAGAAAAATTGAGCTATCATCTGGTCTCTGAAGTCATAGTTGTCGATGATTCAACAGATAAAGTTGAACTTGCTGACATAGGTAACATAAAAATTAACCATATTTGCCTAAATCGAAGAATATTTATTTCCAAAGCTAAGAATATAGGATGGAAGACTGCCAAGTCTGAATATGTTTACTTTATAGATGATGATAATGTTTTAACAGATCACTCAATAAAACCTCTAATCGTTATAATGGAAACTCATCCTGAGATTGGCGCTTTAATGCCGGCAGTTCTCTACAAAAATAACCCAGAATTGGTTTGGGTATATTCGACTCCTCTTTCTCCAAAGAGATGGAGTTTTGCCCTTTTGGGAAGAAATAGGCCCAGGGACCCGACCATGGAGAATAAATTACTTGAAACTGATGCACTTCCAAATGCGAGCTTAGTTAGAAGTGAAGTATTGCAAAAGACTGGAGGATTCAATGAAACGTTGGTAGTGAATAGTTCTGCTGAATTCTGCAGAAGGGTCAAGCTTCTTGGATGGAGAGTCTACTCATGTACTCTTGCCTTTATACTTCATGACGTTGAGTTGCCCGGAAGGATTGGCTGGTGGGCAGTGCATGGTGTCAAAGACCTGGAAAGAGTAAGGTATGAAGTTTCTGACTGGTTTAAGCTTATGAAGATTCTTCACCCTGATGATAAATACTTCAAAATCAAAGCAGTTGCTAGGTCGTCTGGATTTATAATTCCAAATGCAGCTGCTTATATGATGAAAGGTGGGGCCAAAAGGTCATTATTATTAAGTAGTCAGTTGATTGGCTTATTCAACGGTTTGAGGTCATAGATTTTTAAAAATCGCAACTTTAAAATCGAAGCTTAAGAATCAATATTTTTTAGATGGTAGAAATACAAATAACCTTATTCTGTTCAACCTCAGTCTGAGCTTTCTTCTCTTGCCGGAAATTTTGATAAATAAGAAGTATACAGTAGCTGCTATAACCAAGGCAACGACTCCTATTGTCAAGTCTGGGAACAAGTATCTATTAGGAGAAGTAATTAAAGACCCAGACCTAGAATATGGTAATTGATTTAATGGAATCTGAAGAGGTATTGGATATGTGTAAAAAGAGTATGAGCCATTTTGGCCAAGGATTATTGGAGGTCTAGGCTTTCCTTGGAAATAGAAGAAGTCTAACGGAAGGAAAGATTGAGCCACTGCAGAGTTGAGAGGCCGCAGATTCCAATTATACTCTATAAAGTGAACTATAGAAAGATGTGATAACAGAGTTTCCGATACGTAATTTTCCTTTGCGTACGGAGATATCACTATGAACGGGACTCTCTGGCCAAAAGATATTAATGGAAAATCGAAATTATGTTCCGTAATCATCGTCTGAGGAGGAGCAACGTGGTCATAGTATCCTCCTCCCTCGTCCCAAGTCAGAAATATAGCTGAGCTATTCCAATAATCACTCTTCATCAATGCATTGACTATCGAGACTACAAAAAGCTCCCCTTCAGTTATATTGTAAGGTGGATGTTCATCCAGAGCTCGCGTTCCAATAGACGAAACAAAGCTTACTTCTGGAAGGCCATGCCCTGTTTTAAGATAATAGGTAAGAGACGACAGATTTTGTATATTCTGTAGCTGGGTTTCACTGAAACCAGATATATAATTTAGAGGGTAGACCTTTGACGCTTTACCGAAAATAGATATATACTCAAAGTATCCCCAGTTAATACCAGCATCAGTCAACTGATTGAATATTGTGCTACTGTAGTTTACATATGGAGGAGGACCATAATCGCCAGAAACGACAGAATCTCCAGATAGAAGTGATAATCTGTTAGGTGCGGTAGGAGCTAGGTACGTAGCAAAGTAATTGTCTCCAATAGCATATTCTTCGGCGTAATCCCAGTACGCTGCGATCTGATGATAGTCGAAGTAGGCCATTGATTGAGGACCAGAATACATTGCAAATCCATCCATATTTCCTTTATTCACATCTTCCTGATATATCAGCTGCCCCTCATATGGGCTTACCGTGTTAGAAGCATTTGCATAGTAGGGGCTTATGCACAAGTTGCCATGAGGTACGCATACTCCCTCTGGTATACCATTAACTGGCTGCAACTGTGCCACTATAGGATCATTGATTGTATTATTGGCTGTTGGATAGGTTCCAAAATAATTATCGAAGCTGTGATTTTCCTGCATTATTATTATGAGATGTTTTATAGGTGTCTGAGTATCAGCAGTTGATAATTGCTGAGGCAGAATTGAGATCAAAAGCAGAATGATAATTAACTTTGACTTCAATGCTGCAGGCAATACAATGTTTCTTTTTATGCCTTCCCCCCGCGCTAACAAACCACTAATTTTTTCAAAAAATCGACTCTTACTAAGCTTTGGACCGCGAATCGAACAATGAGAGCATTGGCTCTCTTCCCAGACTAAAACGGATAGATTGCTTGAGAATAAAAGCAATAATTCTTTGATTGATATGATAAAAACCCTGCAATCTAGCGTTAATTACTGAAAACCATGATTGTTATTAATCAAAATTACTAATCATCTATAAAAACACCCGTTAAAAAAATATATATACTTCATACTTTAACAATAAAATTGTCCTGATATATTGGTGAAGTTGCGTTGTGGTCCGGGACAAATGTAGTTGATGGAGGTGAAATTGCTTGAAGAAGAGAATGAAGACTGAGATAATATCGAGCCTCCTAGAAGCATCTTCTATGGGCATACGCAAGACAAGGCTGATGTACGCTACAAATCTGAGCTATCAATTGCTAATAAAATATACTAGGATACTTGTTGAAGAGGGACTCCTCGCTTATGATGGAGAGTTATACTATACGACTGAAAAGGGAGCTAAACTTCTCGAAAAGCTCAAGCATTATGGAGAGCTCAATAACATGTTACTGAAGGTCCGTTCTGAGCTGGGCAAGGAATATGAGTCTCTGCTGAATTCAAGGATCAATCGAATTTCTTAATTGATGATTTAGCTTCAATTTCCATTTTATGCAATTCTGTATAAGACCTAAGTGCATATACTGAAGTAAGAACGAGAGTTATTATGAAAATTAACATTGTTATGTAGAGGGTTAAGGCGCTCTCTCTTATCATAAAGGATAAGAGAAGAAGCAGGCTCTCGGGTAACAATAACCATGTAAGCAAATAGACAAATCTGCTGTCAGAATTTATCTGTCTCTCCAGAATTCTGACCCTTTCTATACCTGTAGCTCTTTCGAGCAACTGGGCGAGTTCCCAGATTACTGTCTCAAGTCTTTTTAACACGGCATTTACCGTATCAGCCCCCCTTTCTGCCTCTTGCACTCTAGCAGATGTGTAATATTTCATGAGTTCGTCAAGAAGCTGCACGGTTTCCCCGGAAGACAGTATCTGTGTCAGATATGTAAGAAATTCGAGACTTCTACTTCTGTGAGCCTTGATGTTAACCGCGAGGCCAGCTTTCCTGTCCTTATTTTTACCTATCGTAGCGCAGAACGCCCACACCCTTCACAGTAGATCAAAAATTCGGCCACCTCATCTTATCATTTCTTCTTGCTACGCATCAGGTATGAACGACATAACAAGAGTCATCATAGCATATAGCTTCAACGAGTCAGCAATCACAGAACCCTGACTATGCTTCAGAGCCACCCACAAATTGTACATCAGATTAGCTAGATAGAAGCATAGCCTTCTTACAG
>Ga0080006_1152774_pt1 | contig 28235 bp, 25 predicted proteins | sample RS3BMetagenome_FD_69209 | JGI IMG/M metagenome (GOLD analysis project Ga0080006, IMG submission 69209) | Ferric oxide microbial mat and aquatic microbial communities from Rainbow Spring, Yellowstone National Park, USA - RS3B (SPADES... ...
CCCCGCCTCGGTGCTGGCGCGCGGGCGCGATCAGGTCGAGATGCCTCCAGACGGGGAGAAATCGTGCTCCTCTTCGAGGAGCACCCTCTTGACAAGAGTCGCTCCTTCAGGAATGACCAGGTCAGGGACCGGCGAGCAGGATGCCCATGCAGAGGGCCGCCACCGAGGTCAGGCCGGCGAGCGACCCCCAGAGCGCCACCGCAGAGCGGCGGGAGGACCTCGTGTGGGCGAAGGAGGCCACCCCGGCCACGAGGACGACCGCCAGCTTCGCCCCGAGGACCGCCCTCCAGGCGGTGCCCTGACGGGCCAGGTGGAAGGTGGTCACGTTCCAGATCCCGGTGGCGACGAGGACGGCGTAGGCCGGCCAGGCCAGCCGGGCGAAGGCCCGGGCCATGGTCCGCGGGACGTCGCTCCCGAGCCGCCGGGCGGTCGGCAGGAGGCCGACGAGGACGAGCTGGCCGCCGACCCAGACGGCCGCCGCAAGGACGTGGAGGGCGAGCCGGACAGTGGTCAGCGCCGGCGCCAGCACGGCGAGTGGGTCCCTCTCCTCGTCGCCGTCTCGTGGTCGCCGTGCCCGCCCCTACTTGCCCTGCCACCTCGGCGGTCGCTTCTCTGCGAAGGCCACCGGGCCCTCCATGGCGTCGGCCGACGAGAAGACGACCCCGACGGCCTCGCCGTTGATCCGCCACCCTTCCTCTTCGGGCACGTCGGCCGCACGGCGGATGACCTCCTTCGAGTAGCGGAGGGCCAGCGGGGCGTTGGCGGCGATCGTCTCGGCCAGTGCGATCGCCTCGTCCATCAGCGAGGCCGCCGGCACCACCCGGTTCACCAGACCGAGGGCGTGGGCCCGGGCGGCGTCGATCGGGTCGCCGGTCAGGGCGAGCTCGAGCGCGATCGCCATCGGGAGGCGCTTGGGCAGCCGGATCAGGCCGCCGGCGCCGGCGATCAGGCCGCGCTTGGCCTCGGGGATACCGAAGACGGCGTGGTCGGCCGCCACGACGAGGTCGCAGGCGAGCATGATCTCGAGACCGCCGGCCAGGGCCGAGCCGTTGACGGCGGCGATCACCGGCTTGGGGAAGTCCCGCTGGGTGATGCCCCCGAATCCGCCGCTGGCGCCCATGATCGCCCCACCCTCGCCGCCGGCGAAGGCCTTCAGGTCCATCCCGGCCGAGAAGGCCTTGTCGCCGCTGCCGGTGAGCACGACCACCGCCACGCCATCGTCGGCAGCGAGCTCCTCCATGGCCGAGGCGATCCCGTTGCTCACGGCACCGTTGATTGCGTTGCGGGCCTCCGGGCGGTTGATGGTGAGCACCTCGACCCGGCCGCGGCGCTCGCGCAACACCTCGTCTGGCATCGACTTCTCCTTTGCTCGACCGGCGTCGACGCTACCCGGCGGGAGGCCCGGCGGCGGCGCCGTGCCATGCTGGCGCGATGTCGAAGACGGCGCCTCCCGGCCCGCAGCCGACCGGCTTGCTGCCGACCGGCTTCCTGCTCGGCGTGGCGACGTCGGGCTACCAGATCGAGGGCGGGTTCAACGGGCCGGGGGAGCCGGCGAACAACTGGGTCCGCTTCGAGCTGGCCGGGAAGGTCGCACCGTCGGGGGCGGCATGCGACTTCTGGCGCCGGCCGGAGGAGGCGCTCGAGCGGGCGGCGGCGATCGGCTGCAATGCCTTCCGGCTCTCGGTCGAGTGGGCCCGGCTCGAACCAGAGGAGGGCATCTTCGACGAGGCGGCACTCGGCCGGTACGCCGAGATCCTGGCGGCCTGCCGCCGCCGCGGGCTCGAGCCGATCGTCACCCTCCATCACTTCACCCATCCCTGGTACCTGGGCGAGGAGTTCTGGCTGACCCCGGGTTCGCCCGACCGCTTCGCCGCCCACGTCGACCGGGTCGTCCCCGCCCTGGCCGACCACTGCCGGCACTGGGTCCCGGTGAACGAGCCGAACGTGCTGGCGTTGATGGGCTGGGTGCAGGGGACGTACCCGCCGGGCCGCACGGCGGCGTTCGCCGACGCCTGGGCGGTGGTCGACAACCTCCTCACCGCCCATGTGCTCGCCCACGAGGTGATCCACGACCACCAGAGCGAGGCGGTGGTCACCTGCAACCCCGATGCCTCGACGCTCTACGACCAGGACCGGCTCCTGACCGACCTTTTGGTCGCCCGGTCGCTCGGGGTCGACCGCCACAAGCTCGACCGCTGGGTCGACGAGCGCCGGGCGCTCCACACCTTCGCCGCCCCGCCGCCGGATCTCCTTGACCACGGCCTCCGCCTGCTCTACGCCGCCGCCTCCCCCTACGGGGAGGTCGGGACGGCCGGGTTGGCCACCGCCCTCCGGCGGCGGCTCCGCCGTCCGTGCCCCCGCCGGGTGGTCGACGCGGTGTACGCCGGGCGGCACGAGCGGCCGCTCGACGCCGTCGGGTTCGACTGGTACGACCCGGTGGCGAGCCACGGGATGCGCCTTCCCGGGCACCGGTCGGCCGGCGGCGAGCGGCGCTGGTCGGCTAGCCGGGCGCTCTGGGACGTCGAGACCGACCCCGACGGTCTCGAGCACTGGTGCGCCGAGATGCATGCCTTCGTCCCCGGTGCCCCGGTGTGGGTGGTCGAGAACGGGATGGCGACGAGGGTCCAAGGTGGCCGCGCCGACGGGCGGTCCGACGGTGTCACCCGGCCCGAGTACCTCCGCCGCCATCTGGCGGCCGTGGTGCGCGCCGCCGACGCCGGCGTGCCGGTCGGCGCCTACCTGCACTGGTCGCTGGTCGACAACTACGAGTGGGGTTCCTACGAGCCGCGGCTCGGGCTCTTCGGCATGGACCGGCGGGGCCGAGAGCCGCGATGGCTCGACCTCGACGCCGCCGGCGACGACTCGGCCGGGGAGTTCCGGCGGCTGGCGACCGCCCTGCGCGGCGGCGACCGGGCGGCCCTCGACGAGCCCCCCGGTGGTCTCAGGTGAGGGCTCGGAGCAACGGGCGGTCGGACGTCGCCCGGTGCCGGTGCTCGACGGCCGCCACGAACTCGCGCCCTGCGCGCACGTGGCGGAGGACGTCGGACTGCCCGTAGGGGCGGGCGAGCATCCACGAATGGCCGCCGGGGACCCAGAGGGTCGTCGTGCCGCTCCGGCCGGCGAACTCGGCGGCCGCCGCCGGTGTGGCGACGCGGTCGAAGCAGCCCCACTCCGAGAGCATCGGGATGCCGCGGGCCGCCACGGCGTCGACCGCCTCGGTGAGGTCGGTGGCCATCAGCATCGTCCCGATCGGCAGCATGTGGCCGATGGTGCGGAGGTTCCGCCGGACGTCGGGGAGCACCGAGCGGACGGTCGAGTAGAGGCGGCCGACCATGAGGTCGGGGAGGTCGAGGAGGATGGCGGCCATCATGTCGGCCATCGGCGCTATGTCCGGCGCCAGTCGCCCGAGAGCGGAGGGAACGAGCCCGTGCCGGTTCTTCCAGGCCGGGGTGGCGACGCCGTCCCGGTAGATCACACCCAGCGCCGCCTCCGGCCGGTCGTGGGCGTACTGGATCGCCACGGCGCCGCCCATCGAGTGCCCGAGCAGCACCACCGGCCCGGTGCCGAGGTGGTCGAGCACCGCCGCCACCTGGTCGGCCAAGGCGGTCATCGAGACCTCGTGCCACTCGAGCGGGTCGCTCCCCCCGAAGCCGGCCAGGCTCGGGTTCACCACCCGCCATCCGAGCCGCTCGGCCAGGCGGGCGCTCTCTCGACAGTACATACCGCCGGCGGCGAAGTAGCCGTGGATGTTCACCGCCCAGACCGGTGCCGAGCCGGGACCGTCGGGGCCGTGGGCGGTCTCGTTGTCCGAGACGGCGAAGCGGACGCGGCGTCCGTCGACCCGCACGGTGCCCGGGACCATCGCCACCCCGGGCTCGTCGACCACCCGCCGGCGCAGGCCGTCGGCGACGACCCGAACGGCGTTGGCCCCGACGACCCTCCGAAGCAGCGGCACCGGTGGCCGGGGCGACCGGACCGGAGGGCCGCCGAACCGGCGGCCCTCCTCCGGCTCCTCGGGCGCCCGGCTGTTTGCGCCCAAATCCTCGGCCGGTGAGGTGACCCGAGGGAGCGTCGACGTCGGCAGGTGCATCCGAGCGAGGACGCTACCCCCGAGAAGCCCTGGAGAGTCGGGACCGGGCGGGCGCCGCCGTCCCCCAGGTGGTGGCCCGGTCGACGGTAACCTCCGGGCTCGTGCCCGGTGCCAGCAGCCCGATCCGGCGGGGGTTGCTCAAGACGGTGCTCGCCGTGCGCGAGGTGGCGGCGCTCGGTCCCGGCACGTTCGCCGCCATCGCCGCCAACAGCGTGCGGACCGAGCAGCGACGGCGGCGCGACGACCGTGCCGAGTGGCGGGCCGCCACGACCCGTGGTCCGGGACGGCTGCTCGACGTGGTCCCCGTCGACCGGGCGGCAGCCGGCCTGGCCGACGGCGGCTCAATCGGCCGACCGATCGACGGCCCGGCGCCGGGCGACGCCGACGCCACCGCACCGACCGTCGGCGTGCGGTGCGGGTTCACCGAGGCCGAGCTCGAGGTCGTCTTCCTCGCCCCCGATCTGGTCCGGCTCAGCTGGGGACCGGACACCCCGCCGCTGCCGTGGGGCCTGGCGCCGGCCCCGCCGTCGGGCTGGGGGGCCGCCGTGTCGGTGGAGCATCCCGGCGGCGGCACCGGGTGCACCGTCGTCTCGGCCGCCGTGCGCCTCGAGGTGGCGACCGACGGCGAGGTCCGGGTCCGACGCCCGGACGGGACGCTCGTCCGGCGGGAGCTGCCGCCGCTCCGGCGGGGCGCCGCCCGGATCGCCCGCTTCGAGCTGCGCGACGGCGAGCGGGCTTCGGGGCTCGGCGAGCAGGCGTCGCCGGTGGATCTGCGCGGCACGACCCACCGCCTGTGGAACCGCGACCCCGGTGGGGCGTGGGGCCCTGGTGACGACCCGCTCTACTGCCCGATGCCGGTGCTCGTCGGGTTGCACCCCGAGACCGACGTCCTCTCGTTCTACGAGAACACCTACGACGCCACCGTCAGCGTCGGCCCGCCGTCGCGCCGGCCGGGCCCGCCGCCACGGGTCGAGCTGGCCTTCTCCGGCGGGATGCTCCGCCACTACCTGGCGGTCGGCACGCTCGCCTCGGTTCTCGGACGCCACGCCGAGCTGACCGGGCGCCCGCCGCTGCCGGCGCGTTGGGCGCTCGGCTTCCACCAGTGTCGGTGGGGCTATCGGAGCGCCGCCGAGGTGCGGGAGGTGGCCGACGGCTTCGCCGCCGACGGCCTGCCGCTCAGCGCCGTCCACCTCGACATCGACTACATGGACGGCTATCGGGTGTTCACCGTCTCGGCCGAGCGCTTCGCCGACCTCCCGGGGCTGGTCGACGAGCTCGGCCATCGCGGCACGCGGGTGGTGACGATCGTCGACCCGGCGGTGAAGGCCGACCCGGGGTACGACGTCTACGACGACGGGTCGGCGTCGGGCCGCTTCCTGCTCGACGACGACGGCCGTCCGCTCGAGGGGGTGGTCTGGCCGGGCCGGGCGGTCTTCCCCGACTTCACCGATCCGGCGACCCGCGGGTGGTGGGCCGACCACTATGCCGGGCTGCTCGGGGCCGGCGTGGCCGGGATCTGGCACGACATGAACGAGCCGACGTCGATCACGCTCTGGGGGGACCGCACCGTCCCGAAGGGCACCCGTCACGTGGCCGAGGGCCGCGGCGGCGACCATCGGGAGTGCCACAACGTCTACGGCCTGCTCATGGATCGGGCGGGCTACGAGGCGCTGGTGGCCGCCCGCCCGGATCGGCGCCCGTTCCTGCTGTCGCGCGCCGGCTGGGTCGGGCTCCAGCGCTGGGCTTGGAACTGGACGGCCGACATCGAGTCGAGCTGGGACGGCCTCCGCCAGCAGGTGGCCACCGCCATCGGGCTCGGCCTGTCGGGGGTGCCCTACACCGGCTCGGACATCGGCGGTTTCAGCGGCGTCCCGAGCCCCGAGCTGTTCCTCCGCTGGTTGGAGCTGTCGGTGCTGATGCCGTTCTGCCGTACCCACTCGGTGCTCGGCTCACCACCCCGCGAGCCGTGGCGGTTCGAGGAGCCCTATCGTTCGGCCATCGGCCGGCTGATCCGGTTCCGCTACCGGCTCCTGCCGTACCTCTACACCTGCGCCTGGCAGGCGAGGCAGCATGGGCACCCGCTCGTCCGGCCGCTCAGCTGGACCGGAGGCGGGTCGTCGCCGGACCGTCGTCTGTGGGCGGTCGACGACCAATTCCTCCTCGGCGACTCCCTCCTCGTGGCGCCGGTCACCGGGATCGAGCCGTCGCGGGTGGTCGTGCTGCCGGCCGGGCGCTGGTTCCGGTGGCGCCCGGTGCCGTCGCTCAAGGGTTCAGGCGCAGGCTGGCCGGAGGTGACGGTCGTCGACGGCGGGCGGAGCGTCACCGTTGCGGCGCCCCCGGGGATGGCACCGCTGTTCGCCCGGGCCGGGTCGATCGTCGTCACCGACGACGGCTGGGCCGAGCCTCGGGGCGACGGTCCCGACGGTGGCCGTCTCGACACCGGCCACCATCCGCTCGCCACCGCCGTCCACTGTTTCCCGACCACCGAGGGCCGGGCCGCCGGCGTCGGCTACGACGACGACGGTGACGGCTACGGCCCGTCGCGGGTCGACCGCTTCGAGCTGAGCCCCGAAGGGGCGGCCGTGCTCGTGCTCCGGTGGCGGCGCGAGGGCGCCTACCCGCCGCCGGCCGTGCAGGTGGTCGTCCACGGCCTGGCCGCCACCGACGCCGAGGCCGACGGCCGGCCGGTCCCGGTGAGCGTCGAGCGCCACGGCGCGGTCGCCTCGACCACCGTCGAGTGCCCCTTTTTCGACACCCTCCGGCTCCACGGGTCGCCGGCGTTCAGGTGACGTCTCGTCGGAAGCTGGTGAGGTAGCCGACGGCCGCCGGGATCACGCCCCACGCGAGCAGCACCAGACCGCCGCTCCACCAGGCGAGCAGGGTGATCCCGGCGTTGCCACGGCCGCCCTGCCCGCCGCCCATGGCCCGGCTGAGCCCGCCGGCGAGCGAGGCGGCCGCGTCCGACGGGAGCCAGTTGAAGTTGTAGTGCAGGATGTGGACGGCGATGGCGACCAGGATCGGCTCGAGGATGAGGCTCAGCACGAGCGTCATGAGCACGCCGGCGATCTGGTTGCGCACGAGGACGCCGATGCCGAGGCCGAAGAGCGCCAGCAGCGCGTAGTCGCCGAACAGGCCCGGCACCACCGCCCCGACCTGGTGGAGCATGGCGGACGCCGATCCCCCGCTGGTCACCAGCCACGGGATGCCCATCGCCCCGACCATCATCAGGCTGGCGACGCACAGCCCGATGCCCCACGCGATCGACGCCACCGCCTTGGCCAACAGCACGTGGGTGCGCCGCGGCGTCACGAGCAGGGTGGTGGTGATCACCTGGTGGCGATACTCGGCGGTGATGCAGATCACCCCCATGATCGGCGCCATCAGCAGGGCGGCGAAGTAGCCGGCCCCCATCAGGTCGCGCAGCTGCTGCGGGGTCGACGGGGTCCCGAAGGAGTGGCCCGGCGGCGCAGCGGCGGCGAAGGCGGTCAGGATCGTGAGCGCCGTCAGCGCGAAGGTGACCAGCAGCACCACCCAGGGACCGGGGGTCGTGCGGAACTTGTACAGCTCGCTCCGGATCGTCCGGATCACGACGGTCCCCCGGCAGCCGGCGGCGCAGCACTCGGCGGCGGGGCGGCAGCCGGCGGCGGGGCCGGCGGCGCAGCAGTCGGCGGCGGGGCGGCAGCCGGGGGCGGGGCGGCAGCCGGGGGCGGGGCCGGCGGTGCAGCAGTCGGCGGCGCCCACCGGGGAGCGGTGGGAGTGGGTGGCGACGACGGAACCGCTCCCCCCGTCTCGGTGAGAGAGAGGAAGAGGGACTCGAGGTTGGTGGCGTCGCGGACCAGCTCGTAGAGGACGATCTGGTGCTGGGCGAGCATCGGGCCGATCTGCTCGGGCGTCACCCCGTCGACCCGGACGACGTCGACCGATTCGCGGGCGAACGGGAGCCCGGCCCGCTGCAGGACGGCCATCAGGCGCTCCGGCTCGGGCGTGCGCGCTCGCATCGCCGGGCGGGCCTGGGCCACCAGTGACGCCAGCGGCCCCTGGGCTCGCAGCTCGCCGTGCGAGAGGATCACGACGTCGTCGACCGTCTGCGCCATCTCGGCCAGGAGGTGGGACGAGATGAGGACCGTCCGCCCCTCGCCGGCGAGGTGCCGCATGAAGTCGCGCAGCCAGGCGATGCCCTGGGGGTCGAGCCCGTTGGCCGGCTCGTCGAGGATCAGCACCCCGGGGTCGCCGAGCAGCGCCGAAGCGAGCTGGAGGCGCTGGCGCATGCCGAGCGAGAACCCCCCGACCCGCCGGCGGGCGGCCTCGGAGAGGCCGACGAGCGCCAGCATCTCGTCGCAACGGCGCGGGTCGATGCCGCCGGCGATGGCGATCATCTGGAGGTGGGACCGGGCGCGGCGCGAGGGGTGGAAGCTCGTCGCCTCGAGCACCGCCCCGACCATCTTGTTGGGGTTCGGCAGCTCGGCGTACTTCTGGCCGTAGAGGGTGGCGGTGCCGCCGGTCGGGTTGACGAGGCCGAGGAGCATCCGGAGGGTGGTCGTCTTCCCGGCGCCGTTCGGACCGAGGAATCCGGTGATCCGGCCCGGGGTGACCGAGAACGAGAGACCTCGCACCGCCTGCACGGTGCCGAAGTGCTTCGTCAAGTTGGTGACCTCGATGAGGCCGCCCCGGGTGGCCGTCGTCACCTTCGGTCCCTCGGCACGCCGCGACCCTAATCCCTGGTCGTCATCCTCACGTGGCCACCGTGTTGGCCAGTGGGCTCGGGTGGGAGGAGGAGCCCGACCGCCACCGACAACTCGTCGTAGACCCGGCCCATCGTCGACCAGCCGCTGATCCAACCGACGAGCGCCGAGTACCAGACGTGGCCGATGATCCGGGCCCGCTCGGCCGGGTCGGGGGGCTGCGGCACCCCGATGGCCCGAGTGATGATGCCCTCCATGAGTGCGGTGATCTGCTGTTGGCAGCTCACGGCGGCCGGATCGGGCGAGGCCAGCGACATGAACACCGCCGCCACCAGCTTCGGCTGGCGGGCCATGGCCCGCAGGGCCCGGTCGAGCACGTCGAGCACCCGCTCGGCGGCGTGGTCGCCGCGAGCCGGTTGCTGGCCGAGCCGGGCGTCGAGCATCTCGATCCAGTGGACCAGGCAGGCGGCCAACAGGTGGTCCTTGGAGGTGAAGTAGCGGTAGACGGTGCCCATGGCGACGTCGGCCCGGGCGGCGACGTCGCGCATCTGGACCGCCTCGTAACCGCCCTCCAGCCCGAGGCCCATGGCGGCGTCGACCACCCGCTGCCGCCGGGCCTGCTGGGCGCGGGTCAACGGACGCACCGCGGTCTGCACCGGTCCAGCGTAACCGCTAGAACCGGTTTCAGAAAGCGGTGAGCGGCCGCGCCGGGCGACAACGATCCTGCTCGCAGGGGGTGTCGTGCGGTGCCGGCCCGCCGGGCGACCGCCACCTGAAAGTACGATTTGTGCCGATGGGACCGCCGGCGGCCGGACCAGCGCGCAACGGCTCGAGCACCCCGGAGCGGGCGACCGACCGCGGCCCCGACCCGGCGACTCCGGACGGGAGGGTCCCTGGTCAGCGGGGGATGGCCACCCGTCAACGGCTCCTCGAGGCCACGGTCGAGCTCGTGAGCTCGACCCCGTGGCGGTCGGTGCGGGTGATCGACATCGCCCGGCGGGCGGGCACGTCGCCGGCCACCTTCTACCAGTACTTCGAGAACGTCGAGCAGGCCATCGGTGTCCTCGCCGGCGACATCGTCGACAAGGCGGCCGAGCTCGCCGACCTCTTCGCCGGCGACTGGTCGGAGGAGGGGGGCTTCGAGACCGCCCTCACCGTCGTCGAGGGCGTCCTCGACTACTGGGAAGACAACCGCGCCGTCTTCCGGGTGATCGAGCTGGCGACCGACGAGGGGAACGTCCACCTCCAGGGGATCCGCGTCCGGGCGCTCAATGCCGTCACGGTCGGGCTCGCCCAGGCGGTCGCCCGCCATTCGCCCGCTGCCGGCACGCCGTCGGGCATGGTGACGAGCTCGCCGGCGGGGTCCGACCCGATGGCGGTGGCGGCGACTCTCGTGACGATGATCGCCAGCATCGCCGCCCACCGCTACGGGTTCGAGTTCTGGGGCATCCGAACCCGGGACCTCGTCGACTCCCAGGCCCGGCTCCTGCTCTGGTCGGTGACCGGCCGCCGCGGGCCCGACGCCATGGTGGGGCGGGAGGTCAGGGCGACTCGGCGGACGCCGGGCCCGAGGACCGGGCCGGTCCCCGGTGGCGCTGTGGTCGCCCACCGCGTCGGCGGCGACCGGTGAGCACCGTGGCGGTCAGAGCCCCGCTGCGCGGCGCCCCGCTGCCGGGTGCCGCACGCTGGTCACCTCGCGCCACTAGACCGTTGCCGTGCGACTCCTGGTAGCCGAGGACGATCCGGGCCTGCGCTCGGTGCTCGAGCGTGGGCTGCAGCGCGCCGGGTACGTCGTCGACGCCGTGGCCGACGGCGAGCGCGCGCTGCGCTACCTCCGGGCCTACGACTACGAGGTGGCGGTCCTCGACTGGCGGATGCCCGGCACGAGCGGCATGGACGTGCTCCGGGAGATCCGCCGCCGGGGTTCGTCGGTGCCGGTGCTGATGCTGACCGCCCGCGACACCACCGCCGACCGGGTCGAGGGGCTCGACGCCGGGGCCGACGACTACCTGGTCAAGCCCTTCCAGTTCATCGAGCTGCTCGCCCGGATACGCGCCCTCCAACGGCGGCCGCCCCAGGCCTTCGAACCGGTGCTCGTCGTCGGCGACCTCGAGCTCAACCCTGCGACCCGCCAGGTCGAGCGCGACGGCGAGGTGATCCCGCTCACCAGTCGCGAGCTGTCGATCCTCGAGCTGCTGATGCGTCGGTTCCCCGCGGTGGTCGAGCGCCGGACGATCGCCCTGCAGGTATGGGAGGACGAGGCAGACGCCGTCGGCTCGAACACGATCGACGTCCACCTGGCCCGGCTGCGGGGCAAGATCTCCGGCGGCAAGGTCCGCATCGACACCGTTCGAGGCGTCGGCTACCGCCTCTCGGCCGACACGTGAGCGGCGCACTCGGGCGGCTCCGGCGACCCCATTTCGCCCACGCCGCCCGGGTCGCTCTCGTCGCCACGCTGATCATCGGCGTCGTCTACGTCGCGGCGGCGGCACTGCTCGACGCCCTGGTGGCGCGACGGGTCCTCTTCCAGGTCGACCAGCGGCTGTCCGACCGGCTGGTCGACCTCCGCAGGTTCCCGGGGCCGCCGTCGGCCCCCGCCCCGCCCAACGACGACGGGACCGACGGCGCGGCGGTCTACGTGTGGTGGGCGCCCTCGAGCGGCCCCGTCCGGTCGCTGACCGCCGGCGCCCCGTCGCTCCCGGCCGCGGTGCTGTCGTCCCGCGCTCCGGTGAGCCTCGACGTGCCCGACGGGGCGGTCACCGGGACGGGCCGACCGGTCACCGCCTCCTACCGGTTCGACAGCATCCAGCTCGACGGTGGCCGCTTGGTGGCCGGTCAGAGCCTGGCCAGCCCGGCCCACATCGCGCACGTGCTCCTCCTCGGCGAACTGGTGCTCGGACCGGTGCTGCTGGCGTCGCTGTTCGTCGGCGTGCTCGTCATCGCCCTCCAAGCGGTCGCGCCGGTCGAGGACGCCCGCCGACGGCAGCTCGAGTTCACCGCCGACGCCTCGCACGAGCTCCGCACGCCGCTCACGGTGATCGAGGCCGAGGTCGAGCTGGCCCGGTCGGCCCCCGCCGGCGCCGACGAGCACCTCCAGACGCTCGAACGAGTGGCCCGCGAGAGCCGGCGCCTCAAGCAGATCGTCGAGGACCTGCTCTGGCTGGCCCGGTTCGACACCGAGCCGCCACCCCCGCCGTCGGTCCCGGCCGACCTGTCGGCGGTGGTCGACGCGTGTGCCGAGCGCTTCCGTGCCGTCGCCCAGGCGCGACAGATCCGCCTCTCCACCCCGATGAGCCCGGTGCCGGTGTGGGTCGAGGTGGCGCCGGAGTGGATCGACCGACTGGCCGGGACGCTGATCGACAACGCCTGCCGGTACACCCCGGCCGGGGGCGAGGTGCGGGTGAGCGTCACCGCCGTCGGCCCCAGGGCGGTGCTGACCGTCGACGACAGCGGTCCTGGCATCCCGGTCGAAGAGCGCGAACGCCTCTTCGACCGCTTCCACCGGGCCAGCAACCATCCGGAGGGCTCGGGGCTCGGTCTCGCCATCGCCGACTCGGTGGTCCGACGGACCGGCGGTCGCTGGCGGATCGGCGAGTCGCCGTCGGGCGGGGCCTCGATGGAGGTGTCGTGGCGCCGAAGGGCGGAGCCGCCGCCCGACCGGCGAGATGGCGGGCACGACCATGGCGTCGCCGACCGTGCCGACCGTGCCGATGGTGCCGGTGCCGACCGTGCCGACCGTGCCGGCGGCGACGGTGACGGCGGCGACGGTGCCGTGGCGACGAGCGGGACGGCCCCGGGAACGGCGGTGCGCCGGCACGGAGCGGCGGACAGGCTCTACGGTAAGTCGCCATGACCATCGACGAGCTGCTCAACGCCGTCTGCCCGAGCATCGGTTCGCTCGGCGCCGCCTATTACTTCGCCCCCGAGACACTCCGGGCCGGCAAGGACCTGGGCCTCGACGGGTTCCGCTTCTACTTCCTCGGGCGCGGGGGGGTGCTCGGCGACGTCGAGCCGGCGGTCGTGGCGAGCGCCTTCGGGTACTTCGAGCGGTCGCTCGTCGAGCGCATCTGGAACGACGCCAGGGCGGTGGTGGCGCCGCGTGACGGCGGTCGGGCCCACGTCGAGGCTGCCCGGTCCTTCGGGCGCGCCAACTTCTCCGACGTCCCCGGCCTCGACGAGCTCTGCGACGCCGCCGAGGCGGTGGTGCGGGCCGCCGACCCGGCCGGGCTGGCGCTGTTCGCCGGGTGGGCGGCCGAGCCTCTGCCCGACGACCCCGCCGGGCGGGCCATGCAGCTGCTCGTCACCCTCCGGGAACTGCGTGGGAGCGTCCACCTCCTGGCCGTCGTGGCCAGCGGCCTCGAACCGAGGGTCGCCCACTACATGCGCCGGCCGGACTTCTTCGCCGCCTTTGGCTGGGGCGAGGCCGACACGCCGGAGGTGAGCGACGAGCACCGCTCCTCTCAGCGCCAGGCCGACGAGCTGACCGACCGCCTCCTGGCTGCTCCCTACGGCACCCTCGACCGCTCCGCCCAAAAGGCGCTGGTCACCGGGGTCGAGCGGATGTCAGCCTCGCTGGCCGTCGGTCAACCCTGACGAGCCTCCGACGCCGCGTCGGCGACGCCGGCCCGAGCAGCGGGGTCACGTGGTCCAGATGATGGATTGCGGCTCGGAGTAGGCGAGCAGCCCCCAGTCACCCCCGTCGCGCCCGACCCCGCTCATCTTGAAGCCGCCGAACGGCGCCTCGTGGTTGCGCTGGGCGGTGTTGATGCCGACGTGGCCCGCCTGCAGCCGCTTGGCCACCCGGAGCGCCCGGGCGGCGTCGGCGGAGAACACGTAGTCGTAGAGGCCGAACGACGTGTCGTTGGCGATGGCGATGCCCTCCTCCTCGTCGTCGAAGGGGATCATCGTGATCACCGGGCCGAAGATCTCCTCCCGGGCGACCGTGATCTCGTTGCTCCCGACGATCAGGGTCGGGGCCACGTAGAAGCCGCGCTCGATCGGCGGGCGCTCGCCGCCGACGACGACCTCACCGCCCTCGGGGGCGGCCGACGCGACGTGGGTCTCGACCCTCGAGCGCTGGGCGGCCGAGATGAGCGGCCCGACGATCGTCGTGGGGTCCCTCGGATCGCCCACCTGCAGTGCGCCGGCCATCGCCGCCAGGCCGTCGCGGACCTTCTCGAAGACGCTGCGATGGACGACCGCCCGGGTCGGGGCGGTGCAGATCTGTCCGGAGTGGAAGGTCCAGGTCGAGCCGATGCAGGTGATGGCGCCCTTGAGGTCGGCGTCCTCGAAGACCACGCAGGCGCCCTTGCCTCCGAGCTCGAGCAGGAGCCGCTTCATCGTCGGGCCGCCCGCCTCCATGATCCTGGTCCCGATGGCCGTCGAGCCGGTGAAGCTCACCATGTCGACGTCGGGCGACTCGACGAGGGTCGAGGCCGGCGCCGGGTCGGACGAGTTGACGAGGTTGACGACGCCGGGCGGGAACCCGACCTCCTCGAGGATGCGCACCAGCTCGACGATGGCCAGCGGGTCCTGCGGGGCCGGCTTGACCACGACCGTGTTGCCGGCGGCCAGGGCGGGGGCCACCTTGCCGGCCATGTTCACCATCGGGAAGTTGTAGGAGGTGATGCAGGCCACCACGCCGACCGGCTGGCGGTTCACCATCCCGCCGATGATCCCGCCGGGGGCCAGTGGGGTCGCCCCGACGGCCTGCGGCAGCAGCGGGGTCTGGAGCACGTGGCGCGGGTCGCGCGAGTAACGTTCGAACCGGTCGGCGGCCACCGGGACCTGCATCTTCGACCCGACGGTGGCGGTGGCGCCGGTCTCGGCGATGACGAGCGGCAGCAGCTCGGCCGCCCGTTGCCGGATCGCCGCCGCCGCCGCCGCCATGAGGGCGCAGCGGTCGTCGGAGGACATCGCCGACCACCCCGGCAGCGCCTCGCGGGCCGCCGCCGCGGCGGCGGCGGCATCGGCCACCGAGGCGTTCGGGGCCTGGCCGACCACCTCCTCGGTGGCCGGATTGACGACGTCGTAGGTGCCGGCACCGGCGTCGACCCACTTGCCGCCGATGAGGAGCTGGTGCTCGTGTCGGGCATCGGGACGTGTCATGGAGGCTCCCTCGAACTGGCGTGCCGGCTCGTCGTGGCGGCCCGGCTCCCGCCGGCTCGCCGTGACCTGCTGACGCTACGTCAGAAGTCTGTCGGCACCGGCCGGCGGCCGCCAGTGCCGGGCCGCGGCGACGAGCGCGGAGGAGGCGCCACGACCTCAGGGGGTGTGGTCGCCCCTGCCGACCTCCCGGTGGCGGTCGTCGTGCTCGACCACCTCGGAGCGGGCCTCGATCGCCCGCCGGTCGGCAATTGGCCGCGACCGGCCGGACGGCCTCGGTGGCCACGGTGGCCGGGGCAGGTCGTCGGCGCGGACGTCGATCGGTCCCCGCCCCGCGGCGAGCCCCAGCGCCCGGCGGTGGACCACGGCCCGCTGGACGCCGTAGGTGAGCCCGAGGTAGAGGAGGAGACTGGCCGACGGCAGCCCGCCCGGTCCTTTGACCGCGCTGATCCACGCCGCTGCGGCGAGGTGTGCGCCGAGCGAGACGAGCCACAGCGCGATGGTCAGCCAGGTGCCCTGGCGGAGCACGATCCCCTCGGTCGCCCAGACCCGGACGGTGAGCGCACGGACGGCCCCGAGCCCGACGGCGGCGACCGCCAGGGTGAGGGCGAGGATCCCGACGACCTCCGGCCGGAGCGGGTGCTGACGCGTGAAGTCGGCCACCTCGACGACGCCGATCACGGACAGCAGCAGTGGGATGCGCAGGCCGAGCCGGGCGGGGACGCGCCGGACCTTGCGCTGGCGGTACAGGAACCAGGCGAAGATGAGGGCGTCGACCACGACGGCGGCGGTCACCGGGGACGACGCTACCGGCAGGCGTTCACGGCCAACCAAGGCCAAGGGCTTCTACGCCTGCTACGCCGGCCTGATGGCGCTGGCCGCCATCTTGGTGCTGGTCCCCGGCGTCCCCCTCGGGTTGCTGACCGAGGGCGTCCAGACGCTGGCCGGCGTCCTGTTGCCGAGCGCCACGGTGTTCCTGCTGCTGCTGTGCAACGACCGCGAGGTCCTCGGCCCGTGGGTGAACTCGAGGGGGCTCAACGTCTTCACCTCGGCGGTGATCTGGGTCCTGGTCCTGCTCTCGGTCGTCCTCATCGCCAGCGTCCTGTTCCCGGGCATCACGAGCGCCCAGATCGTCGGCGTCCTGGTTGGTGGTGGTCTGGCCGGAGCGGCGGGTGGCGGCGTCGTCCTGGCGGTCGGTCGCCGGCGGCCGGTGCCCGACGCCCCACCGGCGCCCGACCGACCGAGGGCGACGTGGCGGATGCCGGCCCTGCACCTGCTGTCGCGTCCGGTGATGTCGACCCAGCGAAAGCTCGGGCTGGTGGTGCTACGGGTCTACCTGGTCGCGGCCTTCGCCCTGGTGTCGGTGAAGGTGGTCGAGGTGGCGGTGCACTGATGCCGGTGACGAGGAACCCTCGCCAGCGCTAGGGCCGTCCCGCCTGGTCGGCCATCGCCACCGGGTCGCCGGCGGCCCGTCGACGGGCGTCGAGGGCGGCGGCGTCCCAGCGGTCCTCGATGCGGCCGTAGCGCCAGAGCGCCAGTGCCACCGCCCAGGTGAGCACGAACATGCCGACGATGGCGAAGCCGGCGACGTTCAGGTTGAAGCTCGCCATGAACCGCCAGAAGGAGCCGTTGAGGTTCAGCTCCGCCGGAAGGAGGCCGAGGATCTCGATCGTGCCGACCAGGAAGGCAGCGACGACCGAGAGCCCGGTGATCGTGATGTTGTAATAGACCTTCCGGATCGGGCGGGCGAAGGCCCAGCCATAGGCGAAGTTCATGAAGCATCCGTCGATGGTGTCGAAGGTGCTCATCCCGGCGGCGAAGAGCAGCGGCAGCGAGAGGATGGCGTAGAACGGGAGGCCGCTGGCGACGGCGGTGCCGGAGAGCACGAGGAGGGCCACCTCGGTGGCGGTGTCGAAGCCGAGGCCGAAGAGGACGCCGACCGGGTACATCTTCCAGGAGCTGTCCATTCGCCGGGCGAGCGGCCCGAAGAAGCGGTTCATGAGGCCGCGCTGGTTGAGCTGGCGCTCGAGCGAGTCCTCGTCGTAGAGGCCGTTGCGGAGGTCGAAGAAGATCCGGACGATCGAGAGGAGGATGACGAGGTTGAGGGCGGCGATCAGGTAGAGGAAGAGGCCGGAGACGCCGGTGCCGACGATGTTCGTGACGTTGTGCAGGGCGGAGCGCCCGTCCTGCACCTGGTGGTCGAGCGCGCGGATCCCGAAGTTGAGGAGGACGGCCAACACGAAGACGACCGAGGAATGGCCGAGGGAGAAGAAGAAGCCGACGGCTGTCGGACGCTTCCCCTCGGCCATCAGCTTCCTGGTGGTGTTGTCGATGGCCGAGATGTGGTCGGCGTCGAAGGCGTGACGCATCCCCAACGTCATCGCCAGGACCCCGGTGCCGAGGCCGAACGTCTCGTTGCGCGACAGGTGGTAGTGGTGCGGGACGGCGGCGGCCAGCATCACGAAGCCGACGACGTAGAGACCGACGACCACCAGCCCCATGGCGCCGAGGCGAGCCCACTCGCCGGCGTCCAGGGCCGCCGCCGCGGCGGCCAACCGACCTCTGCCTCTTGGCAAGGGTGCTCCCTCCATGCTCGTGACCCGGTGGCGTCGCCCCGCACCGTACACAATTGCAGAAGGGTCGCAACAGCGATCCGCCCGCCGGAGCGCCCCGCCCGCCGGAGGGCCCCGCAAGCGGCCGCCCTGCCGGCCGGTCCTCCTTGGGACCTTCTGCCCTGGCCGCCGCAGGGGGCCGGCCCGATGATGGGGGCGAACGACCGACCGGCGAGGGAGGACGGGCATGGCGGTCAGAGACTTCCTCCGCAAGGCCCCGGTGACGGTGCCGCCGGAATGCACCCTCCACGAGGCCGCCGCGCTGATGGCGAGCCACGGCGTCGGGTGCGTGCTCGTGACGAGCGGGGGCGAGATCCGCGGCATCGTCACCGACCGGGACCTCGTCGTCCGCGGGGTCGCCACCGGTCGCGGGCTCGACGCGCCCGTCGTCGAGGTGATGACTGCCGACCCGACGACGGTGGCCGGGGGCGCCGACATCGTCGACGCCTACCGCACGTTGAAAGACGGCGAGTTCCGTCGCCTCCCGGTCCTCGAGGAGGGCGAGCTGGCGGGGATCGTGACGGTCGACGACCTGGTGGTCGGCCTCGTGCTCGAGCTGGCGTCGGTGCTCTCGCCGGTGGCCCGGGAGGTGGTCCGGCCGGAGGTGCGGCCCTGACGCCACATCGGGGGCGGTCACCGGGCAGACTCGGAGGGTGCCGTTCCACCGACCCGAGCACCGACCGGTGTCGATCGCCGGCTCGCACTGGCGGGCCGACGGGCAGCCGAAGATGCGCTACGAGACCCAGCGGCAGGCAATCGAGGCGGCCGAGCTGCGCGGCGCCGAGTCGGGGGTGCGGCTCGGCACCTACCGGTGCGCCTTCTGCGCCGGCTGGCACATGGGCCGCCGCAGCGAGCAGGAACCCGGTGCGGCGGGCCGGCCGGGTGCCACGGGGCGCCGGGGCGCCCGGAGGGGCCGCTGAGCGACCCGTCCCGTCGGGGTGCGCTCAGGGATTGAGCAACGGGAGGACGAGCTCGCCGAAGGCGGTGATCTGGTCGCACAGCTCGCCCAAGGAACGGGCCATGAACCGGACCTGGAGGTGGTTGACGCCCATGGCGACGAGCGGGTGCAGCGAGGCGGCGACCTCGTCGGCCGTCCCGGTGAGCGCCCAGCGGGGTTGGTGCCAGGTGGTGTCGCCCGGGGTGCCGGGACCGTTGAGGTAGATCGGCTCGGCGATGGTGCCGATGTCGATCGGCGCCCCCCCGCGCAGCTCGTCGCGGAACCGGCGGAGCTGTTCGATCTGCCCGGGGAGCTGCGCACGGGGCGTGCCCTGGGGGAGCCACCCGTCGCCGAGCAGGGCGGTGCGTCGGATGGCCGGGACGGTCGAGCCGCCGATCCAGATCGGCGGCCGCGGCTCTTGCTGCGGTCGTGGGGCGATGCCCATGTCGGTGACCGGCCACCGGGGGCCGGGCAGCGTCGGGAACTCGTCGACGAGGGCGGCCGCCAGCGCCGCCACCGCCTCGTCGGTGTCGCGGCCGCGGCGCTCGAATGAGCCGTCGCCGGCCAGCATCGCGAACTCCTCGGGGACGTGCCCGGCCCCGACCCCGACGAGCAGCCGACCGCCGGACAGGCGGTCGAGCGTCGCCAGCTCCTTGGCGGCCCGGAGCGGGTGGCGTGCGGCGAGGACGAGGACGTGCGAGAGCAATCGCACGTCCGAGGTGATCCCGGCCAGCCAGCCGAGGGTGGCGACGGTGTCGTACCAGACGGTGCCCATGGCGGCGGCCAGGCGCCTCGGGATGGCGGTGTGGTCGCACACCGCGACGTAGAAGAAGCCGGACCGGTCGGCCGTCCGGGCGACGGTCGCCAGCTCGGCCGGTCCGGCCGACGTCTCCCACTCGGCGACGTACAGCGTCGACTGCGACTGGATCGGCAGCTGCATGCCGACGACGACCGACCCGGGGGGCACGGCCCCGACGACGTGTTCGGGCGGGGTCACCGGCGCCGGGCGGCCAGCCATCGTCGTCCGGCTCAGGGGGCGAGCTCGAGGCCGTAGAGGGCGATGGCGTTCCCGCGGACGATCTTGCGACGCTGCTCGTCGGTCAGCTCGGCCATCTGCTCCTCGGCGATCTTGGCGGTGTGGGGCCACGTCGAGTCCGAATGGGGGTAGTCGGACTCGTAGGTGATGTTGTCCTCGCCGATCTCGGCCACCGACCGCAGTCCGTGGGCGTCGTCGAAGAAGCAGCCCCAGACGTGGTCGCCGAAGTACGACGACGGCGGCTCGGGCACCCGGTCGGCGACGCCGCCCCAGCCGCGGTTCTCCTCCCAGACCTTGTCGGCGCGCTCGAGGATGTAGGGGATCCAGCCGATCTGGCCCTCCGAGTAGGCGATCTTGAGACGTGGGAACCGGACGAAGACCCCCGAGAAGAGGAAGTCGACGAGCGAGAAGGTGGCGTTGGTGTGGGTGAGCGTCGACCCGACGGCGGGCGGGGCGTCGGCCGACGTCGACGGCATCTTCGACGACGAGCCGATGTGCATGTTGACGACGGTCCCGGTCTCCTCGCAGGCGGCGAAGAACGGGTCCCAGTAGCCGTCGGGGTCGTGGACGCTCGGAAGCCCGAGGTACGGCGGGATCTCGCTGAAGCAGACCGCCCGGACGCCGCGCCCGGCGTTGCGCCGGACCTCGCCGGCGGCGAGGGCGGCGTCCCAGAGCGGGATCAGGGTCAGCGGGACGAGGCGCCCGCCCGACCCGGCGCACCACTCGTCGACCATCCAGTCGTTGTAGGCCTCGACGCACAGGAGCGCCAGCTCCTTGTCGGCGGCCTCGAGGAACGTCTGGCCGCAAAAGCGCGGGAACGTCGGGAAGCAGAGGGCGGCCTCGATGTGGTTGAGGTCCATGTCGTCGAGCCGGGGCGCGACCTGGTAGGAGCCTGGACGCATGTCGTCGTAGGTGATCCCCTTCACGGTGACCTCGTCGCGGGGGACGCCGACGGCAGAGTCGAGGCGGAGCAGGGGTCGCCGGAGCTTCTCGTAGAACCACCAGTCGGTCGGGCTGCCCTCGCTGCCGGGCTTCACCGTCAGCTTCCCGCCGAGGTAGGTGATCTCGCCCATCGGCGCCCGGACGACCCGAGGGCCGATCTCGGCGTACTTCGAGGGGAGGCGGTCGGCCCAGACGCCGGCCGGCTCGACGACATGGTCGTCGACCGAGACGATCAGCGGCAAGCCGGCCATCGGGCGAGCGTACCGCGGTCCTGACGGGGCGTCAGGTGAAGGCGACCCCGCCGTTGGGGCTGAGGAGCTGGCCGGTGACGAAGCTCGAGGCGGAAGACGCCAGGTAGAGCACGCAGTAGGCGATATCGGCGGGCTGGCCGACGCGTCGGAGCGGGGCGAACCGCCGCATCGGCTCGAGCACCTTCTCCTTCATCTCCTCGTCGACCGTGCCGTCGTCGCGGACGTAGTACCGCCCGGTCATGTTGGTCGGCACGAACCCGGGAGCCACGGCGTTGACGCGGACCCCCCGCTTGCCGACCTCGACCGCCATGCTCCGGGTGAGCTGGACGACGGCAGCCTTGGTGATGGCGTACGGACCGACCATCGGGGTCGGCGCCAGGGCGGCCGCCGAGGCCATGTTGACGATCGAGCCCGAGCGTTGCCCGACCATCACCCGGCCGGCCGATTGGCAGCCGAAGAGCACGCCCTCGAAATTGACCGACATGATCCGCTCGAGGTCGTCGACTGTCAGGTCGAGGATGGAGCTCTCGAGCATCATCCCGGCGATGTTGCACATCACGTCGAGCCGGCCGCCGGCCGAGACGACGTCGTCGACCAGCGCCTCGACCGCGTCGCGTTCGGCGACGTCGACGGCGCGGGCATGAGCGACACCGCCCTCCTTCGTGATGGCCGCGGCCGTCTCGTCGGCGGTGGTGCCGTTGAGGTCGGCGCAGTAGACGACCGCCCCGGCGGCGGCGAGGACCTCGGCGCTCGCCCGGCCGATCCCGCTCCCGGCGCCGGTCACGATCGCCACCCGCCCGGCGAGCCCGAACGCCTCTTCGAGAGTCTCTCGTGTCTCCATCGACCCGAGAGTGTGCCACCGTCAGTACCGGTGCGCCTCCTCGAGCGCCAGCAGCCGGCGCTTGAGGTCCAGGCCGCCGCCGTAGCCGCCGATCCCGCCACCGGAGGCCACCACGCGGTGGCACGGGAGGACGATCGGCAGCGGGTTGGCGCCGTTCGCCTGACCTACGGCGCGGAATGCGGTCGGTCGGCCGATCCACCCCGCGAGCTCGGCGTAGCTGATCGTCTCGCCGTAGGGGATCTCGGCCAGGGCGAACCAGACCCGGCGCTGGAACTCGGTGCCGCCAGCGGCCAGCGGGAGGTCGAAGCTCCGCCGTGCGCCGGCGAAGTACTCGTCGAGCTGGCGCCGTGCGGCCGCCACCGGCGCCGGCACCCCGGGCGGGGCGCCGCCGGGTTCCTGCGACGGTCCGGAGTGGGCGACCGACGCGGCGGCGCCGGGAAGGAGCACGTGGGTCAGGTGGTCGTCGTCGCCCCCGAGCACCAAGGTCCCGACCGGCGTCGGGTGGGCGACGAACCTCGTGGTCCCGGTGTCGGCGGTCGCTCTCATGCGGCGCTCCTCTCTCGGTCGGTTCGACGGGCCGTCGGCTGGTGGGCCCAGAGGTGGACGAGGGCATAGGAGCGCCACGGCCGCCACCGTTCGGCCACGGTGGCGGCACCCGACGGGTCCGAGGGGAGGCCAAGGCAGTCGAGGGCGCGCCGCACGCCGAGATCGGTCGGGAGGAAGACGTCGGGGTGACCGAGCCCGCGGAGCTTGACGTAGGCCACGGTCCACGGCCCGATCCCCGGGAGGCTCCCGAGCGCCTCGTCGAGCTCGGCCGGGTCGGTCCCCGGCCCGACGACGACCCTCCCCGATGCCAGGGCGCCGCACAGCTCGACCAGCGTCCTCGCCCGGGCCGCCGGCACGGCGAAGGCGCCGGGCCGGCGCTCGTGGAGCGCCAGGAGCTGCTCTGGCGACGGGAAGAGATGGGTGAGCCTCCCGACCGGCGCCGGGAGCGGGGTCCCGGCCGCCGCCACCACTCGGGCGGTGAGCGTCCGGGCGCCGGCCAGCGAGACCTGCTGGCCGAGGACGCCGCGGACCGCCAGCTCGGCCCCGTCGACCGTGCTCGGCAACCGACGGCCCGGCGTCGCTTCGACGAGCGGCCCGAGGAGCCGGTCGGTCCCGAGCGCCTCGTCCACCGCCACCGGGTCGGCGTCGAGGTCGAGCAGCCGGCGGCACCCGCTGACCGCTGCCGCCAGGTCGCGGAGGTCGGCCAGCCGCAGCCGCACCCGGACGGCGCCCTCCTCCGGTTCGAGCTCGACCACGGCGGGACCGTGGGGGAGTGCGAGGCTGCGACGGTAGGTGGCGCCGTCGACCTCCTCCACCCCGCCGACCGCCCGCAGGGCGAGGAAGTCGACCAGGGCACGGCCGGCGAACGGGCGACGGCAGGCGAGGCGGAGGTGCACCTCCTGGCCCCACTCCTCGCCCGTCCCGGCCGCGGCGACCTCCTGGCGTCGCTCCGGTCGCCCGCCGCGGCGCCGGAGCTCGGTGGGCGTCATGGCGAACACCGCCCGGACGGTGTCGTTGAACTGCCGGACGCTCTCGAAGCCGGCGGCGAAGGCGACCTCGGCCACCGCCAAGGCCGTCGTCTGGAGCAGGAGCCGGGCGGTCTGTGCCCGCTGGGCGCGGGCGAGCGCCAGCGGCCCGGTCCCGACTTCGGCGACGAGGACCCGCTGGAGCTGCCGTCGGCTGTAGCCGAGCCGGCCGGCCAGGCCGTCGACCCCTTCGCGGTCGACCACCCCGTCGGCGATCAGCCGCATCGCCCGGGCGGCCACGTCGGTGCGCCACCGCCACTCCGGTGACCCCGGCGCCGCGTCGGGGCGGCAGCGCAGGCAGGCCCGGAAGCCCGCCGCCTGGGCGGCGGCGACCTCGGCGAAGAACCGGACGTTCGACGGCCGCGGCGTCCTCGCCGGGCAGCTCGGCCGGCAGTAGACGCCGGTCGACGTCACGGCGGTGACGAACCATCCGTCGAACCGCTGGTCGCGGGACTGCAGGGCCCGGTAGCAGCGTTCGAAGTCCTCGTGCACCCGCCGATCCTCGCGCCGCCGACGTCCGCCGTCCGGCGGGTTTCGGACACGGTGGGCGACGAGCGGCCGGCCGGTCTTCGGCGACTACCGAGCCCCGAAGCCCGAGCTTTGCATGTTGCAAGGCTTGGAAGGGGCTCACCCAGATGCGAATTACGTCCCCGGGACCACTCCAGACTCTGGTTGGGCCGGGTGGGCGGCGTACCACGCGTTCTCGGCATGCTGCAGCACAGAGACGTTCAGGTTGCTGAAATTGGCCGGGCAACTGGCCGCCGCTTGCTGGAATGCTGGCGAAGTGTCGGCGAACTCACTCCCGGGAGCGCCCCCGACCATAGGAGGTGGGGTATTGCCGTCGCCGAAGGTGGCGGGGGCGTTCGGGAATGCGGAAACGGGGACCCCATGAGAGTGCATGCAGTTCGCCTGGTTTTGGAAGTCAGCCATCCAGATCTTTGCTTGGCTGGTCGGAAGGGACGGCCGTGGTAGTGCGGCTTCTTCCGAGCCATGTGCTTGCGCCCACATCGCCTGCTGTTGCTGCGCGGTCGGAACCGGTCCTGTCTTCTGGTCGGTACTGCCACTCGCGGCGACCGAGACCACAGCGATTGTCGCCAGAGCTACTCCTGCAGCCACGGGCCGGAGCCGCAACAAGCACGACCAGCGAGGCAACGAGAAGGGTGGAGCGAACGGCTAGGCGTCGGCTAGGCGCGACATTGCCGCACCTCCTGGGTTAGGGGAAAGTAGCCTGAGGGTTAGAGTAACCCGAGACGGGCCCCGCGGTCAACCCGGGTGTTCTACGCCGCCGCGTTCATTCGGGCGCCTGCCACATCTGGCGAGCGGCGTCTCGGCCGCTCGCTTCACCCTCCGGTCAGCGGCGGGCGGCCGCCGCGTCGTTGACCACGGCGGCCGCGTCGGCGGCCGTCGGCACCTTGGCGAAGAACCCCTCGATCGTGTCGGGGTCGAGCGGCCGGCCGAACAAGAAGCCCTGCCCGCTGTCGCACTGCTCTCTCTGGAGCGTCGCCAGCTGCGCCCGCTCCTCGATCCCCTCGGCGAGGGTCTCGATGCCGAGTGCCTTGCCGAGCTGGATCAGCGTGTGGATGAGAGCGGCCGACTCCTCGGTCTGGCTGACCCGGGTGATGAACGACCGGTCGATCTTGAGCGCGTCGATCGGGAAGTTCCGGAGGTAGGCGAGCGACGAGTAGCCGGTGCCGAAGTCGTCGATGGCGATCCGCACGCCGAGCTTCTTGAGTTGTGCGAGCACGCCGGCGGTGGCCTCGGTGTCCTTCATGATCGTCGTCTCGGTGATCTCGAGGGTGAGGGTCGACGCCGGCAGGTGGTGCCGGTCGAGCGTGCGGCGGACCTCTTCGGGGAAGTGCTCGCTCTCGAGCTGCCGGGCCGAGACGTTGACGGCGACGTCGATCTCGTACCCGTCGGACCTCCAGGCCGCTGCCTGGCGGCAGGCCTCGTCGAGGACGAACCGTCCGAGCGGGACGACCAGTCCGGTCTCCTCCGCCATGGGGATGAACTCGTCGGGCGCCACGACCCCACGGGTCGGGTGGCGCCAGCGCACCAGCGCTTCGACACCCTTGGCGGCGACCGAACGGAGGTCGAAGATCGGCTGGTAGAGGACGAAGAGCTCGCCGTGGTCGATCGCATGCTGGAGGTCCATCTCCAGTGACAGCCTGTCCTGCACCGCCGTCTGCATCTCGGGCTCGAAGACCACGAACCGGTCCCGCCCGGCGGCCTTGGCGGCATAGAGCGCGACGTCGGCGTCGCGGATCAGCTCGTCGGCGCCCTCCCGCAGGCCGACCGCCGCACCGATGCTGGCGTGGACGGTGATCGCCCTCGACTCCGGTGTGTCCAGGACGAACGGCTCGGCCAGCACTGCCTGCAGGCGCTCGGCGACCAGCTCGGGACCGGCGTCGAGGGAGGCGCCTTCGACGAGGACGAGGAACTCGTCGCCACCGAGACGGCCGACGGTGTCGTCCGCCCGCAGCGCCGCGTCGAGGCGCGCCGCCACCGCCTTGAGGAGCTGGTCGCCGGCCTGGTGGCCGAAGGTGTCGTTGATGTCCTTGAAGTTGTCGAGGTCGACGTAGAGCGCGCCGACCGCCATCGGGTGGCGCCGGGCGCGCAACAGCATCTGCTGCGCCCGGTCGAACAGCAGTGCCCGGTTCGGCAAGCCCGTCAGTGCGTCATGGAGCGCCTGGTGACGGAGCTCAGCCGTACGCTGCTCGACCAGCCGCATCGCCCGGCGACGGGAGGTCGCCAGAAAGACGAAGAAGCCGAACAAGAAGATGCTGGCGGTGCTGCCGGCGGCGCCCACCAGAAGGCCCTCGCCGAGCGCCGTCGAGGGCACCGACCTGGCCACCACCACCCGGAGCGCCTCGTCGATCGCCGGGCCACCGTTCACCGCCTGGATGCTCGTCTCGACCGCCCCGGCGGTCGTCCCGGCAGCGCCCACCGGTTGCCAGTTGCCGGTCGCCGAGCGGAATTGCAGGCTCGCTCGCAGCTCGGTGGCGTCGCCGACCGCCGAGCGGAGCAGGGTACGAGTGTCGAACGTGCCGATCGCCCAGCCGGTGCCCGCCGCGACCCGGCCGGCAGCGGTCGCCGGGGCGGCCCCGCCCCGGTAGAGGGGGGTGATCGTGATGAACAGGCCCCGCAGCGCGCGGCCGACGGCGGTGACGTAGCGCTCCGGGACCTGCGCGAGCAGCGAGCGGAACGGGAGGAGCGTCGAGAGCCCGGTGCTTGTGATCCGGTTGAGCGTGGCTACCGACATCGAGCACAGGTCGATGCCGGCCGGCAACGGTGACGGGGCGTACAGGACGACGTAGCGAATGAGGCAGTAGAGCGGCCGTGGCCCCGGCGGGAAGACGGCGTAGGGGGAGACCTTCATGCCGGCGGGGGGATCGGCCTGCACGGCTGCCACGAAGCCCGGGAGCTGGGCGGCGGTGACCGGTTCGGCGACGATGAAGCCGGCGGTGCCCGGGTAGCGGGCTCGGACGCCGGTGGTGTCGGACCAGGCCCGCAACTGAGCGTTGGTCACGCTCGGGCTCGTGGCCACGAGTCCAGCGACGGCCGCGGTGAAGTTGAGGTCGGCCCGCACGGCGTCGCCGGCGGCGGCGGCGACCGCCGCCGCCGTGTCGCCGGTGGTGTCGCGCGCCGCCACCTGCTGGCCGTGGTCGAGCGCCACCCCGCCGACGACCGACCCGGCGACCCCGGCCACCAGGACGGCCGAGGCGGCAGCGACGAGCAGGATCCGGCGGCGACGCCCGGGCCGCTCGCCGCCCAGGGCGTCGTCGGCCGGCCCGCCGGACCGGGTCGTGGCGTCGTGGGGATCAGTCGGTGGCATCACAGCTGCTCCACCCGCGGCGCCCGGAGCCGGTTCCTCGTGTCGAGGACGTCGACGGTGCTGTCGGCGACGAGGCCGTAGGGGACGTCGTCGTGATCGGTCAGGATCACCACAAGGTCCGCCTGCGCGAGCTCGTCGCTGCTCAGCGGGGCGCGCTGCACACCGGCGTCGAACTCCGAGGGACCGACGTGGTCGTCGTGGGCGCGGACCTCGGCGCCGAGGGCGACCAGCTTGCGTGCAACCTCCCTGGCCGGCGACTCGCGACCGTCGCTCGAGTTCCGCTTGTAGGCCAGACCGAGCAGCAGGAGGCGGGAGCCGTTGACCGACCGGCGGCGCCGGTTGAGCGCTGCGATGACGCGCTCGACGACGTAGTCGGGCATGTGCCGGTTGACGTCGTTGGCGAGGTCGACGAACCGGAACCGGCGCCCGAGCGTGCGTTCGACCTTCCAGGAGAGGTAGCTCGGATCGATCGGCAGGCAGTGGCCCCCGACGCCCGGGCCAGGGTCGAGCCGCATGAAGCCGAACGGCTTGGTCGAGGCCGCGTCGATGACCTCCCTGATGTCGATGCCGAGGTCTCTGGCGACGATCGCCAGCTCGTTGACGAGGGCGGTGTTCACGTGGCGGAAGGTGTTCTCGAGCAGCTTGGTGAGCTCGGCCACCCGGGTGCTCCGCACCCGCACCGTCCGCCGGACGATCGCCGAGTAAAAGGCGTCCACCGCCTCGAGCGAGCCGTCATCGATCCCGGACACCACTTTCGGTATCTCCCAGAACGGGTAGTCCCGATTGCCGGGGTCGATGCGCTCGGGGCTGTAGCCGAGGTGGAAGTCCCGCCCTGCGACGAGCCGGCTGCCCGCTTCGAGGCGGGGGCGGAGGACGTCCTCGGTCGTCCCCGGGTACGTCGTCGATTCGAGGATGACGGTACAGCCCGGTCGGACGTATTGGGCGAGCGATTCGGTAGCGGCGATCACTGCCCGCAGATCGGGCAGGCCGTCGGCGAGCGGAGTCGGCACGGCGATCACCGCGACGTCGAAGTCGTCGCAGTCGGCCGGGTCGACCGAAGCGACGTAACGGCCGAGCTCGATCATCCGGCAGAGGTCGCGGTGTGCGACGTCGTCGACGTCGCTCTGCCCGTTGGCGAGCGTCAGGACCTTCTCCTCGTCGCTGTCGAGCCCGACGACCTCGAAGCCGCGGCCTGCCGCCCGGACGGCGATCGGCAATCCGACGTGGCCCTGGCCGACGACGACGAGCTTGCGCCGAAGCCTCGGGCGGCCCGCCGCCGGCGGGCGCCGGGGGCCGGGCGCCGGCCGGCCCGGGGCGGCACCCCCCGGCACGACCG
>Ga0080006_1154254_pt1 | contig 28209 bp, 27 predicted proteins | sample RS3BMetagenome_FD_69209 | JGI IMG/M metagenome (GOLD analysis project Ga0080006, IMG submission 69209) | Ferric oxide microbial mat and aquatic microbial communities from Rainbow Spring, Yellowstone National Park, USA - RS3B (SPADES... ...
TCGACCTCTTGCACGTGCCTGCTGCCACCTACGCATCGGTCGCCGCTCTCTGACCCAGGCTGATAGTCGCGACCTGGGCCGATGGGGGACTATTTCGTCATCGAGAAGTGCGGAACGTCAGGACGACGACGCGCCGACGCTAGAAATTCCCCTCCGGTCACCGCCTTTTACCCCACCGTGATTCGTTCTCCGGGGGCCAGCAGCACGACCCGATCGCTGAGCTTGGCGTCGGCGAACGCCGTCCGGAGCCGATCGGCGCCTTCGCGGTAGTGGGCCCAGCTGTTGAAATGGGCGGGGATCACCCAGCGAGCCCCGAGGCGTCGGGCAGCCTCGGCAGCCTCGGCGCTGGTCAGGGTCAGGTAGGCCTCCCCGAGCAGCGGGGTCTGCGCCGCACCAGCAAAGAGCACTGCGACGTCGATCTCGGGGAACCGCCCTGCCACTTGGTCCACGACATGCATCGAGGCGTTGTCGCCGCTGACGTAGACGGTCGGAAGATCAGCGGCTGATACCACGAAGCCGGTGACGGGCCCGGTGAGGCCCTCGGTGCCGTCGGGTCCGTGCTGGGCGGGGGTCGCCGTCACTCGGACGTCGCCTCCGTCCGGCCGTGGGACGAGCACCTCCTCCCAGGGGGCCAGCCCCTTCACTCCCGGTAGCCGGGCGGCGGCGACGGGCGTGCTGAGCACCAGCGGGACGCCTTCCAGCGCTTCGCGACCGGCGGTGTCGAGGTTGTCAGGGTGCTGGTCGTGAGAGAGCAGCACGGCGTCGACCACGCCAAGCTCGGCCCGGCTGAAAGCCGGGGGTGCGGTCTTGACCAGGGTCCTCGTGCCGAGCGGATAGGTCCCCGGCGGATCGAAGGTCGGGTCGGTGAGCAGCCTGGTCCCACCGAGCTCGATGAGCAGGGTCGGGCCTCCGACGGCAGTGAAGCTGATCGACGATCCCACGATGGTGCACCTCCATGTTCGCCCGGTGCGAATAGCTTGTGCCGCCATCGTCCCTCAGGCCAGTGGCCCGAAGGCCATGTAGCGCTATATTCGGGCCAATGAACCAGGGATCGGTCGCGGTGGTCGCCTTCGAGGGGATCAGCCCGTTCCATCTGTCCGTGCCGTGCCTCGTGTTCGGAGAAGACCGCCGTGGCGACGGCATCCCTCCCTACGACATGCGGGTCTGCGTCGCGGGACGCTCCCGGCGGGTCGAGACCAGCGCGGGCTTCTCCATCACCGCCGACCACGGCCTCGAGGGTCTGTCTGGGGCGGCCACGGTCATCGTGCCGAGCTGGCGGTCGACCGCAGAGACCCCGCCCCCCGCGCTGCTCGACGGGTTGCGCCGCGCGCACGACGGCGGCGCACGGATCGTCGGGCTGTGCCTCGGCGCCTTCGTCGTGGCCGCTGCCGGCCTCCTCGACGGCCGTCGGGCCACCACCCACTGGCGCTACGCCGGCGAGCTCGCCGCGCGCTTTTCCGCCGTGCAGGTGGACCCGGACCGGCTCTGGGTGGACCTCGACGACGTGGTCACCTCGGCGGGAACCGCGGCCGCCCTCGACTGCTGCGTGCATCTCGTCCGTCGGGACCACGGAGCCGACGTGGCCAACCGTCTGGCTCGCCGCCTCGTGATCGCCCCGCATCGCTCCGGCGGCCAGAGCCAGTATATTGAGCGCCCCGTCACCAGCACCGACGCGCCCGACGAGCTCGGAAGCGCTCTCGACTGGGCGCGCCGGCACCTCGACCAGCCGATCGGCGTCGACGAACTGGCGGCCCGAGCGCATCTCAGTCGGCGAAGCTTCACCCGACACTTCCGGGCTGTCACCGGCACCAGCCCCCATCAATGGCTACTCCACGAACGGCTCACCGTGGCCCAAACACTCCTCGAGACCACGAATATCAGCATCGAGCTCGTGGCAGAGCGATCCGGTATCGGGTCCGCGGCGACCCTCCGTCAGCACTACCAACGCCGCTTCGGGACGTCTCCCCAGAGCTACCGGACGGCCTTCACCCGCGCCCGGTGAGACCCTGACGGACCAGGGACTCACTGCCGCCGGCATCGGCACCGACGACGGACTGGGAGGCCTCGTCCACGAGTACCGACTGGTTGCCTGAGCTGGGCGGACGGGGTTCTCGGCACTCAGGCCGCGAGGGGGTGCCCCCAGTGGAAAGGCCGTGTTGGTCGGACCGTGAACGTAGCCCGATCCCCACGGGGCACCGCAGGTGTAGGAGACGCTTTGAGTGGGCACGCCGGGTATTCTGGCGCGGTGGCATCCATCGCTCGTCGCCGATACAGCGCGGGTCAGCGTTGAGCCTGACCCTTTGCGTCCTCCTGTGGCCTCGCCCCGGAGAGGAGCACGCGCTCGTTGAGTACGAGGATCGAGTCTTGCAACTCTTATCCGACCACGGGGGCACGGTCCTGCAACGAGTGAGAGGTGATGGCACGAAGGGCCAGCCACTCGAAGTTCAACTGTTGGAATTCCCGACGGCCGAAGCCTTGGACCGGTATATGTCGGATGAGCGCCGCACGTCACGAGCCGCGGAGCGCGACCAAGCAATCGCCCGTACAGAAGTCATTGAGGTTCAGGTCCTTCAGCCGTCGGTGCGCTAGGCAGTAGATCTGCTCGAGCATAACGACGCTGCTCGCGAGCTCGTCATGAACTGCGGCTCCAACATCGAATGGGGAAGCTGCGACTCTGAAGATCGCCGGAGCGGGACCAGGGCGAACAGGCCCGACAGCGCACATGGCTGGCGCACGCTCGCCGCGTTCGCCGAGGCCAGGACCAACCAACACCAGCTAAAGCTCGCATGGCGAGTGGCTCAACAATCGGGGTCCGGTCAACCGCGGCTACCCCCCCCGGGGGGGTACTGGGTCGAGCGTCGGGAACCGAGGCTCTGTGCATGACACCTGCACACCCGGACAAGCAAGACACGCCAGGGATGCGACAGCGGCGATGAGGCGATGAGCGATGAGGCGGATCCACATCGTCGTCGCGCCCCATCTATCCGCCTGCTACGGATCTGATGGTTGATGCGAATTGCGTTGGATCGTCGAGCGGCACGTTGTGATGTGCGTTGGGGAAGACGGTGAGCGTGCTTTGCGGAATCTCTTGATGCAAGGCATCGGCGACGTTGAGACCAAGGTCGGGATCCCGGGCGCCCCAGACGATGCGAACGGGCATCGTCAGGGACTTGAGGTCAGCTACGTGGGCAGCGTCGTAGCCGGCGACGGCGGAAAAGAGGTTGCCGGTCAACGAACGCAGCGGCCCGAGCGTGCTCGGTGTGGCGAGGAACTGCTTGGTAAATAATGGGGTGAATTCCCGGGCAGTAGCGGGATTGGCGAAAAACGTCGACTCTTGCCAAGTGAGCAGATCACTGAGGAGACGAGGATCGCGTGACAGCCCGTCCATCAGACTGTTGAGTCCATGGGCGGTGCCCGGTGGAAGCGGTCCGAGCGGCGCCGCGTTCGGATACTGACCAAGCGCGAATATTGCGGCAAGAGCGGGCGGTCCGGATCCAGCGACCGGAGCGTAGAACCCGTTTGAGAGGATGATGGAAGCGGTGCGACCGGGGTTTTCAAGAGCCCAGTTGAGGACTGCCGGCACGCTGGCGTCGTGCGCCACAAGGACGACCCGGCCGAGGTGAAGGCCTCGGATCACAGCGTTCAGATCCTGCTCCTGGCCTGCGAAGGTGTAGTCATAGTGGGTGGGCTTGCTCGACTGACCCCAGCCGAGGAAATCGAAGGTCACGACCTCATGCCCGCCCAGTAGCGGCACGACACGGTCGTAGAGGTGGTGGTTGTCCGGGAAGCCGTGGCACAGGACGATCGCGGGACCGCGACCAGCATGAACAAAAGCGGCGATCCGGTAGCCGGCGCGCGAGATCCATACCAACTTCGTAGACCCCAGCGCCGCATACGCTCGGTGCGGGGACGGCGAACACGCCGCTGCCATCGCGGTCAGGAATACCAGAGCCACGACTGCCCATGCCCGAAGCCTCGAGCGGCCACGGGTTGGAGACCGGCCGCTACTGGAGAGATATGAACTCATCTCGCCAGTCCTTTCCCGATATCGCTGATGGCACTGAGCCCTTAGGCTGTATCGCCTATGGGTGTCCCCGGCTCGACCACGAGCAAATCTGATCAAGCCGAGCATGCTGACACCACGGCCGAGCGAATCCTGTCGTCAAGTTCTCTGCCAATATCTGTGATCTCTTTCGTTCCACATGTAGCGAAGAGACTTGACGGATGGTCATAGGAGACTTGGACAACGCCGGCGCGGTCGGCGAATACCGCCACCCCGAATGGCGCGTAGAGTGCGACCGCTGGATCGGCACCGAGGACCCGCCGAGCGAGAAGCGGATTGCCGACCAGGTAGCGCGTCGCTCCGAGCGGTTCGCCGCTCAGGCTCAACAGTGCTCCCTGATCGATACGAGCTAGTGCCACGAACCCGGTCGGCCCGAGGTACGCAGAAATTGTAGATTCCACCTCATCCCACGAGGCGTGTCGCAGGACCAGGTCGAGTGAGACGAGGGGGTCGAGGAGCGGGATCTGTTCATCGAGGCGGGCCTGGGTGGTCTCAAATTCGTGGCTGCTTTGATACGTTATTCGGAGAGCCTGCTGCCCGGTGTCGGTTTGCATTGGCACTTCAGTCCACACTGGCGGGTCCGTGTTATTGACTCGAGCTGGTCCGTTGCTTACTGTTTGCTGCTTATCAGCGTGGACATTTGATTCAAGCGCGTAACTTCTGTCCAGTCGTTCTTTATTGTGATTCGGTACTCTCATTGTCGCCTCTCCTTTCATGTCGGAGAAGTCCGTCAACCGACCGGCCGGCTGGCCGTACGAACGCGCCGCGGCATACGCCGAGGGTGCCGTCGGCAAGCGCGCCGGCGAAGTTGAGTATTCGGGTGAACCCGTCCTCGAGGAGCGCCGGCAGCGTCGGCCCGAGTGGGACTCCGCCAGCGAACGTGGCGTCAAACCACGAGCTGGCCCAGGCCGTCTCGTCGGCCCATTCGACGAGCTCGAACCCTGCGCCCACGATGGCGTCGCGTAGGGCGCCGGAGCTGGCCAGGTGGCTGTCGCTTCCGTCCATTGACCATGGCATCGGCCAGGGCAGCTCTGCGTCTGATGTGCGGCAGACCTCCCACACGGCGAAGCGGGCCCCAGAGGCGAGCCGCTGCGCGATGTCGGAGAACCACTTTTGCTTCGCCTCGATGTTCATCTGGACGTGCATGGTGAACCCGGCGTCGAACGATCGATCGGGCACAAGGTCGGCGATGTCGCCGTGGACGAAGCGGACGCGGTCCGACAGCCCGCAACGATCGGTGAGCTCGGCGGCGGCTTCTACGTAGGCCTCGGTGATGTCCACGCCGGTCACACGGCAACCCGAGCTCGTGGCGACCTGGCGGGCGGGGCCGCCGAGACCTGACCCAATGTCGAGGACGGTGTCCGACGGCGAGAGGGCCATCGTGGCGAGCAAGCGCTCGACGGCTTGGGAACCGCCGGCGTGGTAGTGGTCGAGGAGATGCAACTCCTCAGGTGTCGTTCGCCCGGTCGAGCTCTCAGAGACGAGGCGGTCGATGGTGGCGATCAGGTTCTTCTCGGCGTAGGTCATTCCTCTCCTTGGTGATCAGGGTGTCCGGATGGTCGCCAGACGTGGCGGTCGCTCACTCGGTCGTGGCGGTTCAGACGACCCGGGCCAGCTCGGCGGCGCCGCGTTCGACCGAGCCGGTGGCCATTTCGAACACGGCGGTCGGTGGCTGCGCCGGCAGGAAGGCGCCGGCGAGGACGACGCCTGCGGCGGCCACGCCGGCGGCCACGTAGCAGCCGGCGTTGAGCCCGCCGATGAAGGCGTTGGTGGCCGCCTGGTGCACGGCCGTGCCCAATGCCGGGTGTCCGAGCGCGGTCGCCCTCCTCGCCACGGCCAGCGCGGCCCCTACCGACTGGTGGGCGGTCGCCGCGTATCGGGTCGGCAGCAACGACGGGAGGTGACGGACGAGCCGTGAGCCGTAGATCGAGGCGTAGACGCTCCCGATGACCGCCACGCCGAGGGTGCCACCGAGCTGTCGGGTCGAGTCGTTGATAGCCGAGCCGACCCCGGACCTGCCGAGCGACACCGCGCCCATGATGGAGTCGGTGGCCGGGGACTGCGCGAGTCCCATGCCCAGGCCGAGCGTGACCATCTGCGCGGCGATGAGGCTGTAGCTCGTATTGGGGGTCAGGGTGAGAGCGGTCCAGACGTAGAAGCCGGTCATGGCCGCCAGGCCCGCGGCCACGATGACCTTGGTGCCGACCTTGACCGCCAGCGGCGTGCCGACCACCGAGCCGACCGCCACGGCCATGGCCACAGGGAGGATGTGGACCCCGGCCGACAGCGGGCTCCAGCCCCGGATGAACTGCATGTACTGGATGATGAGGAAGATGAACCCGAACAGGGTGAACAACACGATGGTGACCGACGCGCTCGCCGCGCTGAAGCGCAGGTTGGAGAAGATCGCCACGTCGAGCATCGGGTGGTCGGTGCGGGACTCGGCGACGACGAACGCGCCGAGGAGCACCAAGGCGCCCACGAACCCGGCGACGGTGCGTCCCGCCCCCCAGCCGTAGGCCGGAGCCTCGATGACGGTGTAGACGACGAGCGCCATGAACCCGGTGGACAGCAAGAAGCCTGGGACGTCCACTGCCTGGGAGTCGGGGTCACGAGAGGTCGGCACGCTGAGCGCGATGGCCCCGATGCCGAAGGCGGCCACCGGCCCCATCGCGAAAAAGATGCTCCCCCACCTGTAGTGCTCGAGGAGGAAGCCTCCGGCGATGGGACCGACGGCGATCGCCACACCGGTAGCGGCCCCCCACAGGCCGATGGCCAACGCCCGTTCGTCGCGGCCTCTGAACACGTTGGTCAGCACCGACAGCGTGGCCGGGAACGTCATCGCGGCGCCGAGGCCCATCACCGCCCGGGCGGCGATGAGAGCAGCGGGGCTCGTGACCAGGCCCCCCACCATGCTGGCAGTCCCGAACACGACGAGCCCGGAGAGCAGCATCCCCTTGCGCCCGAAGCGGTCGGACAGGCTGCCCGCGCTGAGCAGCAGTGCGGCGAAGACGAGGTTGTAGGCATCCACCACCCACTGCAGCTGGCTGGTCGAGGCGTGGAGCTCTCTGACAAGCACCGGGAGCGCCACGTTGACGATGGTCGTCTCGAGGCTGATCAGGAAGGCGGCGACGAGGAGGGAGGTGAGGACCATCGGCTTGGATCGCATGGTTGCGATCCTGACGTAATAACAAGAGAAAGTCAAGTACTAGTCCTTGATTCACAAGTTCAGGATGGCTATGCTGGGAGCATGAGGTCGTACGGACAGCTCTGCTCGGTGGCCAAGGCGCTCGACGTGCTCGGCGACCGCTGGACGCTGCTCGTCCTTCGCGAGCTGCTCATCCAGGGACCGTGCCGCTATACCGACCTGGCCAACGGCCTGCCGGGGATCGCCTCCAACCTGCTGTCCGAGCGGCTCCGGAACCTCGAGGCGTCAGGTCTCGTCTGGCGCGAGGCGGCGCCGCCACCGGTCGCCACCACCCTGTTCCACCTGACCGAGCGGGGCCGGGCTGCCGAACCTGTCGTGGTGGCACTGGCCCGCTGGGGGACGCCGCTCATCGCCGACGCGGCGCCCGACGACGCGATCCGTGGCCACTGGGTGCTCTTCTCCGCGGCGGCCTTCTTGCGCGACCGCGCCCCGGGGGGGCTCCCGATAACCGTCCAGCTGCACACGCCGCTGGGCTCCTCGGTCATCGAGATCAGCCCAGACGGAGCCTCGACCCGGGTAGGCACCGCCGACGACCCCGGCATCACCCTCGAAGGGATGCCGCAGGTGATCCTCCGGCTCCTCGCCGGAGAGCTGACCGTGGGCGAAGCCGCGGAACAGGGCCTGGTGCTCCGCGGCGACCCGGAGGTCCTCGACGCCTTCCACCTCGCGCCGGCCTGACCGGCGTCGAGCGCTTCGTCCTACCCGGGTGGGCTCTTGCCCTGGCAACCGCCGAGCAGACACCGTCTACGTTTTCTGGTAGACAGTGTCTACATGACGCCTCCGCATCCCGCGGGTCTCCGCCAGCGCCTCATCGACACCACCGTCGAAGTGCTCGCCGAGCGTGGCCCCGAGGGGACCACCCTGCGGGAGATCGCTCGCCGGGCCGGTGTCTCCCACGGGGCGCCGCTTCGGCACTTCGACAGCCTGACCTCGCTGTTGAGCGAGGTGGCGGCCAATGGGTTCGCCGATCTCGAGGCGTCGGTCGACAGCGCCGCTGCAACAGCAGGCGACCACCCCCGGGCGCGCCTGGCGGCCGGGGGACGGGGCTACATCGACTTCGCGCTCGCTAACCCTGGGGTGTTCGCCCTGATGTGGCGCTCCGACCTGGTCGACTTCACGAGGCCAGGGTTGGCCGAGGCGGGCGCTGCTGCGTTCGCCAGTCTCACCCGCCTGGTCGAGTCCTGCCAGCGCCAGGGCTGGCAGGAGAAGGCCGACACCGCAGTGGTCGCCGGAGCGCTGTGGGCAACCGTGCACGGCCTGGCCCAGCTGTGGCTGTTCGGCGTGCTGGCTCGGACCACGAGGACTACGTCGATCGACGCGGTCCGTAAGACCGCCTTCGGGCTGCTGCTCGACGACCAGGCCTTCGGGTCGGCCATATCACCGCCGCCGACCAGATCGAAGAAGCCGCCTTCGACAGCGCCAAGGAGGAAACGACCATGACCACCACCGACACCTCCGACGTGGTGATCCTCGCCGCCCAGGACTTCACCAGCGATCCGATTGCCACCATCCACCACCCCTGGCATGGTCGCCTACGGGCTGCAAGCCCAGCTGGTGGCAAAGACGTTCTGGACGTTCTCGGTCTGGGAGGACCAGGCCAGCCTGGACGCCTTCGCCCGGTCCGACCCCCACCGCCACATCACCGCGCAGCTCAAAGCACACATGGGAACCACTCGCTTCCGCTTCGTCGAAGTCGACGGCTCCGACCTCCCCTGGAGCTGGGCGCAGGTCGTCGCCTCCCTACACGATGACTGATCGCGTCCCCTGGCCACCCCAACGTCACGCCGGCCGCTCGGTGAGCTTCGCGCGCGCTCCCGGCCGCGTACCACGATGAAAGGCCCAGCAGACCCCGGCCCCGGTGGCCCGTCCCCGGTGGGCTCAGCCGCGGCGGGCTGGGCCGCGCTTGGCGTCGGCCTCGCCTACGCCGCGATCAGCGCCTACTGGGCCACGGGAGGGACCTGGTTGCTCGACACCGTCGGCGGTGCCTTCGAACGCCTCGGGCACTCGGCCAGCCCTGCGGTGCTCGCCGGGCTGTGGGCGGTGGTCCTGGCCAAGACGGTCGCCGCCGGGTTGCCCGTCGCCGTCAACCGAGGCCTCGCACGGCCATCGCTGCGCGGTGCGCTCCGTCGCCTGGCGTGGCTCGCAGGGTGGGTCCTTGCCGCCTATGGACTGGTCCTGACCGTACCGGGGCTCGCCATCCAGGCGGGTCTGCTGCACGCCGGCACCCATGCCGATCAACGCGCACTCGCATGGCATGCCTACTTGTGGGACCCGTGGTTCTTCGTCTGGGGCGTCCTCGTCATCGCCGCCCTCTACGTTCCCCGCGGCAACCGCCGGACGACCGGGTCACCGGGTGACCCCAGTTTGTCGGTGCCGCCGAGCGGACCGGTCACCCCGCCCAGGCGACAATCCGATACTCGTGGATGAGGCCGTACACCAGCTCGTCGCAGCCAAAGAGGCCCTCGGATGACACCGTCCGGATGCCGATCGTCATCTGGGTGGCCCGAGCTGAGGTGATAACGGGTGTGCCCATGCTGGGGCCGTCTGGCACATTGGGAGCATGGGTATTGCTCTGGTAGAGGCTGTGATCGCTGACCTCGGGATCGTCGAGGTTGGTGAACTGGCGATGAGCGGCAGCACGGTGCCGCCGGTGCTGTCATCGCCGCTCGCTGTCGCCGAGGTTGCCGTCTCGTCGGTGGCTGCATGCCTGATCGCCGCGGCCGACTTGTCGTTGGCCCGGAGCGGTCGACGGCCGGAGGTCGCCCTGGACACGGGGCATGTGGCGGCGGCCATGCGCAGCGAGGCATGGCTGCGCGACCCGGCCGGACATGGCCTGAGCGGATTCGCTCCGCTGTCGCGGCTGTGGCCGAGTGGCGACGGCTGGGTCCGAACCCACGCCAACTATCCCTGGCATCGCGCAGCCCTGCTCGGCGCGCTCGGCATTGCCGACACCGCCGGCGACGACGTCGAGGTGCTCGTCGGCGACGCCATCGCCCAGCGAAGCGCCCGAGACGTCGAGGAAACCGTCTACGACGCAGGCGGGCTGGCCGTCGCTGCTCGGGGCGCAGCCGAGTGGCGCCAAGGTGATGCTGGGAGCGCGGTGGCCGCCTCGTCGCTGGTGGCGACTGATCCACTCCCCACGACTGCCGGGGTGGTGCTGCTGCCCGTGGGGTCACCTGGTGAGCTGCCCGCCTCCGGGGTGAAGGTGTTGGACCTGACCCGGGTCATTGCCGGACCGGTCGGTACCCGCATGCTGGCAGCGCTCGGCGCTGACGTGTTGCGAGTCGACCATCCCGCTCGACCCGAGCTTGCTCTCCACGCCATCGACGGGGTGATCGGCAAGGCCAGTACCACCCTCGATGCCACCACCCAAGGCGGCTACGACGTCCTGCACGGCCTGGTCGACGAGGCTGACGTGGTCGTCACCGGCTACCGACCCGGCTCGTTGCGCCGCCTCGGCCTCGACGCCGACCAAGTGGCCGAACGACATCCGGGCACCGTCGTGGTCAGCCTCTCGGCGTGGGGCACGAGCGGGCCGTGGGGCGCTCGGCGAGGCTTCGACAGCTTGGTGCAGATCGCCACGGGGATCGGCCGGGCTACCAGCCCCGACGGCAACCGTCCCGGTGCCCTGCCCTGCCAACTCCTCGATCACGCCACCGGCTATCTCCTCGCGGCCGGCACGCTCGCCGCGCTCGCCGGCCGAGCTCGCACCGGGCAAGCCAGCCACGTGTCCGTGTCGCTGGCGCGAACCGCGAAATGGCTGCTCGACCAGGGTGCCCGGACCGAGGACCAGCACACCACTGCCGAGCAAGCAGAAACGCAGGCTGCCGCCTACCGTGCGAGCCTTGGAGACGGCTGGAGCAGTATCAGCCCACCCGGACAGATCGACGGCCAGGCCCTGCGCTGGCCGCACCTGCCGCCGAGGTACGGCCGCGCCCGGCCGGCGTGGGCCTGAACGTTCGCCAACTGTTGCACTGGGCGGTCGCTAAACGACGAGATTTCGCTGATCAGCGACCCATAGCGAGCCCCGATCGGCCTGACGACGGGCGATCGCCGCGGTGGTCGTCGGCTTTGGCGAGCTCGGCACCCCGGGCATCGAACTCCCATGCGGGTCTTGCGGGGATGAGCGGCGCCATTCCAACTAGTCGGTACAAGGGGAAGCGTCGGGCGCGGCGATCTGACAAATGTCACGGCTGAGTTGTGAGTGATCTCACTACCGGTCCTGTCGACGGGTGGTGATGATGGGAGCCATGAACGACCGCGCGGAAGAAGTCGCCGGAGTCGAGGCGACGAGCCTCACCAAGGCCTACGGCCCGGTCCGCGCGGTGTGCGGCGTGGATCTTTCGATCGCCGCGGGGGAGACGGTGGCTCTTCTCGGCCCGAACGGGGCGGGCAAGTCGACCACCATCGACATGATCCTGGGTCTTACCCACCCCGGCGAGGGGAACGTCGCGGTGTTCGGCTCCTCGCCGGTGGCGGCGGTGCGGGCGGGGAAGGTGGGAGGGATGCTGCAGGGTGGCGGACCGGTCGACCACCTGCGGGTACGCGAGCTGGTCGGCCTCGTCGCCTCGTACTACCCCCACCCGATGGGCGTCGCAGAGGTCTTGGCCATGACCGGCTGCGATGGTTTCGCCCGCCAGATGACCAACAAGCTGTCAGGGGGCCAGTCCCAGCGGGTGCGCTTCGCCACCGCCATCGTGGGCGACCCCGACCTGCTCGTGCTCGACGAGCCCACCGCAGCGATCGACGTGGAGGGCCGCCACGAGTTCTGGGCGGCGATGCGGGGGGTCGCCGAGCGGGGAAAGACGGTGCTGTTCGCCACCCACTACCTGGAGGAGGCCAACGAGTTCGCGGACCGGATCGTGATCATGGCCCGGGGGGTGGTCGTCGCCGACGGCCCCGCCACCGACATCAAGGCGCTGGCGAAGCAGAGAACCATCCGGGCGACGCTGCCCGGCGCGAACCTCGCCGCGTTGGCGGCGCTCAGCGGTGTGGAGAGCGTCGATCGCCATGGCGACACGGTGATCCTTTCCTGCTCAGACCCTGACGCCGCTCTCGAAGCCCTCTATCGCAACTTCGAAGGGATCCGCGACGTCGAGGTCACCGGGGCCAGCCTGGAAGAAGCGTTCATGGCGTTGACCGCGGATGATCCCACCGCAAGACGGCGCGCCGATCGAGGAACGGAAGTCCCGAGATGAGTGGGTTCAGCCAGCTGCGTTGTGAGCTCCTGCGGGCCGCTCGCAACCCGTTGACCTTCGGGATCACCGTCGGGCTGCCCCTCGTGGTGTTCTTCGTGGTGGCCGGTGCGAACCGTCACGCCCATGTCGCGGGCATCGTCTTCCCGGTGTACTTCATGGGCGCGATGGCCTCCTACGGGGCGATGTTCGCCGCCATCCAGCCCGGGGCACGCATCAGCCGTGACCGCTCGATTGGCTGGACCCGCCAGCTGCGCATCACCCCGCTGCGCACCCGCACCTACTTTGCCTCCAAGGTCGCAACCGCCTACCTCGTGGTCGTGGTCAGCATCGTCGTGCTGTTCGCCGCCGGCACGGCCTATGGGGTGCACATGACCGCCGGCAGGTGGCTGGAGCTGGCGGCCCTGGTGCTCGTGGGGGTCGCCCCGCTCGTGGCGATCGGGCTGGCGATCGGCCATCTCCTCGCCCCCGATTCACTTACCCCGGCAGTCGCCGGTACCGTCGTCGTCTTCGCCCTCCTCGGCGGCGAGTTCGGGCCGCTGTTCCCGCACGGCACCATGCTGGCGGTCGTCAAGCTGCTGCCCTCCTACTGGCTCGTCCAGGCGTCAAAGGTCGCCGCGTTCGGCCGGGGCTGGCCAGCCGAGGGATGGCTGGTCGTCGCCGCATGGACCGCCGTCATGCTCGGCGCCGCCGGCCTCGCCTACCGGCGCGACACCGCCCGGATCTGAGCACCACGCCACCTCGGGGCCCCGACGCTACCGTGCATGTTGTGCACGAAGCAGGCGACGAGGCGCCGGGAGCGGCAGCGGCCGCCAGTTCGGCGAGGTGGCTGGAGACGCGCCCGCCACGGGTGCTTCTCGCCGGGCTCCTCGGCTACGTCGGTGCCACCGCGGCCGGGGTGGCCAGCTACTCCCACGGTATGGGTGCGATCGCCGGCTACGTGATCCTCGCCGGGTTCTGTGGTTGCTTCGTCGGCGTCGTCGTCTGGGTCGGTTCGCTCTACTGGTTCTGGTGGATGTGGCCGCTTGTCGGGGTGATGAGCGCGCTTGGCCTGGCCGAGGTCGCATTCGCCCGGGGCGACGCCTTCTACCTCGCCGCCGTCCTGCTCGTGCCCGTCGTCGCCCATCTCGAGCGCCGGGCATGGCCTGTCGTCGCCGCCGTGGCAGCGGCCGGCCTCGTCGCGCCGTGGGCGGTGCGCTCGTGGCACGAGAGCTTGGGATGGGGCCCGGCGATCAGCATCTTCTTCACGTCGCTGTTGGTGCTCGCCTTCAGCGAGACCTTGTCGTCAAACCAGGCGCTCCACGACGCCCAGGCCGAGATCGCCCGGCTCGCCTCGCAAGCCGAACGCGCCCGCATCGCCCGTGACCTCCACGACCTGCTCGGCCACTCCCTTACCGCCATCACCATGAAAGCCGAGCTCGCCGGCCGCCTCGTCGGTCCCGGGCTCTCCGACGCCGCCCGTGAGATCGGCGAGATCGAAGCACTCTCGCGCCAAGCGCTCGCCGACGTGCGCGCAGCGGTCTCGGACTACCGCGACCTCACCGTCGCCGGCGAGCTCGCCCGAGCAAGAGAGCTGCTGCGGGTCTCGGGGGTCACCGCCGAGTTGCCGGGCTCCACCGACGGCGTCGACCCGGCCCACCAGGAGCTGCTTGCCTGGGCGATACGCGAAGGTGTCACCAACGTCGCCCGCCACGCGCAGGCCACCCGATGCACGGTGACCCTCAGTCGCCACGCCGTCGAGATCACCGATGACGGCACCTGTGCAACACCGGCGCACAAAGGCGATCTCGCGATCATGGGTCACGGTCTCAGCGGACTCGCCGAGCGCATCGCCGCCGCGGCTGGCACCTTCGAAGCAGGACCGCGCTCCCCGCAAGGTTGGCGGCTATGGGTGTCCCTCGAACCGGCGGGGACGGCGTCGCCATGAGAGCGCCCCGGTGACCATCCGCCTCCTCCTCGCCGACGACCAGGAGCTGGTGCGCAGCGCCCTGTGCGCCTTGATGGAGCTCGAAGACGACTTCGAGGTCGTCGCCTCGGTCGGCCGTGGCGACGAGGTCGTCGCCGCCGCTCTCGCCAACTGCCCTGACGTGGCGCTGCTCGACATCGAGATGCCCGGCATCGACGGGCTCGCCGCCGCCGCGGTCCTCGCCGGCCAGGTGCCCGCCTGCCGGGTCGTGATCCTCACGACCTTCGGCCGCGCCGGCTACCTCCGCCGCGCCATGGAAGCAGGAGCAGCCGGCTTCGTCGTCAAAGACGCCCCCGCCGCCGTCCTCGCCACCACGATCCGAAAGGTGATCGCCGGCGAGCGCGTCATCGACCCTGTGCTCGCCGCGACCGCTCTCGCCGCGGGCGAGTCACCGCTCACCTCAAGAGAACGAGACGTGCTCGTCGCGTCCCGCTCCGCCGCCACCGTCTCGGACATCGCTGCCAAGCTGTACCTCTCCGAAGGAACCGTCCGCAACTACCTCTCCGGCGCCATCGCCAAGACCGCCGCCCGTAACCGCAACGAAGCGCTGCGCAACGCCGACGAGCGCGGCTGGCTGTAGACGACCGCAACACTCGGGACCAGACCGGCAACAGCTCGACACGTCGCCGGCACGGCATCCCTCTGCGAGACTCCCGTCGTGTTGCCCTCGGCCACCGCCCGTAGGTTGCGAAAACTCGGCCGGGCTGGTCACGCGCGTGGCACGATCAGCGGCCTCGAGGTGCCGGCGACTCCGAGCGCCGTTGAGTAGGGCAGCTGCATGGCGCTGCATAGGGCATGCCCTGTGCAGCACTCGGACCCCGCCCACCCCGAGACGTGAAACCGCAGCTTGTCGCCCCGCTCGTGCCCTGGCGCGCCGCCCTTTTGCCCTATGCAGGAGTTGAGTAGGACCCCACAAACTCGCCCCATAAACGACAAGCCGCCGACCCAAACGTGCTGGTCAGCGGCTTGTGCGTATGCAAGAGGCGGCCGAAATCGGCAACCATTGGTGGCGGGGGCAGGATTTGAACCTGCGACCTTCGGGTTATGAGCCCGACGAGCTACCAGACTGCTCCACCCCGCGGCGCAGTCACAAGATTAGCAGGACCCTGGTGGGCTCCACCAGGGGGCTCCGAGCTCGTTACGCGGCCAGCATCAGCACCGCTGACGAACCCGGCAGGTGGTCAGACCGACTGGCTGGTCGGAGGAGGGGGCGGTGGCGTCCCCGAGGGGTCGGCCGGTCCGGCCCCGGCGTCGGTAGCGGCGGCGGCCGACTCGAGCTTGAGGTCGATCGGTCCGTGCTCAGCCTCGTGGCGTCCGAGTGCATCGACGAGCCGGGTGACCTCGGTGGCGGTCTCGGCGGTGGCCCGTCCGGTGTGCTGGGCGTAATGAGCGGCGCCGAGGTCCCGGAGCAGCGCGTCGGCCGCCCGCTTGGCCTGGAGGGTGTCGAGCTTGGCCTGGCCCTTCTGGGCAGCGTCCCTTGCAGCCGCCGTCGCCGTCGCCGCCTGTTCCTTCACCCGATCGAGGAATCCCATGGTGCCGGCACCTCCCGCTCTCTCGACCCGTGCCCGGGCGCTCACCTGCCCTGACATTCTCGCACCACGGCGACCCGGATGCCCGGGCCACCGAGCGCGGGGTTCGCTCTCAGGCGGCCGACGCCGGAATGGTCGTGGTGGTCGACGACCTCCCCGACGTCGAGCCGCCGGGGAGGAGGGAGGCGGGCAACGAGGTGGACGTCGAGGCCGGGCTGGCGGTGGAGGCCGGGCTGGCGGTGGAGGCCGGGCTGGCGGTGGAGGCCGGGCTGGCGGTCGAGGTCGAACCACCTCCGGTGGCAGCCGTCGTCGTCCCGGTGGACGGGTTGGCAGCACTGCTGGCGGTGGAGGCGCCACCACCTGCCGAGCCCGAGCTCGAGCCGCCGGCGGGCCCGGAGATGCCGGCGGCGGATCGAGACCCCGACCCGCTCGCCGCCGACTTCGTGGACCCGGGCCCGGCGCCCGATGCCCCTCCGCCGAGTAGCTGCAGGGCCTCGTTGTTCAGCTGCTGGGCGTTGGCGATGTCCGACTGGTACGTCCCGAGGGCGTTCGAGCCTCCGGCCCGCAGCGCCGACTGTGCCTGCTGGTAATAGGTGGCCGCCTGCTTCAGGTCCTTGGCCGCTTCGGTCACGTCGCCGCTCGTCACCGGCCCGGTGCTCCCGCTCGGTCCGGCCCCGCTACGCGATCCCGAGCCCAGGTTGGTGCCGAGGGCGGCGTTGACGGCGCCGTAGAGGGTCGAGCTCACCTCGACGTGGGCTCCGAACACGGCGATCACGTATCGCAGCTGCGGCAGCGGGTTGCTCGACGACGTCACGTAGTACGGCCGGACGTAGAGGATCGAGTTCTCGATCGGCACGGTCAGGATGTTGCCGAGCAGGACCTGCGAGCCGTGCTGGTCGAGCAAAGTGTTGAGCTGGGAGACCTGGTAGTCGGACTGGATGTTCGAGTCGGCCTGGACGGGGCCGACGACGTTGTTGTTGGACGGTGTGACGTAGGCGCGCAGCGTCTCGTACTCGCCGGGGTCCGACGTCCCGATCATGAAGGCGGAGAGGTTCTGATTGCCACCCTGGTTCCCCGACGAGTACGGGACGTAGTCGTCGGTGATGGTGAACGACTGACGGCGCTGACCCGGCAGCGCCATCTCCTGATAGATCGGCGACATCGGGGTCAGCGGACCGGTGATCGTCTGGCCTTGGGCGTTGACGTACTGGGTCACCGCCAGGGCCTGGGAGGGCGAGCCGGCGCCGGCGGTCGGCGAGAGCGTCCAGGCGTCGCCGGCGCTGAAGAATGCACTCGGGTTGGTGATGTGGTAGCGGCCGTAGAGGGCGGCCTGGACCGAGAACATGTCCTGGGGGTACCGGAGGTGGGCACGGATGTCGGCCGGCATCTTCGAGCCCGGGGTGAACATCCCCGGGAAGGCCGCCTCATAGGTCCGCAGGATCGGGTCGTTGTCCATTGCGTAGAAGGTCATCTTGCCGGTGTAGGCGTCGACGACGACCTTGACCGAGTTGCGCACGTAGTTGTAGCTCCCGGGGAGGCCGCTCCCGGACGGTACGTTGACGGTGTCGGCGTTCTGCGAGTACGGGTACTGGCTCGTGGTCGTGTAGCCGTCGAGCACCCAGTCGATGTGCCCGTCGACGATCACCGCGTAGGGGCTCGAGTCGAAGCTCAGGAACGGTGCCGCCTTCTCCGCCATCTGCTGGACGTCGCGCACGAACATCATCCGCGAGTTGCCGGTGATCAGGTTCGAGATCAGCAGGTTGAAGTCGCCGAGCCGGACGGCGAACGCCGCCCGGGTGAGCAGCGACCCCATCGGCACGCCGCCACCGCCGGCGTAATGGCTCTCGACCGGGCTGCCGCCGGCCACCTCGTAGTCGAGCTCCATCTGCTTGGTGTCGGCGACGACGTACCCGGACTGGTCGAGGCCGAAGTAGACGTCTGGCTGGTTCAACTGGAGCGACGGGTACGTCGGCTGCGGCGGCACGTTCTGGAGGGCGAAGGCCGGTTCGGCATTGGCTGCGGTGGTGTTGGCCGGTGCCAGGGCAGCGCCGATCCCGTGGGTGTACTGGAGGTGGGTGTTCACCCAGCTGGTCGACGGCAGGTTGGAAGAGTTGATCTGGCGCACGCCGATCAGCACCGGCACCGTCTGGCCGCCGAGGCGGTAGCGGTCGACGGCGAGGGACGGGAACGTGTAGTAGGTCTTGATCGCCTGGACCTTCTGGAACGTCTGCTGGGCGATCTGGGGGTCGGGGTCCCACAGGCGGATGTTGGCGATCGTCGCCTGGGCCGCCGGGTCGTTCTCGACCTTGGCCGCCGACACGTTTGTCGTGCCGCTGTAGCGGGCGACCCTGACGCGGTCGAGCCCGTAGGCCGCGCGGGTCGCCGAGATGTTGCGGGCGATGTACGGCAGCTCGAGCGTGCTCTGGGCCGGGTTGACCCGGAAGGTCTGGAGCACCGCCGGGTAGATCACACCGATCACCAGCGCGACGAAGGCCCAGGTGCCGACGGCCAACACCGGCAACGTCCATCCCTGACGGCGGACGTTGACCAGCAGCACCACCGCGGCGAGCAGGGACACGTAGAAGAGGAGCTCGAGGGCCGGTAGCCGCGACTTGACGTCGGTGTAGCCCGCCCCGGCCACGTAGCCCTGACCGCTGACCGTCAGCTGGTAGCGGGCGAGGAAGTAGCCGGCAGCCTTCACCAAGGCGATAAGGGCGAGGAGGACCGACAGGTGCACCTTGACCGCCGGACGCACCCGGGGCAGCGCCCGCTGGAGCCGGATCCCACCGTTGAAGTAGTGGAAGACGAGGGTGATGATGAACACGACGAGCAACGAGAAGAGCAGCCACTCGACGACGAAGTTGAGGAACGGCAGCCGGAACACGTAGAAGCCGATGTCCCAGTGGAACTGTGGGTCGACCCGGCCGAACGGCACACCGTGGGTGAAGAGGATCCAGTTGTTCCACTGGCCGACGGCGCTCGAGGCGGCGATCAGGGCGCAGACGACGGCCAAGGCGACGTGCAGCCGCCCGGCGTAGGGACGGATGGCCCGCTGGTAGCGGCGGACGAGTTCGTCCTCGGGCTCGAGCGAGACCGTCTGAGCGCCGAGGTGGTCGCAGACGACCAGGTTGGCCCAGAGGGCGACGAAGAAGATGGCGCCAAACGATGCGAAGAGGCCGACCTTGTCGGCGAGCAGCGTCGACCACACCGAGTGCAGGCCGACCGAGGAGAACCACAGGCTGTCGGTGTAGACGGTGGCCAGCGACTTGAGCGAGGCGAGCAACACGACGACCACGACGATGGCAACGATCCACCACCGCCCGCGCCGACCGACGAGATGCGGCGCACGGGCCGGAAGGTCCTGGGGGGCGCGCACGGACCGAGCCTAGGTTGGCGCGGTCGTCAGGCTGAGGTCGGGGCGACCAGGCACCGGCACCCGGGATGGGCTGGCGGGTGGAAGTGGCCGGTCGGGAACTCCTCGCCGGGTGCGAGCACGCCACTCAGGGCGTTGTCGTCGCAATCGGCGCACGGGTCGCCGTCGCCGCCAAGCACCCAGCGAACCCCGCCGCCCTTCTTCGTCGCCACCAGCACGCCGGCCGAGAAAGCGTGGATCGCCTGGTCACCGACGAGTCGCTCGATCCGCTCACCGCGCCATTCCCGGTAGGCGGCGCCCACCCGTTCGGCGTCGTCGGCACCCTCGGGCATCCCCTCGGACCCGACGAGGCGGCGCCGGAGCAGGGTGACGACCGTGCGGGCGAGCGCGTCGGCCGCCGCCCTGGCCGCCCTGTCGTCCGGGGCGGCCGGCGGCTTGCGCGCTCGACCACCGGTGGACTCGGTCCCGAAAGCGATTCCAGCGGCGACCGCCTCGCGCAGGAGCGCCACCGACGCCTCGGTGTAGCGGGCCCGCTGCTCGTCCTCGGCGCCGAGCGCCTCTTCGGACCACTGCCCGTTGGCGGCCCGCAGCCGGTCGAGCAGGTGGTTCTGGTCGTCCTGGAGTGCCCTCTTCAGGCGTCGCGCCAGCTTCGCCGCAATCGGATCGAGCAGCTCGGCCCGGCGGGCCAGGAGACGTTGGTCCTCGCTCGGCTCGGCGTGGGCGTCGGCGTCGGCGTCGGTGTCGCCCACCAGCTCGGCGTCCTCCTCCACCGCCAACGCAGTCGGTGCCGAGCTTTCTCGCTCGCCCGGACTGGCCGCCGGCTCGGACAGCGTCGCCTCCCTCGGCTGTCCGGCGGCGGCCGCCGGAACGGCGTCGTGGATGACCACCGTCTCGGCTCCGGGGTGGCCCTGCGGCGGCCCGGCGTCGTCGTCCCCCCGACCGGCTCGAAGTCGGGCGAAGAGCTCTTCGACCGACTGCGCCTCGACCGTCGCCTCGCCGCCGGGGTTCCCTTCGTCGGGGCGATCGTGGCCGGAACCGCCGTTGCGCCGGCCGCCCGTGCCGTTGGCGACCGACCGGGCCGGGCGACGTCCGCCGGCTGGCTCCGATGGCGCATTCGAGATCGGCTCGGCGGGCGCCGACGGCACCTCGCCCGTGTCCTCACCGGCGCCGTGCTCGACGGTGCCCGGCTCGCCGCCGGCGGCGAGCCCCGGCGTCCCCTCGGCGGCGTCGAACGGCTCGGCTGTCGGCCCGCCGTCGCCCGCCTGGCGGTGCTCGGCGTGCTCCCGCTGGGCCGGTCCGGCCAGGCCGATTCCGGCCAACTCGGTGTCGGCCTCGAGGGCAGCCACCGCCGCCTCGGCCTCGACCAGCAGCTGGGCCTCGCTCGGCTCCGGCGGCTGGCGACTGGCGACCTTGGCGGCCGCCGATCGGGCTCGGTCGTCGGCCCGTGAGAGGTCGGCGACTATCTGGTCGACCTCGTCGCGGACGGTGAGCACGGCCGTCGCCAGTGCGTCGCGGGCGGCTCGGAACTGCTCGATCTGGAGCGTGAGCGCCCGGCGGCGCTGGGCCATGTCGGCCAGCACCCGGCGCCGCGCCTCCTGGGCCTGGTCGACCATCGACCTGCCGTGGTCGCGGGCCCGGGCGATCAGGGCGTCGCCGTCAGCCCGGGCGGCCTCGAGCAGGCCGGCAGCCTCCTCGTCGGCCCGCTGGCGCACGGCCCCGGCAGCCAGCTCGATCTCGGCGATTCGCGCCGCCGCCTGTGACTCGGCACCCACCTGCACCTCGTTGGCCCGCTGCTGGGCCTCGTGGACGAGCCGGGCAGCCTCCGACTCGGCCTCGGCCGCGATCCGGGCCGCCTCCTCGTGGGCGTGGCGCAGCACCTGGGCGCTCTGCTCGCCCAACGCCGAGGTGAGGGTGGCCTCGTCGAGCACCGGATGGCGGGCCCGCTCCTCGGCCTCCGACACGTCGTGGCGCAGCTCCTGTTCCCGCTGCTCCCAGCTCTGCAGCTCGCGTGCGACCAATTCGAGGTAGGCGCGGACCTCTTGGGGGTCGAAGCCACGCCGGACGGTGCCGAACGAGTGCCGGGCGACGTCAACGGCGTTCACCCTCGAGGAGGAGATCGTCGGACGGTCCTCGGACATCTTCCAGAGACTACGACGCCGGCGGCGCGTAATTGCGTGATCGCGCCGTTGCTCGGCCGCCGGTCGTCGTCGTCGACGACGAACTGCGGGCTGGCGGCAGCAGGTGGCCGCCGAGCCGCTCGAGCACCTCCAACGCCTGTGAGAGCGTGGCCACGGGGTACACCCGCAGCGACGGGATGTCCTTGGACTCGGCGGCTCGGTACTCCTCGGGTGGCACGAGGAAGACCGTCGCCCCCGCCCGCTCGACCGCCACCGTCTTCTGCGCCACCCCGCCGACGTCGCCGACGTCGCCCTGCGGATCGATCGTGCCGGTCGCCGCCACCGTCCGACCGCCGGTGAGGCCGCCGCCCCCGAGCCGGTCGAGCAGTCCGAGGGCCATCGCCAGCCCGGCTGACGGCCCGCCGATGTCGGCGGTGTCGATCCGCACGGGGAACGGGAAGCCGAACACCAGGTTCGTCTCGACGCTGACCCCGAGATAGGCGTCGGAGCTGCCGACGCCTGGGCACCCGGTCGCTGCCGGCTCCCCCTTCGGCCGCCGGCCGAGGCGGACGACGCTGGTGACGGTCCGCCCGTAGGTGACGGCGCCGGCGCTGCTGATCGAGACCAGCCGAACATCGAGACGGGCCCGCGAGCCGGGGGCCAACCGGTGGAGGGCGCCGATGAACTGGCACACCCCCGGGGTGGGGCTGGCGTCGACCGCCGTCACGACGTCGCCGACCTCGAGGTGGCCGGCGGCCGGCGAACCGTCCTGGACGCCGTAGACGAGCGTCCCGCCGTCGCTCTCGGTCACCGGCTCCCCGAGGCGGGCGAAGGCGGCGGCCTGGGCGGCGGCCTTCGCCTGCTGCATCTCGAGGTAGCCCTGGAGGATCAACTGGGTCGATGAGGTGCCGGGCTCGACCAGCTGGTCGCCGTTCACCAGGGCGGCGTCGCCGTTCAGCCGGTAGAAGAGGTAGTCGAGGGCCGTCAGCTGCGTCAGGTTGACGTCGGTCAGGAGCACCCGCCCGTCGAGCGCGTGGCCCTTGCCGGCCGGGAGCGAGATGAGCGGGCCCACCGGTTGGGCATCGCCGGGCGTCAGCGCGTACTCGTTGAGCTGGATCCGGCTGGCGACCAACGCCGCCAGCACGACCACGCCCACCACCAGCGCCACGACGGTCGGCCAGCGCCGTCGGCGCAAAGCGGAGGGAAGGGAGGGGTCGGCGGTCATACTCGTCGGGTGACCGAGGATCCTGCCACGGGAGCTGACGGTGGCCGGGTCGACCCCGACCCCGACCCCGACGCCGTCGTCCTCGCCGGGCACCGCGGTGACGAAACGACCGCCCGGGCCGGGCTCGACGCCTGCGACCCGACGGTGCGGGCGATCGCCGTCGGCGCCCTCGCCCGGATGGGCCGGCTCGAACCGGCGACGGTGTGCCGGGCGCTCGCCGACTCCGACCCCCGGGTGCGCCGGCGGGCCTGTGACGAGGCCGGGCGACTGGGGTCGTCGGCCGGGCCGGACCTCGAGGCGGCGGTGGCCGCAGCGCTCGACGACAGCGACCCGTTGGTGGTCGAGTCGGCGTGCGTTGCCCTCGGCGAGCTCGGTGCCGGCGCTGCAGTCGGCCACCTCTGCACGCTCGCCCGAGGGCACGCCGACGAGCGCTGCCGCGAGGCGGCGGTAGCGGCGCTCGGGGCGATCGGCGACCCGGCCGGCAAGGCGGCGGTGCTCGACGCCTGCGCCGGCGACCGTCCATCGGTCCGGCGCCGGGCGGTGGTGGCCCTGGCCGCCTTCGACGGCGACGACGTCGACACCGCGCTCACCGCCGCCCTTGCCGACCGCGACTGGCAGGTCCGCCAGGCCGCAGAGGAGCTGCTGGCCGACTGACGGTGACGCCCCGTCAGCTGTCGGCGGCGGCGAAGATCGGGCGCAGCCGTTCGAACGATTCGAGGCACCGACCGGCCCCGAGCACGACGCACTCGAGCGGCGTGTCGACCAGGTGCACCGGCACCGCCGTTCCATCGGCCAGGCGTTGGGAGATCCCGCGCAGCAGCGCCCCGCCGCCGACGAGGTGGATCCCCTCGAAGATGATGTCCTGGGCGAGCTCCGGCGGTGCTTCGCCGAGGCAGTTGACCGCTGCCTGGACGATCTGGCTCACGTGGTCCTCGACCGCCGACCGCACTTCGGCCGGGGTGAGGACGACGGTCCTCGGCATCCCGGTGCCGACGTCGCGACCGCGCACCTCGGCCCTTTGCTCGCCCGGGTACGGGTGGGCCGACCCGATGGCCATCTTGATCGCCTCGGCCGTCCGCTCGCCGATCGCCATCCCGTGCTCGGTCCGGACGTAGGTCTGGATCGCGGCGTCGAGGTCGAACCCGCCGCAACGGATCGCCCGCATCGAGACGACGCCGCCGAGCGAGATCACCGCCGTCTCGGAGGTGCCGCCGCCGACGTCGACCACCATCGAGCCTATCGGCTCGTGGATGGCCAGCCCGGCCCCGATCGCCGCCGCCATCGGCTGCTCGATGAGGTAGCAGGCCGACGCCCCTGCCCGCCGCGCCGCCTCCTTGACCGCCCGCCGCTCCACCGCCGTGATCGCCGACGGCACGCAGATCAGCACTCTCGGCCGGTTGAGCCGGCCGACCCCGACCCGGCGCAGGAGCGCCTGGAGCATGCGCTCGGTGATGTCGAAGTCGGTGATCGCGCCCTGGCGCATCGGCCGAACGGCCACGATGTAGCCGGGCGTGCGCCCGATCATCTGCCACGCCTCCTCGCCGATCGCCAGCACGTCGCGCGACCGGGTGTCGAGCGCCACCACCGTCGGCTCGTTGAGCACGATGCCGCGACCGCGTGCGTAGACCAGGGTGTTGGCCGTGCCGAGGTCGATGGCCAGGTCGCGGGACATCCGCCTCATGGTAGGGGGCGCCCGACCTCCGCCCCTCGGCGACCCTCGGTAACCTCGTGGCGTGACCGGAGCAGGGCCAGACCCCTTTGAGGGAGGGCCGGACGGCTCCGACGGTTCGGAGGGTGACCTCGACGACCAGGCCGAGCGCTTCGGCGGGCTCGAGGAGGCGGCACCGTCGGGCTGGATCCCGCCTGACCAACGCCCCTGGCGCCATCCCTCGGAGATATTCGCCAGGGCCCTCGAGCCGGTCGGTTCGACCTCGACCGCCGGTGGGCGGTACCCGACACCCGGCACCCGTCGTCGTTGGACCGCCACCGCGATCGTCGGCAGCGGCGCCGCCGCCGCCGTGCTGGCCGGGGTGCTCCTGCTGCTGCAGGTCGGCGGCCCGGAAGGACGGACGCCCGGGTTGGCAGCGCGCCACGCCCCGATCAGCGCCCTCACCGCCATCACCAGTCCGGTCGAGCTGGCACGTTCGACCGCCCAGGCGATGGTGCTCCTCCAGGTGACCACCGCCGCGGGCACCAAGGAGGCCTGTGCCGTGGCGGTCGAGGAGGGCGGCCTCCTGGCTACCGCAGCCGACGTCGTCGAGGGCGCCCGGCGGATCGAGGCGGTGACCGCCGACGGCTCGCATTCCCGGGTGAAGGTGCTCGGGATCGACGCCGGGTCCGACGTCGCCCTGCTCGAGGTGCCCCAGGCGCTGCCGGTCGCCTCCTTCGACCAGAGCGCCGAGCCGGCGGCCGGGGGGCGCGCCATGGTGATGGCCGTGACCGACCCGCCAGGCAGCCGGCGCTTGCGGGCCACCCTCGCACCGACGGTGATCAGCGCCCCCGCCGCCGCCGTCACCCACGGCTCCCCCACCGGGCTCGCCGCCGTCGTCGCCACCCCGAGCGCCTCGGCCGCGGCGCTCCCCGGCGCCGCCCTGGTGCTGCCCGACGGCCAGGTCCTCGGCATCTTCGACCCCTCCGGCACCACCACCGGGGCCGGGTGGGTCTTCCTCCCCTCCTACCTCGTCGTCGGCGTGAGCGGCGACCTGGCGGCCAGCGGCCACGTCGACCACGGGTGGCTCGGGATCTACGACGCGGCGCCGCCCAGCGCGGCCACCACGACGACCGCCGGGCAGCCTTCCCCACCGGTCCCCGGCGCTCTGGCGACCAAGGTCGACCCGAACGGTCCGGCGGCGAGGGCGGTCCAGCCCGGTGACGTCGTGGTGGCGATCGACGGCTACCCCGTCCGCTCGATGGCCGAGCTGCGGTCCCGTCTCTACGTGATGCCGCCTGGCTCGAACGTCCGCCTCGTCCTTTACCACGGCGGGCGTGAGACCTCGGTCGATCTGGACCTGGCGTCGTCCCCGTAGCATTGGCGTCGTGGGCATGAACGACCCGGGCGAGCCGGACAACCCTCTCCAAGGACTGCTCGGCGACCTCTTGAAGGTGATCGGGAGCACCCAGGGCGGCAACCGGCCCTGGCTCGACGCCGCCCGGGCGCTCGCCCACGGGGTGGCGACCGACGGGAGCCCGGAGGGCAACGCCGACCCGATCGAGCGGATCAAGCTCGAGGAGATCGCCAGGGTGGCCGAGCTGCACGTCGCCGAGGCGACCGGCATGTCGGCGACCGGCACGTCCGGCCGCCCGATGACCTTCAACGCCGTCGGGCGCGGGACGATGGCACTACGGACCCTCGACGCCTGGGCGCCGCTGCTCACCGCCATGGTCGCCAGCCAGGAGGCGGCCGGGCCGCCCATGGGCGGCCTCGGAGGCCTCGGCGGCCTCGGCATCGGCGACCTCGGCCTCGGCAGCCTCGGCCTCGGCGACCTCGGCCTCGGCGACGAAGAAGGCGGGCTCGGCGCGCTGCTGGGTCGCTTCGCCGCCACGATGGGCCCGGTACTGCTCGGGATGCAGTTCGGTTCGGCCGCCGGTCACCTCGCCCGGCGAGCCCTTGGCCAGTACGCCGTCCCGATCCCGTGGCCTGCCTCCGAGGAGCTCCTGGTGGTGCCCGAGAACATCGGCGTCTTCGCCGACGACTGGAGCCTCCCGCACGACGAGACCGAGCTGTGGGTGTGCGTACGCGAGCTCACCACCCACGCCGTCCTCTCCCGCCCCCACGTCGGTGCCCGGCTCCGCGAGCTGCTCGAGGCGGCGGTGATCGACTCGATCAGCGCCCAGAGCGGCCTGGCCGAGCGGCTGAGTGGCGAGATGGAGAGCCCCGAGGCACTCCAGGGGCTGCTGAGCGATCCCGAGGCGTTGCTGGCCGACCTCCTCACCCCTGGACAGCGCCACACCTCGGCCCAGCTCGTCGCCGTCGTCACCGCCCTCGGCGCCTACGTCGACCACGTCACCGCCGCCGTCGCCACCAAGCTCGCCGGCTCGGCCGGCGCGCTGACCGAGGCCTGGTACCGCTACCGGATCGCCGACGCCAAGGGCGAGCAGGCGGCCGGAGCGCTCTTCGGGCTCGACCTCGGTCGCGAGCAGGTCGACCGCGGCGCCGCCTTCGTGCGCGGCGTGCTCGAGCGGGCCGGCGAGGAAGGCCTGGCCCGCCTGTGGGCGTCGGCCTCCACCCTGCCGACCCCGGCCGAGGTGGACGCGCCTGGACTCTGGCTCGAGCGGATCAGCCTGTCACTGGACGCCGGCCCGACCGACGAGCACAGCGACAAGGGGCCGGCCGACGGGGGGCCGGCCGACGGGAGCCCCGAGCCCGGCGACGGGTAGGCAGCGACGACCCGCCCGGAGCGGGCGACTACTCGGCATCCTCGGGAAAGCCAAGGTCCCACTCGAGCAGCAGGTTCTCGCGTTCGGCGTCGCGGACGACCCGCTCGCGGTTGCGCCGGAACTGGGGGTCGTGCGGCGGCAGGAGGACCAGTCGGGCCAGCGCCCGCTCGCGGAACGCCTCGATCAGTTCGGGGTCGCCGTAGTCGGACTGCACTTCCCAGTGCGGGGCCACCGGTCCGAGGTAGACGACGCGCACATGTCCGACCGGCTCGGGCGCCGGCTCGAGTGTCGGGTCGACGGGCTCGGTGGTCATCGCATCTCCTGGGCTGGTACCGGGACAAGAACGGGCCTGCCCAGCGTACCCGGGCAACGCCGTCGCCCCCCCGTCCGGCGACGCCCACCGTTCACGACCGGCGTCGCCGGACGTGAACGCCCAGGTCGACCGCCCACGCCGTCAGGGGGGACCGAAGAACGGACAGGCAGCGCCAGCCGATGGGTACACTGAGACCCGACCCAAGGGGGCACACCCATGGACAACGAATGGATGGCAGACGGCAAGTGCCGGGACGTGCCTCCGTCTGTTTTCTTCCCCAGCGACGGGCTCGGGGTGCAAGAGGCGCAGCGGATCTGCGCCGAGTGCGCCGTCTCGGAGGCCTGCCTGGAGTACGCGCTCGCCAACCGCATCGACCACGGCGTCTGGGGCGGGCGCTCCGAGCGTGAGCGGCGACGCATCCTCCGCCGTCGGCGCCTGGCGCAGACCACCGCCGTCTCCCACTGAGCCGACGGTTGCCGGCCGGCGGGCCGGACACCCGGCCGGTCCTCGAGTGCGTCGTCAACCTGAGCGAGGGCAGGGACCGGGATCGCCTCGACCGGGTCGCCGCCGCTGCCGGCCGACCGTTGCTCGACGTCCACGCCGACCCTGACCACCACCGGGCGGTGGTCACCCTGGCCGGCGACGGAGGTGTGGTGCAGGCTGCCGTCGAGGCGCTGGCGGTGGCTGCCGTCGAAGAGATCGACCTCGGCCGCCACACCGGCGCCCACCCCCGCCTTGGGTCGCTCGACGTCGTGCCGTTCGTTCCGCTCGTCGCCCGGCCCGACGGCGCCGGCTCGACCGGCTCGGCCCGCGCCGCCGCGCCCGCGCCGCCCCCCGCGGCGG
>Ga0080006_1155285_pt1 | contig 28193 bp, 23 predicted proteins | sample RS3BMetagenome_FD_69209 | JGI IMG/M metagenome (GOLD analysis project Ga0080006, IMG submission 69209) | Ferric oxide microbial mat and aquatic microbial communities from Rainbow Spring, Yellowstone National Park, USA - RS3B (SPADES... ...
CCTCTTGACGATAGATTAGGTGATGGTGATATACTTGACGAATCGTAGATACGTATGTGGAAAAATCGAGTTTCAGTGCCATCGTGCATTCGTATGCGTCAGAGTCGCTGGGAAAACAAACGTAGAGAGAGCCTAGCGGCCGTAAATCTTCGATCCCGCCACATAAGTAAAGACGCGAAGATTGAGCTAGTCTCTGAGAGCAAGTATGAGACGTTCAAGCTACCTCACGAAGATACTTGGTGGAGATCGTGCAAGGTGCCTGAGTCACGCGGTGGAGTAAATACGAAATCTCATGGACGATAGAGACTGGTAGAACCTCAAGATGTATGCACTCTGTGAGACCTCGGAGAGTGCCCAGCAACCAGGCACATTTTCAACCGATCAACAAGACGAGGAAAATCGAGCGCATTGCATAGCACTCAGTGTAGGCTTTGCGCTGAAATGCTCCAGACATGCGATTCAAATGAGTTGCTAGAGCAGAGCCGCCACAGGCTTCGCGCCTTAAGCAGGACACCAGTAAAGAACGGTTCAGCAATCTAGAACAGCTCGAGCGTCGCGTACCTACTCGGGAAAGGGTTTCTTATGCGATAAGCAGTCGGTCATGGTGCTCCACGATTCTATACGACTGAATGTAGCAGGGAAGCACATGCTACCAGGGAAAGCTCCAAAGTCCAATGAAACGATCATTACGAGCGCTGCCGCGTTCGCTCAGAACATTTCCCAAACGTGGTTCGAATGAGCTGCCGCTCCCCCGTAGCTGACCGCAACAAGCCGTCCTCAGTTGCCGCGAGAGCAGGACCTCGCGCTCACGCAGATATATGTATGACAATCAAGGTGAAGATGGAGCCTCTGAACCTGTCCAATTCAGACGCTCGTGAGAAATTCCAAGTCAGATAATAGCAAAGCGTTTTCCTTGGGATATGCAGCCGGTTCCATCATAGCACCAGCCGCTTCTTGCTCGAGAAACCGTGTAATCGTTGTTGAAGATACTGGTACACGCTAGATTGCGGCAGTTTGTATATACAAGCTCATACCAGTGCGCATGCTCATCAACGATCGTTATCGTCGGCTCGAACAGGATCGATCCACCAGCGGCTCGCATTGTCTTTGCGATCCTCGATGTGAATCGCACCTAGTCGAAACAAAATATCATCGCGCAACATATCACTCAAACCGTAGAGTGCCTCTGTGGCCTTCTGCGTTGGCTGTGCTGTATCCTGCTGTAGCTGCTTTGCGAGGTTGCGAATACGCATACGAAAGTCAACCAGTGCCGCGATAAACGCTGTCGGCACGCGTGATGCAGATGCCTGCGCGTTTGCACTTGAAACTCCCGGAATGCTCTGAAAGCCCAGGAGACGCAAGATACTCGCGAGGTACTCGCTAGCGACAAGCACTGCATTGTGCTCTACAGCGTCCATGCGATCGAGGCGACGTCCGCTTTCGAAACGGTACAATTGGTTGGTGAATTCTATAAGAGCCCGCACAGCTCGCGGAAAGTCGAGGTCATCCGCAAAGGCTTCTGCGAGTGCCCGGTGACATCTATGAGACCATTCCGCGAGTTGTGCTGGGACTTTGCGTCCGGTTGGATTCCTCGGAATCGCAGCTTGTGTCTGACTCGAGCTAAAGACATCCGGCACTGCGTCAACATCGGCAACATGTTCACCAGAAGCTACAGCGAACGACGGCTGCCAGTGCGTGCTCGGAATGTCTCCCTCTATGGATGCGTCCGCAGTTGCAATGGACTCTTGACCAGCGACACTGAGAGCTCTAGATGACTCTTTGCGAGACTGCGAACGCGCGTCATTGGCTATTCGAGCCAACCAGCCAGTCAGTCGATCCCAGATACGTGCCGCCTGCACTCGCTGCGTGTCACCGAACTCAACCGGAGTGCTGTGTCGATGCATTGCACAGAACATTCGAAATACGTCCGCTTCTCTGCGTATGCGCATCAAGTCATTCGGGCCTTGTTCGCTCCATCCCAAATAATCCCTAATGCGCCTGGAGTTGCCACGTGATTTGGCCATTTTCTCTCCTCGAATCAGGAGCGTGCCTGTGTGCATCCATTTTCGGCACCAGGGGCGTACCCGGTGATAACACTCGCTCAGATGCAATTCATTCTCATGATGAGGAAATCGCAAGTCCATACCGCCGCTATGCAGGTCGAGATGTGTACCGAACACATGGGCACACATTGCGCTGCACTCAATGTGCCAACCTGGTCTGCCGTAACCAATGCGTTTCTGATCATCATTGGCACCATCTGGTACGTAAAAAGGCCAACCAGGCTCCTCGTCCGTTGCTGAGACGGCCTTCCAGAGCGCAAAGTCAGCAGGATGGCGTTTGCCAGGGACGTTGTCGGCCGCTGGTGTGTTTGCGGCGGTTTCAGTGGCGGTACCGGCATGACTCGCGTCAAGCGCCCGACTGGCATCAAGAACGCCGTACCGAGACTGGACACGACTAGTATCAAAGCAAACGTCTCCTGATGTGGTTACATAGGCGTATTCCGTATCGAGTAGCCGCCTTGTAAAGGCGCAGATCACCGGTATATGCTCGCTAACCCGCAGAATATGAAGCGGCCGCAGTACTCCAAGCAAGTCGAGATCTTCGAAGAAACGCTTTTCAAAAATAGCGGCAATTCTTGAACACGTTTGTCCAATGGACTCGTTCGGTAGTCGTTGCTGGCGAGCCCGCTCGATGATCTTATCATCGACATCCGTCACACTCATTGCAGTTATTGGCAAACACTGGTACCATTCCCGGATGACACGACGCACCATATCGAAGGTAACATAGGTTCGAGCGTGTCCTAAGTGAGCGTCATCGTATACAGTCGGGCCGCACTGATACCAGTAGAGCGGTTCACCGAGAGCTGGCAGCCACTGCAGGCGTCGCTCACCTGGCAGCGTGGATGCCGCGCTCGTGCCAAGTGGGGTGTTTGTCGGGCTGAAGCGCCGCACCAACGTCAAGTGGTACGGCTTTCGATGCCACAGGCGGTGAACTCGCACACGGTGCATTGCTCGTAAGCAGATGACGACGACGACGACGACGCGGGAACGGCTTCCAGCGTGAAGCTCACTCCGCCTGAGCGCCGTTGCCAGCCTCGACGAATGCAACGAGCAACCAGGAGCGCGACCTCTGCAACTAGAGAAACACGAGCTTTTAACGTTTCAACGGCAGAATATGAACATAAGCAGCGTGAATGTGAGTGTTAGGCAGTACAAGTGTGTGTGTTCGCAGAGACAGCCTCAGCTGAAACAGCGCCTTTGAGGAAGCAGGCAAGTTGCATCTCGTCAACGCGTCGTATCTGCGAAGTCTCATCCGGCGATGTACACCTGGTTCATCGTATCCTTCGGCAGCGTTCTTGTTATCACCAGTGCATAATCCATCTAAACAGGTATTTTAGTCAATGGGTTCCCCACCTGGGCACATGCAGTAGTCATTGTATATGTCATTCTCATGCGTTTTTTACTTCCATCTGCGACATGTATCGTCTTTCAACTTAGTTTCGCGTCAACCCCCGCTGCAGTATACAGCAGGAGATCGGTATCGGGATGCAATGTATCTTAGCGGTCCAATATGCGTCGTCTATCGCATATATCCTTTACGGAACAGTACCGGAATGACTGCATTCCTTATTCAGGTCAGTCATACCTCAATATTCTTATGATTGAGGAACACCTACAGAAACAAGTACATGCTTCTCATGTCAAAACCGATATTCTCATAGCTTGCTTGCGGTCTCTGGTATATAAACGACTCGTTGATCACCGTGCGGAAAACAAAAGCGACGATCGTAGCCACTAAAGGCGTCTCTGTTTCTCAACAGTACGTTCGCGTGGTCCTGAAAACACTGGGGTACAGTTGCAAAAAAGGGTTCTAGTTCTTGCACAGCCATCTCTAACCGAAATCGGTACTACTGCAGTATTCTTGGAACGTCACGATCGTTCTGAAGAAGAGCAGATTCGGTTTATTTTTCAGTCGATGAGACCTCCTTCGAACGAGACAGTTGGAGCTTGTATGGGTATTCGCGGAGTAGGAAGCCCGTTCTACGTACAATCGAGCTCGACGAGAACGACGGCATTCTCTGTTCTAGCTGTAGTGAGCTCATTTGGCCGCCTCAGTTTCGCTGGTAGAGAAGGCTCATACACCAGCATCAACCCCTTTGTCGCATCATTGAAGACTTTTCCCCGACGCTCGGCGACGTCCTCTCACAGGACACCGTGCATTTGAGAATTCTCGTTGCGTTCGAGCGTTCACCGATGGTATCGGGGCAGAGCTGCGTATCATGCCCCCGTACATGCCGTGCTTCATTCCTATCAAAGGAGTCTTTTCGATCGTTGCATTTCATGATAGCTGCACCCTTCGATTCGCTGAAGCGTTCAGCACACAATGCCACACTAGGGCGCATTTCGTGTTTCTTCCGCACGTTCATCTACCTCAGGGAACGTCCTCACCTAAGGCCATAACAGAGAACGTTTATTTCCAAATAAAAAAATCCAAGGAACGAGTTAGAGTGTGCACCTCAGAAAGTCGACATGGAGAGAAGGCCGCCGAACGCTTCGGGGATAGAAAAGCACAGAGAGCTGACACAGTCGCAAATGCCCCAGAGGGCCCGAGTTCGAGGATTCCTTTCATTGGAGCGTTCCACCAGCTGCAATGAATGCATCAAGTTCGTGAACCGAGACTTGTAGCTGCTTTCAATATCAGACGATATGCGGTGCTGAAGACGAGGCCCGTAGAGCTGACGAGATACAAATCTATGGAGCAGCCTCTCATGCTCGAAGCTAACAAGGAGAAGCCCAAACAGATAGCAAACGGCCAGTCCAAAATGACGCGGGGGTGTCTGTACGTCGGTATTCATTTACTACCCACCATCGTAGGATGATCATTCGTTTTATCGATGACGTTCTTCGCCGCCAGAACACCTCTGCCTCTGTTGCCGTCCAGTGGCGATGACCAGTTCCACTGAAAAGTTACAATCAACAGAGCAACCGGGGCAAGCAAAGCTCCGCGTACAAAAGCGAGAACTGGGTCAGACTGGCTTACGAGTTTCTGTGGTAGGCTTCGGAGCATCGCCACTCGGTGGCGTTTTCCGTGAGGACATCGACGAAACAGACGCCTGCGCTGCCGTGTACCAGGCTCTGCACGACTTTGGCATTAACTTTTTCGACACTTCTCCGTACTATGGAAGTACTCGGTCGGAACGTGTCCTCGGAAAAGCGCTCGCACAACTCGGTGAACGAGACGACTACGTTCTCGCGACAAAGGTAGGCAGGTACGGCCCGAACAACTTCGACTATTCCAAGGAACGTGTTCGGCGCAGCGTGGAGGAATCCATGGAACGCCTTGGTGTTCGGCGCTTGGACCTGGTTCAGTGTCACGATGTAGAGTTCGCACCGTCCAGACGTTTAATCGTGGAGGAAGCGCTCCCGGCCCTGTGCCAGCTGAAACAAGAGGGGGTTATCGGCGCACTCGGCGTAACGGGTTATCCTTTAGCTATCTATCGCGACATTATCGAGGCCAGTACCGTGGAGCTTGATGTCGTGCTAAGTTACTGCCATGGATGCCTCTGTGATACGTCGTTACGCGATAGCGGCGTGCTCGCGTACCTCCGAGAGCAGAACATTGGTGTCCTGAATGCATCTCCGCTTAGTATGGGGTTATTGACGCCGGACGGTCCACCTGCATGGCATCCGGCACCACCTGAACTCAAAGCGTGTTGCCGAACTGCTGCAGCGTGGTTAGCAAGTCAGCAAGTGAATGCGGGTATATCCACAGACCTGGCAGAGGTTGCGTTGCAGTTCGCGGTCCAGCGATTCGCTCAGGACGACGTGGCGAGCACCCTCGTGGGCATCGATGGCACGATAACACTGAGGAAGAACATGCAGGCCTTGGCAAAGCCTCTAGACGATATGCTCCTGAAGGGCGTCCAGGAGATCCTCAAACCAGTTCGGAACGTTGGGTGGGAGTCTGGACGACCGCGTTCCGAGTGGCTGGAAGCTGCACCAGGGGTCCGAGAGTCTGCCTAGCGAGCTCAAAATCCGACTCAATGTTTGATGGTGAGGTCGCGTTACGCAGGCCAAGGAGCTCACATGAGAAGGCTCGCTTCGTTCCCATACGAAGATTCAATGGTCTCGTTCGACGCGAGCGCTTCCAGCAGGCTCCTGGAACCCAAGTGCATGTATAACATGCTCGAATAGAGCGAAGGCAATGCGTTTACGGGATCAGAGGGGGTTCAAAAGCGGCCTCTAAGGTCGGGCTCGCAGTGCGCGTCAGCACACTAGTATTCGTCGCCATCGCTGGTGAGCGACTGCTCCGTAGAACTTTCATCGCTCCCGTTCATTTCATACTGGGGAGTGGCGGGCATCATGGCGTTTGCATGGTCATGGATACTCATCGAACTACCGCCGTCCAGAGCGGTTGTTGCTGTTGCTGCAGGGTATGGCGCTTCGAGTCCACCACTCTGGGCATACGGCATCGTGGACGGGTGCCCCGAAGCCGGTACTCCAGCGCCGTTGTAGAGCGTACGCCCCTCGGTACTACCAGCGGCGAAATACGGAGAGGACGCTGCACCAAGGTGCTCCACGTCCCGTTGCCGTTGCGCGTTTGCTGCAGCTTTCCGGGCGCGCTCCAGTTCGTGATTCAACTTGAGCAGCATTCGGTTGATCGACGCGACGCGTGCACCCGCAGCCGTAGGGCTCATCGTTCGCAGCGGATCCAGGTCTCGACCGACAGGGCGCAAGCATTCATTACAGAATGCCTGCAACTCACGCAAAGTCTCATTGCTGGCCTGTTGAATATTCATTTCATACTCGCCGGAGCTCGCGCGCGTCAAGAGACCGGGTCGAGAACCGAATAGCTCGACAAGACGACGCAGCTGCTGGCCATCGAGGCGTCCTATGTCTTCAGCCAACTGCGCCATTTCCTGTTGAGTGACTGGCACTTTGGCGAGACTCGCAATAGCATCGCGGCTCGGTAAGCCGCCCGCGGAAACCGGAGGAGATGCGGCGACACCGCGTCCGCTTGTCGACGCCGTTGATAGCAACGCTTCGGCTTCGCGTTTCTCTTTCTGCAAGGCGGCCAGTCGCTGCTCGAGCTCTCGAACTCGCTCGAATGGATCCATTCGCTTCCTAGATCGACGCACGGGCGTGCCTTCATGAGGACCCCGCTCGTTGGCTCCGCTAACGTAGGATCCATATCCTGGGGCCTCGCCAGTGTACGGTCTTTGGGAAGCATTTCGGCCGGTCGAACGCCGTCTGCGTTCTGTGTTGCGTGCGAGTGCGCTATCAACTCCTCCTCGTCGCGCCTTTGCCGCATGGCTGCCTTGCCGAAAAGCCGCTGCCAAGCCGCGCTGTCGTTTCCTGGCTGCAGCTTGTGAGACGGCATGGTGACTCGTACTGTGCGTTGACTGGATTTCTCCGGGCGGTGGCAAAAACTGCATTTTGCGTTCGAATGCTTCGTTCAGCATTTTGGCGATGTTATAATACTCCGAGTCTGGGGGGTTGTAAGTCATAGCATTCGACCAAACGAGACGGACGTCCCGTCGAAAAGCCTCCGGATCGGTGCCGTACTCGCCGCTCTCTAACTTTTGGCGAACTGTCCCCAAATCCATGGGCTGCTTAATGATCTCGAAATAGTCCGGGATGGCATCCGGATTCCAGAGCTTATCAACTGGAAGCAGAAAAGCACGCGCCTCTTTCATTTTCATAATTTCTTTGAGGACCCGAGCACAGAATCGCATTTGAGGGAACCGTCGCAAAATCGTCGTACCATCGAGCCGCTCGCCTGGTTGTTGCGAAAACCGCTGACTCGGGGTGCGCAATCGTCCCGATGAGGATATTGTCGGAGAGCCCAGGGTTCCACCAACGACTCCTTGGCCTCCTGTACTGGGACGCGGCCCCTCTGAGGCAGCATCGGTCGAGTGCACTTGAGAATGCGCACCTTCATTCTGCTGAACCGCTGTGTCGAATGAGGACGTTTTGCCTTTCGAGCGGTTGGTATCAGAATCAGTAGGCATGTATACTGCGCCGGCTTGGTGCCGAGCCAGCACAGCTGCCATGATTTGGCGGCTGTGGATATCGATAATCCGCCGTCGCTCCTCTTGGAGCGCTTCCATACGTTGGAGAAGTTCGTCGTGCAGTTTCGCTCGTTCTTCCCGGTCAGCCGGGACAAAGTCCGCGGATAGCGTGCTCTGCTCCCCTGCGTCCTTCTTAGAGGTCGACACCGGCTTGTTCGGTAACGACGGTGCTGCAGCGCGCTTGGGACGGGGGCGCAACGAAATCCCGCTGTGCTCCTCGGGTGTGGAGCCGTCCGGAAGCACGGGCGCCACGCTCGGCGTCCTCGTCTTTGCCGTCCCGATGTTGGGGTCTGCGGCCTGCAACTGGTTGGTTATGTCGCTCTGGTTGCCGTGGTTTTCCGCTGCGTGGCTTTGGCCCGTGGGCTTGCCATTCACGTCAGTGCGCTCGCTGCCTTGTACTTGCGCAGGGTCTACCAGGCCCTCTTTCAACTCTTTAGAGACAGCTTCTGTTTCGCTCGCTACCGTTTCGTGAAGCCCTGGCCTCACCGGTGGATTCAGTGCGTTGGGGACGGAAGCTAGCGCAGAAGATTCCGAAAACGATGATGAGGCGTCCTCCGACTCCGTGGACGGGGTGCCTTGCGCGCGCACAGCCTGTGCGGTTTGCGGCGCGGCGTTCTGCTGTTCCCCCAACCCAACCATGCTACTCTTCCCCTGTGCCCCGTCTTCCATCCTGCGGGAGAGCAAGCGATCTTGACCGCTCTGCGTCCCAGAACTGCGCACCGCAGTCCGCTACAAAGCGAAAGTTACTGTAAGCGTTAAACATGCACAAGCACGGACGCCGCTGAGGGCATGTGCGCCAACCCTGTCTGCTTTATACATAAAATTCAAGGATCAATGCTTGGACTCGGCGCGCGATCCTGCGATCACCCGGCGATGAGGGCGGGAAGCACACTATTTGTGACAAGATAGAACACATATGTATATACCAACCCTGTGGAGAGTCTCCGCAAAGCATTCAGGTACGGCCACGCTCCCCCAGCGACAGCGAAAGTATATGCTTGTTGCACGTATATACCGTTGTGTAGAATCTTGGAGCACCATGACCGACTGCTTATCGCATAAGAAACCCTTTCCGGAGTAGGTGCGCGACGCTCGAGCTGTTCTAGATTGCTGAACCGTTCTTTACTAGTGTCCTGCTTGAGGCGCGAAGCCTGTGGCGGCTCTGCTCTAGCAACTCATGTGAATCGCATGTCTGGATCATTTCAGCGCAATGCCTACACTGAGTGCTATGCAATGCGCTCGATTTTCCTCGTCTTGTTGATCGGTTGAAAATGTGTCTGGTTGCTGGGCACTCTCCGAGGTCTCACAGAGTGCATACATCTTGAGGTTCTACCAGTCTTTATCGTCCATGAGATTTCGTATTTACTCCACCGCGTGACCCAGGCACCTTGCACGATCTCCGCCAAGTATCGTCGTGAGGTAGCTTGAATGTCTCATACTTGCTCTCAGAGACTAGCCGTAGCTCACAGTGACGGTCGCGCACGACACGTGCCTGCGGTATTATAATCGGACCTATTCGGACATATAGGGACAACGTTCTATTGACGCTTGAGAGGGGTGGAGCGTTCGGATTCGGGCTGCGCTTTTGCTTGTCTCTGGCATGTATACTTTAGGAACACATAGAAGCGCAAGACGCAAGGCAGACAGGGAGACATTCACTGCGTTTCGGGCATGCGATGGATACGTTGTCCGTCGGCTCGTGTCCGAGAGCAACTCGATATGTCTGGATGATATAAAGCGAGTCTCGCTCTCATTTGCGGATATCGTCCGAACTCGTTACCAAATCAATCTCTTCCGCCGACACCTCGTTATTTGTCCCGATCGACAGCCCATGAATGCCTTCCATCCGTCCCAAATTTTCTGCGCCCGTCCGGATAGGCCACAACGGATGCAACGCCCATAGAATGCGCTCGACGTTGACCCACACATGGTTGAGGTTTCTGAGGTTCATCTGATAGCTTCTGCCACCTGTGCAATAGATTTTTGGGGTCGCAAATGTGGTACGGCGACCTGCCGAGGTATGTTGGGAATCTTGCAGGTAACACGCTGGCCCTATAATCAGACGGCCTCGCGTCTGCTATCCCGCGCATCAGTTGTGTTGTTGTACCAGGCTTGGATCCAAAAATCTCTGAGGAATATGCTCAGCCGGCTGCCCTGCATCTGGTACCCGTGTGAACACTTGCTTACGAGATTTTCCAAGACGAGAAGAGCTAGGGGAGCCTTCCTGGCATCATGTGGTTTACGATCCCCAACGACGTCCTGCGTTTTGCTCTTTGAAACATTCACCCTGTTGACCTGTTTCATTAATGAAGGTCTTCACTGCGGTTCAGACCGATCTTTCCGCTCCGTGTGTCTTCGCTCCCTGTTCTTCCTAGTTCGCTTTTCGGGGGAATTTTTTTCTTCTTCGACCGATGGTTTCCGTTTCTTCTCCTTTAGCTCGCGGGGTGGCATGAGTGGGTTCGCTTAACACCATACCCATTTTGTTTCCCCGACGGATTCATACGCATTGCATGGAAAGCACAACGGAAGTTCACATTGTCTGTATACGTACACATCAACTATTCGTTGCGTCCCCTTTGATTATCTTCTCTGTCGCGAGCACGCTCCGGCACCGGGACGCGCTTTTCCGCTCTCTCCCGCACATGCGCAGAGCATCAGCAGAGTAGTTCAGGGTTGTCGACGACAGAGTACGATTTCCGGAACACCAGTGTCACGCATGTGAACAACTCGTCTAATGATACTTGAGCGAAAATATCGAGATTCACAGTGCTGAGGACGCCTTCGACGAGGCTGAACTAGGGAGAACAGACCGGCAAGAAGAACAGCTTTCCGCCAGTCTCATCTGCGTCATACTCGACCATTTTCTACACAAAAAAGTCAGTGCCGGCTACAATCAGGACTCAAAAGTATGGGAAGGGGCTGCCACGAAGTGCTTCCAGGTAGGCTGAGGTGTCAAGCGATCCTATTCGTCCGGCACTTCGTGGGCGAGCACACGATCGCATCACAGCTCTGACTCGTGTCGTTGTCCTTCTCGATAGTCTCTTCTTCACCAACAGCGGGTTGTCTCTCTACGAATACGCATATGCGTCTCTGCCGTGTTTCCCAAACCAAGTTGCACGGGAGCACAACGTCCCTGCTTGGGCTTTCTGTAACAGCTACGCTACAAGAATCAATTCGGTGGCACTGCATCCCAGGCTTCAACCCGAAATCTTCAAAGAATTGAAGAGTCTTCTACCTGCGACCATGTGTTTCCAGATAATCCTACAGTTTTCGTTTCCACCTTCGCTGGCACCAGAGCCCGAGTTCTCCGCATGGCACCCACTGAAGACCCTATGAGCATCGAAACCGTTCTTCGCTTGAGAGTGAGCGCGCGCGAGTACGCCATACAGCGTCCACAGTCTCGTACTGTCTTTTGCAACTGGCTTCCGCTGCGACCTCTGTTGGCTAGGAACGAGCGTCACGAGTTTTATGTACTGAATGCCCAATGAAACTCCGTTGAGTATCGTGCAGACTCTCTTCCTAGAACGTTTTCGATGTGTGGTCGAAGGCATCAAGCAGCTCTATGATGTACGTGGAGGACGTCAAGCAGCGAGCGCTTCGGCCTCCAACGAAAGCAGCGACGGTACGCCACCAGGCTGCTACGGTTGGTTGCTGTGGTTGTCCGGTACAGGTATTCCTAAAGTCTTGCCGGCACTGAAGTGGCACGTGGGGCTTCGCCAGTTTGCTATGCAGACTCTCTGCGACGACCACTTGATGCCTTTGGTGCTCTCCCTCGAGGCGATACAGCCACGAGACTGCCGTTTTCCTACGCACCCCGCTGCGAGCAGCGCAATGGATTGCTGCTCCTGCTGCTATTGCTGGATAGGTGCTGTGGTTAGCATTCTGGACTGCTTTGCAACTGGTCAGGTGGCGCTCTCAGTGCTCCCTGAAAAGAATGAGAAACGTCGCTCGCCGGATATCCGGGGCCCCCTCCTGTACCCGCATCGAGAGCCTTCAACGCCATGGCCGCTCTCAGAATGCGCGGCCTCGTATGCAACATTCTGGCAGAGCATGATACGACATGTGGAACGAGCCCTGGTTCAAGTTGAAAGCGTCACTGACAAGGCAACGCTCGCAGGCGAGGAGCACGAGGCTCTCCCCCAGCGTCTGTTTCACCAGACCCAGGATGATTCCGTGACGCTGTATGCGTCCCATGGAACAGCTCCCGTGGGTCGTTCCAAAAGAATGAAGTACGCTGGGGCGTCTCATGAAGATGAGGCGGCAGGCGATCAGACCATTGCACCGGATTCTTCAGATCTCGCAGTGACGGGACGGACATTCACCACGTCCGGACATGATCAACTCGCATGCTCGATTCAGGAGACAACCTATCTTGACTGCCTTCCAGACACTGCTCGTCGCCGCACTAGCCCTGGGACGCATCACCGCGATGCGCTCCAACCTGAGCCCGATCAGCAGCGCCACAATATATATCTAACCTGGGAGCCTATCTCTCACGAATACGTGGCCGATGATAGACCAGCAGTGCACTCTGGCGGGTCAGTGAGCGAGCCCAGCTGCCCTCGAGCTGAGCGCTCATGGCTCTCTGGGCGTGCGACTGGAACGGGAACATGTTCCGCGGATGCTTTGTCAGCCATCAGCGCTGCGTCGAGTCCAGGGCGAGCGTCCAGTACGACTCGAGAAAGGTTGCACCCGATCATTGGGGCACTCATCTGGCGCCTTGTTACGAGTACAGCGACGCCGATGAAGAGCAACAAGTTCCCGGCAAGGCGTGAGAATGTTGCTCCAGCATTTAGGGCTTCTCGATTCGGTGCAGAGCAGCATCGTGCATGTAGCGCGCGCTCATCTCATAATCGATCCGCAAAAAGCATTCACGAGGGCGTCTCTTCTCTGCAGGCGATAACGGATCCATCCAAACGACTGGGAAGCGATCCGCTCAAAAGTCGCTCGAGGAAAACAGCACAGTCGCTGGATCCGACGCTGGTTTCGGATCCATCGATTCAGCAAATGTTGACGCAGAAACTGAGCATCGTTTCCGTAGAGCGATCTATGTATGCGCGTGTTGCGGCATTGGTTGCGCTTTTAGAGTGTCTGCAGGATAGGGATCACGTGTTGGTCTCAGGTGCAATGCATCCCAAAGTATACCCGCTGATCAACAGCTTCCTGTGCGAACTCGTAACAAGCTGGGAACGTTCGGGTAACCGGGTGGGATTGACGGCGCTCGTGCCGTACCAGGCAGCGCTGCAACAGAAACCAAGCTGCGATCCGGCTGGTCCGTTTTCCAGAAAGCTGTTTTTGTCCATTATCGCTGCAATCTTGCGGGGCACTGTACAAGATCTGCGGCAAACCGTACATCAGTTCCTGGATTCTTCTGGTGATACGCAAGCCCTCCGTCTGGAACGGGGTAAGCAAGTCATCCAGGATGTCCGATTTCTGCAACAGTCTCTGGAGCATATTCGCTGCAGAATGGTCGACCTGGAAGCGACTCCAAAGGCACCAAACGAGACGCTTATGGAACCGCGCTTGTCAGAGAGCACGCCGACTATCGCATCGCTTCTGGAGGCCGACATCCACTGCTTGATGACGCTCTGGGAGCAACTTGAGACGCGTCACCAGCAAGTGCTTTGTGCTGACAGCCACTCAGCTCTGGATATCGGTACACGCCTGACCTCGTTCGGGGAAACAGGTACTCGCAACCAGCACAGTCGTCGCCATGAGGACGATGGCGACTGTGCGGGCATCAGCAGCAGCAGCAGCGGTGAACGTCGGATAGGCTGCGCTCCTTGCGGGAAGCCGGCGCGCTCGCTTCCCGGATCTGTTGCTCAACGTGTCGCCCAGTTGCTGTTTGAGGTTGCACAACGTCGGGGCCTAGATGCCTCCATGACGGCGCTGCATCGGTTTGCCTCCAGATCAGGGGCGCCTTGGCTGGAAACGCTCGAGGTTTTACTCCGGGGACCGCAACGCATTGCATCAAGCCCAGAGTCATGGACATTGTGGTATAAGATGTGCTTCGAGCTGCCACGCGTCTTCAATTCTGTCGAGCGACTTGCTGGCAAATTGCTCTTGGACAAGTTCCTCAAGCGTTGCTTAGCTGAACTTGTGATCGACGAGCAGCAGGAGCCGGCTCTCGTGTTGAATTCACTGCGGAGGTATCTCGAGGCTTTTCGTCGAGCGGAATCGAGCTCATCGGTATCTGGGCAGCGAGACCTGCCCAGTCAAATGGACGGTATGTTGCCGGATCTCGAGCGCTTAACAGCGGTCGTAGTGCGCGGAAGCTTCGCTGCGGCGCAAGGATGCGCGAGCAAACCACCGGAGATGACTTGGTCCGTGGCAGAGACGCTCTTTGTGAATGTGCTCACGCCGACGCTGCAGCCTCTACCATGCTGGACCCCGCTAGAGCCCGTGGCAGGCTCAGCGGTGCTGTCCTCGACGCAGCAAACCTCTTGCGAGGCATTTCAGCTCTGGTTGACAGCGCTTGAGGAACTGGCACCGTGGATGCCGCTGTATGTTCTCGCCCGGCGGTTTCAGGACGTGTTTCGACAGCGACTTTCGACCGTCATGGAGATGCAGTGTGCCATAAGCGTCGCCAAGCGACTCGTTGACTCGCTGCTTGCCATACTGCAGGCGCTGGACCGAGGCCTCGCCGCAGCCCAGTCCTTGAAAAAGCAACCGGAACAGCAGCAGCACCAGCGACAAGTAGGTTATGCGATGGAGCCTCAGGCTTTATCGCTTTTCCGCGGCACGCTCTTGAATATGCTGCTCTGCGGATGTGTGCCCATTCCGAGCAAGGATACTCCTGACACTCCAGTTGATTCATATGCACCGCATCGACACGCTTCAGCTGAGCAGCGCAGCGCTCGTTGCCAAAGCCTGCGTAGTGCCCTCCTCGTTCTGGTGGATGGCTTGCAACCGCTGGAGAGCGCTGGACCCCCGATATTCTTTGGCAGCCAATTTGCTGCCACGAACAGACCGCAGTATGCTGCCTTGGGATCGGACGCAGCCGGCCCAGTACCGGACCTGAGCCCTGCCCTGTACCTCGATACGCGTCTTGTTCGGCAGCGCCTCCTGTGGGTCTATATGCGGGCGCTCTGCATCTGGCCTCGAACAGCATCGAATGAAACGCTGCGGAGCCGCTTGCTCGACACACTTTCCCGTCTCTTCGCCGAAGCTGGGACCGGTTTGCAGCTTGAACCGACTGCTGTGAACGGGCTGTCGTCATCCCGCGGTTCCATTGTGAACAGTGCGTTGCAGAGTCTGCTGGAAATTGAGCAGCGACTTGAGCGTCATGCACTGGGATCGGTTGCCGCGGACCCCTGCGCGCTATCCAGGGCCTGTGACGCTGCCTACGTCCTTTGGCTCGTAGACGAGCGGGAACATGCACCACAGGACGAAGCGGTGCAACGGAGCAACTTGCGAAAGCGTCTCTGGCGCTGGGAGCTGAACGCTTGGCATTGCGAACAGCGAGCCGCTACAGCGCTGAATGATCTAAGAGACCTCGAGTCGTTGCATTTGTTTTCCCAGTACCTGCGGTGTCTGGTGAGTGGGGATCACCAACGAATATCCCTGATCGAGTACCTGGATGGCACTCTTGGTGAGCAGCTACGCGAAGCCCTGGACGAACCAAATACACAGGCGCTACTCCCGATTATATTACCAGCGAGTCTGGTACCGGATTTTTGCGCTTGTATGTCGCAGGATGCTCATCGTCGAGCGCTGTTGATGCTCTTTTGGCAGCACCTCTACACGGCAACTGTTGCTGGTGGTGCCTCTATCCACCTGGAGGGGCTTCCTAATCCCGCGTACTGTGAACACGTTCTCCTTACCTACGGGATGATATTGGAGACAATTGAGCCTCAGTCTGGGCTGTCCTGGCCCGAACATAACGGCTCTCTAGAACTGGCGCTTGGCCAGTGGGTAGCAGACGGCCTACCATCAGGTGTGACCACGAACGCACTCGTGGCGATACTTTCCGAAGAGCTGCAGCGACTCGTGCGCAGGATTCATCAGCGCTTGGCTCATGGTGACCAGACGCCTTTGGTAGCATCCGCTTGTGCTCGAGACACCGTCCATCCGCAGGGACAAGAGCACCAGTCGGGTGGTTCATAATGGTGCAGCCGGTCCTGGTTCGCGCCAAAGCGTAGCTAGATCTTTTGCATTCACAGGACTGGTATGCTTCAGCTCATCGCGAGGTTTGCGCAGTGCTCAAGGACCACAGAGGACCTTGGTGTGCGTTAGTGATGCTTTGCGTGCATCTCGTCTTTTGGACTGGAGCCTTTTTCTGGGACGGACAGCCTCGCTGCATCAATGTTGCTGTTGAGCGGAGCAATCCGTGGCATACTCTGGTCTTGTATGATCGACGCTTGTAGGCAGGTCTCCTCTCGTGGTGCCAGCACGATCGCCGAGGGCACTTCAGCAACAAGGTCGTCTATTTCGTCGCGGTATTCTCGAGCACTCGACAGGACCCGATAACTTGTTCCTGATACCGACACCCTGCTTTCCTTAAGCACATGCTCGTTTTTGAGAATGCGACATCTGCGTCTCTGGTGCTTTTTCGTGCAATGTAGAATCTATGCATCTGTCGATAATTTTGCTCTGGAAATGCGCGCTCCGGCGTGGTGTTGATGCTGGTTAACAGGATCCGGTTTTTTATGTTGCAAAATAAATGAGTCTGACCAGAACTCCACGAAGGTGCAATTGCTGTTGCTAATCAGGCTAGACAACAGTGTCGCTCGTCAGGCACGCCCACCTTACCCAAACCCAGACCTGGACTCTCGTCGGGATTAGAGACGAGAACGATACCGTAATTCTTCGGATGCATGGTTACGTCCAGTGCGTGACGCTGTAATAGCAGTTTTATCTGGGTCCGCCTAGTCTCCTGCAGTCAACATCCGCTCACAGGGACCTGGTTTTCACCATCGCTCGCTCATTGCCCGAGACGCTCCGAGTGTATTGGCGAGCAGGTTTCCCCAGCATACATGTGCCAAGCGCAATGCTCGTGAATCCACCGCCACAAGTAGATCAAGTGCAGCGACCTGGAGATCATCCTGCTCGATGAGCGATGCTCCTTTTTCAAGCTGATGGATCGCGATGGCTTGCTTTCTCGTTTCTTCAAAAATATTAGGGATCGCTCGCATCTCGCTTTTGTTCAAACGAATGCCGTATGCTCTGCATTATCCCGGATGGGCTAAGACGGGTTCCAAGCAGTCGGGTAGGCGCGTGTGCGTCTCCTGGGGTCCTTGGAAGATGCAAAGGCGCAAAATCGCTCCTGCAGCGAAGCACGGTTGGTGACATTCATGTCCTTGCGCACGAAAGAGACGCACAAACCTGCAACGCCCTGGATACAACCCTGCTGCACAATGCTGAAACGTCCTGCTCTTGAACTCGAGCCGATTTCGTTGTGGCAATTGGCAACCCGGGTCCGCCTGAACGCAAGCAGCATTGTTGTTTCTCGACACTGCGGGATCAAGCTTCGAGTCGTGCTTGATCGACCATTCGGAAGAGCACAATGAGTGCGAACCAATCTGGCTGCTTGGTATCGAATCAATCGATCTGGGCATTCTATCCAGGTCGTGCTTCGATTCGCAACCTGAGCGATTTGCTGAAAGAATAGCGTCAGTTTCAGCGCACCGAACGAGAAGGGCAACGCATCCCAGATGCTTTATACACACGGAATAATATCGAATAACGGAACACCGTTGTCGATCAGGTATTGCCCAGGAAACCCGTTCCAGGAGTGTTGATAAATAGACAACATTCGAGCCTTTCTGAATTTCCGGACAGTGCCACATCAGCTCCTGCGCTCATTCATGAAGCCAATACCCTCTATCCTGGCCACGAACGTTTCTCTCGCAAAGCTTCAGATTTTCAGGGCAATGCCTGTGCTGCGTACGAAACCATTGCATGGAAAGTTCGCTCGACACAAAACTTCTGGACGCTCCGGACGCAAGAGATACTTCCAGATATTGATTGAGGCATTCAAGTACAGGTGCAGAAAGTGCTTGTGTGCTTGGTTACTAGATGAATCACTACGTAGCAAGCCTCTCACTATCGTTTTCACCGCCGTTTGACGTTAGCTCACATTACTGGCCACCATACCTCGCATCCATCGCTATCTCACGCTTCCCTGTTCTACCAGTTTCAACATGCACCCGTGCTCTTGCTGTGTGTATGTCGTCTTGAAGCCATTGACGGCACTCGAGCGATGCCGATTCCCGCATTCGTTGTATGCTCTCGTCGATAGCGGAGGAGGTTTTGCTAGCACGTTACAAAACGTCCAGTTCCATAGATTACTTTAAAAAAGACATGATTCATACCTCATTTCCATTTCAAAATCATTACAGGAAACGGAGAATAATCGGTTCTCGCCTCTCTACAACTGTAACTAGTGACGACACAGACACCGTCGTACGCTCTCCTGCCCGAGATCACCTGCATGAGCTATTTGAACACTCAAGTACATCCGGGATGAAGTACACAACGCACTTATCTCTGCTTGATAAGCTGCCCAGAGTTTCTAAATCGGCCTTGAAGTCGTCATACCGCCAGGCGGTATGCCTCCTGGCAACCAGAATGACCGACTCCAGATGATACAACGCTTTGGAACAAGAGCGCTGCTTCATCTGCTGTACATTCAGGTTGATGGATCGGTCCTCATGCGTTATCGCATTGGCGACGGTCGTGGTATTCATAGTCCCGGGATCCACGCTCATAACAAGTCGTTCTCTTGATCTGGATTCAACCCTTTTGAAAATGAGTCTTCGTGCTCAGTTCAGACCTAGATTTTACAAAGAATATGTAGAATGATATTCCATCCACCTCTATGGTCCATGTAAACAAGAAAACTAGAACGAAATTCACCCACGCGCTTCGCGAACTTGTGCCAATGCTTCGTGCTCGCTCGTCGAAACGAACACCCTCTTCTTTCCCTTTGCTCGGCCGGATGGTATGGATTTGGTCGTCGTACCTTTTTTTCCGTATGTTTGCCTTGTGATTCAGATGCACGAGACCAACGGTGGCAATGAACCTTGCCTTTTCTACGTATGTTTGTACCTGCAACGATTCCAGTGCATTTTCATCAACTTCCGCTACCCGCGCACGCGCACACAGACCGATACGGCCCCTTTCGCATGCTCCCGCACACGAACTGACGAGGAACATACCAGGATAAGGCTGTCGAAGGCAGAGAAAGCCTTGGCGTAGAACAGTGTCAAAGATGTGAACCGCTCTTTGCCTGCGCGTCGAGCACGAAAATGGCGTAACGGCAACAGCGGAGACACCTTCGACTGGATGGCGCCACGGGGGAATACACTGGCACGAATAGCACCGCATTGGTACTCTAAGCTGCGCACTCCTCATCCTCTTACGCGTCACGGAAAGCTACAATATCTAGCAGTAGGATAGGAGGAGACGAGAACGAAAAAGGTCATGAAGCGTGCTTCGATAGAGGACGATGTATTGATCGATCCTGCCGGTTTGTTCATTTTATTCGTGTCCACAAAATTGAATCGTCGCATCGGCGGACGTTTCTGGAATGCTTGCATGTTCCTTCTTTACGAAGAGCAGCTCGAGCATGTTTAAACACCTGTACACATCTCTAGCATGTGTGCCAAATTAGATGTCATCAAAAGTGAGAAACACGTGTACCACTTGATAAGAGCAGTCGTGTTTTCGTTCGAAATCTGGAGTGTGTTATTCAATGCCCAGGGCGCTCCCGCAGAAGTGTGCTTTTTCCGCAATGCGTCCGTGTCTCTTCATCGCCATCCATATAAACGGCACGAACTTGCACAACCTGTTTCAATTTCACTAGATTTTTTTCATAGAGAACGTATGTAGTGGAAGGGATGGACCAGGACACAATCGTACAATTAGACTTTTACATGTTCTAGTTTCGGTGCACGACGTCCAGGATATGGGCTGCGATAGCCTGGTGTTTCATGCACCCGCTAAGCATAGAATGAACGACTTGCACAAGGAAGGCCGCTATTCCGCCAGCTACCAGCTGGCAGCATAACGTCTCCCCACGACAAATCTCTAATTTCCGGGATAAATGTTTACTGCAGAATACATGCAAGAAAAACAAGAGAAAACAAAAAGTTCGTGCACATACCTGTATTTCATAATTGAATGCCCTGCGTAGAACGACCAAGTGTCATGCTCCGTACGCCACGCGAAACAACCCAATACCCCGGGCGCCAAAGTGAAAACAGCATCATCCAAGCGAAGCAAGACGTTTCCGTGTTCTCTCACCAGACGCTAAATCCCAGCATCCTGGCAAGAAAGTAGAGCAACACTTTTACACTGATGTTGCTTGCGAAAAACTAGCGCCAAATGCGCCGGCACGCCTGCCCAATACTACGGAGTACCTTTCGGGCCTCGGTGATTTCCCACTGGACGCTGTGGCGTGCAATGTCAAGTGTCTCGACCACAAGGCTCCAAAGATGCAACCAAAAACGCAGCACATATGCAATATAATCTACACGTTTGTTCAGCCAGCTAAGAACGAAGCTGATACATCCAACGAGCAGCACCAGTAACCCGAGTGCCACGAGACGGACGACGAGGCCTTGGCAGCGCTCTAGGACCGCACTCCACATGGTGGAGCGCTGTGCGTGCTTCTCGCCGTGCCCCGAAGCGCTCGCTGGCAGCGAAAGCCAAAGTTTCTGCACGGAACGCCTCCGCTGCAGGCCACGGAGCGCCTGACAAGTCGGTACACCCGGTATATGCGTTGACCGATCGATCCAGCTGGGGACCGAATCCAGCGGATGACGCTGTGTCACCTCGATGTCCGCTTTGCATAGAACCTCTTCTGCGATGCTCGGTAGCTTCCGGGTCGAGATGCGTTCTAGTTGTTTGCGAACAAGGAATGCCAGCATTTCTTGGCGGTGCTCTCGAAACTTGGGGCTCACTTGGTGTCGTTTCAAAAAGCCATCCCAGTTGGTCTCAATGAGTCCAATGCGTCGAGCGATTAGGTGCTTGACGCGTGCAGCAAACGCTGCTGGGGTTTCTTCGGGACGCCGCTGCTGCGGCTCCAGATAATATACATCGCAGACAACTGCCCAGGACGTCATGAGCGCGAAGAGATGCGTAAGGAACACCTGCCTGGCGCTGTTCCAGAATACATCAGCGTATGCTTTGTTGTACTTGATCGCAACTGGGTACACAAGTGCACCAAGCTCGAAACTACCCTTCTTAAACATGATGCAGTACTCGTTGTTGACACAGGTGCCCTCAGGAAAGACCAGCACTGGTTCATGCTCACCATTTTGAACGTGTTCTTGAAGTAAGCGCTGTACAATACGACGATCATGACCTTCCTCGCGATCGAACCAAATGTGATTCTGTACGAGGCTCATGAGATCTTGGATGCGACCGGCGAGTCCCCCATGACGTTGTCCGATTGTAGAGAACGGATAATCCTTGATCATGATCGCCAAATCAATCAGAGACGTGTGATTTGCGACGTAGATCTGGTTAGGTCGGCGACGAGGACGCTCACCATGGTAACGTACGAGCCCGCTCCATGAGGCGACCAGCGTCGAAGCGAGGAAGCGAATCAGCTGCTTCTGGAGGTAGACCTTGAACCGCGTCCGCCTTCGCAACAGCAAGTGCACGAGCGTGAATCCAGTTGAAAAAATGGACACGCCAACGATGAGGATGCCCAGTCGCAGAGGAAATAGGATCCCATAGCGAATGAAGATACTAAACAACCAGATCGGCCAAAGAATGATAGGAACTGGAGTTGAACGTGTACGTGTCATGAGGTTCCATACTCTGGGTGCACTGGACTCGAAGCACTTTGTCAGCGAGTCACCAGCCATGGCACCGACGGCCTCGGCGAGCGGCGGCAACACGGCAATAAGCGGCAGAACAGCACGTTGTTGTCGAGCACCGGCAGCGTGGGTGCGTATGCGCGTGTTTGTGTACTCCTCAGTCCGATCGGTGAGGCAGGCCTCGTCGCCAATTACATCGAACAGACCTCGGATAGCATCGTAGGATTCCCACTCGCCTAGTCCGCCGAGCTCGAGCTCGGAGTGCAGCCGCGAGAGTCTCCGCTGGAGGTCACCCTGTGGGCCGCTTTCACGGTGCAAAGATACCGAACTTGTGTCTGATTGGCCAGCGTTCTGGTAGTTAGAAGCTGTACCACTCTCAGCGGCAGCAGCAGCAGGGCCCCTGTCTGAAGCGAATTCGGAGACGCATCGGCTAGGATCAGTTTCTAGCTCCTGCTGATGCTGCTGCCAACGCCAACCGGCTGCACGCTCGCCATAGATAACCCTTGATGTCAAGTCGAGCCCCCAGATATACAGCTGTCGGATCAACGACCAGTTGCGTACAAAAAGCATCCCAAACTTTTCCAGAAGCGAGGCGTGTCTCGCTACTCAAGCCTGGACTGACTATGAACTCCAAAACCCCACCAAAGCCGCGTTATCTACAAAGAGCGCAGTGATAAGAAACTAGTAAAAGACGGTTTCGGTTGAGCCAACAGACTAGAAAGAAAACGCAACAAAGTCGAGGACGCGGCGGCTCAAAGCAGCAACAACGGGGTGTTCCAGCGCCACCGAGAAGGCCCTGCCTAAGTGCGCTGTCTTTCCAAAACACCCGCAGTCGCTACCTGAGCACCAAAAGAAAACAGTCCCGAAAGAGTTGATGTGGATCTGTGTGTAGAAGCAGGCGGTATCGTCTAGGGAAAGAAAAACGGAATCCGATGACGCGATTTGTCCAGCGTTGCGCGCGAGTCGCGAAACATCGTCCTTCAGCTGCATTCCGTTCCATACCCGCTGCGTTGTATCACAGGAGATCGAAATCCGGATGCAATGTACCCTATAGATCGTGGACGAATTGCCTGAAGGACATATATTCCTTACTGTACAGTGCAGGGGCGACTCTATTTCTCCTCCGGGTGAGCCTTAACACAGTATTCAGATGCGTGAGGAACGCGAAAAGAAAGAATCAGATGTGCTCCGCGTCGAAAACTAACATTCTCAGAGCGTGCTTGCGGTCAATGGTAGAAAACGGACCATTGATCACCGCATGGAGACCAAAAGCGACGAAAGCAGCTACCATGGGTGTCTCTGTTTCTCAACAGCTTGTTCGCGTGGTCCTGAAATCACCCGGATAAAGTCGTAAAAATGTCCAATCTCATTCATAGCTATCATCTACCGAAATAGCAGCGACAGCGTTCCTCGAACGTCGCTGTCGGTATAGAGCACAGGGACGTCGATTTGTTTATTCAGTCGATGATGGCTCCTTCGGATGACACGGTCGGAGCGTAGACGGGTATTCGCAGAGAAGGTGCCCGTTGAATGTGCGGTGGAACTCGAACAGAACGACGACATCAACTGTTCTGACTGCAGTGGATTCTTTTCCCAGCCTGAGTGTCGCTCATAGAAATGGATATGCAAGTCGAGGATCCCAGAGGCCCGGTGTCGCCTGCTGCCGGAAAACGGAAAGCTGTACCTAGCAAAGGGGAACAGGAGAAGACCAAGATGCAGAAGTAGGATGCGAAGCGTCAAAAGCAATTCGAAAGAAGACTGTATGACTAGACGGTGGTGGGAGCCTTGCTTCTAGGCGCTATCAAGGACCACTACCAGCGAGACTTGTAGGAGGCCATGAGAAACGTTTTCGTGTCTTACTCCAAGAAATGTATGTAACGCTTGTTTAGAAATGAGGCATTTGGTCGAGTTTTACAATGACTCACGGACATCAACACAGTCGCGGTTCCGAAGGGATTTTTCAGCAGGATCTTCATTCGTCACCTGATGCTTGGAACAGGGAAAACTTCGACGAAAAATGAGGGAGTACATGCTCTCCAGCAAAATTACGCCCAATACCGCTTCAGCGGCACTCGAGACAGGGACGACTCGGATACTTACACGGATGATGCAATGAGGAACCTCACGCACCCGAGGAACTATATGATCGTGAAACTCGTAAGTTTCATGATACGCTGCATCATTGCGCTGTACCCGGGCCTCTCTTGCAGTGGGATTTCGGCCATCATCAACGACATAGTACACGATCTCCGGAATGAACGGAAGATCGAAGTAGTCGACAAGAAAGACATCACGCAGGAGAAGGAATGAAGCATCTGTTTCTCGTGCGACTATTCAAGAGTACCGTGCGGTTCTGGGGCTGGCGAATCCAGCAGAAAAGGTATCAGGTATGAAAAAGGATGGTATCACCTCATCCCAAGCTACTTCGGATACCTGAACTGAGAACGAGTACGCCAGACAGAGATGGAGCTGAGTTCGGCGAAAAAATGAGTTGGAGAAATGGAAGGCTGCGCTTCTGGGGAAGCGCTTCAACGTCGTTCTGTTGTGCACCGTCAAGTCACACTCTGTGACTATCGACTCCAGAGTCCTTCACGGCATCATGAAGAAAGAACGTTTCGAGCTCGATGTTAGCAACAAGGAATTCACGGGTGGAAACCAGGAGACGTACTGGAAGAGTATTTTCGATTTCAGACGTCTCAAAATGAGCAAGAAAGAGGTACTCACTGGAGTAATCGAAATCGATGGAGCAGCCATGTGTGTACACTATCGGTGCTTCAAGGAGGCGGATCGTCCTGATCTGTCTTCGATATCGCACTCGGTGGAGCTTGAAGAAAACAAAGAGACGGATACTGCGACGCAAAAGGTACAGAAGAACGACTTTGTCATTGGCGCTGATCCCGGGAACACGCATATCGTTACCACGACTGCTCCCAAGTATGAGGAAGATGGCGCTGGTGGCAACTTGCGTCAGAAAGACATGCGACTTTTGAGGTTCTCAACAGCGAGATATTATCGAGAATCGGAAAAATGAATGTGAGGAAACAATTTGAGACATGGAATGCAGGAGTGAAAGCGCATTTGAGGCGATCAGCCAGGTGACTAGCCGTGGAGCGAGCTTTGGAGCTTTTCGGGTATTCATGAAAGTTAGCGTTCCTCACTGGAGAGCGCTGTAAAAAGAGTATACAAAGCCCCAGTGGGCTCGTCTGCGTGTGAATCTGTACTATGGGAAGCAGCGTACATTTGCCAACTTTTTCAATGAGTTGAGCGCCTTTAACAAGCACAAGGGTCAGAGGCTCGTAGTATCACAGCGAGCATGATGCTGGATGGCCCAAAAAGGGACTACGCCAGCTCCAACGTCAAGAACGTACAAGGAGTGTGCACGGCGTTTTGTCAGGATACCGATATGTGAGTACCGAACGTCATACGTGCACCATGAGCTGGGGTGTACACTTCAGAGGGTCGAGCGGGAAAAGTGCCAGCGGGCCCTGAGGATCTGCTCAAGTACGGAGTGCTGACGGGGCAGGAAATGGCACGGATGGCATGTGTTCGAGGACTACTTGCATTGGTGATTACAACCAATGGCAAGAAACGTGTGGAGTTCTTGAACAGAGACTTGAACGCTGCTATCAATATAAGGAGATGTGCGGTGATGGAGAAGAGACCTGCAGCTCTAACAAGAGAGAATTTTGTGGGAGAACCTCTCAAGGTGGAATTATATTTGAAAAAGTTGAAACTAGAAGTAGGCGGCCGGTCCAAAAAGGCTGAAAGGCGTCATCGCATGGACGTCCATTTACGCTCCATGGTTATGATACATATTTGCTGCACTATCGGCGACCGGGCAGCTTGTGATAGCTTACGTCTCAGAGAGGCTTGTGAAGGTTGTAATACTGTTTTAAACTTTTTACTGGAAAGGTTTTCGGGGATCACTTGCGCAGTGCTTCGTTTTACGTGGAGCGATGAGTGCTTCTAGTGATCTCAGCCCCGAGCAGATCGCAGAGTAAGTTGAATGGAAACCGCTGCCATAGGTACCGCTCCAGGCCGCACTACACTCTCGTCGCTTGGACTTGAGACTAGATTTACATCGAGGTTGTTCTTGTCTCCATGCACTTGGCTTCAGGGGCCTTTATCTTGATCGCAGCAAATGAACGACGTGTGGGCCCCAGCCCAGAAGACACCGTGGCTTGCGACTCGCGGCCGCTTTTACGAGGTAGCTTGGATTCGAGCTGCGTGCTCTCCGCTACGCTCCACTGCACAACTTGGACCCAGAACTGGGTAGAAAGCTAGCGCCCCGTTGTTGGTGTTCGCTTGGTTGCGCAGCAGGCACCTGAGGCAAGCGGCAGCAGTTCGTTCGGAGCACGACCTGTGTTTGGGATGCAAGCGCGACGGCTAGAAACAGAGCAATGACTAACCTTCCCATCGATCACGAAACGGCTGTAGGTTTGAGGAGGCATTCAAACTTTTTGACAAGGATGGTGACGGCAAAATCACCACGAAGGAGTTAGGAACGATCATGCGCTCGTTAGGCCAGAACCCTACGGAAGCCCACTTACGCGAGATGATCGCCGAGGTTGATCAAGACGGATCAGGCACTATCGATTTTGATGAATTCCTTGCGCTGATGGCAAGCAAGATGAAAGACATCGATACCGAGCAGGAAGTGCGGGAGGCATTTGCGGTTTTCGATAAGAACAATGACGGCAAAATCAGCGCTGATGAGTTACGGGCGGTCATGCTGAAGCTGGGTGAGCGACTCACAGACGAAGAGATCGATGAAATGATTCGCGAAGCGGATGCCGATGGAGACGGCTATATTGACTACCAGGAATTTTCGAACTTATTGCAATGGGATCAGCACACCTAATCCACCGTCATTGATACAAGAGCCCTCTCGCCGGTGAAGACCATTGGTGACTGCATTGCGCAACACGCCATTCTCGCGTGACCATGGCATCTGGGCGCCAATCGGATTCCTTGTAGTGGGTGTTTATGCTTTATGTATGACTAGAATGGTGCTCGAGCGCTCCCGTGGTTACGCTGCGACACGAACCCCACCAGAGAGGGCGCCGAGCGCATACAGAGGTCACGCTGCTTACTGTGCGCATTGGAGTCCTTGAACAAGTCCGCCTGCCACGCGATGAACACAGCGAAACGGTGTGTGAATTCTTCGTATCGTAAGACACGGTCAAACTACCATGGTGCATCGAACATCGTACTGAGCAGGTTAAACTTCGGTAGAGACGGCGTCGAATGCATGGTTGATTCGAAAGTCGGCTGTTCCCGAATGCATCAACGAGCAGTAGCAGCGCCTAAATGCGCACAAAAGCGCTTGTTGGTCTACTTTGTGGTTTCAGTGTGAAGCATGGTGTCCCTAAACAATGATTGCTTTCATTGCTCTGACCTTTTTGTACGTTTCAACAACCAGGACCGTGCCCGCTTGCGGTACTGATCAGCAAAATTTCCTAATACAATGACCTGTGCCCAACGTGACAACCTATTTGTTGTAGAGAGTCTGTAAATCGAACCCGGATGCTGTGGATGCACGAGTGCCGTCACGAAATGTGGATGTTATAAACGTTCCCCCGTGGACTCGTTGACGTGTCTGGAGCTTCACAACGGGCGGCAACATCCCGAGTCTGTGCAGATCCCCGTCCGATTCGAAGAGCAGTTGCGACGCTGTGCGCTGCTCTTTGAACATTCAGAATCTTAAAGACACGTAGAAGGAGTTTTTCGAGACTGCATGCCCGGAATGTGAGGAAAAACGCTTCAGCATTGAATTAGCAGGTCCACTAGAAATCAGAATAAAAGCGCTGCAAGTTCTTCCTGATGTGGAAAATCCCGAGATGCAGACAGGCAGCGACGTGGCCCATACTCCAACAACCAGCAGTGCATCTCGAAAGATTTCTGGTTTGATTCGTCCGCTCCATTTCATTGAAAGGGAAGGAGAGGGCTGAAGCATCCAAGCATGTGCGTTCTGTGACCGACTGCCGCATCGGGCCATCCTTCTGTCCTATATCCGTGATCTATTGGAAAGGCACATCGGACTTCACGCTTTGTTCATGCCTTGAGCGTTCTCTTCCAAAGTATCATTCGATGTATCGTTGTGCTATTCAGAATTTGTAATCAGAGCTTACGGAATTTCGTGTGCAGTTGCAGGATTCTCGGTTGGTTTCCCCGGATGACGACTGCGATCCTCGGCAGACGGACTTTGTTATGTCGCTGGGATCCAGATGGATCGCGGCGTTTTACAACATGAGCTCCCTCCATAACCCTTATCAATAACATGTCCATACGAGAGAGTCCTCGCTCGTGTGCCTGCTCCCCGCTTTCCATGCTCAATCCACGCACTG
>Ga0080006_1142077_pt1 | contig 28151 bp, 17 predicted proteins | sample RS3BMetagenome_FD_69209 | JGI IMG/M metagenome (GOLD analysis project Ga0080006, IMG submission 69209) | Ferric oxide microbial mat and aquatic microbial communities from Rainbow Spring, Yellowstone National Park, USA - RS3B (SPADES... ...
CGCCAGCCGCCCCCCCCGCGGGGGGTGCCCGCCCTGCCGACGATCGGTTTGTCGAGCGCTTTGCCCCCCTTCGAGCCGTAGAAGTGGGCGTCGCCGAAGCTGACCCCCCCGCCGTCGGAGGCGCCCAGCCAGTAGCCGCCGCCGTCGGCCGTCGAGGCCATGGCGACCACCGGGGCCATGAGGTGGAGGTTCCCGGTCGATCCGTAGAAGTGGGCGGCCCCGAAGGCGAACACCCCACCATCGGCGGCGACCAGCCAGTAGCCCTGGCTGAGACCGCCGAGCGGGTTGGCGAGCAGCGACACCGGCGCCGTGCCCGTGCCGGTCAGGTCGACCAGCTGCGGCGTGTCGCCGGCGTTGTCGTTGACCGCCAGCGTGGCCGAGGCCGCCCCGGTGGCAGTCGGCGTGAACGTCACCCCGATCTTGCAGCTCGAGCCCACGGGCAGCGTGCTGTTGGCGCAGTAGTTGTTGGCCAGGGCGAAGTCGGTTGCGTCGGTGCCGTCGAGCGCCGTCGCCCCGATGACCAGCGGCGAGCTGGCGCTGGTGTTGGTCACCGTCACCCACATCTCCGAGCTGGTGGTGAACTGCTGCTGGTTGCCGAAGGCCAACGAGGTGGTGCTCACCGATACCGAGCCGGACGGCAAGCCCTGGCCGGTGAGGGTCACCGGCGTCTGTTGCCCGTTCATCGGGTTGACCATCAAGGTGGCGTTGGCCGGCCCGGTGGCCGACGGGGTGAACGACACCTCGAGCGAGCAGGTGTTCGACGGTGGCGGGTCGATCTGCTTGGAGGCACACGTGTCGGTGCCGCCCACCACCGAGAAGTCACCGGCGTCCGGACCGACGATGCTGACGTCGTTCTTCGGCCCGGCCATGTCGAGCTGGACGTCGGTCGACGTGTTGGTCACCGTCAGCGTCTGCGGAGCGGCCGCCGTGCCGACCGGCGAGGAGCCGAAGGCGAGCGGCGAGGGCGACACCGTGTAAGTGGCCTGGACCGAGGTGCCGTACCCTGAGAGGTTCACCGTCTGCGGGCTCCCGGCGGCGTTGTCGAGTAGGTAGAGCTGGGCGCTCTCGGCACCGGTGGCGCTCGGGCTGAAGACGACGTCGATGGTGCAGCTCTGCCCGGGGTCCACCCCCCCTTGCAGGAAGGGCAGGCAGGTGTCGCCGACGATCGAGAAGTCGTTGGCGTTCACCCCGACGATCGGCGGGAGGAACGAGTGGCCCGGACCGTAGGCGAAGAGGAGCTGGCCACCGCCGGTGTTGGTCACGGTGAGCTGCATCGGCTGGCTCGCCGTGCCCTTGGCCACGTTGCCGAAGCTCACCGGGTTCGGTGAGGTCGACGCGGTGGTGTCGGGCACCCCGGTGCCGCCGAGCGGGATGGCCAGGGTGCCACCGCCCGAGCCGTAGGGGATCTCGAGCACCGCCGTGTCGATGCCGACGGCTCCGGGCTCGAAGTACACCGACAAGGTGCACTGCTGGCCCGCGTCGAGGGTCATGCCGCTGCAGGTGTCCGTGGGCGGGTCGATCGTGAAGTCGCCGGCGCCGAGCCCCTCCACGGCGGCGGTGCCCAGGGTGACGGGGCCGCTGCCGTTGTTGGAGACGACGACCTGCTCGTCGGCGCTCGGGGTGTGGATCCCGACGTCACCGTAGGAGAGCGTGCTGGGCGTGGCCACCAGTCCCCCGTTTGCCGGGGGAGCGGTCGAGGTGCCGGTCAGGCTGACCAGCTGCGGCGAGCCGGCGGCCGAGTCGGTCAGGGTGAGCGAGCTGTTGAGCGTGCCCACCTGCGAGCTCGGGCTGGGATCGAAGACCACGTCGAGCGTGCACTGGGCGTTGGGCGCCAGGGTGGCCAGGCTGCAGCTGTCGCCGATCACCGAGAAGTCGGTGCCGTCCGACAGGTGGTAGGCGTTCGGCGGGAAGTCCACCGGCGTGCTCCCGGTGTTGGTCACGGTGACCGCCTGGGAGGCGCTCGAGGTGCCGAGCTGGGTCGGCCCGAAGGTGAGCGAGCTGGCCGAGAGGCTCACGGTCCCGGCGGGACCACCGGTCCCGGTGAGCAGCACCGATGCCGACGAGGCGTTGGGGGCCGTCTCGAGGAAGACGGCGCTCTCCGAGCCGGTCGAGGACGGGCTGAAATCGACCGACACCTGGCAGCTGTTGCCACCGTCCACGGTGGTGCCACTGCAGGTGTCGGAGGTCACGTGGAAGTCACCGGCGTTCGGCCCGCCGAACGGCGAGGTGGTGAAGGTGAGCGGGCCGCCCGAGATGTTGGTGACGTCGAAGACCTCCGGAGCAGAAGTCGTGCCGTCGGGCACGGTGCCGAAGTCGTAGCTCGATGGGGTGAGCGTGAAGGCGTTCGCCAGACCGGTCCCCTCGAGGGCCACCGACAGCGGCGCCGTGCCGCCGGCCGCCGGCAGCGTCAGGGTGGCGTTCAGGCCGCCGGCCGAGTGCGGGTCGAAGGTCACGTCGATCGAGCACGAGCTCAGGGGGGCGAGGACCTGCCCAGAGCAGGCATCGGACTGCACGACGAAATCGGTGCCGTCGGTGTTCGACAAGGATCCGAGGTTCTCGGGGTCCTGCCCGCTGTTGTAGACGTCGATCGTGCTCACGCTGCTCTGCGAGCCGATGGCCAGCGAACCGAAGCTGACCGGGCCCGGGGTGATGGTCACCGGCACCGCGCCGGTGCCTTCGAGCGGGACGGTGAGCGACTCCTGCCCCCCGTTGACGCTCACATCGAGGGCGGCGCCCTCGGGGCCGGCCACCGACGGATCGAAGCTCAGTTGCACTGTGCAGGTGTTGTCGGAGGCGGTGCCGAGGGCGGTGGCGGTGCTGCAGGTCCCGCCGGTACCGATGCTGAAGTCCCCGGCGTTCCCCCCGGCCACGCCGATGCTCGAGAGAGCGGCCGGGCTGGCGCTGTTGTTGGTCAGCGTCACCAGCACCGGGGTGCTGGTGGCCCCGAGGTTCACCGTGCCGAAGGCGGCGGTGCTCGGGGTGGCGGTGACGGTCGGGGTGGTGGTGACCCCCGAGCCCGACAGGGTGGCCGACGCCGGGGTGACGTCGCTCGAGGTGCTCGGCACTGTGAGCGAGCCGCTGTAGGAGGCGATGCCGGTGGGCTGGAACTCGACGGTCACCGCGCACGTCGAGCCGACGGCGATCGAGGTGCCGCTGCAGCTGTCCTTGGTGATGGTGAAGCCGGCGCCCGACACCGACGAGGTGCCCAGGGTGGTGGCGGCCGAACCGTTGTTGGTCACCGTGAACTGCTCGGTCGAGGAGGCGCCGTCGGCGACCGGCCCGAAGTCGAACGAGGGGCGGGGGAGGATGTCGAGCGCCGCCCCGGTGCCCAGACCGGTGAGGGGCACGCTGGTCGACCCCTTGCCGAAGAGGGTGGTGCCCGACACCACCATGGTGGCAGCCGCCGAGCCGGTGGCGTTCGGGGCGAAGACGACCGTGTCGGTGCAGCTCGGGTGGATCACCGGGACCAGGACGGCTCCCGCGCACCCGTCGTTGGCCACCGAGAATTCGCCGGCATCAGGACCCGAGATGCTGTACGAGGGCGAGCTGATGGTGTCGCCGGGCTGGCCGGTCGGCACCGACAGCGTCACCGGGAGGACCGACGTGCTCCCGGTGACGGTCGCCGGAAAGGAGAGCCCGCTCGGTGAGACAGCGGGGCCGGGGGCCCCAATGGCTCCGGCGGGCGACCCCCCGGGCACTGCCGCTCCGAGCGTGCCCAACAAGAGGGCTACCGAGAGGAACCCGCCGAAGCGCATTCCGATCCGACGCCAGCCGCGCCGGCCGCGCGCCATCCCGTCACCAGTCATCATGGTTTCCTCCGTCCGGCGGCCCCTGGCACCGCCGTTCCTCCTCGGCCTGACGGCCGTTCCGACACAGAGCCGGCGGAAGAACCCGCCGGCGACCCGACCATTGTGCAACGAGCCTCGTTGCACACCGGTTGCATCATCGTGGCTGGGCCATCCCGGAGCGCAACCTGATCGCGACGAAACCCTCAATCGTCACTCGAGGGTCATGGCGCGCCGGATCTGAACGGTGCCAGGGAGCGGCCGCCGGGTAGGGGGCGGACCGGTGTTGCACGGGCGCTCCGGCGGTGTTGCAACGGGCGGGCGCGCCGGCGGCCCGAGACGGGGGCGCCGGGGGAAGCGACCGCCGTCGACGCCCGCACGGGAACGGACGCGACGAACGGCCGGAGTGGCAAGGCTCCCCCGACCCTGCCCTTCCGGCCGCTCGTCCTGCGAGCAGCGGTCCTCCGCCCCCGACCGCTGCAACTGGCCGACACGGCTCCCCCCACCGCTGTTCTCGCCAGCGGTGGACATTGTGCGGTGGTGCTCGTTGCCAGGCTGTTGCGCGGCGGTGACACCGGCGGTCACCGCCGTCACCGGGATGCAACCGTCCGGCTGGGACGGCCGAAGTCTCGAGAAGAGGTTGAGACTTTGCGGGGATCCGCCCCTGGCGCCGGACGGCAACCGGCCGGTAGCATCGCAACGGTTGTTACCGCGGAGGTCACCAGGGGATCGTCCAGGGAGCGGTACGTTGCAGATCGACGACGGCGCACGCCTCGCCGTACAAGTGCTGGGCCCGATCGAGGTCCATTGGGACAGGCGACTGGTCGACATCGGCGGAGCGAAGCCGAAGGCGCTGATCGCCCTGCTCGCCATCGACCGCAACCTCACGGTGGCGGCCGACCGCCTGACCGACGCCCTCTGGCCCGGCCATGACAGCGAGTGCGCCGACATCGATCTCCGCTCGGCCGTCTCGCGCCTGCGCAAGCGCCTCCGGACGGCCGGCGCCGACCATCCGCTGATCGTCACCCGGTCGGCCGGCTACGCGCTCGAGCTCGAGCCCGACCAGCTCGACGCCGCTCAGTTCGAGCAGTGGGTCGCCGAGGCACGCGAGGACCACGGCACCGGGCACTTCGAGGAGGCAGCCGGCCGGTTGCGGATGGCGCTCGCCCTGTGGCGTGGCCGCCCCTTCGGCGAGGCGGCCGACGAGCCGTTCGCCCGCACCGAGGCCCGCCGGCTCGAGGAGCTCCGGCTGGCCGCCATCGAGCTCCGGGTCGACGCCGAGCTGGCGCTCGGTCGCCACGGCGAGCTCGTCGCCGAGCTCGAGGCGCTGAGTGACGAGCACCCCGAGCGCGAAGAGCTCTGGGGTCGTCGGATGCTGGCCCTCTACCGGTGCGGTCGCCAGGCCGAGGCGCTGCGGGTGTACCAGACGCTGCGGCACAACCTGATCGAGCAGCTCGGCATCGAGCCCGGTCCCGACGTCACCCGGCTCGAGCAGCAGATCCTGACCCAGCATCCCGAGCTGGCGTGGCACGACGCTCGCCAGAGCGGGCCCCCTGTGGCACCGTTGGTCGGCGAGAGCGGGACCGGCGCCGAACCGGTGCCACCGCTCGATCGGGAGGTGGTCGACGTCCCGACCGTCGACGGCCCCGTCGCCGACGGCGGGCACGGCACCGTCGTGGCCCCCAGCGGGGAGGTGCTGGACGAGGTGGCCGACGTCTTCCCGCTCGTCGGACGCCAGACCGAGCTCGCCACCCTCGGCCGGTGGTGGGCGGCGGTGACCACCGGCAACGGGGTGCCGCTCCTCGCCATTTCCGGCGAGATGGGTGTCGGCAAGACCCGCTTGGCCCGGGCGCTGGCGAAGCAGGCGGCGGCCGACGGCGCGCTCGTCCTGTGGAGCCGGTGCGACGAGGAGCCGATCGAGCCGTACCAGCCGTTCGCCGAGCTCCTCCGCCACTACGTGGCCGGGCTGTCCCCGGCCGAGCTCGACCGGATCCCGCTCTGGCAGACCGCAGAGCTGTCCCACCTCGTGCCTGGCCTACGGGGGAGGGTCGAGGAGCGGCTGCGGTCCAAGGGCGGGCGCGGCGACGCCGACGTCGAGCGGCTGCGGTTCGTGCAGGCGATCACCTCGACGCTGACCGAGCTGTCGAAGGGCCGCCACGTCCTGTTGGTGCTCGACGACCTCCATCATGCCGACCACCCCACCCTCCTCCTCCTGCGCCACCTCCTCCGCAGCCGGCACGGGAGCGGCCCGGTGGTCCTCACGACCTACCGGCCGACCGACATGCCGCCGGGGCACCCGCTGCGGGCGGCCCTCAGCCGGATGAACGGCGACGTCGAGCCGATGCAGCTGGCGATCGGCGGGCTCGACGAGGCGGCGGTCGAGGAGCTGCTCGCTGCGGCGGGCGTCGGCGAGGGGTCCGACGCCCCGGGGCTCCTCTATCTCACCAGGGGAAACCCACTGATGCTCTGCGAGATCATCGCCCAGCTCACCGGCGGCGGCCCCGACGCCGGCACCCCGGCGTCCGCCGGCGGGCTCCTCGAGCTCCCGGTGCCGGCAACGATCAGCGAGCTGCTCGCCGGCCGGCTGGCCGGCCTGCCCCACGACGTCATCACCTTGGTCGAAGCTGCGGCGGTTGCCGGGCCGCTGTTCGACGCCCACGTCACCGGCGAGGCGGCGGGACTCGACCCGTCGCAGGCGCTCGACGCCTTCGACCGGGCGGTCGCCGTCGGTCTCCTCCGTGAGGAGGTCGGTGCCGAGGGGCACTACGCCTTCGCCCACCCGCTGTTGCGCGAGGCGATCTACCGCTCGATGTCACGCGGCCGGCGCGTCCGTCTCCACCATCGCACGGCCGAGGCGATCTCCACCCTTGGACCGACGCTCCGGGACCGCCATCTCGACGACCTGGCCCGGCACGCGGCGCTCGGGGTGGCGCTCGGCGACCCGGTCGAGGTCGTCCGCTCATGTCTCGTGGCCGGGCGTCACGCCCTGCGGCAGCGGAGCCGCCAGGCGGTCGGCCACTTCGTCCGCGCACTCGGGATCCTCGATCGCTACGGCGGCGAACCGGTCACCCGCTGCGATGTGCTGCTCGGACTGGCCGAAGCGCGGCTGGCCTCCGGTGAGCAGCGCCCGGCGAGCGAGGCGGCGTCGGAGGCGGCGCAGATCGCGCGGCGGCTCGAGGACACCGGTCGGCTGGCGCGCGCCGTGCAGTGCGGTGCACAGGAAGGCCTGGCCGTCACGGCCACCTCCACCGGCCCGAACGGGGTGCCGCCGCCGGCCGGCATCCCCGGCACACCGCCACCGGCCCCGGCGGTGCGGGCACCAACTTCCGCCGGCGACTAGACAGGGCCGGCGGCACCCGCCGCGCGGCACCCCGCCGCCGGCCCGGCGGGAGCTGACCGGCGGGAGCTGACCGGCGGGAGCTGACCGGCGGGAGCTGACCGGCGGGAGCTGACCGGCGGCCGAGCATCGCAGGAGGAGGCGTCGTGCAGGACCATCGGTTCGACTTCGTCGTCGAGGCGTCCGCCGAGGACGTCTGGGACGTCATGTGGGGGCGGATGCGGCGCGGGTTCGAGACCGAGCGGGTGAAGATCGAGATCTACTTCCCCGGGGACGCCGACGGCAACGGGTTGGTCCGGCACTGCTGGTTCCCGGTCCCCCGGTACCTCCTCTCCGGCGGCCGGGCGCAGTCCTGGGAGTGGATCACCGAGTCCGAGCGACCGGTGTCGTGGCGTTATGACGCCATCGGCAAGCCCCTGTGGTCGCGCGCCTCGGGGTGGACGCGCCTCGAGGACCTCGGCGACGGCCGGACGAGGGTGCACTTCCGGGAGACCTACGAGGTGTTCAACCCGGTGCTCCGCGCCCTGCTCGAGCGGCGGGTCCACCGGTTCATCTCCAAGGACAACGACCGTCTCATCGAGGCATCGCTGAAGGCATCGCTAAAGCGCCTCGCCGAGGAGCGACGGACGGCCTCGTAGCCGCACCGGCCGGCGAAACTGGACTTTCACGTCAACATTAGAATGTGGCGATGACCGCCTGCCCGCCGGCTCCTGGCACCGGGGTCGTTGCGGAGACCGAAGTCGTGCTGGTGGACTAGCCCTATGGCCCGACCCGGCCCGATGACCGCCGAACCAACCGCCGCCGGCTCGCCGGAGCGGCCGGGAGGCGGGCCGCCCGACCCCGTCTCGGCCGAGGGCCTCCGCATCAGCGACGCCGCCTCCCGGGCCGGGGTATCGGCGAGGACGCTGCGCTACTACGAGGAGCTCGGTCTCCTCAGCCCGTCTGGCCACACGAGCGGCGGCGAGCGCCGCTACCGGGAGGTCGATCTCCAACGCCTCGACCGGATCCTCGAGCTCCGCGAGGTGCTCGGGATGAACTTGGAGGAGATAAAGGGCTTCCTCGAATCGGAGACTCGCCTCGACGAGGTCCGCGACGCCTACCGGGCCAAGAAGGACGAGCCGACCGAGGAGGCTCGGGCGCAGCAACGAGTCCTGCTCGAGGAGGCACTGCACCTCAACGAGGAGCTGGCGCGGCAGCTCGACGACAAACTGGCGCGCATGGATGCCTTCCGCTCGAAGCTGTCCGCCAACGCCCGGCGGTGCCGTGAGCTGCTGAAGGGGTCCTGAGCCCCGGTTCGGCGACTCACCCGCCGGCGCCGGGCATCCAGTCGAGGCAGAGCACGGTGGCGTCGTCGGCCAGGTTCGTGCTCCGGTGGCGGACCACGTCGGCGATCATCCGCCGCACGACGTCGACCGGCTCGTCGCCGGCGGTGGCAGCGGTGAGCTCGGCCAACCGGGAGGCGCCGAAGGCCGCTCCCGACGGGTCGGTCGCTTCGGCGATACCGTCGCTGGCGAGGATCACCCGGTCACCGGGCGCGAGGTCGAAGTCCGACGCCACGTAGGTGGTGTCGGGGAACATCCCGAAAGGGAGCTGGGGTGCCAGCTGCTGCTCGACGACCCGGTCGTCCCTCAGGAGGATGGCCGGAGGGTGCCCGGCGTTGACGGCGCGCGCCGCCCCGGTCACGAGGTCGACCTCGACCAAGAGGCCGGTGGCGAAGGCCCGACCGCTCCTTCCCCCAGCGAAGCGGTCGGCAGGAGGTCGGGCCGCTCCGCCGACGTGGGGAGACGCCGGAGCAGCGCGTCGCCGTAGTCGGCGAACCACAGCGAGCACCCGACCGTGCCGAGCAGTTGGCGCGACAGCCGGGCGAGCTCGGCAGGGAGCCCGCTCGGTTCGGCCACGGCCAGCCGTCGGCGGATCAGCTCGGCGACCGCCGCCGACACCGCCCCGTCGCTGCTCCCGTCGCTCACGTCACCTCCGAGCGCGAAGAGCACCTGCTCGACCGCCAGGACGAGGACCCTCGCGCCGGTGAATCACAAGGGACCGGATGATGGCGCCGCAAGTGCGGGCGTCAGCGCCGGGCATCGTGGGGGTCATCTACCTGCCCTTGCCCTCCTCACACCCCCGCCGGCCTCACGACCGCCACGGACGACGTGTTGGCGGGCCGTTCCGCCGAGCGGACCACCGGCGAGGTCCGGCGGCCCAACCGATCGAGCGGACCGATCCCGGGTTGGAGGCGAAGCGCTCCGGGCGGGACCGGCCGCACGTCACGATCTGGTTCCGGTCAACCGGCTCCCTGGAACGCCGGGCCGCGAAGCTCGTCCTCGATCCGCTGCACCCGCTGACGGGCCGCCTCGACGATGGCGGTCACCTGCCGGCGCTCGAGCCGGGCCGCCGGCGCCGAGACGCCGACGGCTGCCAGCACGTTGCCCTGGGGGTCGCTCACCGGCACCGCCACGTCGCAGAGCCCGACCGAGCTCTGCTGGAACGTGGTGGCGAAGCCCTGGGCGTGGACCTGCGCCAACTCGTCGAAGAGCACCGCGCGAGACGTGGTGGAGAAGTTGGTGAGGGCGGGGAGCCGCGCCTCGGGGAACCGGCGCCGCAGCTCGGTCTCCGACAGCGACGCCAACAGCACCTTGCCGACGGCGGTTACGTGGGCCGGAAGCTGGTCCCCGGTGCGGGCACCGACCCTGACCAGCTGGGGCCCCTCGACCGAGTCGATGAACCGGACGGTGGTCCCCTCGAGCACTCCGAGGGTCGCCGTCTCGCGGACGGCGGCCGACAGGGCCACCAGGTGCGGATGCGCCACCCGCCGGACGTCGACTCGCTGGAGCGTGGCCAGCGCCACCTCGAGGAGGGCCGGTCCGGGACCGTAGCGCCTCGTGCGGGCGTCCTGGGCGATGAAACCGTGACCCTGGAGCGTCGTGAGCAGACGGTGGGCGGTCGACGGAGCGACCCCGAGGAGCTCGGCGCCCTCCTTGACCGAGAGCGACGGGCGGTCCTTCAGGGCGCTCAGGAGGCGCATGGCGTTGTCGACGGAGCTGACGGTGTACGAACGTCCGTCCCCATTGCGCAGGTCGTGCTCTGTCGGTACTGCCATGCCGCCCTCCTCGAGGGTTGGGTCCTCCTGTTGGCGGTGTTCCCCTAGTACGGTCTTCTGTCTATCACAAATACCATAGCCTTGTCTTCTGCTATATGAAACTTTCGGCCGACTACCACCCAGGAGGTGGGCTGAAGCCGCTGCGTGCCACGCTGCGGCATTTCATTCGGTAATCTAAATATGTGATCATCGAAACGAACGCCGGGGCGCCGGAGTCCGCCGCCACCGGGTCGGCGCCCGCAACGGGGCCGGGGTCGACCGCCGGGCGCACCGCCGCCTGGCTCGCCAAGCAGGTCGAGCTCGGAGTGGCCGAAGCCGACCTCTCGGTGCCGCAGTATCGCCTTCTCAGCATGCTCGACGCCGGCCCGGCGATGCCGTCGGCGTTGGCCGACCGGCTGGCGGTGCGGCCACCGAGCGTGACGTCGGTGGTCGACGGGCTGGTTGCCCGGGGCCTGGTCGACCGCCACCCGGCCGAGGACGATCGGCGTCGGGTCGCTCACACCCTGACCGGCGACGGACGGCGCACCTTGGCGGCAGCCGACCGGGCGGTCGACGCCCGGCTCCGGCGACTCGCCTCGGCGCTCGACGACCCCGGCGACGAGCAGGCGGCGCTCGACGGTCTCGGCCTCTGGCAGCGGGCGATGCTGGCCTCGTTGGCCACCCGGGCCGCCGCCCGGGGAGGGGGTAGCTGAGTGGGGGCCACCGGCTCGCCGGGCGACCTCGACAACGAACGAGCCGAGGTCGACCGCAGCTCGCGGTTCGAGCCGATGGCGGTCACCGCTCGCTACCGGGCCCCGCGCGCCGGCATCGACCCCGACCGCTCGCGCCGCTGGCTGCGGCGCGCCCTGCCCATCGTCGGGGCGCACAAGGCGATGTTCCTGACCGCCCTGCTGGCCTCGTTCACCGGACTGGTGCTGACGGCGTTCATCCCTCTGCTGCTCGACAAGGGCATCACCAACTCGATCATCCACCACACCGTCCCGCTGCACTTCTACGTATGGTGGGTGCTCGGGCTCGGGGTGGCGGGAGGGGTGGCCGGCTACGTGTCGCGTCGGTTCCTCTTCCAGACCGCCTACCGGATCGAGTTCGACCTCCGGAGCATCATCTACGAGCACCTCAGCCGGCTGTCGTTCCCCTTCTACGACCGGGTGCAGTCGGGCCAGCTGATCTCCCGGGCCAACTCGGACATCCGCTCGGTCAACATGTACCTGACGTTCGCCCCGATGGTGCTGGTCCAGTGCTCGATCGCCCTCGTGGCCTTCGGCTTCATGCTCTCGATCGACGTGCCGCTGGCGCTGGTGGCCATGGTGACGATGCCGTTCGTCTTCGTGATCGGGGTGCGGATGCGCAAGTCGCTGTTCCCGGTCTCCTGGCTGATCCAGGCGCGCCTCGCCGACGTGGCCACGATCGTCGACGAGAACGTGAACGGCGTCCGGGTGGTGAAGTCGTTCGCGGCCGAGGGCCGGCAGCTCCGCTCGCTCGCCCGGTCTGCCGACAAAGTGCAGTGGAGCTACGTCAAGGATGCCGACTTGCGGGCACGCTTCACGCCGATGGTGCAGAACCTGCCACAGGTCGGCCTGGCGCTCGTCCTCCTGCTCGGCGGCTACCTGATCATCAACGGTCACCTCGGGGTCGGCGCCATCGTCGCCTTCAACTCGTGGCTGATCATGCTGCAGGCGCCGTTCATGATGCTCGGGATGATCGTGATGATGGGCCAGCGGGCCGCCGCCTCGGCCGACCGCATCTACGAGATCCTCGACGAGCCTCCGACGGTGGTCGAGCGCGCCGGCGCCGTCGACCTCGAGCGGTGCGAGGGCGACGTGGTGTTCGACTCGGTGGTCTTCTCCTACGGGGACGACCCTGACGCCCCGCACGTCCTCGACTCCTTCGACCTCCACGTGGCGCCGGGCAAGACGGTGGCGCTGGTCGGACGGACCGGGTCGGGCAAGTCGACGGTGGCCCGGCTGCTGGCCCGCTTCTACGACGTCGACGGCGGTGCGGTGCGGATCGACGGCCATGACGTGCGCGATCTCACCCTGGCCAGCCTGCGAGCCCGGGTGGGCATCGTGCTCGACGAGCCCTTCCTCTTCTCGGCGTCCATCCGGGACAACATCGCCTACGGCCGGCCGACCGCCGACCTCGACGACGTCGTGGCGGCGGCCACCGCCGCCGGGGCCGACGGGTTCGTCCGCCAGCTCCCCGAGGGTTACGACACGGTGGTCGGCGAGCGCGGCTACACCCTCTCCGGCGGGCAGCGGCAGCGGATCGCCATCGCCCGGACGCTTCTGGTCAACCCCCCGATCCTGGTGCTCGACGACGCCACCAGCGCCGTCGACGTCCAGGTGGAGCACGAGATCCACGCCGCCCTGCGCCACCTGCTGGCCGGCCGCACGACGGTGGTGATCGCCCATCGGCTGTCGACGATCAGCCTGGCCGACCGGGTGGTGCTGGTCGACCGGGGCCGGGTGGTGGCCGAGGGCACCCACGCCGAGCTGCTGGCCACCACCCCCCTCTACGCCGAGGTGCTGGCACAAGGCGACCCCGAGGCGGCGGGAGCGCACCGGCCGGCGCTCGACGGCGGGGTCCGCTGATGGGCTGGGGCGGCGGGTTCGGACCGCCGATCGGCGGCGGGATGGCCGCCGGCCAGCCGGGGCAGGGCCTGCCATTCGGCGGCATCCCCTCCGAGCTGCAGGCCGGGGTCGACCGCCTGCTGGCCGAGGAGCCGGAGCACGGCGAGCCGACGGCCCGGTTCACCCACCGACGGACCGACGCCGAGTCGCGCCGGCTCAGCCTCTGGCGGCTGCTCGCCGAGTACCCCGGGATGCTGGCCCTCGCCAGCATGCTGATCGTCGTCCTCAGCCTTGTCACCCAGGCGGGCCCGCTGCTGACCAGCTACGCCATCGACGACGGGATGCTCCCCGGCCACCACCACCTCGGGCTGGTGGCGGTCCTTGCCGCCGCCTACCTGCTGGCCGTGGGCATCAGCGCCCTGGCCCAGCGCGGCACCGTCATGGTGACCGGACGGATCGCGGCCCGGGTGATGAACGACCTCCGGATCAAGGTCTTCACCCACCTCCAGCGGATGTCGCTCGACTTCTTCACCGACGAGAAGGCGGGCGTGATCATGACCAGGATGACCAGCGACATCGAGAACCTCCAGCAGCTGCTGCAGGACGGGCTGGCCCAACTCGCCATCCAGGGGCTCACGATGGTGGTCATCACGGTGGTCCTCTTCGCCACCAACGTCCGGTTGGCACTGATCACCGTCGGCCTGGTGGTGCCGCTCCTCACCGTCGCATCGCTGTGGTTCCGGTCCGCCTCCGAGCGCGGCTACCAGCGGGTGCGCGACGGCATCGCCGACGTGCTCGCCGACCTCTCCGAGAGCCTCCACGGGTTCCGGGTCGTCGTCGCCCACAACCGGCAACGCCACAACGTGGTGCACCACCGCAACGTGCTGGGTGCCTACCGGGACGCCTACGACGACACCGCCAAGATCAACGCCGTCTACGGGCCCGGCACCCAGCTGCTCGGTGTGCTCGGGCAGGCCGCCCTGCTCGGCATCGGCGGGATGATGGTGATCCACCACCAGCTCTCCCCCGGGGCCCTCGTCGCCTTCTTCCTCTACCTCAACCGGTTCTTCTCGCCGATCCAGCTGCTGGTGCAGCAGTACAACACCTTCCAGCAGGGCCACGCCTCGATCATCAAGCTCCGGACGCTGCTCGAGAGCGAGCCGACCGTCCACGAGGCGGCCGAGGCCGAGGATCTCCCCCCGATCGAGGGTGCGATCGTCTTCGACGGCGTCTCATTCGGGTACGACCCGGCGGTGCCGGTGCTGCGCGACGTCGACCTGCGGCTCGCCCCGGGCGAGACCGTGGCGTTCGTCGGCCCGACCGGGGCCGGCAAGTCGACGATGGCCAAGCTGGTGACTCGCTTCTACGACCCGACCGAGGGCCGGGTGCTCATCGACGGGCACGACCTTCGGACCGTCACCCTCGACTCGTTGCGCCGACAGCTCGGGGTGGTGCCCCAGGAGCCGTTCCTCTTCGCCGGGACGATCCGCGACAACATCGCCTTCGCCCGTCCCGACGACGTCACCGAGGAGGAGATCGAGGAGGCGGTCCGCCGGGTCGGTCTCGGCGAGCTCGTCGAGCGACTCCCCGACGGGCTCGACACCGTGGTCCACGAGCGCGGCCAGTCGCTGTCCTCCGGCGAGCGGCAGCTGATCGCCCTGGCGCGGGCCTTTTTGGCTCGTCCGCGGGTGCTGGTGCTCGACGAGGCGACCTCCAACCTCGACCTGCAGTCCGAGCACCGGGTCGAGGCCGCCCTCGACGTCCTTCTCGAGGCCCGCACCGCCGTGCTCATCGCCCACCGCCTCTCGACCGCCATGCGAGCCGACCGGATCGTCGTGGTCGACGGCGGCCGGGTGGTCGAGCAGGGCAGCCACGACGAGCTCGTGCGCCTCGGCGGCCGCTACGCCGCCATGTACGCCACCTGGATCCGCCAGTCCGAGGGCAGCCCGGTGCCGGCGCTGGAGGTCGGAGAACCGACGTTGTAGGGGTCGGAGCGGGTAGGGTGGCGGCGACCGAGAGGACGCGATCCGCCCGGCTCCGAACGGTGGCGGTGGCGGTACGCCGACCTCGGCAGTAAGAGGGCGGGAGGAACGTGGGTCTGGCGGGGGTGAGCGTGGCGACGCCACGCCTGGTCGGCGGCGGGTCGTCATGGACCGACGACGGCGGGCAGCGGGCGTCGCCATCACCGGTCCGGGGCGGGCGGGCAACGCGATGAGGTCCGACGTCTCGATCCTGGTGGTCGAGGACGAGCCGGCAGGCGCCGAGCTGCTGCGGGCGGCGCTCGAGCAGCGTGGTGCCCGGGTCGCCGTGGCCGAGGAGGGTCGCAACGGCATGCGGATGCTCCACGAGCTGCGCCCGACCCTGATCGTGCTCGACCTCGACATCGGCGGCACCCTCGGCGGCTGGGACGTGCTCAGTCGCCTGCGCGAGGTCAGCGACACCCCGGTGCTCGTGCTGTCGGCCTCCGACGAGGAGGCCTCGAAGGTCCGCGCCTTCGAGGCCGGGGCCGACGACTACGTCACCAAGCCCTTCGGCACCGGCGAGCTCTGGGCGCGGGCCCAGGCGTTGCTGCGCCGGGCGCCGGGCGACAGCACCCACGCCGACGTCTACGACGACGGCCGGATCGAGATCCGGTTCGCCACGAGAGAGGTCCGCGCCGGTGGCCAGCCGGTGCAGCTGACCCCGCTCGAGTTCCGTGTCCTCGTCGCCCTGGTGCGGCACCGGGGCCAGGTCCTCTCACCGACCGCCCTGTTGGAGGCCGCCTGGGAGCACCCCGGGACCGTCGGACCGGACCGCGTGAAGTTCGCCATCCTCCGCCTCCGCCGCAAGATCGGCGCCCTTGTCGAGGGCGACCTCGGCATCGAGGCGGTACGCGGCTTCGGCTACCGGTACGTGCCGCCGTCGCCCTAACGCCGGCCCCCGGGGGCCCTCCCGACCTCCCGACCGGCGGTCGACCCCCCAGCGCCGTTCGCCGCGACCGGTGGCGGCTGGCGCCGTCGGTACGATTGGGCGGTGAGCAACGGCGTGTCAGCCGGCGACGGCGCGAGCGGACGGCCGGCGTCGCCGCCACCCGACGGGCTCCGGATCGTCGCCTCGGCCGACGGGCGAGGCGACGTCTGGGTCTCGGCGCCGTTCGGCGGCCGCATCGAACCCCCGCCGCCGTGGCTCCCCGACGACGAGCCACCGACGCCGGCCCCGACCGGTCGGGGCGGCCCCGTCCCGGCCTTCGCACCGGTGCCGGCACCGCCGCCGTTCCGTCAACCGAACGGTCCTCGCCGCCGGGACCCGGCGGTGCCGGCAGGGCCGAAGCCGGTGGTGACGGCCGATCCCGCCGCCGACCGGGTCGACCCGCCGGCCACAGGATCCTCCGCCCCCGGGACCGCCCCACCCACGACCGCCCGACCGACGACCGCCCCGGGCGCCGAGGGGAGCCCGGCGCCCCGTGCGGCGGGCACGGTGAACCTGGCGCTCGACCCCGACCAGCTGGCGCGCCTGCTCGAGCTGCTCGAACGACCGGTGGCGGTGCCCGGCCCGCTGGCCGCCGCCGGGACGCTACCGGCACCGCCCGCGCCGGCCGACGAATGGCAGGAAGCCCTCCGGCGGGCCCGGCAGGAGGCCGAGGAGGCGCGGGCGGTGGCGATCGAGATGCATCGGCGGCTGGTCAACGCCACCGTCGAGCAGGAGCGGGAGCGCTATCGGTTGGACGGCGTGCCGCCCGAGCTGCTCGACCTGGCCGAACCGTTGCTGCGGGCCGGCGCCGGCGACCAGGTGGACGCCGGGGCGGTGGCACGCCGGATGCTCGACTTCGTCCGCGACCGCTACGGGGTCGACGCCGGGCAGCCACCCGCCGACGTCGACCGCCTGCTGGCTCGATGGGAGGCCCTGGGCGGCCCGGACGGAGGGTGAGCGGCCGCCCCGGGTGCGACCCCGGTGCGCCCGCGCCGCGAGGTCGGGCGTCGGCCACGGCGATACCCTGACCCGACCGATGGACTGACGGAGGGATCGATGGCCTTCGACGTGGCGCAGGCACTGCGCGACCGTCATGGTGAGAATTTCGAGCTGCACACCCGGCTGATGAACCCGCAGCTGGCGCGGGTGCTCAAGACCCTGGGCTTCGACCGCTTCTACGTGCGCGGTGAAGGCGCCTACCTCTTCGACGACCGGGGCGACCGGTACCTCGACTTCCTCTCCGGCTTCGGCGTCTACGCCCTCGGGCGGGGCCACCCGGCCCTGAAGCAGGCCCTGCACCAGGCGATCGACCTCGACTTGGCGAACATGGTCCAGATGGACTGCGCCCTGCTCCCGGGGCTGCTGGCCGAACAGCTGGTCGCCCGGGCCCATCCGGGCATCGAGCGGGTCTTCTTCTGCAACTCGGGGGCCGAGGCAGTCGAGTCGGCGATCAAGTTCGCCCGCCACGCCACCGGGCGGGCACGGATCGTCTACTGCGACCACGCCTTCCACGGGCTCTCGACCGGGGCCCTCGCCCTCAACGGCGGCAAGGAGTTCCGCCAGGGCTTCGGCCCGCTGATCGAGACCACCGAGGTGCCGTTCGGCGACGTCGACGCGCTGGCGAGAGCGCTGGCCCCCGGCGACGTCGCCGCCTTCGTCGCCGAGCCGGTGCAGGGCAAGGGGGTCAACCTGGCGCCGGAGGCGTTCTGGCCGGCCGCCCAGGAGCTGTGCCGTCGGCATCGCACCCTCCTGGTGCTCGACGAGGTCCAGGCCGGGATGGGGCGCACCGGCATGTTCTTCGCCCACGAGCACTGGGGGCTGCAGCCCGACATCGTCACGCTGTCGAAGGCGCTGTCCGGCGGCTACGTGCCGGTGGGAGCGGTGCTCACGACCGACAAGGTGTTCATGAGCGTCTACAGCTCGATCGAGCGGGCCCTCGTCCACTCGAGCACCTTCGGGCGGAACCAGCTGGCAATGGTGGCCGGACTGGCGACCCTGGCCGCCTTCGACGACGAGGACATCGTCGACCGGGCACGCCGGAGCGGCGAGGCCTTCGAGAAGTCGCTCCGGCCGCTCGTCGACCGCTACGAGATGCTGCACCAGGTGCGCGGCAAGGGGCTGATGATCGGCCTCGAGTTCGCGAAACCGACGTCGAGGACGCTCCGGCTGCGCTGGAACGCCCTCGAGGCGATGCGCACCGCGCTGTTCTCCCAGATGATGGTGGTCCCGCTCTTCCACCGGCACCGTATCCTCACCCAGGTGGCCGCCGACAACATGAACGTGGTGAAGCTCCTCCCGCCGCTCATCATCGGCGAAGAAGAGGTCGAGTACTTCGTGGACGCGCTCGACGACATCCTCCACGACGCCCATCACGGATCCGGCCTGCTCTTCGAGTTCGGCCGGACCGTCGCCAAGAGCAGCCTGCGGCGCCGGTCGCGGCCGGCACCCGCCCGATGACCGATGGCGTGACACTCCGGGCCGGCGACGTCGTCGGCGTCACCGGCGCGGCCGGCTTCATCGGCTCGGCCATCACCCGTGCGCTCTTGGCGCGCGGCGCCGAGGTCGTGGCGATGGTCGAGCCCGGCGGCGACGAGGCCAACCTCGGCGGGCTGGCGGTCACCCGGCGCCAGGTCGACGTCCGCGACCCGGCCGGCGTCCGGGCGGCGGTCGACGGGTGCCGCTTCGTGTTCCACACCGCTGCCCTCTACGGCTTCTGGGCGGCCGACCCGCACCGCTTCTACGAGGTGAACGTCGGCGGCACCCGCAACGTGCTGGCGGCGGCCACCGAGGCCGGCTGCGAGCGGATCGTCTACACCAGCACTGTCGGGACCGTCGGCGTCGGCGGGACGTCGGCCGGGGTGCCGGCCGACGAGGACGACCATGCCGAGGTGCACCACCTCTTCGGTCCGTACAAGCGGTCGAAGTACGTGGCCGAGCACGAGGTGCTCCGGGCGGCCGCCCAGGGGGCGCCGGTGGCGCTGGCCCTGCCGACCTTCCCCCTCGGCCCACGCGACCGGCGGCCGACGCCGACCGGCAAGCTCGTGCTCGACTTCCTCAACGGCAGGATGCCCGGCTACGTCGACACCGCCATGAACGTCGCCCACGTCGACGACCTGGCTGCCGGACACCTCCTCGTGCTCGAGCGCGGCCGCAACGGGCGCAGCTACATCCTGGGCGGCGAGAACCTGTCGATGCACCAGATCCTCGCCATCCTCGCCGGCGTCACCGGGCTGGCGAACCGCGCCCTGCGGATCCCACGAGCGGTGGCCGTCGGCGCCGGGATGGCCTCGGAGTGGGTCGAGGGACGGCTGCTGCGCCGCGAGCCGTCGGTGCCGCTCGAGGCGGCCCGCATGTCGAGCACCCACATGATCTTCGACGACCAACGGGCGCGCCAGGAGCTCGGCTACACCTCGCGACCCCCGATCGCCGCCATCGGCGACTCGGCGCGTTGGTTCCTCGACCACGGCTACGTGACCGACCGCCGGCGCCGGATGGTGCGCTGGCGCGCCGACGACGCCGTCGCGGTCGCGGCCCTGCCGACACCGGCGGCCCCGCCGGCCCCCGGTGTCGGCCCCGAGCGGGCATTGGCCGACCGCCCCGCCTGACTCCGATTTGCCGCCGGGACCGCCGGCCCGGCTACGCTGGCCGACACCGGCCGCCTGACCTGGCGGCCATCGGGAGCGGAGCCCGGATCCGGTGGGCGTGCACCACGCCGTGCCGTTGTCGGCCAGCTGAGCTCCCGGCGGGCGGCGCCCGTCGCCCGATCCGTGTGGGGCCGGCGCGAGCGCCGTTCCCATGACGACACCCGAGGAGCACCCGAGGACCCATCACAGGGCGACACACCCGGCCGCACACCCTGCGGCAGAGCTGCCAGGGCGCCAGAGCCTTCCCGCTCGCCGCCTGGGGCGTGAATGCGATGGCCGGAGCCCGCCGACACCGAGCAGAGGGAGGCACGGCCCCGTCCGTGCCCGACGAAGGGAGGTGCCATGCGGATCCGCATTGCACTCGCGGCGGCCTTTGCCGCCACTGCAGTCCTCATCCTGTGCGCCGCCACGCTCTCGGGAGCAACGGCGCCCACCAGCCGCGTCCACCGTCGGTCCGGACACAGCGGCCGCCGCCTCACCGCTGCCGCCCCCGTCCCGGCGACCACCTTGCTCGCCGACCTGCTGTCGGCGAGCGCACCACCCCCGCCCCCTCCACTGCCGCTCCCTCCACCGTCGTCACCGGTGCCGGCCACCGACGCCACGAGCACGAACACGGCGGACTGGCAGTGCATCCGGGTGCACGAGTCCGGCGACGCCTACAACGACCCGTCGCGTCCGTCCGGCGCCTACGGCATCGAGCTCGTCACCTGGGAGTCCAACGGCTACAGCGGGTGGCCGTACGAGGCGGCGCCGGCCGTCCAGGACGCCCTGGCGCTCAAGCTCTACAACGAGTACGGATGGGTCCCATGGAGCACCCGCTTCGCCTGCGGGCTCGGAGGCTGAGCCGGCGCCACGCCGTGGCCGGTGGTGCTGCGCCGGTCCACCTGCCTACGGGACCCCGCACCCTCCGCAGGTCGGGGCGCTCGGGCTGAGATCGGTGGCCGAGGAGACGAGGCCCCACGACGGCGTCCCCGGGGTCAGGTAGAACGGCGGCGTCACGTACATGAGCCGACTGTCCCAGTCGTAGTCCTTGTTGTAGCCGCTGACGATGCCGTAGGAGTTGAACGTCCCCACCGCTCCCCGCCAGTCCTGGTCGATCGACCCGTAGACGGTGAGCGTCTGCTCGGCCGAGCCGTAGGGCCAGTTGTTGACCAGGAACGAGTGTTGGAGCGCCAGGACGGCGGCGTCGATGGTCACGTTCGGGCCGGGGTCGCAGAGGGCGGCCCCGGGCGTCCCGAGCTGGGTGGTGGTGCACTTGGACAAGAGGGTGTTGCTCGGACCGTTGCAGGTGGTCGATCGCCAGCCGGTGCTGCACCGGGGCTCCACCGGGTGGTTCACCTCCACGTAGTTGTTGGCGATCAGCCCGAGGGCGTCGTTGGTGCCGCTCACGTTGTACTGGCAGGGGTCGTTGACCGTGCTGTTGAAGCTGGCGCCGCAGTGGGTGTACTCGAGGTTGCCGGTGACCATGACGTCGTTGTCGGCGGCGACCGTGATCTGTCCGGAGATCCCAGAGCCGCCGGCGGTGGCATCGCTCACGAAGGCATCCCCCTCGCAGTCCGGCACGGTCGACGACGAGTGGCCGGCGTAGTTGTAGTAGGTCCCGTCGTAGCCCCACTGGGCGATCGAACCGTTGCTGTGGGTCGAGCTCTGGTAGTTGTCGTAGGGGTTGGCGCCGGCATCGGCTTGCCCTGCCCCGGTCTGGCAGTCGGCGGCCGGGACCGACGCCACGTAGATCACGCCGTTGCCGTTGCCGCCGTTCGGCACGTTGACGGTGGCGCCCTGCGACGGCAGGCAGCTCGGCCGGGTGTACATGGCGCCGTTCGGGTTGGACGTGTTGGTGCTGTCCTGGCTCCACACCGTCATCTGGTCGTTGGCATCGAAGGTGATGGTGGTCGGTCCGTAGTAGACGCAGCCCTTGAGGGCGGCCAAGGCCTCGAGCGAGCTGTCGCTCGGCGGCAGCGGCTCGAGGGGCTGTCCGTACTTGCTGGCCGCCGCGTCGGCACCCGTCTGGTTGACGATTCCTCCCCCACCGGATGTGTAGCAGCCTCCAGCTTGCGTGGTGTTGCCGGGCGGAGCCGGATAGTTGACGAACAGACAATGCGGATCCGCCGTCTGCACCGGTCCGAGCGTCGGGCCGCCGTAGACGTAGATCGAGTCGTTCGAGAAGAGGGGTCCGTAGATCTGGTCGCCGTTGCCGAAGTACACCGGGCTGCAGGCGCCGCTCCCGCCGAGGCTCGGTCCGTTGTAGCCGTTGTTCCAGTCCCAGGTGCAGGCGCTCGCCGAATAGCCATTGAGCGCCGGGTCGGTCGCCTCGTAGTTGCTCCACCAGATCCGGGTCAGGAACCCGTTCTCCGGCGAGATGACCTGGGTCGAGCTCTGGTACTGGATGTGGCCCGGGAAGCCGGCGGCGCCGTAGATCGGCACCTCGATGTACTGGAGGGTGGCCGTGGTGACCCCGCCGGCCGGCGGGGTGCAGGTGGTGTTGAAGCAGAAGGTGGGGTCCTCCCACAGGTACCACTCCGGCACCGTCCCCGCGCCGTTCGTCCCCTCGACCTGCTTCCAGGTGTCGTAGTCGGTGGAGTCGCACTGCCCGCCCGAGGGTGACGACGAGGTGCAGTTGATCAGGTTCGGGTTGGCGTTGACGTTGTTGAGGAAGGCGTTCGATCCGGCTTCGAGCGCCCGGTAGGCGTAATGGGCCACGACGTCGTTCTGGATCAACGGGTCGTGCTGGATGGCGTCATTGGCCAGCAGCGCCCCGCCGGTCGTGAGGATCAGCGTCAGCCCGAGCACGAGTGCGAGTGCGGCCTGCCCGCGCTCTCGCCCCGTCATCCGATCGGCTCGGGGCTGTCGCACCGCTGCTCGGAAGCGGTCGAGGCGCCCGCGGGTGGTCCTCATGTCATCCAACCTCCGGCTGGTACTGCTGCGACAGGGCCGACAGCTGGTACACGACCGTCTCCTCCTGTGCCTGGCCGGCCTGGTTCGGGCTGACGTTGACCTGCAGGTCGACCTTGACGCTCTCGATGTCGGCCGCCGGGCACGAGCTTGCGGTGCAGGTGGCGAACTCGGTGGCGTCGTTCGTGGGCGCGATGGGAGTGCCGCCCACCGAGTAGGTGAACAGCGCCGACGACCCGGCGCCGACCACGTTGTCCACGGTGATCAGCGGTCGCGCCGTCCCCCACGTACAGGCAGTGCCACCTGCGTTGAGGCCGGGACAGGTCCCGGCGTTCGCCCGGGCGACGGTGACGGTGAACGTCGACCCCGAGAAGCTGGCGACCACCTCGGCCGGACCGTTCGGGTCGCCGATGTTGGTGAAGAACGTCATCGAGGTGGCGCTCGGCTCGGTGACCGCTGCGCCGCTCGAGTTGTAGACCCCGTAGGCGGGGACCGGCTGGCCGGAAGAGAGGTTGGGAGCCGGCTCGACAACCGAGCGGATGAGGTTCTGGAAGGTGGTCGAGATCGGCAGCAGCTGGTTCTCGTTCTGGTACGAGCTGGTCACATAGGACGTCGTGCTGAAGAGCGTGGACACGATCGGGGCGGTCATCGCCATCAGCACGCCGAAGAGCGTCAGGGCGACGGCGAGCTCGGTCAACGTGTAACCCTCGTCGGCAGGTCGCCTTCGACCGGCACGAGCGCCTTTCAAGGCGCGCGCCCACGCGTCCCGGAGCCGACGGGTCCTTCCGACACGCCGCGCGCTCATGTCTGGATCACCACCGGCTGGGGAAGCGGGTACACCCCGGTGACGACCCACGTTCCGCTCTGCAGTGTCCAGACGACCGAGTCGTACGGGGTGACCTGGACGGTGACGGGCGTGGTGGTCGACCCGACCGTCACGGTGACGGTGTAGGTCTCGTACACGGCCGCAAGCTCCGACATTCCGTCCGGTCCGCTGGTGGGCAGGCTGTAGACGGTCCCGTCGTTGCAGGACGCGTTCGCCGGGATGTTCGGGTCGGCGACGCTGGCGGTCACGGTCGCCCCGGCAACAGGCGCACCGCTCGCCGTCGTCACCTCGATCGGGAGCAGACCGAGGGGCAGCGTGACGTCGGGGGCTCCCCCGCCGGTGGCGCCGGGGACGCTGGTCGCCAGAGCCGAGCCATTGGCCACCTCGGCGCCGCAGTCACCGGCGCCGACCGAGTAGCCGTTGGCGAAGGGGAAGAGCGGTCCGATCGAGCTGCCGCAGGTGCCGGCGGCGCAGGCGACGAACGACGAGCTGAGATCGGTGCTGTTGACCGAGATCGGGAGGTTCGCCAGGTAGAGGCCGCTCGGCCCGCTCACCGAGCTCGAGGTCCAGCTGTCCGCCCCGCTGGTGGCACTGCTGTCGGTGAGCACCACCGCTCCCGAGGCGCTCGCGCCGGGTGCCTCGCAGGTGACGGTCGAGCCCGCGGTGAAGCAGGCGAGACCCGAGAGGAAGTCGACCGAGGGCAGCGAGTCGGAGGAGAACGTCTCGAGCCCGGCGCTCACCGCCCCGGCGAGGACCGTCGGCCCGCTCCCGGTGGCGCCCAGCACCAGGCAGACCGTGCCGCCGGCGCAGGTGAGCTGGGTGAGCGAGCTCACCTGCGCCGGCAGGGTGTCGGCGACGAAGGTCTGGGTGGTGGCGCTGTCGGTCCCGGCCACGACGACCGCCCCCGACGAGCTCGCCCCGATCGCCAGGCAGGCGGTGCCGCCGGCGCAGGTGAGCTGGGTGAGCGAGCTCACCCCCGACGGCAGGGTGTCGGCGACGAAGGTCTGGGCCCCGCCGGTCGCCGTCCCGGCCACGACGACCGGTCCGGCGGCGTTGCTCCCGATGGCCAGGCAGCTCGCCCCGCCGGCGCAGGTGATCTGCGACAGCGAGGTGACCCCCGACGGCAGGGTGTCGGGGGTCCACGTGACCGTCGAGCCGCTGATCTGGCCGCCGAGCAGCACGGCCGAGGAGGCACCCGAGCCGATCGCCAGACAGGTGCTCGAGCTCGGGCAGGTGACCTGGGTCAGGTTCGTCACACCGGCCGGCGTCGCCACCGTCCAGCCGCTCGGTGCCGAGGTGCTCTCGACGACCGCCACCCCCTGGTACCCGCCGCCGCCGTTCGGGCCGAACCCGACCCCGACGCAGACGCTCCCGCAGGCGCTGGACTCGATCTGGGAGACACTGCTCGGGAGCACCCCCGAGGTCCAGCTCGTGCCCGACAGCACGCTGGCCACCGCGTCGGGCGACGTGTTCGGCGCGCTGGGGGCGTTCGGGGCCTGCCCGGTGGCGATGCACTGGACCTGCCCGGCGTTCGGGCAGCTGATGCCGCGCTCGGCGGCGGTGGTGTTCGGGTAGGCGACGTCGACGTAGGAGCCCTCGTCGTAGAGGTATGGACCGAGGGTGGTCACGCTGTCGACGGTGACCGCTGCCGTGGTGCTGACCGACCGGTAGCTCGAACCGACACCCCCGGTGAGGACGAAGGGTGTCGACAGAGTCTCGGGTCCGATGGTCACCGTGTACGAAGTGCCGGACGTCGGCGGGAGCTCCATGAAGGCGCAGCCGTTGGCGTCGGGTTTCGTCGTGTAGTTCTCGCCCCCCAAAGAGGCGGTCACCGGGACATCGGTCACCCGGCCACCCGCACCGCCCCAGGCCACACCGGCGGCGTCCGCCGGCTCGGGATTGCCGACGCCCGACGGGTCACCCTCGAGCTGGATGGCCAAGAAGCCGTAGGTGGGCACGCTGGCCGGCGGGTAGTTGAGCAGGGTGGTGTCGGTGATGTTGTTGTTGTTGTTCCACGACACGGTGACCTGGAGCTCGAGCACCTGGGGGATGGTGCCCGAGGTGCAGAGGTTGACAGTGCCGTTGATCGACGCCCACTCGAAGGTCGCCGAGATCGAATAGGTGCCGTTCGACGTCGTCTGGGTCCCTTCGCTGATGGCGTTGCCGACATTCGGCAGTTGCGTGCCGGAGATCAACGGCGGGCCCTCGTTGTTGAGGGTCTCGATCCACTGCTCGGCGATGTCGAGTGCGGTCGTCTTCTGCCGTGCTTGGCCGGACTGGGTGGTGGCGTTCATGAGCACGTAGGACGTCGGCACGAGGACGATCAGGAGGGCGACGATCGCCACCACCACCTCGACCAGCCCGACGCCTTCGTCGCCCCGGCTCGCCCACCGTCGTCGGACGTCGGCGAGGGCTGCTCGTGCGTGCTGGGGGAGCCGGCACGTCGAGCGCCGGTGACGACGCGCGTGGGATCGCGGTTGGCAGTCACCGGCGGGTGCCATGGCGGCCATTCTTCCACCGTCTTGCAGAAGCGCCAATAGCTGAGTTCTGTTATCCAGAACAGACGGTCAAAAGAACCCGGATTGAAACGTGATCGCAACACTTTCGTGCACCGGCCGGGCGCCCGCCACACGGCGGTTGCGAGCGGCGCCTCGAGGGCGCTCGGGAAGGCGGCCTGGCGAACCGATGGCCCGCGAACCGTTGGCCCCCGAACCGTTGGCCCCCGAACCGTTGGCCGGCGAAACGGCGGCCGGCGCGCCGGTCAGGGCCGGTCAGGCGCCGAGCAAGGACTGGCGCACGGCCAGCAACGACTTCGAGGGTGAGACCCCGAGGTCGGCCAAAGCCCGCTCGGCCCGGCTCAACGTGGAGAGGGCGCGGCGTCGGTTGCCGACGCTGGCCTGCATCTCGGCCGCCTGGAGGTAGTGCCGTTCCTCGTAGGGGTCGGCCTCGATCAGCCGGTCGAGCAGACCCAGTGCCTCCTGCGGGTGGCCTTCTTGGACGGCATCGTCGACCAGCAGGTCGAGCAACTGCACGTGCAACCTCGCCAGTGACTCCCGCGTCCCGGCCGCCCAGTCGGCGTAGCGGTCCCCGGGCAGGAGCTCGCCCTTGTAGAGGTTGAGCGCCTCCCGGGCGAGCTGCGCCGCCTTCTCCCGCGGGGTGTCGCGGTCGAGCGCCTGCTCGCCGAGCACTCGGAAGTCGTCGACGTCGGTCACCGTGCCCGACGCCAGCCGGATGAAGTTGCCGTCCCGCTGCAGGAGGTCACCGCAGGACGCCCGGACGCGCCAGAGCACGTTGCGCAGCCGCCGCATGCCCACTCCGGGCTCGGCTTCGGGCCACAGCGCCTCGACCAGCTCGTCGACGGGCACCTTCTCGCGAAGAGCGACCATCTTCAACCCTTGTGCTGCGAGGCTCAGCGGCAGCGAGACCGGCTCACCACGCTGGCGGACGGCGAACACGCCGAGGAGGTCGACCTCCCAGGGCGGGGTCGCCTCCGGCTGCGCAGCGGGGGGGCGCGAGCTCGGGCGCTCGGCGCCGCTGAGCGGCGCCGGCATCACCGGCTCCTCGGTGAAGAGCTCCTCGGCCCCCAATGGCTCGGGGAGGCCAGCCGCCTGCCGCCGGACGAGCGCCTGCCAACCGGCGGCATTCAGCTGTGCGAAGCGCTCGAACGCCGCTCGCAGGTGGCCACGCGCCGCGTCGTGCGACGACCACTCGAGCGCCCGCACGCCCCACCCGAGGTGGATCCTCGCCTCGGCCAGCGGGGCACCTTTGATGAGGCGGAGGGCGGCGTCGAACTGCTCGGCGCCTTCCTCGGGGTCGTCGGTCGCCAGCCCCCGAACCCAGTGCGGCCAGGCGGCGGGCACCGCTCGGCGGCGATGTGCCTCCTCGACCACGGCGACGAGGGCGGTCACCTCCTCGCGCCGGCGTCCCATCAAGAGGATCTCGGCGATGGCCGGGGCGCTGGCGGCCCGCACGACGTCGAGATGACCGGCGCCGTCGCCACCGAGCTCGTCGTGGGCCGTCCGCAGCCAGGCGAACGCCGACGACGGCCGGTCGCGCTGGAGCTCGAGCTGCGCGAGCGCCACCTGCGCGGTCGTCCGGGGCGCCCGGCCGGCGGTGAGCGGCATGGCGAGCAGGGTGGCGGCCGCCGCGAACCCCCGTTCGTAGACGCCGAGGGCGGCGCACGCCTCGGCGAGGACGGCCAGCGCACGCGAGCCGAGCGTCTGGTGCTCGCAGCTCTTGGCGTACTCGTAGGACTGCTCGGCCGCCGCCAGCGCGTCGTCGAGCCTCCCCTGGTAGAGGGACACGATCGCCCGGAGCAGCGGCGGGACGACGGCCAACGACCGGTCGCTGACCGCCTCGGCGCAGCGCTCGAGCCAGCCGGCCCACCGGATGGCCTGGGCGCCGTGACGTTCCTGGAGCAGGCTGACCCCGATGATGTAGGCCAGTTCCGGTGAGGCGGTGAAGCGCTGCGTCTGGCCGATCAGCATCGACGTCGACGCCATCAGCGCACCGGTGCTGGCCGCCGAGCTGTCGGGGCCGTCGGAGGCGCCGAGGGTGGCCTGGGCCAGCGCCTCGGCATGGCTGCTGACCGCCCGGGCCAGCACCAGCGATCGTTGGGCGATGCCACCAGCGTCGCCGGCGCCGTCGAGCAGGCGGCAGGCGGCGGCGTCGGCCAACATGAACACCGACCGGTGGGGGGCCTCGCGCTCGCAGAGCGCGGCGGCGGCCAGCATCTCCTCGGCGGCACCGGTCCCCGAGCCGGCCGCCAGTCGAGCCCGGGCGCTCTGGTAGTTGATCTCCGCCTGGACGTGGTCGGCTGGTCGGAGGCTACGGGCCCGTTCCAGGCAGACCAGCGCACGGCTGGTCTGGGCAGCCGACATCCACAGCGCCGCCGCCCGCGCCAGGTGCCGGGCCGAGGTGTCGTCGGACTTGGCGCACTCGGCCGCCACCTCCTCGTGGCGGGCCGCCGACTCCGGATCGCCACGGGCGGGGGCCACCCGCGAGGCCCGCCCTCGGAGTTGGGCGAGGGGGGGGTCCCGGGCGGCCCGCCC
>Ga0080006_1252520_pt1 | contig 28053 bp, 30 predicted proteins | sample RS3BMetagenome_FD_69209 | JGI IMG/M metagenome (GOLD analysis project Ga0080006, IMG submission 69209) | Ferric oxide microbial mat and aquatic microbial communities from Rainbow Spring, Yellowstone National Park, USA - RS3B (SPADES... ...
CGGGTCGCGCACCGCAACCGCCCCGGTATGCGCTCGGATACCATCAGTCGCGTTACAGTTATGAATCAGAAGCGGAACTGCGCGAGGTGGCCACAGAATTTCGCGCCCGCCAAATCCCCTGCGACGCACTGTACCTGGATATCCACTACATGGACGGCTATCGCGTGTTCACCTGGCATCAGGACCACTATGCGACAGCGGAAACGACCATTCGCGATCTGGCTGCCGACGGTTTTCGCGTGATTCCGATCGTCGATCCAGGGGTCAAGAAAGACGAGGACTACTCGGTCTACCAGCAGGGACGCTCTGCGGACGTCTTTTGCGCGTATCCCGACGGCGCCGTGTACACTGGCAGCGTTTGGCCAGGCGAAAGCGTCTTTCCAGACTTCACAGAAGCGCGCATTCGCGAGTGGTGGGGAGATTTGCATAAGCGCTACACCGATGTGGGAATTTGCGGCATTTGGAATGACATGAACGAGCCGGCCGTATTTTCGGACACCAAAACAATGGATGTCGCCGTCATGCACCGCAACGATGGCGCCCCGCTGCCTCACGGCGCGCTGCACAATGTCTACGGTCACTACATGAGCCAGGCTACCTATGAAGGACTGGCGCGATTGATGGACGGACAACGCCCGTTTGTGCTGACCCGCGCAGGTTATGCTGGCACACAGCGGTATGCGGCGGTGTGGACGGGCGACAATCGCAGTTTTTGGGAACATTTGACGATGACGATTCCGATGCTGCTCAACATGGGGCTGTCAGGCCTGCCCTTCGCGGGCGCCGACGTCGGAGGCTTTGCCTTTGATGCGGACGGGCTCCTGCTCACCCGCTGGATGCAGATGGCGGCCTTTACTCCTTTTTTTCGAAATCACTCCGGGATGGACGCCGTTCGTCAGGAACCATGGCAATTTGGGCCGGTGTATGAGGCGGCCATCCGTAAGGCGATCGAGCGGCGCTACACATTGCTGCCCCATCTGTACAGCCTGTTTTATGAGCACCGCATGACGGGCCTGCCTGTGATGCGGGCGCTCGCGCTGGAGTTTCCGGACGATCGCAACACGCGCGATCTCTGCGACAGTTTTTTGCTGGGAAGAAATCTGCTCGTCGCTCCCATCTACCGTCCAGACGGCGGCGTGCGCAGCGTCTATCTCCCGGACGGCGTGTGGTACGACGAACGTACGGATGTGACATACAGTGGACGCCAACACATTGTAACGGCGGCGGCGCTCGATGAGATTCCGACATTTATTCGCGCCGGCGCGATCATCGCACAGCAATCCCCCGTGCAGCATACAGGACAGTCCGCCGCTGCGCTGACCATCCATGTGTATCTGGGCGACGCGGGGGAATACATGTATTACGATGACGACGGTCTTTCGTTTGCCTACGAGAATGGTTCGTATCAAGCCGTCGCGTTCAAACTCTCTGCAGTGGATCGCGACAGCGAACTGGCCGTAACGGTGCAGCAAAGCAGGTACCGCCCAGCAGAAAAACGGACAGTCAGACTGGCCGTCCATGGCGCTGCGCGCGATCTGCGCATCCTGGAGAAAGACGCGCAGACGCCGCCTGCGCAGCGGTTTATGCAACATACACTGATTGTCGATCTCCCCGACCTGCTTGACAGAAGCGCAGTATACACGATCACACACCAGCGGCGAGAGGAGAGGAACTGACATGACGCCAGACGCGAAACAGCGGCGCACAGGCGCCGGCGCCGCCAGAGTCCGCGAACTGCTGGCTTTGTCGCTCTATCATGAGACGGTCGAACCATACGCCTCTGCATCCGGGAATCGACTGCAGGTGCGGTTGCGCCTGGGCCGGGATCTGGCCGCGCGGGTTGCGGTCGTACACTGCGACAAATTTCTCCCCGCCAAAACAACACGAACGACTGCAGCGCAACGCTATGCGCTGGACGGCTCTCACCATGAACTCTTCCAGGCGGAACTGACCCAGCGCAGCAAGCGCTTCAAGTACCTGTTCCGCATCGACGGCGGCAGGCGTTCCTACTTTTTTAGCCGTAGCGGCCTCACTGACAGCATGCCGCCCTGGGAGGAAGCGTTTGAAGTTCCGTATCTCGGGGAACGCGACGGATTCAACGCGCCGCTGTGGGCTGCGGGCGCCGTCTACTACCAGGTGTTTCCCGACCGTTTCGCCCGCTTCGGCGATGCGCCCGCCAGCCACACCCTCACAGACTGGAACGCAACGCCGACGCCTGCCAGCTATTACGGCGGCAACCTGGCCGGAATTCGCGCCAGACTGGATCACCTGACCAGCCTGGGCGTGAATGTGCTCTATATGACGCCTATTTTCACGGCGCCCTCAAACCACAAATACGACACCGCGGATTACCTCAGCATTGATCCGGACTTTGGAACAGAAGAAGAGTTGCGGCTGCTGGTTGCGGATTGTCACACTCGCGGCATCCGAGTGGTGCTGGATGCCGTCTTCAATCACATGGGCGATCGCAATCCAGTGTTCCTCGATCTTTTGCAACGGGGTTCCGAATCCCGGTACGCCGACTGGATTTATGCCGAGTCGTGGCCGCTGTCAAAAAGCGAACGCAACTACGAGACGTTTGGTTACGTGGCCAATATGCCCAAGTGGCGAACCGCCAATCGACAGGTTGAAGATTTTCTGACCGGCGTCGCACAATACTGGATCGAACACACGGGCATCGACGGCTGGCGACTCGACGTGTCGGACGAAGTGGAGCACACATTCTGGAGACGTTTTCGGGATCAGGTGAAAAGTGTGCGTCCTGATGCGCTCATCTGTGGGGAAATTTGGCAGGTGGCCACCCCCTGGCTGCGCGGCGACCAGTTTGACACGGTGATGAACTACCCATTCGCGCGCGCGGTGCTCGACTGGCTTGGCAAAGGCGACATCGACGCTGCGGAATTCGACCTGCGCATCGAACAGATCCGCGCCCAGTATGCGGAAGACAGTCTTCCTTATTTATGGAACCTGCTGGATTCCCATGACACGCCGCGCCTGCTAAGTGTCTGCCAGATGAACCGCAAACAGGCCGCGCTGGCTGTATTTGTGCAATTTACAGCGTTTGGGGCTCCCATGATATATTATGGAGACGAAGTGGGCATGGCAGGAGACGCCGATCCCCTGTGCCGGGGCGGTATGCTGTGGGAGGAACAGGCACAGGATCGCACCGCGCTGGATCGGTATCGACGGCTTGCGACGCTGCGCCAGACGCACCCGGCGCTCCGGCATGGAGCCTACCGCCCGCTCTTTCGGAGTGTCTCTCCACAACTCTACGGGTATCTGCGCCAAACGCGCCAGAGAAACTTTGCAACAGAGCAGGAGACTCTATTCTGTGTGCTGAACAACGCCGACGCTTCCATTTCCTTTACGTGTTCCGATGCACAACTGCCAGAGGGGCTCTATAAGGCCGTCTATGGCGATCCGGACGAAACCTTGGTCAGACGCGGCGACGCACTGACCCTACGCGAGAAAAGTGCGATCCTATTCATACGGGTGGGTGACTAGAGTGGCCGTCAACATTAAGGATGTGGCGATTCGGGCAGGTGTCAATCCCTCGACCGTGTCGCGCGTCATCGCCAACAGTCCGCGGATCAGCGCGGCGACGCGGGAACGAGTACGCGCCATTATGAAAGAACTCAATTACCATCCGAACGCGATTGCGCGCAGCCTGGTAAAGCAGAGTTCCCAAGCGATCGGGCTGCTGATTCCGAATACGATCGAGCAGTTCTTCCTGAATCCATTTTTCCCGGAGGTCCTGCGCGGCATCACACAGGTGGCTCAGCATGCCGGGTATGACCTGTTTCTTTCCACCGCGCTGCATGGCCTGAACGACATCGAGCGTCTCGAACAGATGGTCCGCAGCAAACGCGTGGACGGCGTCATCCTCCTGACGGCGAGAATCGAGGATCCGCTGTTGTCCGTGCTGCAGGAAAATCGCATCCCGGCGGTTCTGATCGGTCGCCCCGCCACCCCTTCGACGATATCCTGGGTCAATAACGACAATAAAAAAGCCGCGTACGACGCGACGGCCCATCTGCTGAAACTCGGTCACAAACGCATCGGATTCATAGGCGGTTCCCCCGAACTGGTCGTGACCATGGATCGGTTATCAGGCTATGCCAGCGCGCTGCAGGATGCAGGGGCTGCGTTTGATCCGCAGTTGGTGACCTCCGAGGATTTTCTGGAAGAAGGCGGCTACACCGGCATGATGCGGTTGCTCGCGGTTCCGGAACGGCCCAGCGCCATCATCGCATCCGATGATGTGCTGGCCTTTGGCGCCATGCGCGCCGCCGGGGAGCTGGGCTATCGCATCCCGGACGACCTGGCGATTGTCGGCTTCAACGACATCCCTCTCGCCAAGTTGGCGAATCCTCCGATGACGACCATGAATGTGCACATTTATGAATTGGGGCAACAGTCGGCCAGAATGCTGATTGAACAAATTGAGTGGCCGGCCACCGGCGCCAAGGAACATCTCGTACCCCACGAACTGGTCGTCAGACGATCGTGCGGCGCATGGAATCCGCTGACGCTGGAATCCTATCGGGCCCATCACACCTCCTGACAAGCGCTGCGGATTCTACTTGTCTCCGTACGATTTTCATGTGAGTGGGCCCGCTGTTTTCCTCACGGAACGGCATTTGGGGCAGTTCCAGTTGCGCGCGTTTGCCAGGACCATTTTGATGGCTCCGTGCATTCACATGCTCGACGGGGCCACCGCGAGTATCGATACGCACACGGAACAGCGCATGCAAACGGGTCTGAAAATGCTGTCTACTAGGCGATGCCGCTCTCTGATTATAGGGGATCGTTGTAGCAATGGAACAGATAAACCTTAATCCTGGCGCCTTCGACGACGAAGCGATCGCAGCGGTGCGCGTGGTGCATGTGGATGAATATATTATTCAGTTCGAAGAGGGATAGCACATGCAGGTGCAAGAACGCGTCAGTCGATTGTCCATGGACAATCCTGGTTGATCCGCGAATTCTCATTCTCGACGAATCGACCGAAAGTATCGCTACGCAAACGAAGCATTTGATCCAGCGTAATCTGCAGGCTTTCCTTGATGGTGGCGTTCGTCGTGGCACATCGACTGTCACCGATTCGCGACACCGATCAAATTTTGTTTTTTGAAGATGGCAAAATCACGGAACACGGCGATCATACGGCCTGCATTCCTGTACAACAGCCTGAAAACGAGGTGGAGCAGTTGAATGTCGGGAGTATGAAGGCACTGACAGAGCGCGTCCGCACGAATATCGAATGCGTGATCGTTGGAAAAACGCAGGTGATTGATTTGCTGCTTACGGGTTTACTCGCATCAGGGCATGTCCTGCTCGAAGATGTGCCGGGAACGGGCAAGACACTGCTTGCCAAAGCGTTGGCTCGGTCACTTGCACTGGACTTTCGGCGGATCCAGTTCACGCCCGATCTGCTGCCCAGTGACTTGACGGGAATCAACTTCTACAACCAGCGATCCGGAGAATTTCAGTTTCGCACCGGACCGCTTTTTACGCACGTCTTACTGGCAGACGAAATTAACCGCGCCACTCCGAGGACGCAGTCGAGTTTACTGGAAGCGATGGAAGAACGGCAAATTACCATTGACGGAACGACGCGCAGTCTGGAACCGCCCTTTCTGGTTATCGCAACGCAAAATCCGGTCGAGAACCAAGGCACGTTTCCCCTGCCCGAGGCGCAGTTGGATCGGTTCTTGCTAAAAGCAGCGATGGGCTATCCGCAGACGCAAGAAGGAGTGGAGATTTTGCGCCGCTTCTCCGGGCAAGATCCCCTGCAGACGCTCTCTTCCGTGGCAACGCAGGAAGACGTTCTGGCAGCGCAAACGGAGTGTGCAGCCGTCAAGGCCAGCGACGATCTGCTCATGTACGTCATCGAGATTGTCGAAGCGACACGCATTCACCCCGAAGTGTCGCTCGGTGCGAGTCCCCGTGCCAGTCAAGCGCTGCTGCGCGGGGCAAAAGTTGTAGCTGCCATGCGTGGGCGCGACTATGTGACACCAGATGACGTCAAATGGCTGGCGAAACCCGTTTTAGCACACCGCTTGGTCTTACGCAACCCCATGCGCGCCCGAGAACAGGGTGGAGCGAAGATTATCGAACAGATTCTCGCCAGTGTATCCGTACCCACGGAAGACATGCTACTTGCGACTCGGCGGGCGGGGTCATGACGATCATCTGGCTGATCGGGTTTATTGCGGCTCTAATTGGCCTGCAGGGTTTGGTGTATCGACGACTCGCCTTGTCGGGGGTGTCTTACGAACGGTATTTTGATCAGTCTACGGTGTTTGCGGGGGAACAGATTGCGGTCGTCGAACGCCTCGTCAACCGCAGTTTGCTACCCGTACCTTGGCTGCGGGTGGAAGCGATGTTTTCCGTGCATCTGCAGTTCGCCAGTCAGGGTGTTGAGGTTATGGTAGGTCAGGCCTTTCAGTATCACAGAAGCATCATCAGCCTCGGACCCCTATCCCAGTTGACGCGTTGCCATACCATTACCTGTCTTCGACGTGGGTATCATCATATGGATGCCGTAGCGATTACCTCGGGCGATGCATTTGGCGTCGCCACCAAGACGATGACGCTGCGGCCTCATTCGAATCTACTCGTATACCCCCGTATTTTGGATATCCAGGATCTCAGCCAACTATTTCACAGTTTGCAGGGTGACTTTGTCGTTCGTCGCTGGATCGTATCCGACCCCTTTTTAACGGCAGGCGTGAGAGAATACCAGCCGGGGGATCCGTATACTCAAGTGAACTGGAAGGCGACGGCGCGAACAGGGCAACTCCAAGTCCACCAACGCGATTTTACGGCGGATGATCGACTTTTGCTCCTCGTCAATTTTGAATGCGACGAAACGATGTGGAGTGCGGTCACTGATATCGAATTGGTAGAGGCGGGCTTATCCTTGGCGGCCTCGATCGCTGTGCTCGTTTCCATGCGAGGACTGGCGGTGGGCTTTGGTTGCAACGGCTGGATCGCAGACCATCAGGACCGCGTACGCCTAGCTCCACAGACGGGCGATGCGCATTTGGAGGCACTGCTCGCCACCCTGGCCAAGCTCGCCGTTACGAAGTGCTGGTCCTTTCTCACTTTACTCTCCGATGAACTGGAAACAAGTGTAACGGGAGTTGATTTTCTTCTGGTGACGGCGTTTGTCACCCCTACCATGCAAGAGATCATCATCCGCCTACAAGCAGCAGGGAACTCGGTAGCCGTGATCTCTCCGAGGTGGGGAAGCGAGTCTGCGCACGATACGGAGGTGAACTATGGGTAATCCATTCACTTCCGTGCTGCGGTCTTTTTGGCTGACGAGCATCGAGTTGCTGATGTTGCTTCCGGGGCTGCTGGCGCTAACGCATATGACACTTCCCAGTGCGCAGGGTTGGCTGTGGTTTATCAGTTTGGCAGTAGCGATCCTGTTTGGCTCTGTGTCATACGTGGCGGGAATTCGTCGCGTGTGGATGCTCGTGCTCGAAGCGCTGCTCATTGCCACACTGTGGTGGGTCTTTCTGATGCACCAAGCGCTCCTTGGTCTGTTTTGCGCAGCGATTACAGCTGCCGTGTTTGTGATGGCGTTTCGCCACGTGCGCAACCATGATGTGGACACTGCACCAGGGTTTTATGTGATGGGGATCCTATTCTATGTGGTGGGTAACTTTGTGACCGCAAGAGTGCCCTCGTGGCGGGGGCTGTCTGTGCTGATGATCGGTGGGGGGCTCGCTGCGGTGACGCGGATCGTATATGGACTCAATACACTCCACCTGCGCGGGTTGGAAACTGCGACTGCAACAGAAAACAGACCGCCGATGTCTCGCTCCGTCCTGAGACACAATCGAAGTACGGCACTTGTCGTCGTACTTCTGGCGCTTGTTTTGAGTCAGTTGCGCGATTTGACTTTGGCCATTATCTGGTTCTTTGAACACGTACTGAGACAGATTGGTCTTCTTATTGAACTGCTATTGGCCCCTGCGCACGGAAAAACGGGGCACAGGTTCCCGCGCAAAAGGGGAATCCCACAAGCGTCACCAACGGAGACTAAGGCGGCACCATGGGCGGCGTGGATTAACACGGTTTTTAAAGATCTAGCGACGATTGTGATTCTGTGCGTCATTTTGTACTTACTGTATCGGCTAGGGCGTGTGTTATGGCGTTATGCGCAGCGAATGATCTCCCTTTTGCGCAGTTGGCTGACGGATGCAAACACGACCAAAGGCTATATAGACGAGACGAAACCGCTAAAAATACGGGTCGCTTGGCACGATTCCGCATTGTTGCGCCGGCTGCGGCAACTGTCGAAGCGTCGCGTACGGGAAGTTCAATGGATCGAGTTGAAGACAAACCGGGAACGGATTCGTTATTTGTATCGACATGCAGTACGCCAAGCGGTAGATCATGGTTACGACTTTCGTTCCAGCTTAACTCCTCAAGAGACGAGTACGGGCATCCGTTCCGTGGTAGCGACGGACCCCGTACAGTTGAAACGGTTGACAGACTTGTACAATGAAGCCCGTTACGGAGAACGAGAGGTTACGGTGGCAGACATCGAGACTTTGCGGGCGGCACTCGGCGACGGAGATTCCTGAATTTGTGGCGTAGCGCGATCCGCGGTTGTTCCCCACTCTCTGGTTGAGGACATCGGTTGCCTTACGCCGTCAACACAGCACTTGCCGCCGCCCCCACCCGTAAACTGACATTATCGCCTGGGGATACATATGATGGATCTGGAATCAACATCGTGAACTTCCTTCGTCTGTGAAAGATGCCGTTCACCAACCGACAATCCGTCTGCAATCCGCACCTCTTCCTATGCATGTTATGATTCGTGTCATCTCCCCTGTTTTCAGACAAGAGAAACAGGGTGGGGGAATACCATTTGCGACAAAAACCGTCTCATCCAAGAAGAGGGTTTTTAGATCACTTTGCACACTGGTTTGTGTACGACGGGCAGTTCCCACAGATACCCTGATCAATTAAAGAAGAGACTTGATTTCACCCTTTTTTTCGCGTTGTTGTGGCACTACGCCCGCTGCAACTCGCGGCGGGTTCACCGGAAGGATCACTGTATGTGCAATTAATCCCGCCAAGACAAAGGCGATCGTGATCGGCCATAAGAGGGCCACGATCGTCGCAGATCGGATCGTGCGACTTCGTGATCGATCGGTCACAACCCCCCACGTCGCCACATAGGAAGCGGCCACAAAGAGACCAACGAACCCATACATCAGCAGACATAGACCGATACCCAGCGCCTCCATCGGAGTCATCTCCTCGGATGTCAAGTTTCATTTCCACGCCCGTGCTCATCGTGGTCCAGCCTTCATTTCAGGCCCAATTTCACGCTACAATTCCGCCATTATCATTTGGAGTTGCGCAGGATTGATGGTGATGTCAATATACCTGACGTGTTTTGCGCTGTCAACGATGCCCAGGAATGAAATAGAGGGATGTAAGCGTGTGATTCCGCCATGTAAGCGTCAGTCATCGGCCTTTTTCACAAAGGATCAGCAAAATTGTATATTGTTGCGGCGGCATTTAGTGGGTCGAAGGGTTAGGACTGATTGATGCAGTCCAATAAATACATCCATGTGCAGGGCTTCGCGTGTGTGCGCAATCTCACGCACACCCTAATGATACACCCACAATCAAATGTGTGCATCCTTAGCTTGTTGCCTCTTGGCCGCATATCGTTCGTGTTTTCGGTTTTTTATTGTTTCTTTGTTGGCCGCGTACCATTCTCGGTTCCGAGTGTCTATTGCTTCTTTGTTGGCCATATATCGTTCATGTTGCCGGGCTTTTATTGCTTCTTTGTTGGCTGCGTACCACTCCCGATGCCGGGCATTTATTGCCTCCCTGTTGGTCTTGCTCTGTCTGTTAAAATTGGCATAAATTAATTGAGTTATATACGCGTTGAGTGCCGACGCTTGATGCTCTGCTTGAGTGCTGGCGTACTTTTGACTGTACTTTTTGCTGTACGTCTTGATGAAGCCCGGCTTGTGCTGCTCACCTTGGAGTTCAATGCCGTATTCATTCATGTTGAGGAGTCCGGGTGTCAGGTCGTCCGGGAATTCCTTGGCCGCCTGCCGGATGTGTTCGTACAATTCCAAACGCCGTTCGTATGCCAATTTCGCGTTAAGTATTTTCATATTATCTCTCTTCGTTCGCTGGCATGATAGCGGAGGATATACCACGCACCATGATTATATACCCGTGGCTATACTTTGACGAATTGCAGGGCTACGAGAGATGGAGGTATACCCTTCCTGATACCAGAGAACGGGCATAGGAACCGGGGTATCGGTATTTAAGCAGTTGCCTGTGACATTGGGGTCGTTCTCACCATAAAACCTTGTGCTGAGGAAGATACGAAAGTCATATGGGATGAGACCCCACTCAGGCCGTTGCAGTGGGATTTAGTGATTTAGAGAGTGCGCATGAATTCAACAGCCACTTGAAGCATCAAGCTACTGACTCATCACTCGCAGTTCCTCGGCACAAGACCGACACACCTTTTTACCGAACAGTTCAAGCAAATTCTCATCGCGATTGCAAAACTCGCAGCGAAAGCGAAACTGTCTCAGGATGATCTGCCCCAACTCATCATGTAATATCTCCAGCCTGGATCCAGGCTCCAACCCCATCGTGGTGCACAACTCGTTCGGAATCACGATACGACCCAATGCGTCCATCTTGCGGTTCACACCTGTGTCGATCACAAGATCACCCTCTCTATCCCCGATTCGTACAGTGGCGTCAAGGAAACTCAGCGCTGTGAAATTCCGCCGCCACGACTCGTTCAACGCATTCTCTCTCCCCCAAGAGCGCGTTCGAGCATATCAGTAAAATTTTTCCGTCAGGCGATGGAACACTGGCCGCAACTCCTGATGCATCGTCTTCCTGTTTCAAAACGCCTGCTCTATCCCCATCAGAATCTTGTACGACAGCACCACCACTCAATAACTACCGGGCGAGGGCGGAAAGCGTCCGTGTCGGCGCAGCGTGAGTACCCCGAAGATAAGGAAACCCGCCATTGTGTTCCTTTGATGGACGATTCTGATGGGAGTTGTCGATGTTCCAGGTGGTATGAAAGTTCCACGGACTCGTGTACCCAGGTGCGCTTGAAAATGTACTTTTCGTTTGCATGGCGACCGTGGGCTCCCCCGTCAGTCCGGTTGCAGAGCCAGCCCCCACGCCTTGTGTTGTCGTTTGGGAGTCAAAGAAGGAGTCGGTGATCCTCCCATTCTGCCACCCCACCAGTCCACCGTTGACGGCGTTTCTTCCTGTTACCGCTCCGCTGGCGTAGGAGTTGATGATGCTCCCATACCGCAACCCGGACAGGTTGCTGTTCTGGAGACCCACCAGCCCCCCGTCAATGGAAGCAATGCCCCTTCCCGATACAGCTCCCGTGGCGTAAGAATCGGCAATACTCCCACGCCGCTGGTACCCCACCAGCCCGCCATTATCGGAGCTGTTCCCGGATACCGCCACGTTGGCGTAGCAGTCGGTGATGTTCCCCTGTTCCCTCCCCACCAGTCCACCGTTTGCGGAGCCGTTCCCCGTCACCACTCCGGTGGCGTAGGAATCGGCGATGGTTCCCCCGTTCAGGAAACCCACTAACGCGCCCGCAGAAAAGACGTTCGGGTCAGAGGTCACGTTCACCGTGGCGCTCACGCCTACCGCGTTGACCGTTCCCGTCAATTGGCCGATCAGTCCGACATCGGTGTGGGTGGTGTCTGTAATTTGGACATTCCTGATTTCGTGTCCATTCCCATGCAAAGTTCCGGAAAAGGGTGTCATTGAACTTCCGAAGCGCACCCAGTTCTTCCTCGACGATGATGCAGGCTTGGGCAGGAGGATGTTTTTCAGCAACTCAATGTTGCTGTTGAGGTATTGACTCTGGTTCTGATCGATGTACTCCAATTGCGCCGCTGTTGATACCTGTACCCATCCATTGCTGTTGGTTGGCGGAGGGGTTCCTACCGTCGTGGCTGCGAATGCGGGGAACGCGGCCATACTGCTGGTCATGATTCCGAGCACCCCGGCGGTGAAAGTCGTAAGGATGGCATATTTTTTCATGCGATATCCCCCCTTTTCGATGACACTGAGTCTCATTTGTGTCTGCAATTCGTTCAATATATTCTGACTAAACTATAGCACGGAATGCGGGGAGCGTGACCAAAAGATTTTTCGTTTTGTATTTGCTGAGAACCGATAAGTTGGCGTGAAAGGAATCACTCACTCCTCCTTATTCTGCGATCGATATTTGGAGATCTCCCTTGCGCAAAAGAAGGAAAGGCCGCCCGCAGGCGGCCTCAGTATTTTGTGCTCACAACCAGCTTGACGGTCTCCTTCTCTGGAATGTCGATGGCTTGTCCTGTCTGAGGATGGCGCCCGGTGCGCGCTGCTCGGGTCGCTGGCTTGAGCTTGCCGACTCCGGCGATCATGACCTCTTCGCCAGCCTTCAGTTCCTCGCGGATGGCCTCTTGCAGTGCGTTCCATGCTATTTCCGTATGCTTCTTCGTCAGGCCGCAAGTGTCGTGGGCCTTGGTGATCAGCGTTTCCTTGCTCAAATGGGTTAACCTCCTTCGAATTGGCCTACACTTGCACCATAGCGCAAATTTGATTGGCGTGCGCGGCGTTTTGGGGGTGATTTGTTCAGTCGCATTATCGATCAAGCCGATACTGACTTATGGGATTCGTTTGCGTTTGGACTGACGGGAGGGCCTTTCTTGCACGCTGGCACGTCTTACACACATGGCTGGCGTGGCCGCGCCCGGTGAACTTCCCGCTCTGCAACTGTCGACGACATACTTTGCACCAGTGACCCCGGCTCTTTTTCTTCATGCGGCCACCCCCCTTTGCGTGGTTCACTCCTCCGTCCTTCTGTAGTTGATTGGAACAGGAAAATGACGGTCGCCAGAAAGCGCCGCGCTATGATGGTTTCGCTCAGTCAGTGCGCAATTGCGAAGCGAGTTGCGAAACGACTGCATGCGTCAACCCCGTGACCTTGACCACCTTCTCCGCACTGTCGCCCTCTTCAAGCATCCGCTTGGCGATCGTTCGAAGCCCCTCTTCCAGTTCGTCCGTCTGGCCATCTTGTCGATCTTTCATCGCTCACCACGATCCCCCGCTTCCTGGATCCCCGTGATCAAAGTCGTTCGCACTCTACAACCACAACTTTGAGATCCAGCGCAACCCAGCTCAGTTCGACAACTCCTTGCGAAGCTGCTCCAGTTCTTCAATGGGCAACCCGGTGACTTCGGACACCAGCGCAACGTCCATTCCCTTCGCAAGCATCGTTCTCGCCACTTTCGTGCGGCCTTTCACTTCGCCTTTCTCCATGCCCTTCTCTTCACCTTCCGCATACAACTCCTGTGCGATTTTGGACACTTGTCTCAACTCCTTTCTCAGTCGTTCCCGCTGTGCATCGTCCAGTTCCTTGTCTCCAAACGTCAATAACGCAGCCACAACGAGATCCCGTTCCGCCTCGTCCGACACCTTGGGCACCAGTGCCAGTATTCGCTCGAACGCCTGTTCACGATCGTGTACGTCCATACTCAGTGCCAGCGCCAGACGCAAACGGTCTTCTGGATGCCACTTGTCGGCCTGCAGATGCCGTGTGACCTCATCAAGCGCCGCGTCTCCGTTTAGATCCGACAAAAATACATTCTCCACGCGATACTGCGCCGTGCCAATGTCCAGTTCCTCTGGCGCCATCGTGACCGAAGCATGGTATAACACGACGGTGCGAATCCTCATCTTATGATGCCGCGCCAACCGAACATCGTATTCGAGAAAGCGATGCAGATCGGTTTCGCGCTTGCTTTGAAACTCCAGGTGAAACAGCAGATTGTCTTGCATGCGCCAGGCCATATCGATCCGCAAGGTGTTGGCTGGCAACTCGGTCGGCAGCGATTCGGTCAACTCCACGCCATACACCCCGACGGCCTCCAGCGCCCCGCCGGACAGCGACTTTGTGAGTGCCTTCATCAGTGTGTCCTGTTTTGCCATTGCGCCACCCCTTTGCCTGTAGTATACCGCGCCTGGCGGCACGCTGCCAATCGCCTATCGCACAATGCACAGGTCCTGTCAATCCTCGAACAGATTTCGTTTCACAAAGACGGACTTCATAAATCGCCAAAAGATCATTTTTTTGGTCAACCATACGATGCGCGCCCCGTTTCCCTTGTTCTGCATGATGTTCAGGACCAGGAAGCGGGCGACAGTGTCCGGTTTGTCGCCAAGGATATTAAAAATCCGCTTGGTGTTCTCATGGTGGCGGATTTCACCTGAAGGCCCTTTGAGAAAGTCGGTCACCATCATGCCTGGACTCAAAAGTCCGATCTTGACGGGGGTGTCTGCGGCTTCTTTGGCGAAAGCGGTGGCGAAGTGGGTCAAAGCGCGTTTCGTGGTGCCGTAAAGGTTCAGACCTTTTCGCTGCATGTCATTGCTGCCGAAGCCTTCGACACTGAAGATTTGGCCATGCCCTTGCCTCAGCATGCCTTGCATGGCAATCTGCATGCCAAAGATGGCGCCAAGCAGATTTGTGCCCACGACGTTATGCACATCTTCCGGGGATAGATCCCACAGGGTTTCCCCCGCTTGAGTGATGCCCGCGTTGTTGATCCAGACGTCGACTATGCCCCACCTTTCAATAGATCTTTGCCATAATTCCTCCACGTTCTGTCGATTTCTCACATCGCAAAGAACGCCCATCACCTTGTCCTTTCGATAGGCGAGGTTTTCAACCGCTTGTGAGACACGGTCTGGATCCCGTCCGCAGATGGTGACGTTGTACCCCTCGTCCAGAAAGCACTTGGCCATTTCATAACCGAGTCCTCGGGAGCCGCCAGTAATCACAACGCTTTTCATAACACGTCCTCCAGTTTTTCAGTTCGTCAACTCGATGGCCCGAATACCAGAACACCGCCCTCCCCACGGCGGTCTTCACACCCCGCCACGCCGCCGGACTGAGTTCCACCGCCGCGCACACCGGTCCGGGCGCCGGGTAGCGTGGACACATGTCACCCACTTCGCACGGCGGCATGTACACGGCTTTCTCCACCATACCACGACGCACAATGAGCGCCACAGCGGTTCTGGCGTGTCCTTCATCCAGAACACCAGCCGATGGTGTGACGGAAACAGTTTCCCTTTAACGGGCGACTGCGCAAGATCCGCCTGGTCCATCATGCCCTGATGCCGCTCGGCTGGCGTAGTTGGCCACCCAACCCTCGCCTTGTCAAGCGCCGATGCGCATCGCGGCCCGCTCCCGTTGCATCGGTCGATACGCGACGGTGAGTAGACCAGTTGCAATGATGAGTTCAACCAACGCGACGCCGATAAGAACGCGCGTCCTCGTTCTCATGGTCCGCCCGTCAGTACCTTGATGTAGCGCGAGGAACGCATGGCGCGTTTTCCGTAGGTCTCGACCGTCAGTAAGAAAATTTTGTTTTTCGCGCGCGTCATCGCCACCTACACCAAGCGCGTTTCTTCCCGGATGGATTGCCCGCTCGCCGCCCTCCTCGACGTTCTTACGGTGCGGCAGGAGGTCTTCCACTGTGGCGCCGACAACCACGGTGTGAAACTCCAGCCCCTTGCTCTGGTGGATCGTCATAAGTTGTACGGCGTCCTTTTTTTCTTCTTGCTGCGCTCGATCACGCGGTCCGTGTGTTGTCAGTCTGGATGTGATACTGGTCGAGGATGTGCTTTTGCCGCGGCGTCATGGGTCCGCTTCGCCAGTCGGCGTCTTTCTCGATGATTTTAGCGGTGGAATCCTCAAGTCCGGGCAGAAACCCTTTCGCAATCCCTGCGCGTACGCATCGTAGAGCGGCATGAGTTTCCCGCTGTGCAGTTCGATCACCGACCACCACTGCCCGTCTTTGGGGAGCAGGTACGCCCAGCAATCCCCGCCGCAATCGATTGCAAACGCCTCTTTTTGAAGTGGACGTATGTGATTCGGTTTTGGTGTATAATTACGGAAACTAAAATCGCAGACCGCTATGACGGTTGTGACGCTAACAGGAGAGGAGCGCAAGTGGGATCTGATAAGAATCGTACGACCAATGAACTATTGTTGGGCGCGTTCAAGAGAAGTTCCCATGTGGATGAGGTGAATATCCATGATTGAAGATTTGTTCGAGACTCACATTAACGTATTCAATTTGGAGAGAGCATCTGAATTCTATGAGAGAACTCTGGGTCTGGAGTTAGCATATGAAGACCCCCGAGGGGCGCGTTTCTATTGGCTAGGGGAACAAGAAAAAGCGATGATTGGTTTATGGGGAAAAGAACCTTCCCAAATAATTAGGCAACACTATGCGTTTCAAACTCCGCCCGAGAATATGAAACGCATCATTACGCGACTTATAGAGAGGGGCATAAAGGTACGCAATTTTTTAAATGACGGTACTGAACGCCCGTTTGTGTTTGCTTGGATGCCTGCTGTGTCGATTTATTTCTCAGATCCTGATGGGCATTCATTGGAATTCATATCCATGTTACCAGACGAACCCCAGCCAGAAACGGGAGCAGTCACATGGGAAGATTGGGAGAAGGCCCACGGAAGAAGTTTGGCTTACTAGCCTGCATACTGTTAAACGGGGGCGATAGTCCAAAAAGGCTCGCCTTTTTGTCGATGAATACAGGGGTACGCCGAAAACGTGGATGCCCTGTACAACGCATCCACGTGACGCGTGCGATATCACGATGCACGACACGGACGGAATACGCACCTTCATCGAGAAGTTCCTGGCTCGGGGATCTCTCCGCAACCGCTTCCTTACTGGATAGCGCCGCAATTTAGCCCTCGATCCAAGTCCAACCCGTATTTTTTGGCGCCCTTGCCAGTTTCGTGAGTGTTCCCGTGCGGAGGTCATATGATTGCCACGTGGTCACCATAGTCGTTCCCGCTCCCGGTGTGATGTTTTTCGTATACACCCTTGATCCTTGCAACGAAAACGAGAAAAAAGTTCCGCCAAGCTCGTGGAATGACGTAATTCTCTCGTGCTTTCGGTTCGACAAATTCACAGCCAGCAACTCATAATCCGGCGGTTGATTCATCCCTTCTCCCGTAAAAAACACCGTCAATACAATCCAGGATTCGGTTCTATGCAGTTGATCAAGGAATGTATACCAGATTCCACTGCGAAAACCCCTTGCGCGGAACATGACTCACAGCAATGAGCGGGTTTCAATCGATTCCAAGGAAATATGAGTGAAATATTCGTCCGATTTCTAGAGAAAGCCACTTTAAAATGGAGTTTTGGCGCAGCATAGGATCGGACTATCCTGAACTAAGGGGTTTTCGCAGTGGAATCATACCACGGTTCCGCATATCCCTTCATAGAAAGCAGGAGTGTGTATAACTGCGCAGAATCCGACGGTTGAAGATGGACGACGTCATCTGGGGTCACATAGAGCGACACAGGCTGACGCGGTTTGTGAAACATTTGACCATAAAATAGATCCTGGTAACGCATCGGTCGGAGCCCTGCAGGAACCGAATTCCAGACCGTTCCATAAGGCGTTTCCAAGATGTTCATGTAGGATTGCGGAAACATCGAACTGGTTGTGTTGGCGCGCATGCGATACCAGTGTCCACCCGATTGAACGTGAAAAAGCGTTCTCGAGTTCACCCGTTGATAAGGGTTATGAGGACGAATAGTATAGTGGTGCACGATTTTCAATGTAGTGCATTCCTATAGTCCAGATGCTTTGCGAGACCCTCATGCTGTCGCGGCGCTTGTCGATTGGATCGCCGCACATCTTGGGGGTCCGATAACACGGGAATGGATAGGCCTGTCTTACATTGACCATGCCTGCACATCAGAATGTTCCAGGCAATACATCGAAGAACCCGTGCCTCAAATCAGGCATCGGATTCACCGCAAATAAATGGTAAGTGCCCAATCAACGTCTATACCTACCCGGTTCTACGCGATGTGCGGTACTGAGCACAGATTCTGCCTCGCAACGACGTCATAGGAAGCTTCTGTGATCCGGGTGATGGGAACTGGTATTTCGGTCAGGAACCATGACCGATTTATCAGGGGCACAGGAGTGCCTCAATTGGCTGCATGTCATTCCGTTACATGGCCAGGCATCCCAGGTATGACCCCCGGCAACAGAAGTACATGTACTCCACGGTGCACGTTTTTCTTACTCGTATTACGAAACCACGGTGCACCCATTTGCTGAATCGCCTTCCTCTGGCGAACGCTGAAACATTAAGTGCGGACGTAATTTTTGAATTTCCACCCGCAGTTGCTTTATTTCTTCTGTGATATTGCCCAATTCCCTCACATCCGTTTGTGTCTGCGTCATGTACGCAATCACGTCGTTACTCTTCTCGATGGTTTGACGGAGGCGGGACAATAATTCTGAGCGATGGTCTGCCAGATGCGACACTGATTCGCGATCAGAATCGTTGCCTCGCATGCCCGAACCACTGGATAACTTACGTACCACCTCCCGGAGTTCCTGTATTTCTTGTTTATGCCATTCTTGGTGATCGCGAACGATCATTTCGATCGTTCCCAACTGTACAGCCATGTCCTTTACCGGATCGTAGTTCTTTGGGCGCAATGGCCCTTGATAATACGGATTTTGCATTGTCTGTGACACCCTCCCCAATCAGGATAATGCATCATACTCAGGAGTGCTTGCCATCGTTTGGAATATCCCGAAAATCGGTGCATTCGCCTAGTTACGTTACAAGAACTCGTGATCATTCATGCATGTGTAAACTCATACGGTAAATCGACGGCGAGATTTGTGCGTGCCGTATATCGCGTTTGCGGCTGTGCAAGCCACAACATCGCGAGGGGATGTTTCGTGTATGATGATAGGAAGTTCTATCTCGCCTTCGCACTTGGTGGTGGCCGTCGAAAGTTGTGAACTTATGTTAGGAGATGTGTCTATGCGATCGCGACCCATGACGGACGAATACATACCATACTTTGAACGTTACATCACTCTTGTTCCAGATGATTACATCTGTGACATACTGCTGCGTCAACATCAGCTTACTCTTGATTTTTTGTCAGGCATACCAGAACAAGCATCTCTTTATCGCTACGGCAGCGATAAGTGGTCAATCAAGGAAGTCGTCGGCCATATAGCCGACACTGAGCGCGTCATGGCATATCGATTGCTCTGCGCAGCTCGCGGAGAACCATCGGAGCTCCCCAGATTTGATCAGGATCAATGGATGCGAGAGGCTGATTTTACTCGGACCCCATTTGAACAAATTCTGTCTGATTTCAGAATTGTGCGTGAAGCCACTTTGAGTTTGACGAAGGCACTATCCGAAGATGCATGGGCGCGATGTTGCACCGTCTGGGAACATTCCATGTCTGCTCGCACGATTCTCCAGGAACGCTATGTGCCGCATATTTCGTAGGATGCGACTTAGGATTTCCCCCTGACACAGAGGACCTGTTTTCTCCATGCTAAGAGAACGGGTTATCCCTTTTTTGGAGGCGAGACGGCATGCGATTGGAACAGCATGGGTTGGCGCCCATCATGCCATGGGTTTTTGTATTCTTGTGGAGCAGCGGCGTTATCTTTGTGGACATCGGCCTGCGTGATGCAGGCCCGTTATCTTTTTTGGCCGTCCGTCTTCTTGCATCCGCTGTCTTTCTATGGATTGTCTGTTTTTGGATTCGCCCACCCTTCCCCAAAGATCGCGCGACCTGGCAATCCCTTGTCGTGACCGGACTATTATTGCAAGCCGGGTATCAGATATTTTTCTTCTATGCGCTGGCGCATGGCGTCTCACCTGGTTTGTTGGCCATCATCCTGGGAATTCAGCCTCTTATGACGGCTGTTCTGACCAGAGGTCATCTTACGGCGGTTCAGTGGCTGGGGCTCCTGTTGGGAATGCTTGGGTTAGGTCTCGTGGTGGCAAATAGCCTGTTTATCGAACAGATTGGCGTGATTGGAGTAACGAGCGCCGTATTAGCGATGATTAGCATTACGATTGGAACTCTTCTGCAAAAGAAATCCACAACCAATTTATTCGCGTCGATGGCCATTCAATACACCGGAAGCGCCATTGTTTTGACCGTTCTGGCGTGGGGGCTGGAACATTGGGCTATTCATTGGACCGCCATGTTTGTTATTGCCCTGACGTGGATGGTTCTCATTATCTCAGTCGGTGCAACCCTGGTGCTGTATGCCATGTTACGAACAGGAGCGGTGGTAAACGTCGTCAGTGTATTTTATGGCGTACCTCCGGTCACGGCGTTGTTGGCCTATATCGTTCTTGGAACACCACTTCATACTATCACCCTTCTGGGTATGGCTTTCGTGGTCAGCGCTCTTGTGCTGGTCAATCGAAAGACACGCACAATTTCCAAATAGGCGTTCATGCTGCTTCGCGTCAGCAACAACCGGATAGAAAATACGCCTGCGGCGATTTTCAGGACAGGGAGTTTATGTGGTTTATGTATAATCGATTGTACCGTTCCGGCCATCCCGGTTTCTGACCTTGTCGAAGAGGCGTCCGCGCCGTGGGAAGAAGTGGAGTTGATGGAGGGCACCAAGGGTCCAATCCGCACCCTGGTCACATGTTGCCGCGTCGTGGAACTGCAGGATGTTCGAGATGGCAAGGAACTCTGACTGTATATCCGCAAGTATGAAGATGAGCGGATCAAGTACGCCTATAGCAATGCCCCCACGGACACCGACAACTGCTGGTGATGGTCGCGCACTTGTTTGTGCTGGAAGTCAGACAGCAATTTCAAAAAAACGACAATGGGGATGCAGTCCCCATTTTGACGATGCCGCAAGCGTAACTCCCGATCATAGTCGACATCACGCACAAGAACCCTCTGCAATCAAGAGAGCACTGCGTGATGTAACCTACTACCAAAGATCCAACACCAAGGCCTACCGTTCACACAGGAAAAAGCGTCTCAAAAGCACTGCGTGATCGACTATTTGTCGAAGGAGCGATACTGCGTTGTAGTGTTAAACCGTTTGCCGTCCAGCATGCGTTGCACAAGCCGCGTCCACAGGTGGATGGAGAATCCGCCCCAGGCGGTGGCCACCAGCGTGAGTATGCCCGACACGCCCCCGAACGCCAGATACATCGCAGCCACCGAGACGACGTTGAGGACCGTCATGGTCGCCCATAGGGGGATGCGCATGCGCTCCAGAAAAACTTGGGCGATCCCGCTGAATCCACCTGTCGAATATCCCTTGGACAGGAGCAGCCCAACCGGAAAATAGGAGACCGTCACGATCAATAAAAACGCCAGCCAGGTCGGCCAGACAAAAGGCAACGGCAATGCCTCGAACAGACTCATGCAGAGGGCGGAGATGATGGCCGAAACCATGGTCCAGAGAGCAGTTCGCCGCCCTCCAAGCAGCCCGATCGCGGCGAACAGGATAAATTTGATGCTCACGTTGGTGAGCCAGACGCCGACGTGCAAAAAATGCGCGGCGCCGATGCTGAGTCCGCTGACGCCACCGCTGGAGATATGCGCCGCCTTCTCCAGATACACGACCATCGCGGCGTACAGTACGCTGCCCACGAAAAACCGTGCGGGAGGAATCGGCTTCCAGGCTGTCAAGATGGGATTCCTCGCTTGTCGTGGGTAAGAGCCATGTCCATACCTCCTGAGGTTTTTAGTCTAGTAGATTGTGGAATCAAGCACAAATACTCAATTGCAACGCAGATTATCCGGATGATGCAGCACAGATTGCCCAGATCCGATCGTTTTTTATACGCTGCGGTTCGCAGGTTGCCGCCCATCATCACTTCTGGCACAACGTCTGGACCGTCTGACGTCTCTTCCATACCAGCGCCAAAGTCACGAAAGCATGATCGTCGTTCCACATGCAATACGGATTATCACGATTCTTGATCTCGCCGATGTGCCTTTTGATACACGTCGTCTTGATGGTCAACCATCCGTTTACCAACGCAAAGTACCTGAACTGACTATCTCAATCATGCTGGCGAAACACAATGCGCATATCCGCTCTCATTCCTTTCCGCATATAGGTTTCGACCTTTTGCTGCTGGTCCCTGCGGGAGAAGCAAGGTGAAAAGAAATGCAGGTATTCGCTCAAAAAGGATCCAAAATCGGCGACGGACTCTCCATTCAACCCGGCCTCGGCAAACAATTCTGGACTCCAGTCCGGTGCACTCAGCATCATATCCCATACCCTCGCACGTTCCAAATAGGGATTCGGTCGTCCGGGGAATTGGGAAGTCAGTTTCAGCAGTTTGCGATCCAACAGGTACAGGAATACTCCCTTGCGGTTGCCGTGATACACAAACGTTTTGCCGACCTTACCGAACCCACGGGTCTCGCCCACGCACCGCCAGTTGGCGGCTTGATAGCAGGTTCCTGGGTAACAATTGAGATTCACGAAGGGTTCCATTGCATAGGGGGGAACCCCGTACAGCCGTAGCCAATCGGTCTTCAATCGGCGCAGAGATTGGCTTAACAGATGAGAAGCCAGATTCTTGATGCGAACCCACGGCATGATGAGGAATCGGTTGTTGACCACATGGGGAAGAAGGGTACGCCTGCCTTGTTCTCGCCATGTGAACCAGGCATCCCGAGCACCGACGTGCAGGGAGGCACGGTTCAAGCTGATCGTGGCGATGGGCGCATCTCGAAACAGAACCAAATACTTGACCCTGGGGCCAATCATTTGGTCGGGCCCAAGGTAATGCTATGAACGAACCAGATGATTCCAAACCTCCTCGTCCTCGATGAAATTCACCAGAACCAGGTCAGAGGTTGCACGTCTCTCAGGCTCCCGTCTAACGGGTCGTTCGTCCATCCGTGGTCCACGTATGATTCATCCTGTTCCGATACAGTGCCCAACAACCAATCCCACTTTCACCCTACCATATTTGATTTGAAATGTTCAGCTAATTAGACTGCATTGAAGCGTTAGATATGCACAGCTTTCCCTATCGTTTGCAGAGTCGCTTCTCTGACTGCCTCAGATAGTGTTGGATGTGCGACGACCAGATCTTCCACTGCCTCCACTGTCATTTCCGCGTGAATCATCATGGCTCCCTGCCCAATCAACTCTGTCGCCAGAGGTCCGATCACTGTCATCCCGACAATCTCGTGAAACTCTGGTGTTACAATAATTTTCACTTTACCTACCTTTTCACCGTGGATTAATGCTCGGCCATTGGCCGAGAGAGGAAACTCCCCAACATGTACATCCCCATACTTTTGGCGAGCTTGATCGATTGTCATCCCGACACTTGCGACTTCAGGGGATGTATAAATGCAACGAGGAATTGCCCGTCGATTCACCCGTTTCGATACGCCACACGCATTGGCTGCAGCAATCTCCCCCTCATGGAATGCCAAGTGGGCCAATTGCAGTCCGCCCGTCACATCCCCGCATGCGTATATATGTGGAACGTTCGTCTGCATGAAGTCATTGACCTGGATTCCCTGCCTCGTATACGCAACACCGGTACTTTCAAGTCCAAAACCATTGACCCTTGGTTTTCTGCCAACAGCAATCAATACATACTCCGCCTGTATTTCCTGTCGCTCTCCGTCAGATGTATTAAAGCGCACACGTTTATTTGCGGCATCCAAATCTGTGATGGACGCCAACGTATGAATCCTTACGCTTTCTCGTTCTAACTGTCGCCGTAACAGTTCAGCTATATCCGGATCTTCTCCCGGCAAAATGTACTCTGCCAGTTCGATGATCGTTACCTGTGTTCCGAGTCGCCCAAAGATACTGGCAAATTCACACCCAATCACGCCACCCCCGACAATTACAAGTGACTTGGGTATGTGTGCAAGTGAAAGTACGTGATGGCTAAACAACAGCCATTCCCCGGTGACCATCGTATTGGAAAGGCCGACGGGTTCCGAGCCTGTAGCGATGATAAATCGGTCGGCTTCTAACCGTTCACATCCCTGTGATGTCTTCACTTCCAATAAACGATCACGAAGGAATATTGCCTTTCCTTGAATGACTTCAATACGCTTATTCTTCATTAAATATCCAATACCGAGCACTAGTTGATTGACAACCTTTTGCTTATAGCGCTGAATGTTCATCCAATTTGGAACGACCTGGCCTACTGGCAAGTCAACACCGAACATGCTCGCTGCCTTCACCTTACCAAGAAATTCTGTCGACTCGAGCAGTGATTTGGTTGGAATGCATCCTTCATTCAAGCATGTACCGCCTAGTTTCGACTGCTCCACGACCACCACATTTGCTCCGATTTGTGCCGCCCCAATAGCTGCACAATAACCTGCAGGGCCCCCGCCAACGATGACAATCTTACTCATGTACCATCACCCCCATCAAAACAACATACTAATTGGATCTTCCAAGTACCGTTTTATATTTCCCAGAAATTTGGCCGCCGGCACCCCATCTAGGACACGGTGATCAAACGTTAAACTTAACGGCAACAAACTACGCCGTTGCAGATTTTCACCGACATACGCTGGAATATCCTGTGCTGAACCCACTCCCAAAATACCTGTCTCTGGTGGATTTAATATGGGAGTGAAAAACTCAACACCGTAAGCTCCTAGATTCGTGATCGTAAAGGTCGATCCGCCCGTTTCGTTACTGCTGAGTTTCCCGCTCTTTGCACGCTGACTTAAGGACTTGATAACCTTTGCGAGGTCAACGAGAGACATCCGTTCGGCGTTCTGTATGACAGGTACAATGAGTCCATCGTCCAATGCGACAGCGATCCCCAAATGAACTTGATTGTGCTGGATCACTTCGAAATCTGACCAAGTACTGTTCACTATCGGATGCTCGATCAGTGCCAGTGTCGCTGCGCGGGCGACAAAATCAGTGATGGTCAACTTTAAGTCATATCTATCTCGCATATTCTCGGCATGTTGACGTATCAGCAGGCGTGCGTCAGTTACATCCACGCTCATCGTTATTGTTAACTGCGCTGATTCTTGTAAGCTCTGCGACATCCGCATAGCAATCGTTTTACGCATACCCATTAGAGGCATGCGAGCAGGCGCTAACGTGGAATTACTGGGCGCATCCATTGGCACTCTCGTCTCAGAGCTGCACAAGGATTCCGTATTCTCCATTGTTGTGGTAGACGTTCCTTGTTGTTTTTGGCTGACAATTGCTCGTTCAACGTCCTCCTTCGTAATGCGCCCGCCTGGTCCCGTCCCCCTCAACCCATTGACGTCCAGTCCTTTAGCCTCCTCTGCCATTTTCCTCGCTACAGGTGAAATAATCACCGTTCTTGATTTTGACTTAATGCTATCATCTGGCTGCTTCGAATTTTCGAGGCTGGGAGGTTGTTCACCCGGCGCCCCTATGTAACCTATAACTGTACCGTATGGTACAACCCCCTCTTCGGGAACTAAAATATCAATGAGTACCCCATTCGTCGGAGATTCTACTTCAAACTCAATCTTCTCAGAATGAATTACAACAATCCCCTTACCTTGTCCCACCTCATCTCCAATTTTGTTCATCCACGCTACAACCGTTCCATTCTCCATACCCATTCCTAACTTTGGCATGACTATTGATGTTGCCACGTTCCAACACTCCTTTTTTGGTAAAAGGGTGGGCAAATCCCCACCCGAACCAAGGTTTGTAGCTCCAATGTTAGTTGTTAGGGCATAGCCACAATAGAACTGTCGCCGAGCAACTCGGAAACTACTTGAATAACCTTCTTTGGGGATGGAAGAAACACGTCCTCTAGAGCAGGTGAGAATGGAACTGGGGTATGTGGTCCGGTAATGAGCTTGATGGGTGCATCCAGTGTATCGAATCCTTTGTCGGCCACTAGCGCTGCAATGTCCGTTGCTACGCTGCAACGTGGTGTTGCCTCGTCTATCACAATCAGACGATGAGTCTTCGCAACAGATGACAAGATTGTTCCCTCATCAAGCGGGGAGAGGCTACGTGGATCCACCACCTCGACCTGAATACCGTACTTGGCCAACTCTACAGCCGCCATCAAGGCAGTGTGAACTTGTTTTCCAATTGCGACAATCGTCAAATCGCTTCCAACCCGCTTGATATCAGCTTTGCCAAGTGGAATAATGTAATGACCCTCGGGAACTTCACCCTTCATATTATACAAAGTCTTGTCCTCGAAGAAGATCACGGGGTCGTTATCCTCAATGGAAGCCAGTAAAAGTCCTTTGGCATCCGCCGGAGTGGACGGTATCACCACTTTTAGCCCAGGTATGTGTGTAAATAGAGCGTACAAACTCTGCGAGTGTTGTGCGGCGGCTCGAAATCCTGCACCGTGTGTCGTTCGGATGGTGAGCGGTACTTCCGCGTTCCCACCAAACATGTAACGCATCTTTGCCGCCTGATTCATTAGTTGGTCGAGACAACATCCGATAAAATCGTTAAACATCAATTCAGCCACCGGTCGCATCCCAGTAGCGGCGGCGGCGGCGGCGGCACCAATGTAACCTGCCTCGCTAATCGGAGTATCAAGTACGCGTTCGCGTCCGAACTTCTGTACCAAACCTTTTGTCACACCGAGTACACCGCCCCAAGCTTCGTCATTCTGGAGATGATCCACCTGAGCACCTCCAGCGATGTCTTCCCCCATCAATATAACGCTTTCATCTGCTTCCATAGCCAACATCAAAGCTTCATTCACAGCGTCAGCAAAGCTAATTTGTCTGGTCATTTTTAATCCCTCCAATGATTGAATAAAGGATTTAATAGGAAACGTAAACGTCCGTAAAAAGTTGATCCTCAGTAGGCAGTGGGCTTTCTTCCGCAAACTGAATTGCTTTCTCTACCGCCATTTGCACCTTAGATTCAATGTCAGACAACTCTTGTTGTTCGACCAGTTTTTGTTTGCTAAGGTATTTTTGAAACAATGTGATGGCGTCCAAATCTCCGAGGTTCAGAATACGTTCGTCATCTTTCTTATACTTTTGCGCATCTCCCTCAAAGTGTCCGTAGTTCCGATAGGTCTTGCATTCGATAAGGGTCGGCCCCTCCCCATTGCGAGCCCTGCGCACTGCTTCGGCTGTTACTCGGTAAACCTCGACCACATCTTTCCCATCCACAATAATGCCCGGAATATTATAACTAGCTGCTCGGTCTGCTACATTGGAACAACTGGATGCGTACGTAAACGGCGTGGCCTCCGCATACCCATTGTTCTCCGCTACAAAAATGACAGGAAGACGCCATATGGCTGCTAGGTTAAGCCCTTCATGAAAGGTCCCTTCGTTATTAGCTCCCTCCCCAAAGAAGCATACTGCCACACCGCCAGTCTTTTTCATCTTGGCCGTGAGCGCCGCCCCACACGCGAGTGGAAACCCACCGCCGACTATGCCATTAGCCCCAAGCATCCCCTTTGTCAAATCGGCGATGTGCATGGAGCCACCTTTACCCTTACAAAGTCCCGTACTTTTTCCAGAGATCTCGGCCATCATCCCGCCCAAGTCACATCCTTTAGCAATACAGTGACCGTGTCCTCTGTGTGTACTTGTAATGATGTCCGTATCGGTCAAATGTGCACACACACCGACGGCAATCGCCTCTTCCCCGGCATATAAGTGAACAAATCCAGGCAGTAGGCCCTTAGCGAACTGTTCATGCACTGCGTTTTCAAATTTCCGGATTTCCACCATCTTTTGATACATCCATACAGCCTTTTCGTACGTCAGCGCAGATTCAGCAACATGGCTCATACTCACCGTTCAATTCCTCCTTATGAGTAATTTGCGTTTCTCTAAGAATTACTTTCCAAACAACGGGGTGAATGGACGATCTCCCGACAATAGATGCATAGCAAGATTCATGCCAGCAACAGTCAAAGCTCCTTGCCCCAAGATAGCGCTTCTCAAATTTACAATAGCGGCGTTTTTTAATGAAACAAATTGACACAAAGCGAGACAACCGTCTCGCTTTGTGTCAATGAACCGCTGATGCCATATAGTGGACCCAAGAAACTAAACAGTTTGAGAGGGGTCATCTAAGCTATACTATGGCCATGAGAAAACACTACACGGCAGCATTCAAAGCGCAAGTCGTTCTGGAACTCCTTAAGGAGGA
>Ga0080006_1130499_pt1 | contig 28039 bp, 29 predicted proteins | sample RS3BMetagenome_FD_69209 | JGI IMG/M metagenome (GOLD analysis project Ga0080006, IMG submission 69209) | Ferric oxide microbial mat and aquatic microbial communities from Rainbow Spring, Yellowstone National Park, USA - RS3B (SPADES... ...
TCACTTCGCGGCTTCGCTCACCGCTCCGTTTCACCTTCCGGCACTGGGCAGGAGTCAGCCCCTATATGTCCGCTTGCGCGTTCGCAGAGACCTGTGTTTTTGATAAACAGTCGCTTGAGCCAATTTCCTGCGGCCTCCTCGTCCCCCTCTCTCTTGCGAGAAAGGCAAACTACTAAGGCACCCCTTCTTCCAAAGGTACGGGGTCAATTTGCCGAGTTCCTTAACAGAGGGTCTCTCGTTCACCTCAGGAGAGTTCTCCTTGCCTACCTGTGTCGGTTTGCGGTACGGGCGCACCCTGGTCTGGCGAGAGGCTTTTCTCGGCGGCCTGGGGCCACGCGACTTCTGCCCGCTTGCGCAGGCTCGTGCCTGGGGTCATGACACTGGCATCTGGATTTGCCTGGATGCCTCACTCCCCTCAAGCAGCCAACCCTGTCCATTCGGTTGGTTCGCGCTCCCTACCGCGTCCCCCCTTTGCTCATTCGACCCGGTGCGGTGCAGGATTATCTCACCTGCTTGCCATCGCCTACGACTGCTACGTCCTCGGCTTAGGTCCCGACTAACCCTGGGATGTTTGACAGTGCCCAGGAACCCTCAGGCCTTCGGTGTCTGTGGTTCTCACACAGATTGCGCTACTCATTCCGGCATTCGCTCTTGTGCTCGCTCCACCTGTCCTCCCGGTCAGGCTTCTCCGCTCGCACAACGCTCCCCTACCATCCCATCCTCTCGGATGGCATTCACAGCTTCGGTACTAGACTTGAGCCTCGTTACGTTGTCGGTGCCGCTGCACTCGACCAGTGAGCTATTACGCACTCTTTCAATGATGGCTGCTTCTAAGCCAACATCCTGGTTGTCAGGGCGCACCAACTCCCTTTGACACTGAGTCTAGTTCTGAGACCTTAGCTGGTGATCTGGGCTGTTGCCCTCTCGACGACGAAGCTTAGCCCCCGCCGTCTCACTCACCGGCCCCCGGTGCTGGCATTCGCAGTTTGCTTGGGGGTGGTAACCAGCACTTGGCCCCTAGCCCATGCAGCGCTCTACCTCCAGCATCGCTCTTCCGGTGGCTGTACCTCAATACATTTCGGGGAGAACCAGCTATCTCCACGTTCGGTTGGCATTTCACTCCTATCCACAAGTCCTCCCCCAGTTTTGCAACACTGGTGGGTGCGAGCCTCGATGGACTGTCACGTCCACTTCACTCTGCTCATGGATAGCTCACGTGGTTTCGGGTCGCATCGCCGCCACCATTCGCCTCTTTCAGACTCGGTTCCCCTCTGGCTCCCCGACTTTACCGTCGGTTAACCAGGCGACAACGATGCACTCGCCGGATCATTCTACAAAAGGCACGCCATCAGCCCTCCCTCCGTCCAAGACGGCACCGGCCTCTGGCTGCTTGTGAGTACGTGGTTTCAGGGTCTCTTTCATCTCCCTTCCGGGATACTTTTCACCTTTCCCTCACGGTACTTGTCCGCTATCGGTCGCTGAAGGTGTTTAGCCTTGGAGGGTGGTCCCCCCTGCTTCCCACAAGGTTTCACGTGCCTCGTGGTACTCAGGATGCCAGCGCCAGAGCCGCCCCTCCCGCTACGGGACGTTCGCCCTCTCCGGTCCGCCGTTCCAGGCGGTTCGCGTCGGCGCGTCTCTGACTCTGCTGGTCCTACAACCCCGCTCGCTCGTTCTCACAAGCCAGCGGTTTGGGCTGCTCCCATTTCGCTCGCCACTACTGTGGGAATCTCGTTTGATTTCTCTTCGTCGGGCTACTGAGATGTTTCAGTTCGCCCACTCGCCCTCACCTGGCTATCGATTGACCAGGTGATCTCCAGACATCACTCTGGAGGAGTTGCCTCATTCGGACTCTCAAGGCTCATCGCTTGCATGCAGCTCCCCTTGAACGTTTCGCCGGTCTCCGCGTCCTTCTTCGGCCTTCAGCGCCCAGGCATCCACCTCGTACTCTGTGTAGCTTGTTCTATGATCTGCCCGCATGTACTCCATACGAACATCGATCACAGCATATGCCTGTGGTCTTTGTTATCCTCTGTTACGTGCCGTCAGCACCGCTTATAGGTGTGGCTGACACCTATCGGCGGCTGGCTTGAACGGCAAAATTGAAGTAATCATGCTTATTCAGTTGTCAGTGTACTTTGCGTACCGCTTTTTCGCGGTGCTTGCATAATATGCCATATTTCCCTAAACTTGTCAACACCTTTTGGGACGAATTTTTGCAATTTTCCAAAATTCCAAAAGATTGTCTTCATGAGGAATTGTTACGGCTAATCTTCGATATCCGCTCGTCCCTCGACTGGAGGTAGCTCGCTACTCTGCTCAAGGGGTACGGCAGGAGGGGGTTGTTGCTGAGAATCAAGCTCCTCCGGTGTTGTCTTCTGGCCTACTACCTCTGCCTGTGGCGGCTCCGGCATTGTCTCTATTCGCTGTTCCTCCGGCTGAGTTGCATGTTGCTCCGACGCCCCAGATGTTTCCTCTGTCTGTACTACAGTTTTCTGAGCCTCTCCGGCGGGTTCTTCTACCTGACTTGATACTTCTGGTGTTGTGGCCACAGGCTCGCTTACTGGTTCCGAAACCTCCGGCGTGATCGTTGTAGGAACTTCGGGTTCCGGGAATTGTTCTTCGACCGGTACCATTTCAGAGGCGGGGGCGGTCTGAATGGGAATTGAAGGAGAAGTACGCAGTGCATGCAAACGCTCTTCAAGCTGTTGGAGCTGCTCTTTGCGTTTCTGCAATTTGCTCTGGGCCAGCGCGACTTTTTGCTCGGCCCGCTCAACATCACGCCTGGCCTGCTCGATTTTGAGCATCAATCTGGCCTCTTTTTTGGCAAGCTTCTTACGCTGTTTCTTTGATTGGTCTGTTCGCGCGGCTATCTGTACCATTGTCGTTCCACTACCTTCCTGTCCCTTTGCTGAAGTGTTTACCACCGTACTATGGAGTAGCTTCTATGTACGAAAAAAGTCAGGTATCTTTTATCGTGCAGAGGCTCCATTGGCGCTATCGCCTGATGATTTGAGAATATTCCTAATGGTACCACACAGGGCACAAACTCTACTAGCAGCCGGTACTATCATCCGCCTGCCGCAGGGACTATCACGCATACCTCGAACGACTGTGCGGAATCGCCTCTGGGGATGTGCAGTCGTTCGGGGATTGGGTATCCTGCTATGATCTATTTTTGTGGTACAGTGGAAGAAATTTCTTTATTGAGAAGGTGATCATTATGGAGTTGAACGATACCAGCGATTACCAGCGCTGTTTTGCCTGTGGCCTGCACAATCCCTTTGGCCTGCACATGACCTTTCGCGTGGAGAACAATAGCGTTGTCTCCGAACTGGTGCCTAAAGAGGAGCATCAGGGCTTTCCAGGTGTCATTCATGGCGGTATCGTCGCCACCATTTTAGATGAGGTACTGAATCGTACTTCGATGCTCACCGATGCGCCCGCGTGGAGCATGACGGGCCGCCTGGAACTGCGCTACCGCAGCCCCGTTCCCTATGGCCCCCGCCTGCGTGCCAGAGCCTGGCTGGAGAAACGGCGTGGGCGTATGGTACAGGCCTCCGGCGTTCTCACACTGGCCGACGACGAACAGGCCGTGCTGGCGGAAGCGCAAGGCACCTTTATGGTATTGACGCAGGAAACTCTGGACACGCTCATGAAAGACTATCCCGCCATGCGCAATCTACTCTCCTCCTCAAAATGATATCACCACCTGACATGAAGAGCCTGATATCCATAAGGAGCATCAGACCCTCCATGTCAGGTGTGTTCGCCCCATCCCCTTACCTATCATTCATGCACTTCGTCCGCTTGACTTTTCTCGTAACACAGGTTATATTGCTTGCATTCATGTAACAATAGTTACATATATCTCGCATGGGGGCGTGATTCATCACGCTCCCATGCGAGATGGCATGCAGCGATGATTAAATTGATAGGTTGAATCGGTTATAGCGCTATAGTGTAACAGACATTACGGAAAGGTGAAGTGCGCATGAATTTTCAGATCTCGGTGGCCGGTCTGCTGGTCGGGATACTGGTTGGTTTGACCGGTATGGGGGGCGGGGCGCTGTTAGCGCCCATTATGATTCTCTTATTTCGTGTTCCCCCTATATGGGCGGTGGGCACCGATATCGCCTATGCGACGGTGACGAAAGCGGTCGGCTCGCTGGTGCATATCCGGCAGAAGGACGTGAATTTCAAGATCGCGCTTCTGCTGGCCTGCGGCAGTGTCCCGGCAACTCTGCTCAGCACTGTCCTTGTGCAGTATATTCATAAGCATTACGCATCGCTCATTAATGGCCTCATTCTCCACACTCTAGGAGTTGTGCTACTGCTCGTAGCGGTACTGCTGGTCATTAAACCATTCGTGTTGCGCCAGTTGGAACATCACAGCAAGAGCAAATATACCTCTCTCACACCCGCTGGCGAGGGGAAAAGCCGTTGGCAGCGTGTGGGACGCCCGGCAGCGACGGTTGCTGTAGGCGCAGGCGTCGGTTTTCTGGTTGGTCTGACCTCGGTTGGTAGCGGCACATTGATCGTGGTCTCTCTCGCCTTTATGTTCCCTCAGATGGGATCGAAAGAACTGGTCGGCACCGATATTTTTCAGGCTTTCCTGCTGCTGATGGCCGGGGTCATCGGCTATCTGAACGCCGGTACGATCAATTGGGGTATGGTGCTACTGCTCCTGCTTGGTTCTCTGCCGGGCGTCTATATCGGCAGTAAGATCAGTAAGTATATGCCCGACCGTTATATGCGCCCTCTGCTTGCCACCGTTCTCGCCATTTCCGGTTTCAAGCTGATTTAGCCCGGCTGCCAACCTTGCAGCCTGTAAATCTTCAATGTTTGCTGGTCGCCGGGGACGTAACTGACCATTGAATAGTTGGAGAAGCCGGTAAAGATGGTGGTCGCAGTGCGCAGTGTCAGACGTCCCAGTTCGCTGTGTTGTATTTGAAAGGTAAAAGAGGGAGCAGGCTTGCCGGAAGGATAGGTGGCGGTGGCAATACGCTTGAACTCAGGCAGGTCACGCAGGTGCTTGAGCAGGCTTTTGTACTCTGGCAGATGCGTCATCGTGCGCGTGTTGTACTGGAAATCGCTGACGAGGCGGCGGGCCAGATTCTCCCACCCCTGGAAGCGTTTGCGCTGCACCGGATCGAAGACGACCTCAAGTAAATGATGTAGCCCCCCTCTGGCAAGCTCTTCCTGCATCTCGAAGAGCCTGATAGCCGGTTCATTCCATGAACGCAGGTACCAGAGTCGGTCGAGCGAGTGCGCCGGATACGAGGTATTATGCACGAGCAGACTGGCCAGTTCACCCAGATCCAGCAGCGTACTCTCGCTGCTGATGTCATCGACAAACTGGCCGGTCATGGCGCGATAGGCTTCATACAGTTGCTCGCGCTCATCTCGTTGCAGCTCCAGTGCGCGCGCAATGCTCTGCACAACATGCGGCGAGGGGTTGTGACGCTGCCCGCTCTCCAGGTGATAGATATATGTGCGCGAGAGCCGGGTCGCCTGCGCCAGTTGTCCCTGTGACATGCCGTGTCGTAGCCGGAAGTGTGTCAACAGATGCGCAAAATCAGTCGTGTTTTCCGTAATCATCTTCTTTAGAGCAGGGCGAACACAAGGCAACACCTGTGCAGGTGGACTACCTTGCGCCCGCCCTGCTTGCTCGCCGTAAAATCAGATACTTAGCCTGTTTCGTTAGCTATATATTCATTATCGCGCAAAAATTGTTAGCTGGCAACATGTTCAATTGTACAGGAGTACCTTATACTTAGGAATAAGAGATACCTGATGCATGACCGTTTTGCTCGTTGTGGCGACCCAGCGCATACCTGGATACCCAAAGAGGGGCATCCCAACTGAGAGGAGCTACTGCTGCATGTCTGACTCATCGGTCATCAACGATGCGCAAAAACAACCAGATACATCTATCCCATCGGGCAACGAACACGACGCGCTACTTGCCAGTCGTCCCTGGCTGCGTCATTATGAGCCGGGTGTTCCCGCTCTCCTCACGATTCCAGACCGCCCTCTTACCTGGTTGCTCGATGAGACCGCCAGCCGTTATCCTGGCTATACTGCGTTCATTTACTACGGCACAAAGATCACGTATGCTCAGTTTTCCAGCTATGCCAATCGCTTCGCCGTTGGGCTACAACGACTAGGGATACGCAAAGGTGATCGCGTCGCTATTGCTCTACCGAACATTCCACAATATCCGATTGCGTTCTATGGTGCGCTGCGGGTCGGCGCGGTCGTCGTACCGACAAATCCGCTCTATACAGAACGCGAAATGCAGCATCAACTCGCGGACTCTGACGCGAAGGTCATAGTGATGCTGGATACCTTCTATCCAACCGTGCGCAAGGTACGCGGCAACACAGCCTTAGAGCATATCATCATCACCAGCCCGGCAGATTTTTTGCCACCCATATTGCGCACCCTTTATCCGCTTAGCCAGCGCAAAGCCAGGCATCCAGAGCCGCCACTGACGCCGCAAGAGCTGCGAGAGGATCAAACACTGCATGTTATGAAAACTATGCTCGACACGCACAGCAAGGGCGGCATCGAGCTATTCAATCTGCCGGTGCCCGCTTCTGGCTCTGATCTGGCCGTGCTACAATATACCGGCGGCACCACCGGCCTTTCCAAAGGCGCGATGCTGACCCATTACAACCTGCTCTCCAATGCCATGCAGACGCGCTACTGGACACCAAAGGTGACGCTCGGTGGCGAGGTGACGATGTGTGTCGCGCCTTTCTTCCATTCCTACGGCCTGACCGTAGGGATGAATCTCTCCATTCTGGCGGCGGCAAGCATGGTGCTGGTGCCACAATTCAAGGCAAAGGATATTGTACGAGATATTCACCGCTACAAACCAACGCTCTTCCCCGGTATTCCAACAATGTATGTGGCGATCCTGCGCGAAGCGGGTCATCATACAGAGTATCTCAGTTCCATCAAATACTGCATCAGTGGGGCGGCCCCGCTACCGGCCAAAGTGCAGAACGATTTTGAACGGGCCTCCGGCGCGAAGCTCGTCGAGGGTTATGGCCTGAGTGAGGCCTCACCGGTTACGCACTGCAATCCCTTTACCGATGAACGCCGAGCAGGCAGTATTGGCCTGCCCCTGCCCAATGTCGAGGCGGCTATTCTCGACCCGCAAACCGGTAAGTTGTTACCGCCGGGCGAGGTGGGCGAGATCGTTGTGCGCGGCCCTAATATCATGCAAGGCTACTGGAAGCGCGAGGCCGAGACGAAGGCCATCTTTATCGATGGCTGGATGCGTACAGGCGACATCGGCAAGATGGACGAAGACGGATTCTTCTACATCGTTGATCGGGCCAAAGACCTGATCATCGCCAGTGGCTTCAATGTCTACCCACGCGAGGTCGAAGAGGTGCTATTCCAGCATCCCGCCGTTTCTGAAGCTGCTGTCGTCGGCGTGCCGGACGAATATCGCGGCGAAACCGTCGCGGCCTTTGTCACTCTCAAGCCTGGTTTTACACCTTCGGAACAAATGAAAGAAGAGATTCTGGCTTTTTGTAAGGAGCGACTCACTCCCTATAAAGTGCCCAAGAAACTGGAGTTCCGCGACTCCTTGCCTAAAACACTCGTTGGCAAAGTCTTACGGCGCGAGTTGCGCGCTCAGAACAAATAGAGGTCTGTGAGGCGAGGGGGTAGGGCAACCCTTGTGGCTGCCCTACTCCCATTCCCCTACGGCACTAAATTAAGGAGATTATCGATATCATGACCACTACCGCGAAACCAACCGAGAAAGGTACAGCTTTCCTGACCGCACCGGTCAGCGAAAGCGCTGATCGTATATTTACCCTGGAGCAGTGTGATGAGGAACAGCGCCTGATCGTTGAGTCCTGCGATACCTTCATGGCACGCGAGGTACTGCCCCATGTTGAGGCCATCGACCGCCAGGAGCCAGGCCTGATGCCATCACTGGTTAAGAAGGCCGGTGAGCAAGGCTTACTGATGATCGAGATTCCTGAAGCCTATGGTGGGGCCGAGCTTGGCCTCCTCACAAGCTGTTTAGTCATCTCGCACATTAATGAATCGTCGTTTGCTGTGGCCTACGGTGGTCATACCGGCATCGGTACGCTGCCTATCGTCTACTATGGCAACGAGGAGCAGAAACAGAAATACCTGCCTAAACTGGCAACCGGCGAGTGGATCGCCGCCTACGCGCTAACTGAGCCGGGCGTTGGCTCCGATGCCATGCATCTTAGCACACGCGCCGAACTCTCCGAGGATGGCAAATACTACATCCTCAACGGCACCAAGCAGTGGATATCCAACGCCGGTTTCGCCGATGTCATGATCGCTTTTGCCCGCATCGGCAACGAGCGGCCCTCCGCCTTCATTGTCGAAACCTCCTGGCCCGGCATCTCCACCGGCAAGGAAGAGAACAAGATGGGCATTAAGGGTTCCTCGACGCGCCAGGTCTACTTTGAGAATGTCAAGGTACCGGTTGAAAACGTGTTGGGCGAACTGCATAAGGGCTACAAGATCGCCTTCAACATCCTCAACCTCGGTCGCCTCAAACTAGGCGCGGGCAACGTTGGCGGCGCGCGCACCGCGCTGGGGCTGGCCGCCGCCTACACTACCGAGCGCAAAGCCTTCGGCAAATACCTGCATGAGTTTGGCATGATCCAGAAGAAGCTGGCACGTATGGCCGCCGAAACATACGCCGCCGAAAGCGAGGTCTTCCGTACCGCCGGTAACATCGACCGCGCCGAGCGCAGCACCGATAACACCGAGGCCATGTTCAAGGCGGTTGAAGAGTACGCCATCGAAGCTTCCATTGCTAAGGTACATGGTAGCGAGACACTGGCCTACGTTGTCGATGAGGGCGTGCAAATCTTTGGGGGCTACGGCTTCATGCATGAATATCCCATTGAGAAAGCCTACCGTGACGCCCGCATTCAGCGCATCTTTGAGGGTACCAACGAGATCAATCGTCTCGTCACTGCCGGTACGCTCTTCCGCCGCGTTCTCGCGGGTAAGCTCGACCTGATGAACCAGTTCCCTGTCATCGCCGCGCGCATCGCTGCTGGTCAGGCTGCAACAACCGCAGAAGAGAGCATACCGGATCAACTACGTGCCGCCGTCGCTGCGCTTGCCCGCGCGAAGGATGCCACTATCTATGCCGGTATGAAGACCGCCATGAAGCACATGCAAGGCCTGGAGAATGAAGAAGAATTCATCGAATATCTCGCCAACCTGTTGATCGAGGTCTACGCCATCGATAGCGCCCTGGCGCGCGCCATCCAGGCTGTGCGTCGTGGCGATGAGAACAGCGCCACACATGTCAGGCTGGCGCAACTGGCAACCTGGCTGGGCTTCGCGCGCATCCGCACCAACCTGGATCAACTCATCATGTCTTACATGGATGAGAGCGAGATGGCCGAAGAGCTACCGCGCCTGCGCAACTACCTGGGCGACTACCTGATCAACGGCGTAGCCTTGCAACGCGAAATTGCCGCGCAGGTCGTCGAGAAGCAAGGCTACCCACTCTAAATAGACAACCATCCTCTTCCCCTCGTGTGTGTTGGGAACGGCGGGCGGGTAGCAATGCTCGCTCGCCCGTATCCCTCTTCATTGAGGCACAGGAACGCAACATATCCGGCACCATGACCATGTCTTGTGGGGGAATAAACAAAAAATCAAGAACCCATATGCATGTAATCCTGTAAAGATCGATCATATACATTGACAACTGAAATGAGTAACACTCTGTAGGGACTCGATTTATCGCGTTCACTCGCAAGGAGATAGAAATACATGCCAGAAGCAGTGATTGTTAGCGCCGTGCGCACGCCGATTGGGCGAGCCAACAAGGGCGTATTGAAGGATGTGCGCGCCGACGACCTTGCCGCCTTTGCCGTCAAGGCCGCCCTGGATCGCGTGCCGGAGTTAGATCGTTCGTTAGTAGAAGATGTCATTCTTGGTTGCGCTTTCCCAGAGGGCGAGCAGGGCTTAAATATGGCGCGTCTCGTTGCCATCCTCTCCGGTCTGCCCGAAACGGTGGCCGGCGTCACCGTCAACCGCTTCTGCGCTTCCAGCCTGCAAGCCTTCAACATGGCAGCGCAGAACGTTATGCTCGGCCTGGGCGATGTCTTTGTGGCGGGGGGTGTCGAAAATATGTCGCGTGTACCGATGGGCGGATTTAATCCGTCGTTCAATCCACGCCTCGTCAAGCAGAAAGAGGGCGAGCCGTATTCTTCCCCTTATCCGCCCGCGTCGCAAGACTTCGCCACCGCCGCCTACATGCCGATGGGCATTACCGCCGAAAACCTGGCGCGCCAGTATAACATCAGCCGCGAGGAACAGGATCGCTTCGCCTTGCAGAGCCATCGGCGTGCCATCGCCGCTATCGATGATGGCACCTTCGCACGCGAGATCGCCCCCGTGCCACTGCCCGACGGTAACTTGATGACTACTGACGAGGGGCCGCGCCGCGACACCTCGCTCGAACGCTTAGCCACGCTAGAACCCGCCTTCCTTAAGGGTGGCACCGTCACGGCTGGCAATTCCAGTCCGTTGAACGATGGAGCCGCCGCACTTGTCGTCATGTCGGCGGAGAAGGCCCGTGAGCTTGGCATCAAGCCGCTGGCTAAAGTCCGCACGATGGCGGTCGCCGGCGTCAGGCCCGATATCATGGGGATCGGGCCTGTACCCGCGACGAAAAAAGCTCTCCAGCGCGCTGGCATGCAGTTGAGCGACATCGAGGTTATCGAACTGAACGAAGCCTTCGCCGCTCAGACCCTCGCCGTCATCAAAGAGCTGAATCTGAACGAAGAGATTCTCAACCCGCATGGCGGCGCGATTGCTCTGGGTCATCCGCAGGGCTGTAGCGGCGCGCGTATCGTCGTGACGTTGCTCAACGACTTACAGACGATGGATAAGACGATTGGTATGGCAACCCTGTGTGTCGGCGGCGGCCAGGGCGTCACCACCATTATCGAGAGGTTGGCCTAGCCATGACATATCAGATTCGCAAAGCCGCCGTGCTGGGGGCGGGCGTGATGGGAGCGGCCATCGCGGCCCACCTCGCCAACGTCGGTATCCCCAGCTTGCTGCTCGACATCGTGCCGCCAGGGGCGCAAGATCGCAACATTGTTGCCAAAACCGGTCTTGAGAGGGCGCTAAAAGCCAGACCCGCCGCCTTTTACAGCCAGCGCAGCGCCGCACTCATCACTGTCGGCAACGTCGAGGATGATCTGTCTAAACTTGCCGAGGTTGATTGGGTCATCGAAGCCGTCGTAGAGCGCCTGGACATCAAGCATAATCTGTATGAGAAGGTCGAGGCCGTTTTAAAGCCCGGCACGATCATCACCTCAAACACATCCGGCCTGCCCGCGCATCTACTGATCGAGGGGCGCAGCGCGGAGTTTCGCCGCCACTTCCTCATCACGCACTTCTTCAATCCGGTGCGCTACATGCGCCTGCTGGAACTGGTGCCGTGCGCGGATACCGACCCTGCGCTGTTGAGCTTTATGCAGCAGTTCGGCACAGAGGTACTGGGCAAAGGCGTGGTACTGTGTAAGGACACGCCAAACTTCATTGCCAACCGCATCGGCGTCTACGGCTTCGTCTCCGCGCTGCGACACGCCCTGAACGAAGGCTATACCGTTAGCGAGGTAGACGCCATTCTCGGCCCCGCAATGGGACGCCCCAAGTCCGCCATGTTCCGTACTTCTGATCTCTCCGGCCTGGATACTACCGCGCATGTCGCCAGCAACCTCTATGAGAATGCACCCAACGACGAACAGCGCGAGAGCTTCCGTTTGCCGGAACTGGTGCAGGAGATGCTCAGGCGCAACATGCTGGGCGAGAAGAGTGGTCAGGGCTTCTATAAGCGCGTCAAAAACGCTGATGGCTCCTCTACCATCCTTGAACTGAACCTCAAAACGCTGGAATACGAGCCACAGCAGAAGGTGCGTTATCCCTCGCTCGGTGCCGCGCGCAACATCGATGATCCGGCAGAGCGTATCCTGACCGTCCTCAGCGGCGATGATCGCGCCAGCCAGTTCGCCCGCGAAACAACTGCCGATACACTCATCTATGCCGCCAACCGCGCGCCGGAGATCGCCGAGAGTATCGTTGACATCGATAACGCGCTGCGCTGGGGCTTCAACTTCGACCTGGGCAGTTTCGAGGTGTGGGACCTGCTCTTGCAACATCCCGCAACATTCGAGAAGGTCTTTGAGGGACGACAAATGCCAGAACTGGTCGAGCGCGTCAGAACGCAAGGCCAGGGTACGTTCTATGTGGGCGAGGCAGGACGACGCCAGTACTTTGATTTCAAGAGCGATAGCTACAAGCCTGTGCCGCAGCCGCAGGGTGTCATCTCTTTACCAGCTCTCAAAGCTAACAACCGGGTTGTGCGCGACAACGGTTCGGCGGCGCTGATCGACCTGGGTGACGGTATCGCTTGCGTCGAGTTCCACACCAAGATGAACTCGATTGACGAGGGCATCATTGAGATGATGCACTATGCTGTTACAGAGGGGCAGCGGCAGTTCCGAGCACTGGTACTTGGCAACGAGGCAGCAGACTTCTCCGCCGGTGCCAACCTCTTCCTGGTGTTGATGGGCGCACGGCAGGGCGAATGGCAGATGCTGGAGAATGCTATTAACGGTCTGCAACAGGCACACCTGATGCTCAAATATAGCCCTATTCCTGTCGTTGCGGCCCCGGCAGGGCGCGCACTCGGCGGTGGCTGCGAGATTATTATGCACAGCCAGCATGCCCGCGCAGCCGCTGAATCCTACATTGGACTCGTCGAGGTCGGCGTTGGCCTCATTCCGGCCGGCGGCGGCTGTAAAGAACTGCTCTTGCGACATGGTGCAGACGTGGAGACGCAAATGGCTCGTAAGACCGGTGGCCCCTTTACGCCGTCACGCAAAGCCTTTGAGATCATCTCCTTCGCCACCGTCTCGACCAGCGCCGCCGAGGCCCAGCAGTACCGCTTCTTGCGCAAGACCGATGCTATCACCGTCAACCGCGACCTGCTCTTGCGCGATGCTAAAGCAGACGCTATTAGACTGGCCGAAGCGAAAGCGGCGGGCCAGTGGCAACCGCCTGAGCCGCAGATGCTGCTGCTCCCCGGCTCAGGCGCACGCCTGGTGCTGGAACAGCAGATCGACAATATGCTGCTGCTGGGTAAGATCAGCGAGCATGATGCTGTCATCGGGCGCAAGCTGGCCTATGTCCTCACAGGGGGCGAAACCTCGCCCGTCACGCCACTCACTGAGCAACAGGTGCTTGACCTCGAACGCGAGGCCTTCCTGAGCCTGTGCGGCATGGAGAAAACGCAGGAGCGCATGCAATCCATCCTGATGACGGGCAAGCCACTAAGAAATTAACACTCTTCCTTTCTCCCCTGTTCACGAAAAAGAGAGTATCCCGTGCCGAGATACTCTCTTTTTTTATTTTTATATCTCACTTTACTTGAAGTACTACATACATGCCGCCTGACCCGGCGCGGCATAGGCACAGCCGCAAGGAGTGCTGTAGCCGAGGAAGGTCAGAGGAATACCAAAGAGTGTAGGATAATGCTCGACCAGACAGCCCCCATGAACCTGAACTAACGCATCATCGCTCAACTCGTGTATGAAGGGTGAATGTTCTTCATAAGATACTTCTGTGCTATCAGAAGCTACGTTCAGTATAGGAGTGTACCGTTCCGTCTGATTCATGCTACCGTTTCCTTTCTAAAATGTCTGATGATTTCGCCATTTATGATTTTGAATGACCAAAACAGTCATCGTGCTCCGTAGGGGCGTGATTCATCATGCCCTGCGAAGGCCTTGACGGGCATGCCGCGCGTGATCAATCACGCCCCTACGAGAACACCGAGGTCGATGATGAAAGTCCATCATCACGCCCTGCGATGGCCTTGACGGGCATGCCGCGCGTGATCAATCACGCCCCTACGAGAGCGCCAAGGTCGATAATGAAAATCCTTCATCACGCCCTGCGAAGGCCTTGACGGGCATGCCGCGCGTGATCAATCACGCCCCTACGAAAGCACCGAGGTCGATGATGAAAATCCTTCATCACGCCTGTGAAGAGCTTGACGGGCAAGCAGGGCGTGATCAATCACGCCCCTACGAGAGCGCTGAGGTCGATGATGAAAATCCTTCATCACACCCTTTCTATCCGCCAAACCGCTCTCAGCGTGTAATGAATCACAAACCTGCAAATGTGCGGAAACTTTATGTTTATCTCCTCCGCCTATGTTCACGTGGCTCATCCCTCACTGGTTTCACCAATGCAGTTCTGAAACAATGCTCTAAGCCCATTCTTATATGGCTTAGAGCAGGCGAACGGAGCCTATCTTGACATTTGTACCTCTTTGTCGTACAGTGAGAGTAGCTCTTAGATGAGAATGATAATCATTACCTGGGACAAAAAGATGGAAGAAAAAACGTTGAATGCGAATGCGCGTGCAGTATTAGAGGCTTTGAAGATGGATAGCCATCATCCGACGGCGCTCGATCTGTACGAGAAGGTGCGGCTCCAGCGACCGCGTATCGGTCTGGCTACCGTCTATCGTATCTTGCATCAACTGTCGGAGCAAGGGCTGATCCGCGAAATCGGGCGCGATAGCGAGTGCCGCTACGATGCCAATATTAGCCGTCACGATCACGCGGTTTGTACTATGTGTGGCGCACTGCTGGACGTGCCGGTTGAGATCAGTGTCGCGCAGGACGCGCTCCAGACTGCCGCGCGGGCATCCGGTATTGAACTGCGTTCATACGAAGTCAGAATGTATGGGCTATGTCAAAAATGCCAAGAGAGCCAGCAATCTTAATCTGGTCGCGCTCATGGAACGGCAAGGGCGGCACTAAGGGGGCACAATTTTTCTGCTGGCTGCTGCTTGCAAGATATCATCTCTAAAGATATAATAAGTGCAGCGCTTTTGTCGAATATATGGCGGGGTTTTGTACTTTGAATAATAGCTATAGAGCGGGATCGGGCGATGCGGAATTTGGCAATGGGCACGCACCGCATGGGCGAAGAGAGCTGCGCTCAAGCGAGGTGACGGGCGCGTTGCCTGTGCTTGGGACAAAAATGAATGGCGACCGCGAGGCTTCCGGCTCATCTGAGCTAGAGGAGTTGCTGCAATCGTTGCGTACATTGTTCGAGCATGACCGTCAAGTTGCCAGTCAGCCCGATGCCACACGTTGCGGCATTTGCTATCAACACTTTCTGGTAAGTGAGCTTACTTACCGTGAAGAGGGTTTCTACATTTGTCCTCGCTGCGCGCAATCGCTCGGCAACCAGCCTCTTCCAATGCTGCGCAAACAGCAAAAAATGCCCTAGAGTAACGCGCAACAGGGCAACCGCGAGGCAGAGCTGCAAGGAGCATTATAGACATGTCCCTTACGGGTGCCCTGCCTCACTTGCTCGCTGGTCAACCTTATTCTGCCGCCACCGCTTCCACGATCTCTTCATCTTCGCCGACCACACGCAGGTCTTCGGGTCGGTCGAGGCGGTCAATGAAGAGGATACCATCAAGATGGTCGATCTCATGCTGCAAGACGCGCGCGAACCAGCCCTCGGCATTCACACGCATAGGTTTGCCGCGTACATCCTGTCCTTTAACAACAACTTTCTCGGCGCGGCGGATGTTATCGCCCGCATAGCCAGGGATGCTCAGGCAGCCCTCAGTGCCCAGCACCTCGCCTTCGGCCTTGATGATCTCCGGGTTGAACATAGCGACCTTGTGATCTTCGTACTCGGCGACGAAGAGGCGAATGGAGAGAGCAATCTGCGGAGCCGCCAGTCCTACACCATTAGCGGCGTGCATCGTCTCAAACATATCATCGACGAGCCGCTGTAGCGACGGGTCGAAACGGTGAACCTTTTTAGCTTTCTGCCGCAATATTGGATTTTCAGACGTAATAATCTTACGAATTGCCATTGCTTTGCTTATCCCCTGCACAACACTGAATCAGACGATATGCACCTCATCCCTGACCAGCGAGGTGGGAGACAGTGCTATAATTATGCCATTATTTATCATTATCGTATCACACTCAGCACAGCGAGGCAACTATGCATCAGAATGAGACAGAGCGAGCGCAAGAGTCACCCCTACCATACACGAAGAGGGTACGGGCAACCGCAAAGGTTGTCTTGCAGAATGAGGCCCTGCAAGCAAAAGTCGCCGCCTTTATCGAGGAACATCGACTCTTGCCTGAACGCGGGCGTGTGGTGGTGGCTGTTTCGGGTGGGGCTGATTCGCTCTGCCTGCTGCATATCCTGTACACGCTCTGCGGCCCTGGTCGAAGCTATCCTCAAGTATACCTGCACGTGGCCCATCTCGACCACCAGTTGCGCCCGGAAGTGAGCGCACACGAGGCCGAACAGGTGGCGCAACTTGCAACCACGTGGGGATTGCCCGTTACAGTGGGCCGAACCAATGTACCGGCCTTAGCACGTGAAGAGCGGCTTTCCCTGGAAGAAGCTGCGCGGGTCGCGCGCTATCGCTTCCTGCGTTCGGTAGCTCAGGGTGATACCATCGCTGTGGCACACCACCAGGATGACCAGGTAGAGACGCTACTGTTACACTGGTTGCGCGGTGGCGGCATCACCAGCATGATCGGCCTGCAACCGCGACAGCACGACATCATTCGCCCATTGCTCTGCGCCACGCGGGCCGAGACACTGGCGTACTGTCAGCAACAGCAACTCACACCGATTGAGGATACCAGCAATCGTGACCCACGTTTCCTGCGCAATCGCATTCGTCACGAACTCTTGCCCCTGCTAGTCTCAATGAATAGCAACTTTCGCGCAACGTTGCTGCGCAACGCCGAGGTGTTGAGCGTGGACGCGGCCTGGATTGAGGAGCAGGTTAGCGCGTGCTGGCCTACAGTGGTCGCACGCGAGGAAGCGGGCGGCGTGGAGATCAAGCGGGATGCGTTGCTGGCGCTACCGCTCAGCCTGCAACGGCACCTGTTACGCCGTTGCGCCGAGCAACTCTGCGCAGGCCAGTCGCCGCTTGAATTGCGCCATTATCATCTGCTTGAGCATTTTTTGCAGAAAGAGCAACAAGGGGAGACACGCACCCTTCACTTGCCTGCCGGTTTGCGGGCCATCTACCGACGTGGTACACTCACTCTTAAGGTTAGAGCGACCCATTCATCGCACCATCCAGCAACCGATGAAGCACATCCGGGAACCACCGCGCCGGAAACAGTGTTAAGCCTGTCATCATTGCCGACACAGGTTGAGGTAGCCGGTCTACCCTGGTATGCACGGGCAGAGTGCTTGCCGCAGGATATATTGGATGCCGTTCGCGCTGCGCTGGTCGCAGAACGCTGGCAGGACGTGTGGCAGCTTTTACCCGTGAGCCGCTACGTAGTGTATATCGATGCTGATATGGTGCCAAACATGCTCTATATTCGCCCGCGTCGGCCCGGTGATCGCATCCGACCACTGGGCATGGCAGTAGAAAAAAAGGTCAAAGAGGTGCTGATCGACGCACATGTTCCACGCGAGGAACGAGAACTATTGCCGCTCTTTCTGGCCCATGCGCGTCCCGACGCGCAGGAACAGAGCGTGTGGTTAGCGGGAGTATGCCTGGATGATCGGGTACGCCTGACAAAGCAGACGCGGCGGATCGTGCGCCTTATGCTGCTACCAGGAGAACAGGAACAGCTAGAAAAAGCAGAAGCAGGAGTAGAATAACCCGTGACTATGCATGACGACATTGCCGAGGTGCTTATCACAGAGGAGCAGATACGCGCCAAGGTTGCCGAGTTGGGACAACAGATCACCCGTGACTACCTGGGCAAATATCTTTTGCTCTTAGGAACGCTCAAAGGCGCGGTCCCGTTTATCGCTGATCTGGCGCGCGCCATTGAATTGCCATTGGAGATCGACTATATGGCGGTGGCAAGCTATGGCAATAGTACCCAATCAAGTGGCGTGGTGCGTATCCTCAAAGACCTGGAAGGGCCGGTTGAACACAAACATATTCTCGTGGTCGAAGACATTATCGATAGCGGCCTGACCCTTCATTACCTGCTCGATATGCTTCAGCGGCGCAACCCGCTCAGCCTGCGCGTCTGCACACTGCTGGACAAAGAGCGTGAACGACTGAAAGTCATTAAGACAGACTACGTTGGCTTCCGCATCCCCGACAAATTCGTTGTGGGCTATGGCCTGGATTATGCGCAACGATACCGCAACCTGCCTTATATCGGCGTCCTCAAGCCTTCCGTCTATGAAAATATCTCCGCCAGACCAGAAGATTACCATAAAAGCGTGGTGGAATAATAACCTTCTCCGTCGAGAGCAAGCAAGGGCGTTCCTTTGTGGTTCCCCTTGCTTGCTCTCGTCATCGCTTATATTATGTTGATTATTAGCATGGCGGTGAGACAGTGGTGAAAGTTCCCAGATAGGTATAGCGACCGTCGATGCCGATAGAGGGCGACTGGCGCGCGAACCAGGAGAAGAAGGCTTCGTCCTGCAAATGGTAGTCACCTATGAAGAAGCCGACACCAACCAGTGGATCACCTACTTCCAGTATGTTGGTACAGCCATACTGTGGCTCGGAGGGCACGCTCCAGGCGGGTACAACGTTGTCTACGAACGGGTCATTGTACCACTCAGCAATCTCGTGGCTCAGCGCATCTGTATTAGTAAAGACCGTTGGATTGCCGGTAAAGAGCGGGAAATCGCTATATTCAGCGTAGATGTAGGTCTGCACGGCGGTATTATCCGCATTGGGCATGATGGAATGATAGCCACCGATGCAACAGACGGTACCACTTTGTAGGGTACCAAGCGTGTTAGCACTCAAGAAGATTGGCAATGTACGCGGTGAGATTTGGTACGCTGTCATGTAGTTCTCGAATTGCGTGTCCAGATAGTCAATATCTACGCCCGCCACCACATGGCCCGTCTTCAGGTGCAGGCTCTGCCCCATATCTGCGGGAACGCTCAGCGACAGGGTTGGATAGACGATAGGTCTGCTTAGCCAGACATGATAGAACATGCCGGGAGCTGAGACGTATCGCCAGAACTGCGCGCGCTGGATAGCATCGCCGTACTGCGTATCCCCACTGGCAAATTGTGCGCTCTGGAAGATTGGCGACTGGATAGTGGGATCAACTTTGTCTTCACCGTTATAGACCGTTCCATCGGCCAGCGTCAATTTCACGGGAACGATAATTGTGGGCACGACCGTAATCGAGGGGCCTTTCGTCGGGTCTTGCCCCACCATCATATAGGGATAATTCTGCCCCTGATAGTCGAAAGAGGAACTCCAGGTTGATATGCTCACCGGTGTGCCAGCGGCATGATGTACCAGCGCCTGTGCCGCCAACGAAACGTGTGGATGCCAGTTAAGAGGTTTCAGCTCAGGGCTGGAAGCTACAGCCGCGTGCGCCATCGACGTACCTATGCCACAGGCACTTGCCAGCAGTATGAGCAACATTATCAGCAGGGCGCGTGGAGTCTTGCGCAGCAGATTGGTCTTCATTGACACGATGCATTGTCCCTTTCATAGAAAATACGCTTACTTGCTGTAAGAACTGTTTCATATTGAAACAGAACATTTTACGAATCGGAGTATCTCAAAAAGTCTCTCTGTTGTCCAGATTATAGTACTATCTAGTGATATATAACGTTATACAAAGGAATATGTTTAGTAAGGTATAATATATATCGAGATGTTTTACAGAATAATATATAAGAAAGTATGGCGCATGATATACACAAAACATAATTTTTCAGGAGGTAATATCCACAAAGGGCATCATTACCTGTAGCATATGGCTGCGGCGGAGGAAGTCGCCAGCGCAAGTAGCGCAACATACAGGTAGTGACGCCCTTTGTGGATATCAGGGCCTGGATTCCAGGCTCCGGCTATCATGCCTACTTTTGATTAGATGAAGTTTGTTGACTGGGGGGTACGCGACGTTCACCGGGGAGGTGAGTGCGGAGGATAGTAAAGCCATCTGGACAGCGGCGGAGCATGCGCAGGCTGAGAATACGTTCGCCCTGTTTCTTGAGCCAGTCTTGAGCTTTCTGCTCAGCTTCTGCCTGTGAGCAGGCATAGAATGGGTAGCACTCGTCGGCATAGCCGAGATCGCCAATTGCCAGCCAGAGATATTCGGTATGGCATCTCTGCTCCATTGCGTTATCTCTATGACTATCGGATGTTTCCCGCATAGGTATTTACTCCTGATATACGCCAACCGTCCTACTTTGTATTACCGGCGGCCCATGTTTCGTATCACTAGTATGACAAAAAATAACGAGTTTGTCAACCTCTATTGACCGATATGACTACTCTTCTATGCCGCAAGTTGTAAAAAAACATCGTCATTGCCACGTATCCTATATACAACTATGTCTTAGACAACGTGTACCATATGATACGGTTATGGCTAAACGTTCATATCACGATCCGGGCAGCCTGGAAGCATACCTGTGGAAGGTGATTGAGGAGCGCGGCGTCTCGATGACCGCGCTGGCAAAGGCCGCCGGATTGTCCAAACAATCGTTACATAACTATTTGAACGGCACCCGTCCGACGCTGGAGAGTTGCCGCAAGCTGGCGTTTTATCTAAATGAGCCGTGGACGAAGATTATCAGCATGGCCTACCGGGACATTGACAATGCACGCCTGGAGTCATTGATCGAGATGTACCTGGCCCTGCCCGATAACCTGCGCCATACCGCCGAGGACATCCTGCAAGTCCTCGCTCGCCAGGCCGACCGCGACCAGGAAGGACGCCCGTAATCGCTATTTCGCCTCACCCGATGAAAGTCCCCCGTCATCGGGTGATTTGTTGTGCCTTTTTACGGTACGCCCCCATCACTGCCGAGCTTTCCCCTATTAGCACTTTGAGCATTCTGGTATAATGCTGGTATCAGTATAGCAATGGTTGGGGTATAAAGAAGCCGGGTGAGCCAGGAGAGGGAGACGATTATGAAGGTGACGGTAAAAAATTTAGGCGTAGTGAAAGCTGCTGAAATAGATTTAAAGCCTTTAACAATTCTTGTTGGAAGAAATAATACAGGAAAAACGTGGTTAGCTTGTACTGTAGCAGCAGCTTTAAGCTATTACGGCTGGCGTAGATATGTTAATGCCTATGCTTCTACTAAGCCGCCAGAAAGATATCGTGATCTTGAGAGAGTAGTAAAGCAGGTCATTGAACAAGGTGATGGCGTACTTGATATTGTGCAATTTGCTGATGAGTGTGGTGAGAGGTGTATTAATAATATTCTGCAATACACAAAAAACTGGATACGAGGATTTTTGAGTACAGATCGTGTAAGATTCGATAATCTTCAAATGCAAGCAGACCTGACTCCAATAAAGAATCAGTTGCTTCGCCATTTAGAAGGCATCACTATAGAAGATAGAATTGGCCGAGATGAAGATTCTGCCTTATTGAAAGCACTTAAGGAGGCTGGTGAGCGAAAGTTGTTTCTTTATCCTGGGGTAAATATTAAAGAGCGTCTCCCTAATAGAGAAGTAAAAAGATTTATTGCTAGTGTCGTCTTTCGTGAATTTTTGCAGTTCTTTTATCCTTCCACTTATTTTTTTCCTACGGAACGGACGAGCATCATTAATGATCAGTTTATACCATTGCCCGCAAGGAATCTTCTAGAAAATACTGCCAGAGCCGAGGTTGAAGAGCCTAAAGAACCATTGCCCAAGCCACGTCTCCAAAGCGGACCCATCAGTGGTTTTGTAGGCATGATGATAGAGCTTTACGTCAATGCTAATATCCTGGAAAGACAAGAGGAAGCTACAGAGGAACCTGCTATTCAGCGATATATGCAGCTAGCAGATATTTTGCAAGAGGACATTTTGGAAGGGCATCTGGATTTCTCCACACCAACCCCTGATCCACGAAGAGAAATCCTTTTTAAGCCGAGTAACTGTGTGGATGAAGAAAATGTGGAGATGGAGGTTTCAATTGCATCCTCTATGGTGAAGGAGTTGTCGGCCCTGGTACTCTACTTACGCTATCTAGCCCAACCTGGAGAGCTGCTGGTTATTGATGAGCCAGAAATGAATTTGCATCCAGAGACACAGGCCAAGATCATTGAGCTTTTAGCGATGTTGGTAAATGCCGGTCTGAACATCCTCTTTACAACGCACAGCCCTTACATCACCGATCATCTCACCAATTTAATAAAAGCCTGTGAGCTTGGAAATGAAGATAAGGAGCGCGTTCGAGAGGCCTTTTTTTTGCAGCGTACCGAAGCGTTTATTGCTAAGGATAAGGTTTCCGTATACGGTTTCCACGATGGAAAAGTGGAGAATGTGCTGGATGAGGATGGTTTTGTGAACTGGTCTACCTTCGGGAGTATTTGTGAGCGTATCTCTGAGCTTTACTTCAAATTATAAGTAGTGGGGAACAGTATCGTGAGCTTAACATCTGTACAGCAGTTGCTTTATCAGCAATTGGCACCTTGCATGTTGTTTGGTACCAGCATCAAGGACAACGGTATTACCGTAAGTATGGATAGACGTACAGGAGAGACTATTCTTTTCTTTCGTTTGGATAGTGATGAAGGGTATGTTTGTTTAGGCATAAGAAGGCAGGCTATCATAGGTTCAGACGGCAGTGCTAAATGTTGCGACGGACTTATTTCCTATTTGAAAGATTTAGCCAGTGTAAAAGAGCTACTGTGTTTTCTGGAAATGAAGGGGGGAAATCAAGAAAGGGCCAGTGAGCAAATTATTTCAGCATATCATCGGGTAAAGTATATCCTGGACACAAATCGTCTATTTGAAGCAAAGAAGATAATGGCCTGTATCTGTGCCCGTCGTCAGGTTCCAAGCCTGGTACAGAAAAAACTGAGAGAAAACCTCAAAGCTGTCTTTGGAGAGCATGTTCATATCAAAACTGGCGTCAGCCACTACGATATTGGGTCTGTCATTCGAGAACATGTTGATAGATAGTATCACGTACTTCAATATTGCTCTCCTGTGTTACAATGGCCTTGATTGCTGACAATAACATAAGGCAGAACATAGATCATTTGATGACGGAGGAGAGCAACGGCATGGTTGCGGTTGGCGTGATCGGCAGCGGCGCGTGGGGCACAACGCTCGCACTGCTGCTGGCAAGCAAAGGGTATCAGACGACGCTGTGGGAGCATCGGCCAGAACGTGCATGCGAGATGCAGCAGAAGCGCGAAAATACTCTCTTTCTTCCCTCTTTTCCCTTTCCTTCAAACTTGCTGGTAACAAACGATATTGCTGAGGCCGTTCATGATAGGGATGTGCTGGTATTGGTGACACCCTCACAGCGCATGCGCGACAATGTGCGCCTGCTCGCTCCCCATGTAGCAGATCACACGCTCCTTGTCAACGCCAGTAAGGGCATCGAGATTGGTACACTCAAACGTATGACCGAGATCATTGCCGAAGAGTTGCCCGCCGCCAGCGCGCGGATCGCCGCCCTGAGCGGCCCCAATATCGCCCGCGAGGTGGCCGAGGGCAAGCCAACGGCGGCGGTCATCGCGGCCTACAACGACGAAGTCGGCATTTATCTGCGCACGCTCTTTACAACACAATGGTTTCGCGTTTATACAGCCGACGATGTGATCGGCGTGGAGCTGGGCGGCGCGCTCAAAAACATCATTGCCATTGGCGCAGGCTTCAGTGACGGCATGGGTTATGGTGAGAATGCCAAAGCCGCTTTTATGACGCGCGGGCTGGCCGAGATTTCGCGCCTGGGCGTCGCCGCCGGAGCCAAGCCCCTGACCTTCGCCGGTCTGGCCGGTATCGGCGATCTCATCGCTACCTGCGCCAGTCCACTCAGCCGCAATCAGCAGCTTGGGCGTCGTCTGGCCGGCGGAGAGAAGCTAGATGACATTCTCAAATCCACCCACTCCGTTGCCGAAGGCGTCTGGACAACCAGGGCCGCGCTGCAACTGGCCGAACGCTATCACGTCGAGATGCCCATTACGCGCCAGTTGAGCCGCGTTCTGTTCGAGAATCTCGACCCGCGTAAAGCAGTGCCACAACTGATGATGCGCGATCCGAAGGACGAGCTAGAAGGCATTGTGTGATTAGCGCTGCTGCTGATAACCGGCCTGATAGTGTGCTTGCGGCTGTTCTGCCCAGGACAACTCTTGTGGCTGGGAAATATCTGATGCCTGTGAATCGGCCAGAGGCTCATTTTTTGGCTGGCGATGTTCTAATTGCAAACGTAAGCGCAGTTCCTCATTACGTAACTCTTGCATTCTCTGACGTGCTTTGAGCGTAGTTTTGTAGAATTCCAACAAGATGCCAAGAACAATACTGACGATAGCAATAACAAAGATCAAGAACATGATTGCGAAACCGAAATTGCTGGCAAGCAACTGTATGAAGTCCATCGGTATTCCCTCGCAGTCTACAAAATTTTTCGCGCATACATAATAGCATCGCTCGTTTGCCTTTATTACGTGAGCAGGATAGCAAAGTTGCATGGTCAGGAAGACTGACCGATGCGATGAAAAATCCCCGCAAGTGGAAGAGTTTTCAAGCAGATATTTCCTTCTGATTATCTGATATACTACAAGCAATATCACAATGCATTTTTGAGAGAGCATATGCAGATCAGCGAGCCAGCCGAATATGCCATTCTAGGACTGCTCAATGAGCGGCCCATGCATGGCTATGAGCTATTTCAGCACTTCGAGAGCGGCACTATCGGCGAAATTGTCCATCTGGAAATGAGCCAGATGTACGCCTACCTGAAAAAGCTGGAGCGCCTGGAATATATCGAGCCACAGGTCGAGGTGCAGGGCATGCGCCCGCCGCGCAAGGTCTATCACCTGACGGCGCGCGGGCGCGATACTTTTGCGGCCTGGCAAACGCAGGCCGTGGAGAAGCCACGCGACATCCGCATCCTCTTCCTGCTCAAACTCTACTTTATGCAGCGTTTTCAGCCGCAGCAGATGCCCGACCTGGTGGCACGCCAGATCAGCGCCTGCCAGCATTTTCTGGCACACCTGGAGGCGCGCCAGCAGAGCGGTAAACGCTATGACGAGGATGGTTTCCTCGACCATATCGTGCTGCGCAGTCGCATTCACCAGACGCGCGCCCTGCTTGACTGGATGCGCGAATTGCAAGAGGAAATTGCTTCATCACGGATTGATCGTTGAAAGCGACAAACGGAAGCGCGGGTTGTAGTGCTTATCGCAGCTACTACAGGAGACGGCCTGCGAATACTTGCGCGTGCGCGGGTAGGTCTTGCCGCAGTTGGGGCATTGATACAGATAGCGAATCGGGCGTCGTTCACGCCGATTCTGTTCACGCCGCACGCTTTCTTCGTGCAGCAAAGTACGCAGATACTCCGGCGAGTAGCCGGTGATGGCGGCCTCGTCGGCGGCAATTGCGTCGTAGCCATGATGACGGTGGCGGCGCGGTGTGCCATTGATACGGTCGGCCAGATGAATGAGTTCGTGCGCAATCGTGACCTCTATGGAAACAGGCTGCATAGTCGGCTCAATAAAGATCAGATGGCGGTGGGTAGCGGCAACCGCTTCCTCATGAGCCTGCGGGCTGGGGGCCGGAAGGTAGCAATAGCAGCCGAGGATCATCGGGTTGAGTCGCTTGCCCGTCCAGCGCGTAAACTCGTGCCGATCCTGTGTCATTGCCAGCAGACGCAACTCATGTGGGGGAAGAGACAACTTCTGCCAGTAGTGCATGAGCCAGTGTTGGAGCGTGGCCTGGTCGCCATGAAGAATCGGCCCATCCTGGAGCGACGGTGGTGCGGGCGCGACCGTTGACGTTCTACGCGCGGTCGCCATAAACATCCTTCTCTACAAGAAGACTCTGATGCATCGTTTCACAACTATCCTCACTCAACTATAACCTGTGTACAGGCGTAGTATAGCAAGCATTGGTCATAGATGCAAGACAGGTTATGCGCCCGCCGGTTGAATGATGTCACCGGGCCAGACGAGGAGGGGATGGGTGCCCGGCACATCTGTTTCGACCACATAGGAGAGGGGGGTATGGCCGCTGAAACGCTGTTGAGGCGCGCATACCCATATGATAATGCCACTATAAATCCGCCCCGCTTCGCTGAAAACAATGCGCTCTCCACGCCGGTAATCGCTATAGGACGCGGCTGGCCCGTAGCGCCGCTCTAGTTCCTGGTCGTTCATTGCTGCTATTCCTTGTGTTATGCACCCACTCTGACCACAAGGCCAGACCTTTACCAAGACTATTCTCTTTATCTACGGCCAATCCGGTAGAGGCGTGTCAAAACACGGACATACCTTGTCAAGAAAGGCCAAGATGAGACGATTGTAATTCTTACCGGTATAGCGTATATTTGTAGCATCAATCACAAAGGCAAAGAGAAAAACTGAACAGGAGCGCTTATGAACCAGGAAGATACAGGTAAAATAGCCCTTCCCCTGGATTGGCATATCCGCGAAGAAGTGCGAAGCCAGTATGCCAATAATGTGCTTGTACAGGCCGGTCAATATGAAATAGTAATTTCTTTCTTCGAAACAATCTTGCCAATTCTTACAGGTCAGCCGGAGGAGAATAAAAGTAAACTTGAGGCATTGGGGGCAATTCACGCTGAGCTTGTAAGTAGAATTGTGATCTCACCGGAGTTAGTACCAGGACTCATTCAAGCTTTAGAGGCGAGTTTAGAAAACTATCGACAAACCAGAGGGCAGGCATAAGGAGGCGCAATAAATGAATGCTATCATGCTCAATCTTTCCTCGGTGAAGACCTCAAGTACCGATCAGTACGCACATATCTCGTTAATGCCCACTGCTCATACATCAGGTCGGGAATCAGATTCACCGTCTCCCGCCTTCATAACTCTTGCAGGTTTCTTAACAAAAGGAAGGTGGCTTACACACCCTATAGTAGTTAAAATAGAGACCGATGATGACGAATTTGTGGTAAGTGAACTCAAATATTATATACATGGCGAAGGCCCAACATTGTCTGAAGCTATCGAAGCATTCAAACGTATCTTCTCAGGGTATCTCGATATCCTTTCAGAAGAAGAAAATAATCTGAGTCCCTATCTGCACGAACAGCTTGAGTACTTACGTTCTGCTATCAGGATGGAATAATGGTATGAGCAGGCTTGAATCGGACGAAACCGATAAAGCTCTTAGAGGCAAGATGAAAGCAGAGCGCGTAGATAGGACTGATTGGTACTACAAAATTTATGATGAGCAAGGTGTTTTTGTCTCATCGACGAGCATCTCTAAAGGGGCAAAAGAGACATTGCGTGATGCGCGTGTGAGAGATATGGCGCATCAAATAGGTCTTAGTACATCACAACAGTTTGTCGATCTCGTAAAATGCAAACTTAGCCGCGAAGATGCTTTAAAGATCATACTAGCCAATCGTCCCCCAGGCACTCCGAAGAATCGTCGCTAGTAAAAAAACAAGTGCTACCCAAAAATCGCTTCTGGCATTAAAACAAAAAGCCTTCTCAGCATCACTCCTGATGCTGAGAAGGCTTTTTGTTTTGGTGAGCAGCCAGGGACTCGAACCCTGAACCCAGTGATTAAGAGTCACTTGCTCTACCATTGAGCTAGCTGCCCATCCCCTTGACTTTATAGGCTATTCTAAGCAACTCATCCTACTCACGTTTTTAAGTAGTCAGTTGTTGCACACGCCCTAATCCCTTGCTCTACAAATGTATAGTACCACATGTTGTCAAGGGTTCAGGGTTCTCTTTTTCCTGGTTGCTTACTCTTCTTTATCTCAGGGAGTTTTTAGTATGCCGATTGAAATGATTAGGGCTACTCTCCTGTGCCATGTCTTCTTTTCTTCAGTCGGCAACCACAAGCAAACAAGCAGTTAGAGAAAAAGTACAGAAAATGGGATTGATTTGAGAGGCAACTACCGCGCGCGACGTTTGGGGTACTTGAGATATGAAGGCAGTATGTCAAGTAGTGTGTAAAAGTGCAGGGTCTGGTTGAGCCTGAGTTGGCGCGGGCATGGTCAGCTTGTTGAACTTCAAACTGCGAATGACGGCATAGAAGAGCAGCAGACAACTG
>Ga0080006_1103907_pt1 | contig 28036 bp, 25 predicted proteins | sample RS3BMetagenome_FD_69209 | JGI IMG/M metagenome (GOLD analysis project Ga0080006, IMG submission 69209) | Ferric oxide microbial mat and aquatic microbial communities from Rainbow Spring, Yellowstone National Park, USA - RS3B (SPADES... ...
CTTCACTCGAGCTGCAAATTCGGAGTCCTCGTGAATGCCGTCCCGCTTGTTCATGAACTCTGCCACATCTTGTCGAATGATCGGCACTCCCTGGGAGTCCGAGTACGCTCCCGTACCGCCGAGTCCAGCGGAGCGTAGGATTCGTTCCGTCGCTTCGCGCACGTCGGCGGGGAACAGTTTTTCACGCTCCTTCTCCGGGAGTGCCGCTGCCAAGTCCGGACAGTCGCACAGTGCCATGACCCGCCGGTGGTAAGTGAATGGCGGGTTCCCAAGTGCCTGTGGATTTCCAACGTTGCAGTAAATTATTTCCTTAAACGGCAGTGCGGCAGCTTCTGGTCCTCCTTTTTCTAGAGTCTGTTGCAGTCGCGCAGCGCGAGTGGGCAATTCACCACGCACAGCGTACTGCGCCGCAACCACGCGCTGGTTTATGGTTCGCAAGTCGAGCGCTTTTCGCCGGCGCGTCCCGTCGGCTTCGTGCGGCATCCCTGCGCTTACACCGTGGCTCCTATTCCTTCGCCCTATACGGAGATAACTGAAATTGAGCAGCCCAAACGTTCTACGCCCTACCCGACCCGCCAACACGTGTTGCATCCACGGTGAATGTGCCACCAGCACAGAGAGACACGTTCGCCTCTGCGTCTTTTCGAGGCGACCACTCTACCGTATCACCACTGTAACAAGCTGCTGCGCCCCGGGTGCTTGGTCTGTGCGTCCCCAGACGAAACCGTATTCGCTTCGAGCAAATCACGGGAGTTTCGCGTCGTCGATCAAAAACACCACCGGTCATCACGTAAGTGTCGCTGATGCGACGACGCTCGAGCGCTGCGGAGATTGCGCCGGCGCCGGCGCCTCGCCCGCTTTTAGGGATAGCATCAACATGCTCGAGCCGACGTCCTCTGGCGAAGCGGCAACGCCGCTTTCTTTCCGAGTTGCCACTTCAGCGACGCTAGAGGCGCTGCTGCAGCGGACGTTCACGACGTGCACTCGGCGCACAATCGAACGAGAAACATAAACGGTACCCCCGAGGGAAACTATCGGTCGTGGAACTCTGAGGAAGAGCGTACAAGGATGGAAACTTCACTGCGCGCTGAGAACAAGCGTGCAATCGGGGATCGTTGGTCTGTGTAACCGCTATGTCAAGCAGAAGAAATCGTCGACACGGAGCAGCGTTCAGCAGCACACGCGAGCGGATGCATGAAGCGTGGCTCTTTGCCATGTTGGCGATGATGGCAGATGTATCAGCAAATCGCAGTGCACGCACATCCGAATACGATCATGCATAAACATGTGAATTCGAGCATACATTCTCGTACGAATACGATCATGCATAAACGTGTGAATTCTAGTATACATTCTCGTACGAATACGATCATGCATAAACGTGTGAATTCTAGGATACATTCTTGTACGAATACGATCATGCATAAACGTGTGAATTCTAGTATACATTCTCGTACGAATACGATCATGCATAAACGTGTGAATTCTAGTATACATTCTCGTACGAATACGATCATGCATAAACATGTGAATTCTAGAATACATTCTCGTAAGAATATAATCATCCATAAACGTGTGAATTCGAGCATACATTCTCGTAAGAATATAATCATCCATAAACGTGTGAATTCGAGCATTCGTACACGCAGGCTCCATCCGATGCGCACACAGAATGGTATCCGTAGATGTTTCTACGACGTGCGTGTAGCTGGACGTAAGTGTGCGCTGTTTTGCGCTCCGTGGCCATCGTTGCACTATGACATTGGGAACGGGCTTTGTGTGTCCTAGTGTCCACGGTGCGGAGCGGGTGTTGGTCCAGTATGGACTGGGTTTGCTGGTCGGGACAACTTGCCGGCTGTGGCAAGGGCACTGGCGTGGGATCGGTCAAAGAGCTCGTTTCAATTCAAACAAACTTTCGGACTTAAGGGACTTGGGACGTTTTCGGAGACGTTTTTTCGATGAATTTGGGACACCGCAACGAAGAACACTCGTAGCGAGCGCGACAGACAAGTCACCAGTGGTGCGTGTCGGTTGGGTGTACTCTCGCGGTGGGCAGACTCCACGTGCCTGGCTTGGTGTTCTTGCACTTTTTCTTGGAGATCGTGGCTTTCGCTGGTTATTCAGCGTACTGAGGATTCGCTTCCCAAGTTCTTTAGCGGGAATGTTGTTTCTGTTTCTGCTGTTACTTTTGACGGAGAACAGAGCGTGGCCAACTGGTTTGCCGCCATCGCCGAACCAAGTCGCAGCAGCGTCTGTCGAACCCGAACGCCCCTCCATTGCAGACAACATCGTCCTCCTAGTCTCGCCTGGGCTCGGACTGGTCACCCGATGGTTGGCGATCTTCTTCGTGCCTAACTTGATCATGCTGCCTCATGCTGATGCGCCACATGGGTCCGCGCTACTTCGGCTTGTGCTCGCACTATGCGTCGGTCTTATCTTTAGTCTGGTAAGCTCCCTCATCTTTGTATCGATACTTGCGTGGGTGTCAGATCAGAGGCGCGGAGCCACGAAGAATCGACGACCCACACACGACCAGCCCTTGGTAGAGAAAGTGCAGGACGGGAACACGAGACCGGAACGATCCTCCAAACTTTCTCGTCCAGAATCTCCTGGTCTGCGTACGGGGAATCCTGCCTCAAGCGGACCACGCTTTGCTTTAATCGGCTTGTGGGGTCTCGTCTGGATCGTCTCAGCTGTATGCTGGATTACGGGAGCGGGTGCGAGCGCCGACTTTCGAGCGCTTGCGCTTTGGTTGCATCAGCTTTCTTCGACGGTTGTCGGGTTCAGCTTGGGTCAACGCTTGCCGTCAAGATTTCAAAAAGTTCTACACCCGCTGGTGAGCTGCGTCGTTTTTACATACTTTTCGCTGTGGATGCTTGCGTGCGGTACCGGAAGCGCATGGAGCGAGCTCTTGCTTCTGTACATGCGTCGACCCGGGAAGAAATGGCCACCGGCGGTGACCGGCAATCTCAGCGCGATTGCACGAAGCACTGTTTTTGCGCTAGGTGGCCCAGGGAATCTGCTCTTGAGCTTCCTGGGGCCTGCCGTGCTCTCATTCGCCTTCCAAATGTACCAGAGGCGGACGATCATTCGAGCGAATGGAATCCAAGTGATAGGCGGCTGCCTGATGGCGGCCTTTTTCGGGATGCTGGGCTCTGCAGCGCTTGCTCGTCTATTCTGTTTGCCGGCATCGTTGCGCTTGGTCTTTGCCCCGCGTTCGATTACAGCACCGTTAGCGATAGGCATCGCAGACATTCTGGAGACAGATGCCACATTGACGGCCACCGTTGTAGTCATTACAGGCCTTCTTGGCGCTAATTTTGGGAGGCTCTGTCTCGATATTTTACGTCCCGTGTTACCGAGTGCTTCATCACCAGTCGCTCGTGGGCTTGCAATGGGCGCGTCTGCCCATGGCCTCGGAACGGCTGCCATTAGCGAGGAGCCGGATGCTTTTCCGTTTTCGGCCATTGCAATGGCCTTGGTCGGTACGCTTAGCGCGTTGATGGTGACGCTACCACCTTTTAGAGCGCTTCTGAGCATGGTTGCGGGCACGACTCTAGGCCGCTAGGTAAATCGGAGCGCATGTCTCCTTTTTTCTCCCGTGGATGCGATTTGGGTGCAGGGTAAGTTACATCTGTACGCGTGATAGTTGCGAAGAGGTAATCTTCATGTGGCAGGCAGCTCCTCATAGACAACCACCTTTGGCGAGCGGCAAACCAAGCTAGAATTGCACATGATGCATTCAGTCAAGCTGCCTGGAGCAGAGCACCTCGTGGTGTCAGCCAAACGCACAGGACGGTTGGTGATTGTCCCATCGGCAATCACAGCGGTGCATGCTTGACTTGTGCGTTGCTCGTGTGCGCTTGGTCGCTCGCCGACATGCTGCATCCTGCACTCCTCAATGTAATCCGAAAACGAAAAAGTAAGGCCTGTGAAAGTCATGTGTTTTTCCACAAAACGTTCCATGAACTGCTCTAGCAGCTGTTCGAACGCGGAAGGTTCAAAAGTCTCGGGTCCGTTGGAGGCGAGACGAACGCACGCCCTTGTTTCCAACTCCGCAACTGGTCGCCTTCTCATTGCCCCTTTTTCATGCACGGCAAACGCACCAGACGCGGTTTTGGCTCTGGTGCGGTTCTCAGGGAATCTCCGCAAGTAATAAACCGCAATACCACGGTGCGCGATGGTTGTGGAAACACCTGCACGGCCCGGAGTCCCCAATTCCAGGAGCCCAGCTTCGCACACACTGCTGACGGATGGGAGCACGTCACCGCGGTCGGTGTTGAGGTTGCACCGCTGTCTCGCTCTGGCGATTTACAGCGGAAAGAAGCGACCTTGCCACGGATACACTGGGCCGGGCCGCTGCGAGCCGGGCATCTGTCTCTAGCGTAACTACGGGCATTGTCGCCTAGGCGCTACAGGTGAGCAATGACCGGCGAAAACAACGATACGACATGCCTGTGTAGTTTTCGCAACCCGAATAACATCATTCGCGAAATGCTCGGGGGAATGTACCTGTTCAAAGAGACGAGCGCAACCATTTCACCTCAATGTGCATGCTCCCTCCGAATCGTTTCGCTGTGCAGGCACCCCATCCTCGCACAGGGACCTGACGCTATCGCATGCATAGCCGGAACATCGCAAGAGCGAACTTGTATGTATGCGGGAAAATCTGGCTTGTGGCCGATGTCCTCTGAACTGATGGTGCGGCATGATGAACCCTTGCCCGGATGCCGATAACAATTGCGCAATCAGGAATCCATCTGTTCGAGTCATGGATGCTACACCCTCACGCAAGGATTGCACGGATGGCGATACCGCGTGGCAATACCGCATGGATAGTGGAATTAGAAGGTGCGTACGTGGCACGATCGCTGCTTTTCCAACCTGTGCAATTCGAAAGGAGCAATCCGTGATCATCGTCACCAAACAGCATGCAAGAAGAAGTATGGGTTACGGAACTTGGAAATAGAACCTGGGGCATGCTGCATGCTTCGCTGCGCGCCGAAATCAAGCTCCCAGTCAGGTACACTGGCCTTTGGGTCAACGTTTCACCAAATAGGAAAAAGTGCAACAAAGCACCCGTGCGTTCCTGCAAGGGATCGCGCAGCACCCGCACTGCAGCGCAGCGATCCCCCCCGCCGGCGTCATCACCGTCGCTGCGGCATGCGCGCCGCCTCGACGCGGACGCGACGGTGATGCACGAGACACATCAAGAGTGGAGCGCTGCGAAAGTTGCGACACGTATCACAACCTCGGGAGCGCTCTTGAACACTGTTACCGCTGCCTTTGAAGTATGTTTGTCACGTCTTTCTTCGGATGCACTAGCAGTTTACTGGTCGACGGCGGGAAAAGTGCTTGTGCCCAATGCCCGTCGAGCCTGCAAACGCTTCGAATGTCGAAGCACCCGATCCCGAAGGCAACGAAAAAGCACGTGAAACAGCGGCCGCGAAAGTCCAGCCCAAGTGACAGAAACCGGACGCCTCCAAAGTACGCACTATATGACGTAGTGCCGCCTGAAGAGTATACGATAGTTGCGGGTGGAGGGAGCATCCCACCAGAGTTCTTAGCGAAAATCGGTTCACGCAGCAAACGGCGACAAGAGTCTCGAAGCGAGAGGGACAGAAGCGCTGACGACGCTGATGACGAGACAATGGCGACCGCAACTGAACTGCTTCGTGCGGATGTTGACTAGTTGAAACGCCACGACGTCGAGTGTAGTCGGACGGTTTCTGCGTATCGAAAGACTTGTCGAGGTCGTAACCAGCTCGGTGTTACACGAAACAAGGCGGTATACATGCAGACTGACCTGTTTACAAGGAAAGCGACACTGCAATGGTGAACGTGATGATTCCCTACAAGATGTTGCGTTCAGTCATGGTGCCTTACGGTGTGCGCTGTTCCCGCGCCTGTAGTGCCTTGGGGGTAAACATAGCTTTTGCGCAGAAAGATTCGCGTCATTATGCCAGGAACACCAGCAGTGCTTTCGTTTTGCGAGTAAAACCACGCCGATGAGCCCGTGTCTATGTAAAACTAGGATACGCACGGTCTACAACGTGTATCACGACGCATAGCGCCGATGCGGATGCCGCCCACGAAACGCTCTGCCAGGAAGTGGAATTACGGGCACATATCTGTAGCGAAAGAGCAGTCTCTGACATTAAACAAGCCAGGTTCTATTCGACATCGTACGTTTGATAAGCTAAGCGAGTTTCATCTGGGATGGTTATCGAGGAGCTCACGGCAAACAAAGCAGAATGCCGCCTGACACCAGCCCGACGCCGCTGCGAAGCGAGATCGCGCCTGCGCAGCGGCGGACGTGGTCGCGTCGCCGAAACACATTGCGCGCCTCTGGCTGGTGGCTTGCAGAGCGCTCGTACCAGGGGAGGCGGGCAGTCACCCAATGGAGGAGTATCGGTTGCCAGACGTCAGTTTAGTTGTAGAGAGCATTCATTCTAATGAGAAAAAAACGCACGAAGTAGAACTCTATGCAAACTGGAAAGCTAGCACGGAGCCACCGAACGTGGGGCGCGTGCTGGTCGTGCCGTCAGCACGCTGCCCGTACCGCCTCTTCGATCCGAACATGTACCACACGGCGGTTTGTGCTACTCGTATCACGTTCGCCGACGGGGTCAACGGAAAACTGTACTATCGTGGCTACGATGTCGAAGATCTGGTACGCCGAACAGCTGATCCACGCAAGCCTACCGCCACGTTCGAAGAAGTGGCTTTCCTGCTTATCAACGGCGAACTTCCGGACAGAGACGCGCTCTCGACATGGAAAGAGCTGCTTCTGTCTCACACGTTCCTTCACGAGGATATCCTAGCACAGCTTCGAACGTTACGACACGATGCACCGCCCATGGGATGCCTCATCGCAGCGGTGAGCGCCCTGAGCACCTTCCACCCGGAAGCGAACCCCGCCCTCCGTGGTAGCCAGCTCTATCGCAGCGATGAGAAAGCACGGAACAAACAAGTCTACCGCCTTCTGGGGAAAGTAGCAACGATCGCTGCGTGCGTTTGGCGTGTGCGAATCGGGCGCCAATTCATCCCGCCGCTTTCTGGCGAGCAGGTACGCCCCCGGGAGCGCACGGCCGCTCGAGCTCCAACGGATCGGCAACAAGAGCAGGAGCCCGGCGATGCCCCCATTGGCTACGTCTCTAACTTTTTAACCATGCTCGACGGATGCCAGCCGAATCCGGTCCTCGTAAATATCGTCGAACGAGCCTGGATCGTGCTCGCCGACGACGGCCTGAACTGTGCCGCTGGGGTGCTTCGCCACGTGGCGAGCTCTGGCGCGGATCCATACGTATGTGTAGCAACTGCCATGGCAGCGATCTACGGACAGCGCATCAGCGGTGTCGGAATGGCGGTGATGCGGATGCTTACGGACATGCACGCGTACCTCAGGAGCACGGGTATGTTGGATGAGACCCACGAGAAGCAGCTCTCCTGTCTGAATTCGTATTTGCAGGAGCGTTACATTCTCACAAAGCGACGGCTTCAGGGATTTGGGCACGTGAATTATAAGAAATACGATCCTCGAGCGCGGGTATTACGCGAGCTGTGTCTCGAGGCAGAGGCTGCTGTCCAGGTGCCGGAGCCTTTGCTGCAAACAGCGCTTCTTCTAGAAGAGGTGGTCACGAATAACATCTGGTTCACTTCGCGAGGCGTTTGGCCGAACGTCGATCTATATTTGCCATTGCTTCTTCGTATTCTTGGTCTCCCGCTTGAATTCTACGCGGTTTTCGTAGCAGTACCACGGACGGCTGGCTGGATCGCTCACTGGCTTGAGCAACTTGACGATGCCGACGTACGCATCTATCGACCGCGGCAGCTTTACTCGGGCCCGCCGCTGCGCCCCTACGTACCGATGGAGGATCGAGTCGAGGATGTGCTTTCGTCTTTCGCAGAGGACGGGCAGGATGCAGGCTCCGACCAAGATGATACCGCGCATGTGCTCCGGGATGGAAACGCACGACGGTATGGAGCAAACCGTCAATGCATGCTCAGAGGCCAGAATGTGCTCAATCGTATGGTTCGTTCTGTTTCCATCTACCGCAGAAGAAGCTATATTGAATGAACAAGTAGCTATGCGCACGCACGGATAGTTCACAGCGAGCATGCAACCCTGTATGGTTGTGGGCCTGATCGCAGCTCGACTGCCGTAGACGTGGAAATCGGTGCACGGGGGAACGCCTCGGATTGAGTCCCGGCGAACTTGGCTGCTCCTGGGCAGCGTCAAGGCCTCGAGTTCCGACACCTGTTGCGTATCGATGTGCAGAGCTGCGCGTACGGAGCGCGAGACTCTTCATAAAAGCGCTCGACGCATGCGAGTAGGGGCATGTGCGATCGTGCTTGCAGGCGTTGGAAGTATGCATGAAAGCTCCCTGGGAAGCGGATAAGTGAGACTGTCCACCGCATCGGGGAATGCAGATCTTCGAACCGAATCCAGATTTGCGTCTTCTGTGCTATGATGAAAGCTGGAGGTAGTGTTTCAGAGGCATTGCGTTTTGCCGAGGTACACGCGGGCTTCCATCTGCACCCTGCTGCCGTGCTGGTGGGAACTGAGGTACCGCACTCGGAAGTCGATGCAGCATCGTCTGGGGCTGGTGTGAATATGCGGCCTGGGTGCCAGTGCATCAACCTTCTGATGCATAACATGGTTGGCAGCGCAGGTTGCACCGGATTCTTCGCTGGACACTGGCGTTTGACATACGCATGTTCGGGAATTTGGCGCAGGCGCGCATCGATGCAGGTATCAGTCCAATGTACTTGATATACGCATGTTCGGGTATTTGGCACGAGCGTGCACCGATCCGGGTACCGTTCCGATACGCGTTAACCGAATGCGGCGTTGGGGCGAGCCAAGCGCCTGCACTGGAGATGCCTATCAGTTGGCGATGCGGTCGCAAAAGAGCGACGCAGCTTAAACAATGTGCACTGGAGATGCCTATCAGTAGGCGATGCGGTCGCAAAAGAGCGACGCAGCTTAAACAATGTGCATTGGGGACAGCTGCTGATGCGAATTCGTTCTGGAGCTCGCGATGCCGAGTGCTCATGGGTACAGAATCTCGGGTCTTGTCCTATGACTGCTCATCGCCGTACAAATGCTTCTGATCCCGGATCATTTACCATGCGCATGACGATCGTCAAGGCCGGTAGTTTGAGTGCTCCAAAGCTCCGCGGAGCACATGGACATCTTCCCCAGAGCGCTAACGCATGTGGCACGCGGCCTGAGTCTGTTCGTGTTGTTGACATCGATCACAGCTGTTTTGCTCGGAGCATGCTCGTTCACGCTAGGTTTGCGAATGCATCGAGTCGGGAAAGGCGACGACTGGTGCAAATTGCTTGGCGTGCTCCCTGCTTGCCGGATTCTAGCCTACGTCAACGGATGAGCGCGCACGACCCTGAGCCGCTCAGTGAGTATGAAAAGCGAATGGCATCCTTTCTAGGTCATTTTCTCGTTCCAAAGGTATATATGGATGCATGCAGAACTTGGGCCAGTTCGTCTCGTGAAATGTACAATCGACTTGGCGCTCCTGTTCTGAGCCGGTCGCCCGATGCGATCACGAAAGCATTTGCGTTTTGGCCCTGCAAATGATGGTGCACTCGTTCGATAGGCAGCGGTCTGAAGCAAGTGCCTGTCCGTGCGCACAGGCTGACACAGACCCGGTTCATATACGTAAGCCGTCCCGAGCGCCCAACCCGGTCTCACAACGGCGGAAGCGTGTAGCGTCGAGCAGTCACTGCGGTTTAAAAGCTGTGCGTTCAAGTCAGAGGCGTCTTCGAGCACCAGGGCAGAGGGCGCGCTGGAGAGGCACTTAGCAGTTGTGATCGATGTATCGCGAGCGTATGACAAGAAAGCCAAAGCCTTCCTGCTGAAAGCCCAAGAAGGATATTTTCCTATGATCACCAGCACTCATACAGTGGAGACAACTCGCTCCAAAATACTTTTCAGAGGTGTTACACCAGTGACAGACTAGAGCTGAACATTGGACTGCTCGATCTGTTCCTGTCTTTGTATGTTTCCGAATTTTCTATTGACGTACGGCCATGAGATTCGAGGTGCAGCAATAAGAGCTCACGGATCCATAGGATGATTTTGGATTTTGGGACGTGCTTTCGGAGCGGCTCCGATGACTCTGCTGCTGGAATTAGAAGCTTCAACGGAATCAAAATGATTCGCCACGCCCTCAAAGAAGAGTTCTAAAAATACTCGATACCATCATTCTTTTCAAATGTAAAAGCTTCCAAGCTTCTCCTTTCCTTACGTGTGGTATGCTCAAATCACGCATACTTCAAGCTGGCGATCTTTCTGTTTCATGCAAACACGTTGGCGCAGCAGTTGCGCAAATGTATCGACGATAAATGAATCGAGACATCATCCCTTGACGAATTCTCCACGAGCTCACGCCAAAAATCCTCCGAACTTGCCACGCCATATCTATCAGAAGATATACTTCCGCAGGCCTCCGTCTCATCTGTTTGCATGGAAAAGGGCACTGAACACAGACTTCAGTCATCGCGGCGATCGGTTTCAGCGGGGACTGCGTCACCGCTTCGTACGAAGGTCGCGGGGTCGGATCGCAAACTCTCGACAGCTTCTCCAGCCTTGATCTAGCCTCTGGTATTTCTCTCAATATGAAGAACACCACGTTCCAGGAAGCCTCTATTCGACAGAGCAACTTGCTGTTCCATATGCAGCAGACAGGTTACTCGCCGAGCGGGATTCCCCACATGAGGTACTTGATCGCAGGGTACGGCACCGGGACCGGAAACGGAGGATGGCATCGAGTGGCACCATCTGTACCCATAAAGTGCCTGTACCGCGCGATGGAGCGAGCCTTTGCGTGCCGAAGAGCGGCGCTCGGAGGAAGTGTTTTGGCAGACGTAGAGGAACCCCTGACCACATTCATGAATCACCGATGAGAACGGCGCACTCAATGGTGTGTACAGTCAAGATGAACATGGCAAGCGAAGTGTAGATCACAACCGATTTCTTTGAAAAAAAAATCCGTTGGCAACGGGATGAAGCCGCGAAATCGACTCTGTAACGATGATATCAACATCTCTCAGCTGCTGTTATAGGAGCTGCATGTCAAGTAGAAACAGGTGTATTGAGGGCCGGAGATCAGAGAGAGGCAGAGAAAGCAGTCGCAGAAAAATCCGCCAAAGTCTGGTGTTGATATCAGTGCAAAAAACCCGTTCTTGAGTTTATACGCACGAGCTAAGCACGAGGACCAGTTTCCCTGTATGCGGACATGGATCTGTAAAAGCGCGCGCCTATACGCACACCTGTTCGAAAACATTGGATTTGTAAACGACTAGCAGTCGATTACACAAGCAAGCCTTGAAGCTTCTGCTACAGTCGCAATAAACCATGATGATGATTGCGAAGAGATATACGGCGAGCGTTTCGCTCCGCAGAAACATCCGTCCGACGCGTACAGCGCATTCAGCACACCGCACCGCGAAATTCGCCGCGCCAAGCCAAACCTTTGGCACGCGCGCGGAGCCACGCACGGCAGGAGATCTTGCAACGTCGAAACCGGTAGGACACGTGTCCAGCACCGTGGCGCCTGCGATGCGATCAGCCCATGCATGCCTCGTCTGGCAGGTGCCGCCGCGCTGCACCCCCCAACGGATCACATGACGCGCGAGCACGTGCATCCATGCTGCACGAACGACGCAATGCATGCGTGCGCGCATGCATGCATTTCCACACCCTCGAGATCAGCGCAATGCAACACGTCGATTGCTCTTCGACAGCGGCATCCGACTGTAGTTCTGGCTTCCGTACGTTCCTTCTGAGCGTCTTGCCTGACTACCTGTCCCACAGGGCGATGACCTCCTGGCTTTCTCTAGGGCGCTGGCGAGCGTCGACGGTGTCCTTCGTGAGCTCGGAGAGTCCGCCAAAGAGCCTGTCGTCGCACTGTCAAGATGTGACGAGGTATGCGGACGCTGAACTCGTAGTGCATCAGCGTGTTGCGGATTCACCTGCCGTCGTGTGCGCACCGGACGGCAAGACTGACGGTGCAGACAGGGACTTGCTGACGTCCACAAAGACGCAGCGAGCGTTGTCTAGAACTAAGCTCAAGAGGGGCTGGGGAAAGCTGGCATCAGAGCAGGGTGACGCGCGGTCGCCGGACTCGTGTTCCCGGGATGTTGCGCGTACGCCGGACCTGCGCTGCACGGACGAGTCGATAACGTCGTTGCTGACACCGAGCCTGTGTACCTCAGAAGCTGACACGAGCGTTGCTGGTGGGCACGATTCCAGCCCCACTGACCGGACGGAGCAGACAGAGGATATCCGTGGCCTTCTGGAACGCTACTTGCAAGCCGAGGAACGCTACGGTTACTTGTGGACGTTGCCGACGAACGAATGCTTCCGTTGGTGGTCTGCCGCCAGATGCAACGGGCGCCTTGCCAACGCCGAGGTTGACTCTGGAGAGAGACGTGCCGCCTTCACTCGGATTGCATGGCAGTTGCGGCTGCGACAAGTCGAAGCCATCTACCGGCTTGCACCATGTATGGATACAGCGCTGGCGGCAGTTATGTTTTTCGATAGAGGAATGGTGCGGTTTGTTCAAATCTACACAGATGCGGAGCTGTATGGCGATAACGACGCACCAGGTATGCGTCTTTTGCGTGTGGGGATGCCCTTGGTAGCGCTGACGTCGCTCTGGATTGCGACCAAAATTCATGAACGCGAAGCAGGAAATGTTCAAGCATGGCTTCGCGAGTGGCCGGTTGACGAACACATGGGATCACCAGGGGTTCTGGGCGCAGATGCCGAGGCATCGATCTCAATGCCATTGATCAAAGCGGTCGAGTTGGTGCTTCTGGAAGCGCTTGGCTGGGACTTGGTACCCGTCAGCCCGCTGCACTTTGCGATGACTTTCGCGGTGCTCGGCTCGCAGCGGTGCACCGGCGTGTGGGCGCTAACGAGCAAGCTCTGTTCTCTGAGCATGCTTGAACAATCTATCGCTGGCCGTTATCCGCCTAGCGCGATTGGGCTCAGCTGCTTGCTTTCGGCGCTGCGGCTTCGAAGGCATCCAATGGCGGTGCAGCGAAACGATGCACGCTACCCGAGCGGGAATCTGGTAGCGGAATGGGCGCGGGGCGTTCTGGAATTCACAACGCCGAACGTTGACTTGTTTTCCTCGATGGTTCAGGAGCTGGAAGCTATGCTGCACGAAGTCGTGTATCCAATACCCTCAGCAGGGTTCTCCCGCTCGCTATCACCATGTTCACTGGAGAACGGTAAGAGGGATTTACGGAGACGCAAAAGGCGCGCTGGTCAGGATCTGGAGCGCAAGTGTCGGAGACTCGCCAAGGACCAGTCTAGCCCCTTGACGTCCTTTCATGCCCAAGATACGTGCCTATTCCAGCCACATGGTGCCGAGCAAGAATCTCCAGAGCTGTACAGCAGCTCCATGGAGACAGTTTCGGAGGCCGCGTCGCCTCGGAATGTCACGAGGATGTCTCCCGATGCGGGGCGTCCTTGTGCACCCCGCGGGCACGCCAGTGCCTACCAGGTAGCCATGCAACGCGCGATCTTGGCGGAATCTGGGTGCTGCCTCGAGACATGTACACAGCAGGCGCCGTCTTCACGCCGGCTGCGCTTGCACTAGCTCTGGCTTGTCACACAAAGGTGGCCACTAAACCTCGCCAAGCCTGAAAGACTTGTGAATTCTGGAATGCACAAAAACCGTGACGCTTTCTGATTCGCGTTTTACGCCGGGGTGCGCTTCGCTACAGCTACGCAGGAACTCGTTTTCATTTTTCAGAACCGCAGCACATTCACAGCAACGTCACCAAATCAAGTTTCGTGCTTCGGTTGGAAAGGAAACCTACAACGGGCTGCCGCTTTGTGGTTTCCTTGTGTAGATTCTATTGTTCTGTTCGATTGCAGCGAATCGGGGTAATCAGGCCGGGCAACGCGTACGGCTGTTGCTCCCGTTGAGCCGGTCGAGCGCGGTCTGTATTCCCTTAGCCCCATTGCATTCGATAGCCCCGATATGCCTGCTCGAAGACCATCGAATCGTTTGCAAGGGTTTGCAGCACCGCCAGAACAAACTCCCGGTGTGCGCCTGGTCGACCGCCAGCGGCAGCAAAGATGGTATTCACGTATGTTTGGTGGTTCTCGGACTGCGCATCTGCGACAAGGGGAACGGGCGCTCCTGCACTTGAGGGCATGCATCCATGACCTGGGCTAAAAACTCCTGCATTTGTACGCTTCCCACCTGATGTGACTGGCTGTTGTGATGCGTCCAGCGTCGGTGCGACAGGGAACGCTCCAGGGTTCCAGTGTTCCGGCCAACGATGCTGTGCTTCTGAAACACCGCCCTTGGAGAGCTCATAGGCAGCATGCAGAGCCTGGCTGGGTTCTGTCCCATCGTTGCGAGATGGGGCGCCCAACTCGCTCCTTAGATCGCCCGTCGAAACAGCGTGCCCAGCTTGAGGCGCACCGCTCAGTCTCGCTTCGCTCGGTGACCACGCTGTAATCGGGCTCGTCCAGCCAGAATTCCACCCGATTTCTGGATTCCGTGCTGTCGTCATGGCGGAGCTGGGCACCGGAGGCAGTGGTGCCGCTGCGTTGAGCGCAGGCGGGAACGCGCTCATACCGAGCTGTGGATGCGGTAGAGGCCCGAATCCCGGCTGCGCTGGAGTGGAGCCCTGTCTTCCAGCGCTGATCATCGCGTGCTGCTGCTGCTGCTGCTGCTGCTGGTGCATCCATACAATATCCTGCAGCAAGTTGGCGCATGCTTGAACTTCCGCTACACCGCCGTGGAACCAGAGTGCCCGTGCGAATGCATCGGACGCAGCTGCACTACCGTCTGTCGTGCGATACATCAGGAACTCATCCTGAACCTCGATATCCATTCCTGCGACCACGGGTTCAACGAGATCCTCAGGGTTTTTTCGATTATGAATAACCAAGGCATAACGCGGCTCCCGGTATCGCACCAAAAAGAGCGCACCTTCTCGATTCACACGTTGCCACCTCGAAAGCTGTACATCCAGGTCGAACTCTACCACGTGACGTGCCGAGAACAGGATGCTTTCAATATTCGGATCCACAGATTGTCTAAGCGCCACGAGGCTCGCTTCCGTCGTTATGGCTTGTTCAGCAACACTCGTTAAGGAAGGAAGCGTCGACGGCGAGGGCAGCGGTGGCCGCGGTGGCGCTGTCGCCGCTGCCCCCGTCACTCCAGCAAGTCCGTGCGCGCCGCTCCGCTCCCTGGCCGACGGCTTCTTTCGGTGCTTTACCATGACACCTGTCGCGTTTTCGGTGAACGAGAGCCCCCTCACAACCTTGAATCCTTCCTGCGCTTTCAAGCTATCCCCCAGAGACGCTCGGGAGCAAAAGCCTCGCCACCAGTGCACGCACTCAGCGTAACGTACTCGCTGCCACCATGGATCGCACAGGTAACCCTAGGTTAGCAATCGCTTGCTGGCACATCTGCGACGATCGATGGACGCGCGCTCGGCAGCCTTGCTGCGCGCAATCGCCAGAGCGGCGATCGATGGGGCACGCATTTCGCGTCGCAGCACGATGTCTGTGTGCGCGTTTTCCGAGGCGCGTCTGGCGGGTGCAATGGCGCACGCTCGCCGCCGCCCTGCCTGGCACTCGATCTGGTGATCGCGCTCGATACGCCGCACTGACTAGGGGACGGCGTGCATGCACGCATGCAGAGACAGTCAGGCGCATCCGCGGCATGCATCCGCGCGGATCCAGGAGCGAGCGCGTGCCGCTGGCGATCGCGGTGCGTGTGGTCGGTTGACTGCGGAATGGACCCGCCAGCGTCGCAGCATCCTACTCTTTTCGATGACAGAACGTTCAGATAGACCATGGATCCCAGAATTCGGAATGGGTGTTAAGATTCATGTAATTGTCCGCCATGCTGCACCGTACTTCCAAGTTTCATTACACATACTTTCTCTCGGATGTGCTGGTCGCTTCGTATGTTCTATCGTGCGCCGAGTGCGTGCCGTCAGCGCCCGCCGTGGCACTTATACCACTGAAGCAGGTGCTGCACGGGGCCAGAGCGGCTCTGGCATACCAATGAAGGCGTCGACTCGAGGCGTGGTTCATTCGACACGGAATCGGAGTACATAATCATTCTGGAAGCCTGCGACAGCGCGAACCGATCTACTAAGAGTCCACTGCAACCGGAGCGACGCCCAGACGCAGTAAACCTGCGTCTAGTCCCAGAATGAACTGCGTTGCGGACGAGCTGCGCGGGTCTCGCCACAGTACCTGCCGCTGGAGGAAGCATGAAGCACGAGTCTTTCAGACTCGTCCGGCTCGCGGGACCTTCCGCCTAAAAGGTAAACTTTCGAAGATATGGAAACTTTTTCCCTTATTTTAACATTCATCGTACGTTATGTAGGGAACATCGATACGCACTCACAGAAGACTAGCCCGCAGCATCCCAGGCTCAGGAAGGTCCGGCGGCTTGCACGAAGCGCTGGTTGGTGCGTGGCGACCTTGGCGATCCGCGTTGGGCGACAACGCAGCGCGCATGTGTTGTAAACGAGGCGAGCGGGACGTCCTTGGATGCGTTACGGGAACGTCGTCATCAGCCTGATCTGTTACGCAATGTGGTAGCGTGGCATATTGTTTTCGAACGAAGCCAGAGTGACCGCATCGTTCACATTCGACGCATGCATTCGCAGATAGCTGGGGCCCTGGTGTGTCAACCGCCTCACTACGGCATTTGCAGCAGCTTGCAGGCAGGCAGGCAGGTGAGCGTTGGATCGCTGCACGTGGCGCAGCAACACGTTCAAGCATTCTCGGAAGCGAGGTTCCAAAATTCTTTTCCTTCCAGCAGGCCGTGTTACATACACTGCGTCGAGATTCAGTTTTGTTATCGCACGAATCTTTTATCGAAAGAGTCCGGAAGAATATGGACGGATGTGAGCCCCGTATCCGGAACACCCATGAACTGTAGATTGACGTGCAGCTTCAAGTATCGGACAGCTAGAAGGGCGTTCGGCGAGCGAGAAGCCTTGCGAGCGCGCATGGCGCCGTTCATCTCATTTTTTTGGAAGAGTCTGCAGGTTGATGTGTGTCACAAGGGAGGCCCTTACCGTGGTATCAGCCTGATCTTTCCCCTCCGGCAGCTTTTCTTTCCCTGTAACCCATCGTCCTCTATTCAGGAGCATCTTTCTCTTCTTTGCAAGGTGTGCTCTTTCCTTCCTCATTTACTTGGCGCTGTGGCTTGGATACGTTTTCCAGACTCCATATCTGTTTTCTTCCGGGGAATTCAGACGCACAGGATGGAGAATACGACTGAAATTCGCCGATTCTGTTTATGCGTCAAAGATTTGTCAAATACATGTTCATCACCGTGTCCGTGGTGAGCGCACCAAGTAACTGGAGCGCACCTGTCTGCAACCGCCCGCGCACGAGCAAAGAAGCAAGAAACCTGTTCGGCACTGGAGAAGTGAAAGAAAGATGTGGCGAAAAACGATGCCACGGATGCAAACGACTCGTCCATTGATCGTTGAGCGTCGAACTAGGGTTTTACAACAGATAAGAGGCATTGGACTGGATTGAACCAGGTAGAACAGGCTGGCTCGAATAGCAGCTGAGCGCCAATCGCAGCTGGTTACTCGTTGCCCGCTTTTGACTGATGGAAACCCACGTCATCTAAGAGCGGAATAGCAGAGTGTGGAAAGCACGTACCACGAAGCATGCGTCGACGACGGATGAGGTATTCAAAGATGCCTCACAGTTGGCGATTTGGAAGCGGTCACATGATTGAATCCCCGTTGGCGTTCATGTTGTCATGATGCTCGCTTTTCTCTCGTTTACGAACAGCGGTTTGCCGCTCTTTGAGCATTCACATGCAGTTCTACCATTTCTTCCGATTAGAGTCTGATCGTGTTAGAGGAACACCCGCCCATAGTTTAAAACGCTCTCGTGCTCATGGGAAATCGGTCTCATGTTGTTCAACGAGCGACGGTCTCCCACAGAGCCGAGGTTTTTTTCTACGTCTATTTCGAGTCTGCATGTAAGCGTTCATGTGAAAGGTACAGAAACTTTGTGTTTAATCGCTTTTTGGTGACATTTTTAGGGAATGTAAGAAGCGGAATGGACCGAGGAACAAACAGTGGCATAGATCGAGTTTGATTGCTTCAGTTTCCCGTGTACGACGTAAAGTGCAACGACTGTGGCATAGGCGGTTCATCCATCCGCCGACCATAGAATAACTGACTTTGACGAAAGAGACAGTATTTTCACAAGTTAGCCGCGACAGGGTAGAGTACATCAAATACCCACCTGGAGCCTACAGGATATATCCATGTATTGAACAAGTGCGAGAAAAACGAACAAGACAAAAACGGCTTGCAGGTAGAGATGTTCTCAAATTCACTGTTTTAAATAGAAGAACTTGCGCTCCACCATATCAGAATAGAATGAAGCGGGTCTTCTGATACGGACGTATAGACTAGAGATTGGGTCGTTGCCCGATTTCATCGAAACCAGTCTTTGTGGACTTGTTTCGCAACTGTCTTATATTGCTCTCTTATTCCAAGCTTTGAATAGGGCTGGCTCCCTTGTTCCTCCAGCTCGATTCGTACTTAGAATCATGAGCCTCTTCTCGACCATCTTCTCAGCGAGTACGCTGTCAGCTGCATGCGCGAGCGCACATTGTACCATTTGATAGCGGACTTGTGCATCATGATGTTTTCCGTGATGAAACAAGTACGAGAATGAGTTTCCAGGTTGGATATTAATTGAAGATATTTCGATCCATTTACACTTGCTTCGGGCAAATCGTTGGTACACGTTCCGCTGCAAGCGATTGCTGCGGTAACTCTAGACCGAGTGCAAGACCCTCGTCAATGCAAGCAGGAGAGTCGGGAGCCTCTCCGAGCGGTATCCCGAAATGAGGTATCATGCTGGTACAAAATACCATTTCGTCAATGGTCAAATAGATATGAATCTTTGTCTTTCGAACGAAATCGGTGGTTTGCAGAGAGTCCTACAGAGCACTTCCGGCATGATCTTGTGAGCAACTCGTCAAAGATTGACGTCGAGCGTTTACCTCTTCAGTCCTATGGCGCGAATCGCTGCGACTACGAGTTGTCTTGGAAATGGTGGACAGAAAATTTGGCGCATGCGCGATATGAGCATACAACAGGTACAAAACGGAGAAGAATCGCGGCTTTTTCATAAGAGTAAGATACCAATATCGATTGGGTTACGAACTTTTGCATACGTACGTCGCGAATCATCCTGACCCCAGTGACGGAACGAATGCCACGTGCAGTGTCGATAGAGCCCCCCCAAAACGACAGGGAAACATCCGAAAACGACATATGAATCCGTACGCCCTCCTAGCCGAATATGGGTTATCGAGGCTGTACATCCGAAAAAAAATGTCCGGAAAAAAAGAAGAAAACCTGGAACGGAGCGATCAGCCCAGAGATCCATAGGAATCTGAGACGACTGGACAATAGTTTCGCCAACTGCCTCGCCCCGAGTCCGCGACATTCGCAGAAGCACACACACACACACACACACACACAGACACACACTCTTGGGGGTTTTGGGAGCCTTGAGGCCCCCAACGTGCCCTCTTGGATGACGACTATGGAAAATGGCACCGCGAGTGCCACGGACCTGCGCAGTGTCGTCGAACAAGCCGCACGCGAAGATGCCCCAGTCACTACAGTCGTTGTTGCACTGGAAACTTTAGCGTACTGGTGCCATGGCCGAGGAAAACCGCTGCAATCACGTGTCGTTGATGCAGCGGATCGGGAGCTTTTTCTCACCTCCGGTGCGCTCACAGAGCTCCTGGAACTGGTTCTCTCGCGTTGCCCTCTGGCTGCCTTCGGAACGCGTGAGCGAGCGGCACTCAGTGTTGCATCCATTTTCCGCTTTGGGCCCGCTGGACAGGTAGTGCTCGCTGTGGACAGAGCGTTGCGACGGGTGCAGCGACTTGCGAGCGACCCTGTGGTGCGCGAACAGCGAGCAAAGTGGATTGCTTTCGAGTTATTCGAAAAGCATTTCGTGCGTGTTCCAGGGTGTCTCCTTGGAGCACTAGCTGGCGTGCGCTATCGTGCCACGGAACCACGTTGCCTTACCGTGGACCGTGAGGCAGACCCCGATACCGTTCTTCGGTCTCTGCTAGCCATGCCGGACATCGTCACGAACGTCCTTCAATGCGCACTCCCTGAGACGTGTACGCTACATCCACAGCGCTATCCGCACTGTCTCGCTTGGACGGTTACCGAATGGTTATTGACACTTTGTTCATCGCAGTACGCTTCGATGGGAGTAGAGAAGCAGCAGCTAACGTGGTTGACAAATGAAGCACTGGCTTCAAATGTTGTCGCAGAGGTTAGCGGCTCGCTCTCAGCGCTGGACCTGCACGAAGACGACACGACGTATGGAAGCGCAGTGATGCTGTCGATGCCGTCGCCACAAGACGCCTACGCTTTCGGTTCCAGTGCATTGGAGACGCTTATGGACATGGCGGGAAGACTCGGGAGGCATCTCTGTCGTCGAAGATGCATCACAGCCTGGTGTCAGGTTGCGATCCGAGCGTTGATCGCACTAGAGCGCCAGCTCAGTGCCTCACAGGCCGACTACTGGAAACGTTGTTGCATGGAGAGCTTCACTGCGTTGCCAGATCGCTATATTGCACCATTCATGGAGCAATTTGCCATTCTGGGATGCAAGGGTCCAGATCAACATCAAGTGGCGGCGATTGCATATCTGGAGTATTTGTGTAGAACTCGAGATACTGCGGTGGCCTTTGTATCGAAAACACTTCCGTCATCGATGCCCAAGGCTACATCCATGCTATCACCTCTGGCGGCGCCCGGGGACCAGAGAATTCTCCTTTTCCTGTTACGCAGTTGCAGAGATGTGGTCGAGACGTCACACTGGAGAACAGCATTGACGCTCGCGCTCAAGCGTTGGATGCAAACCGCGCGGACGGCCGCGTTGTGGGCGGAGGATCTCCATATAACTCGAATGCTTCTGTTCCTGGCGCAAGCGAGTTGTTCTGGTGACCCGGAGCATTCATGCCCCCGAACTGAATCGTGCGAATCATATGGAGTGGATTGGTTTGTGCTCTTGGGCGAAGGAGTCAAAGAACATCTCGCGGGAGCGCTGCCAGAGACGCATTTCCATGGAATGATCGTTGGCGAGACAGTATCGAGAATATGGGACCCGCCCGGCAAGAGCATGCAGTTTGACATTGCCGCCTACGAGGCTTGGAAAGCTAGCGACCCTGAGCTGCTGCAACCTTGGATCGAAGCGACCAAGGAGCCACTGCTCGCGCAGCACCAGCAGCACCAGCATCCAGTTGACGGGGCAGTTGCGACTGGGACGCCACCCTCCGAAGGCACCTCGTTGTGCGCACCTTCGACACACGCTGTGGCCACAGTGGGAGTCAGGTCACCAGCTGTCGCCGACGAGAACGATAACGACGACCTGAAACCGTATCCAATGCCGGCTGATGAACTCGCGATTGATCCTCATTCGGAGCCGCGGGAAGACGGTACTGGATCATGCGCTCAGGAGACACTTGGGCTACCGCAAACATTCGAGACGCTTTATCGAGCGCTGGCCGCGGAGGTGCGGCACGAACCTTTCGGTGCCGAGGCAGCACTCCGGGGGCCTAGCTCCACAACACCCCAGGATTCAACGCCCACGTCGACGAGCATACCCACGCAGCGTGTGCTGTGTCAACTCGAACAACTTATCGAACGCGACGTTGCAGGTCTTGAATATTGGGCGATGCCTATGCTTCAGCTGCTGCACCGACTGGGCACCGGCTCCTCGTCCACATCGATCGCACGCGACTGCGCTGCACTTTGCAGAACAATCGCAGTCCATGCATTCTCTTCCATTGCAGTACCTGTAGCAAAACTCGTCTTCAGTCAGAATATGACGCTGACAGAGCGAAGCGAGTGGCTCGAGATCCTCGCGAACAGCGTCGAAACCCTTCTGAACACCCAATACACCGCACGAAAGCCAACACAGCGAGGCGCAGCGGAAGCAACCTCGCCGACACCCGAAGGCCATCAAGACCACCAGATATGCAGCCGCGTCAGGCGCGTTTCGGTGCGCTCGCTGCATCAAACAAAAGCACGGCAAAGCGAGTCTTTCGCGATGTCTCAGCGTGCGGTATTCACTGCAGCTGCAGGCGCTTGCGACGCGTCTGGGCAAACGTCACTTCACACCCAGCCGGCACTCCACTTCCATGCCATGGTGCAGGCGTTCTTTGAATTACTCGCTGGGGCGGACACCGAGGAGCCCTGGCTCGATCTCTGGCGACGGGATCAAATGCTTCTGGCGCAACTGGTACAGACATGTGCTCTGGTACTGCACTGTGCGCAAGGGCCGGGCTCTCTTTGTATAGGTGCGGTGACTCGTCTCGCCAGCATGGGACAAGCGCTAGCGCAACTGGCATACACAGCGCGAACTTGCTCGGATGCTGCAGTGCATCGGGCGTGTGTACTCGCATTCAACGCTGTTTACGAGATTCTTTTGCGAATTCGTGAAGCGTACGGTATTCAAAGTTTCCGGCAGTTGGAGCACTGGTGGAGATCGAACCAAAGCAGCTCCAACGTATCGCTAGAGCATATCGCGCAACTCCTTGAACGCTGGTCCAGTGATGCGCAGGACAGCGCAACACGAGAGCTCGCTCAAGCACTCCTACCCTGTTTCCATGATGACGGACGGGCGCAACGAATCGCGTGACAGAGTTTTTTCGGATACGACAACATGCCCGACTGCGACAACAACATCTGGCCTTTGCATGCTAGTCGCCAGCTCACCGTGAATGCAAACCCGACCCCGATGCTCCATACATATGCAATCTGTTCCGAAAAGAAGACCATCTGGCCTTTGCGTGCTAGTCGCCAGCTCACCGTGAATGCAAACCCGACCCCAATGCTCCGTACATATGCAATCTGTTCCGAAAAGAGTACCGTGCACGGATTGGATCTTCCGGTGCTTCCGACGCTGTCTCTGTTTGTTTGTTTGTTTTCTGTATGTGACAGGCTTGGAGTTGCTCCGGCACCAGGCAGCGCCGAGCAGGGCAGTGTTCCACGCCCTCGCGTCGAATGCAGCATATCACCGTAAATCGTCGATAAGCATTGGTAGCGTCAATGCCCGAGGACGTGTCCACGACATCGCGTTGTACCAAAGCGTATCCCCGGAATGGCGTGGTGAACAATACGGATCGCCTGCTTCGCTGACGATGTTTTTATTGTGCGGTGCGCGAGACGCGGAACGCGAAAAGACGCCTAGACGCGTAACACCTCGCTGAAAGGCAAAGCGCGAGCATCTCGTCACCAAGTCGTCACGAATACTTTCAACTCCGGAAACCAATGCAATCGTACTGAACGCCAACGTAATCTGCATTTTTATTGACACTGTGAGACCCGACTCGATGCGGATTGCAACAAGCATAAAAGCACTTGTTACGATCCATAACGATGATGATGATTCCTATGATGCACCCCAGTGCCCGGGAGTTTCACCTGCAGTGGCGGATTCGATGTCGGCGTGCGGAGGTGGTGCTTCCAGAGAGCATCCGCTCAGCTCAAAAGTGGCTCAGAGACGGCGACGCAGACGGCGTTGTCAGTGCAAACGCACTGTTGCGGACGTCGCGCTGGTTTGGTCTACAGGCAAGTTGCAGCGGCAGCTGCAGCTCTACTGGCTGCAGGCGTCGATCCCCATTGCCTAGAGACCTGCTCGGTTTCCAGTCGCTCGGTCCAGTTCGCAAACGGTTCAAGCAAGATGCACAGCACTCAGAAATACTCCGCAAATTCATTGCGCAAGCGCTCAGCGCTCTGTGACTTGCGCAGTTTTGCTAGCGCCGCAAACGATATCTGACGCACACGCTCTTTCGAAACGTTCAAAATCGCTGCTACCTGTTGCAGCGTTTTCGGTTCATCGTCGTCCAGTCCAAATCGCAATCTCAGGACAAACACCTCTCGATCATTCAACACAGATCGCAGCAAGCGTAAAACTGCATCCTTCATGAAAGAGTCCACGAGATCCTCTTCGTCCCGAGGGTCTGCAATGGACTCAAGAAAGCTGCCGCTGTCGGGATCAGGGTCCTCAGTCGTATCCATACCGCGATCAAAGGAGAGAACCTGGCGGTTCACTTGTTCGAAGACAAAGCGCACCTTGTCGGGCGCCATGCCCGCGCGCTCTGCAAGTTCATCCTCGGTGGGTTCCCGACCCAGCTCTGCAGTGAGCAATCGCCGCAGCTTGCGTAGGCGCTGGTACGCATCGGTGACACGCGACGGTAGCCGAATAATCCTCGACGCTTCATCAAGCGTTCTAAAAATGGACGCACGGATCCACCACGAGGCGAATGTGCTAAAGCGGTACCCGCGGGATCCATCGAAACGCTCGGCTGCTCGAATGAGTCCTATCGAGCCTTCCTGCATCAGATCGCTCATGGTGACACCAATCGCCTCTGCACGCCGGCTGAATCGATTGACAATTGCATTCACCAGACGCAAGTTGCTGGTTACGAGACGATTCCGGGCCTGGTGTCCGCGAGCAAGCGCCTCCTGCAGCTCCGCAGCAGACTTCATGTTCAGCGCCCGTGCCCACTCCTGAGATGTCGGTGGTCGATGGAGCATCTTCTCTAGATCTTGTCGTTTCTCTTCGATTCTATTCAAGTGCTGCACTTCGCGCGCGAGCGCTACTTCCTCCTCATGTTCGATAAGTTGATAGCGACGAATTTCATCCAAATAATCGAAAAGCGAGTCGCGGTTCTGGCGTTCACCAGCGCTACTGCTGCTGCTGCTGCTGCTGCTGGCGTTCACGCTATCATCCGTGGCAAGCGACGGCTCTGCCATTGCATCCAAGGTCAACGAGCGCTCCCCTAGCTGCATTGCTTCGTCGTCGTCGTCCTCGTCGTTGTCGTCGTCTGTTTCGACAGGTCCATCGTACTTAGAGCTGCGACCTCGTTCCCGAAGCACGTCATCATTTTGGCCTCCGCGCTGCGCAGCCGCTGCTCGTTCTCGCTGCTCTCGTTCCATCTGCTGCACTTCAAGTCGCTTACGTTGTTCTTCTCGCAAACGCTCTTTCGCCAACTCGGTGAGCGCTTCCAGCTTCTCTTTACGTGGTTTGCGCCCACCCTTCTTCGCCGAATTGTCTTCGGTTTCCTTTCGTGCTGGTAGAGACGCCTCAGCGGAGGCTTGCTCCAGCGACCGCTTGCGTGGCTGGTCCGGCTCCGCATACGTCTTAACAGACTTTGACGCGGAGCTGTCTTTCTCAGACTTGCTCCTGGAGCGCGGCGCCCGTGCACGTTTCGACCTGCGGCCGCTGGGGCCCTCGGTCCGGGCCGAGGGCCGCTCGGCTTCACTGGGGCTCTGCATTCGCGGCTTGCTTGTCGGTATGCCGTCGAGCGCTATACTGCGCACTGCTGGCACCCGTCGCTGTACAGATAGGTCCACGAGTTGTGACGGTTGAATCCCTCGTCGCCTGAACCAGGACCGAGTACGCCCGGTGAAGAGCGCCACGATGAAACCCACCCGCATAGAAGTTCTCCCCGATCCAGAGCGCTGGATCATAACCGCATCAGTGTCAATGTGCCGATACCTTCCCCTAGATTCTGAAACTGTAAGTGTTTCAGGTCTCAGAACAGCGGCGCGTGCACTATTCTTCTGCAATAAAACGCTAAAGAAACATACAAATGAAGAATGAGCGTTAAAAGGAGGCTCTTTGAGATCAACGGCTTCATCAGGGCGATGCGGATGTGAACGGGACAGATTGCGCGCCGCAAACGCGTGGCGGGCGTACGATGCAGGAGGAGGCGATGCGCGCTGTGGTAGCGCCTGCGACGAACGATGAGCGCTCGGGTAATGGATGGGTACCCCGTTATTTGAGAGGACGTTTGCGTGGATCAGGGATCCGAGGTCCCCGGAGGGATAGTGGCACTTGGGTAGGCTTCGATCACGCTGTACCCGAGATTCAAGTTCCGTGACCTATACTTTTCTCGAACGTACTGGTTATTTCGCACGTTCTATCGTTTGCCAAGTGCCTGCCTTGCTGCACCCGCTCTAGCACCTGTTCCGCTGGTGTGGATGCGTCACGGAGACAGAGCGGACTTCGCATAGCGTTGGGGGCATCGGTTCGAGGTACGGTTCACTGGTCCCAGATTCGGGACGCACTGGCTTTATGGGAGCGTGGGAACTGCCCAGGCAGACGCACGGCCTGCGAGAGCGCAAGGCGACCTGCTGGGAGACCACTGCAAGCAAAACGACGCCCAGACGCATCGCAACCGCTCCTAGTCTCAGGATGGACTGCGTTCCGGGCGAGCTGCTGAGGTCTCGCTTCTGCACCCGGCAGTACAACGGTGCACACAGTGCAAGCCCGGTAGACTCGTCCTGGTCGTGGGGCCTTCCGCTTAGAAGGCAAACTTTCACAACAAACGAGAGAACTTCCACCTTTCAACGCGTAACGTGAATCTGGAAAGAAACTGTTGCCGAGTTGGTCGTTCGTTGTTCGTTTCTGGGCTTTATCGTTGCTGCGGTTTGACGCGCAACCGGCATGGGATAGCTGCGATGGTGCAGTTGCAGGTGCGGTGCACTCGCCCGACACCCTAGGCAAGTGAACGCGTAGCATTGTGAGGATCTCTCCGTCCAAGCCTTGAGATTTGTTTTCGAATATTTGTTAGATGTATATTACTGACATTATGAGTGCGGTGAGAAGAGCTTATGGATTCATGCGTAGTTTAAGGACTCTGGGTCGTGGTTTCGGAGTGGATGTCTCAGCTCGGTGCCGTTGGAATGCTTCCTAGAACCGGAATCAACATGATTCATGACGGAAACGAAAAACGGCCCCTACATAATCGATATGAGTATCCATTTCATATAGACAAGGCTTGGCGCTTCTCCTTTCGCTCGTGTGTAGCATGCTCAAGTTACGCTGGCTTCGCACTTCCCATTTTTCTATGTCAGAGCGACTCGTGGGCGTAGCGATTCGCGCTCTTGGGCTAATATGGAACAAAACCAGAAGGCTTCGGTGGACGGCTCGTTCCAAAGCTCATGCCGATCGTCTACTCAGCTCGCGACGTCAAATAATCGATTTCCCTCGGAAAAACATATCCTTATCTCTTGGTGGCCATTGTTAGAATCGAATTCGTTACCAGCGTGATAATTTTCGCGGGATGTGCGCCTAGAGGTTCCGGCCTCTTCTGTTTGTATGGAAAAGCGTCTCGGGTTTGGTCGACAGTTATCTGAGCGCTCGCGTCCGGGAGAGAGCGCTTCACCACTTTGCACGAATGGGGCAAAGACGACTCGAAAGTTCTCGACTTTTCCCCGGACTGTAGTTTTCTTCAGGTACTTTTTTTGATTATGGACAACATCGCGTTCAAGAAAATTTGCCACCAAATAGGGCAACCTGCGCTTGCAGCGGATGGCGTACTCTTCAGGCGAATCGCTCAGAAGAAGCCCATCATCATAGGAACGGCACCGGGCACGGAATCGGAGCGCAGCATCGAGGTGAGGCTTCTACACCTGTCAAGCGTGAGCACCGAGCAATGAAGCAAGCGTTCACGCGTCAAAGGCCGACTCTCGGAGAATGAGGAGGTGCAATGGACACGTGAGAACACCCGATCGAAGTCACGTGTCACCGCCACGAATGGTGTACCGAGGCTTTATACCAGGTGGATGATGATTGCAAGGGAAACGTTGATCACGGCTTCTGTCCGTGCATGAAATGCGTGACCAATAGCACGAGGTAGCGAACTCGGGACTTGAACGCTTCGACTGCTGCCAACGGTACCCTAGAGAACGTATACACCAGTGTACTGAATGCCTTGATAAGGGAAAGAAAGAGGAAACAGTCACAAATAAAGCCCGCAAACCCCGGAGTTCATGACAGTGCAAAGAGTCCCAAACATTGTCCTGTGTGTGTGAGTGTGCCCGAGTTCGAGGGCTCTTTTCGTTTTATTCTCGCTTGGATGCAATTCGCATTGCTGTCACAACGGTGGCGCATGCGTGACGCCTACGTGTCCATAGCAATGCGTGCTGGTGC
>Ga0080006_1191321_pt1 | contig 28036 bp, 25 predicted proteins | sample RS3BMetagenome_FD_69209 | JGI IMG/M metagenome (GOLD analysis project Ga0080006, IMG submission 69209) | Ferric oxide microbial mat and aquatic microbial communities from Rainbow Spring, Yellowstone National Park, USA - RS3B (SPADES... ...
AAGACCTCGTTCGGATCGCAGTCCGAACACGGCTGCCGCTTCCTCGAGCGCGTGCTCACGGTTCACGCGACGCTGCGCCAGCGCCGCGGCTCCGTCCACGACTTCATCGTCGACTCTTGCCGCGCGTACATGTCGGGAGCTCCGGCGCCCTCATTGCTGGCCGCGTGATCAAGCGGCCGCGCGCCGTGAACGGTTACAGTGACATTCGCGCGAATCGCGGGCGTCCAGACGCCCAAGCGTCTGCGATTTTGGGCGCGTCGCGTCCACGAGCGTGGCAGGTTCACGAGCCGGTGGAGACTTCCATGGCGGCCGTCCTTCATCCAAGCCTGGCTACAGCCGTTGGGACCTTCGTCGCTGATCTCGCTGAGACCAGGACGGCCGAGCTTCGGCTTCGGTACCGATTCGGACAGGTGATCCACGACGTTCGCTACGCACCCGGCGGTAAGTACGAGCGGGGCTCGCTGGAGCGGTTGGCGGCGCACTTGCGCGTCCACCCTTCTGCGCTTCGCACTCAGGCGCGCGTGGTCGAGGCGATCGGGCTCGGCGAATTCGAGCGGATGCTGACGTTGCGCTTGCCAGACGGACTTCCGCTCCCATGGTCGTGCTTCGAGAAGCTCGCGAGCGTGCGACCGGCGGCGCGACGGATGGGCCTCGCGGAAAGGATCGCGAAACGCGGCCTGCCTGTCCGAGAGCTTGCAGCCATGAAGCGCGAGCTCACTGACCCAGGTGCCACCGGAACACGGTCGCTGCGACACGACGAGAAACGGTCTCTCAATCGAATGTGATATTCGACGTAGTCATTGACTCATATCGTGCACGCGACGGAGAGTAACCGCGTCGTCGGGGTTCTTCGTCCGCCCCGGCGCGCGCGGCGCTCCCCTCCGGCGTTGGGGGACCGCGTGGTTGTTCGAACGCCGCTCAGGAGGCTGTCGCATGAACCACATGAACCACACCAAGAAGTCACTGACCATTCTCGCCGTTGCCGCTCTTGCGGTGGCGGCCCTCGCTCCCGTTGCGTCGGCTCGCGGCCTTGGCGGCTGGGGTGGGCACGCCGACAATCCGTCGCAGGCGACGTCGTTCTCGGAGAACTGGAATGCGGTCGCCTACAATGGATCGAACACCGCGCGGTGGGATATCCCTCTTGTCATCGACAATGTGGGCTCGCTGACGCCGGTCGCCTACGTGTACGTGAGCGGTGCTTCGAGCAACGTGTCGTGCAGCTCGCAGGCCGTGAGCCAGGACCAGAGCACGATCTCGAACACAGTCTGGGCCAGCCCCAGCGTCGGCAACGCGTGGACGTCGGTGACCCCGGGCACCGTCACGACCGTGACCAACGGTTCTGCGGAGATCGCCTGTTTTCTCGGGAATGGCAGCAAAGTCCAGACCGTCACCTGGTGATCTTCTGGCCACTGCTGACCTGCTGTGCCAAGGGGCGACGATCTCGGTCGCCCCTTGGCTGCACCGAGGGCCCCGACCTATGAAGACATCGCACATCCTCGCTTCTGTCGTCGCTTTGGCTGGCATTGGCGTCGGCATCTTCATTCAGAATCGCTGTAATGACGCAAAGCTTGCGAAGTTGCGCAAGGAGCTCAATGCGATTCACATGGAAGCCACGGCAGCAGCAGCCGACCGCGCTGATGAGGACGAACGCCCGCAACGTGTGGCGCCTGCCATCGTTCCTTTCGTGCAGGCCGCAGCTCCGAGTTCGGAGGCGCAACCGAATGAGCCCGAACACGCACCGCCGACCGTGCCCGCGAAGCCCCACAGCTGGACTGCGCAGGATCTCAGCGACCACTATGCTGCCGCGTTTACGGCCGAAGATGAGGACGCCGATTGGGCATCGAGAGCACGCCAGACGGCCGAAGAGCGCGTGAGGGCCGACTTGCCTGCAGGGTCGGAGCTGCGCTCGGTTGAGTGCCGCGCCTCGATATGTCGGATCGAGACGAGCCACGCGGATAGGGACGGTTTTCGAGAGTTCGCCCGCAGGGCGTTCAACGATCCGACGACTGGCGTTTGGAACGGCGGCTCGTTCTCGACCATCGTGAGCGGCAACACCGATCCCGGAACCCCGATTGTTGTCGTGTCGTATCTTGCGCGCGAAGGGAGCAACCTGCCTCCGCCAGATCCCAGCGAACAACCGTGAGGCGCAGCGCTCGTGGTCTGAACGCGCCGCAGCACCACGGTCCGTGCGACGCGGCCTGACGTCGCGCGGCGCGCGGACGGACGCCCCACGCCACGCGACGACGGGCCGCGACACGCCGCATTGAAAGCGGTAGCTTCCGGCTCGCTACGTGTTGTCTCCCGCGCTTTTTCGCGCTCGGATTGTCAGACAGTGCCGCGACGCGCGCGGTGCGGTTTCCCGCAGTGGGCCGTCCGCGCGCATCGCGTGAAGGGGTGGCGTAGCTCGGGAGGAGATCAGCTCGGGAGGAGATCAGAAGGGCGGGTCGTCGTCCAAGTGATCAAGGTCGTCGAGGGCCGCCAAGTAGCCGGCGAGCAGCGCGTGCAGTGCGTCGCCGCGAGCGACGAGTCGGGCGGCGAGGATGGTGGTGAGGGGAGGATCGCGGCCGCGCGCGGGGTCGCCGAGCACGGCGACGTCGGGGTTCTCCGCGAGCAGGGCGGCGCGCGCGACGGCGAGGGCCGCGTCGAGCAGAGCGAGGGCGGCGCGCTCGGGGGCGTTGTGCAGGTCGTCGGGGCGAGGCAGGCCGAGCACGGGCATCACCCGACCTCCGCGATGGCGGCTTGCACGTGGTCGGCGGTGGCGACCTTGGCCTTGGCGACGGCGGCGGCCAGCAGCGCGTGATGCGCGAGGCCGTTGACGCGCCGGGGAAGGCCGCCGGTGGCCTGGAAGATGGCCTCGACGGCGGCGGGCTCGAAGAGCGGCAACTCGGTGCCGGCGCGCCGCAGCAGATGGCTGACGTATTGCGCCGTCTCATCGCGCGAGAGCGGCGGCAGGTGGTAGCGCACGACGACGCGCTGGCTGAGGGCCTCGTGCACGGCCATGCCGATGCGGCGTCGAAGCTCGGTCTGCCCGCAGAAGAGCAGGCAGAGCCGGCTCTCGGAGTCCATCGCGTAGTTGGTGAGCAGGCGCATCTCCTCGAGCACGTCGCTGCGCAGCCACTGGGCCTCGTCGAGCACGAGCACGGGACGGGTGCGCGTCTCGGTCGCCAGGCGGGTGACCTCGTTCTTGATCTGACGGTAGAGCGCAGCGCGACTCCGCTCGACGGGCAGGCCCATCTCCCAGGCGATGGACTTGTACATGTCCATCGGGTTGCCGGTGGAGAGCGGCACGTAGAAGACCTTGTAGAGGCCCGCGTGCAGGCGCGCGGCCATCGCGCGGCACGCGCTGCTCTTGCCGCTGCCCGGATCGCCGGTGACAAGGCCGATGCCGCTCATCTCGACCAGGTGCCCGAGGCGCGTTCCCAGCTCGCGCATCGACGCCGACGCGTACATCTCGTCGGGCGCGATCTCGCCGTGGAAGGGAAAACCGGTCAGGCCGAAGTGCTTGGTGTACATCACGCCGCCTCCGGTCCGCCGTCGCCGTTGTCGTCGTCGTCGAGATCGCGCAACCGCAGGCCCTGGGGGGCCGTGTGCTGACGCTTGACGAAGCAGTTGGCGTAGCTGTCGACGACGCGCGCGGCGCCGATCTTCTTGCCGCCGTGCCACACGTCGATGGGCGCGCCGGGCTTGGCGGGGTCGAAGCGCAGCGTGACCTTCTCGCCGACCAGGGCCGCCTCGACCTCGTAGACGACGCCGCCCAGGCTCACGGTGCGGTCGGCGCGCACGCGCCGCTGGGCCTCCAGCAGAAACATCTCGCGCAGGTCCAGCTCCGGGCCCACCGAGCGCACCTCGCCCGAGCGCATCGCCCAAGCGTCCAGCGGCGTTTGGCCGTCGAGGCCCTTGTGCGGCGCCTGGTGGTACTCGCCTTCCACCCACGCCCAGAGGCGCCGATTGAGCGCGTCGAGCGAGCCGAGGTCCGCCTCGCCCAGCACGGGCAAGAGCTGCATGCGCACGGTGCGGAAGAAGCGTTCCTGCTTGCCCTTGCCCGCCGGCTGATAGGGGCGCGCGTGGATGAGCGTGATGCCCAGGCGCGCGCACACCAGCGACAGATGGTGCGAGCGGTACGCCGCGCCGTTGTCGACGTACAGGCGCTGCGGCACGCCCCGACGCATCACGCCCTGCTTGAGCGCGGGCAGAAACGCGCTCGCGTTCTCCGAGAGGGCGAAGGCCGCGTAGGGAACGACGCGCGTGGCGTCGTCCAGAAGCCCGATGAGATAGGTCTTCTGCTTGCGTCGCCCGCCGACCACGACGGCGGGGCCGTGCATCACGTCGCTCATCCACAGCTCGCCCGCCTGGGCGTATGCGAAGCGACGGCGGTCCTTGGCCGTCGGGTCCTCGGGCCGCTTGCCCTCACCCCCGCGCGCGACAGGAGCCGATGCACCGTCGACACCGGCAACGCCATCGCCGCCGCCTGCTCGTCCATCTGCTTGGCCGTGTCGATCACCGTCGCCACCGACCAGTCGCGGTGCTCGTCCTTGAGCATCACCAGCAGATCGCAGAGCGGCCGAGGGATGCCGCGTGCCGCACCGATGTCGGCGCGCGGCTTGGGCCGCAGCGCATCGAAGCCGCCGGACCTGTAGTCGCTCAGCCAGTCGCGCAGCGTCTCGACAGCCACGCGCGTGCGCCGGCTGCCGGGGATGCAGTAGCTCTTGGCGGCCTTCTCGCGCAGCCGCTCGTAGAGCCGCCGCCTCTCGTCGCCAGCCGCGGGGTGAATCAAATCGCTGATCAGCCCGTAGCGAAACAGGGCGACCTGCTCGGCGCGCTCGCCGCGCCGGGTCTCGTCGTCTTTCATGGCGTTCTCCTCGTTCGCGACCCCCACCGTGAGGGCCCTGTCCGAGGGCTACCGGGCGCCCGGCGGTGGGTCTGGACCAGGAGATTGTGCGTGGCGCGCTCGACCCCTCAGCACCATCTCCGGGCGCGGGACCAGACCGAGAGGCGCCGGCAGCCGGTGCAGATGCCGCTCGCAGATCCCGCGAAGAGCCACCAGCACGCGCAGCGTACCGAGCCGCCGCCGGAACGCGCTGATGCGCGGCGACACCTCGTCGCCGAAGACCTCGGGCATCAGCCCCTTCACCGTCGCGAGCAAGGCGCGCACGAGCGCCACCCGCAGCCGCAACCACACCAGCGCCGCCGCGAGCGTCACCGCGTCGGGCGCGTCGGCGGGCCGCAGCGCGTCGGCGGCCTTCTCCACACTCGGCGACGCCTCCGCCTTCGCGGCCGCCTGCTCGATCATGTCGAGCGTGCCCGGCATCCGGCTCGCGTAGAAGTCGGGCAGCAGGCCGATCGTCGTGTGGCTCTCGGGGCAGTAGTACCGCGCCACCTGCGCCACCTCGGGCACCTTGCGCATGTACGTGCCCAGCCGGTGGAAGTGGCAGCCGGCGCCCGCCTCGCACAGCGGGCACCTCGACAAAGTTGCCGCCTCCCAGCCCTGCTGCCTACGGTACTGCTCGAAGGTCAGCTCCGTCCGATACCGTAGCTGCACTTCCCAATGGGCCCGCGTGCTGGCTGCTACCAGCCGCGGGCCGCTTCCTTTCCCGTCGTGCCGCTCGCGAGGACCCTCCCCGCGCAGGACCGGGATCGTGCGAGCGACGGAGCGATCCGGGAAAGTTTCCAGCGCTGCCTTCTCGACCTGCGCCCCCTTCTCGCGCAATTCGTCGGCGGCCTACTGCGCGAACGACGCGCCGCGGATCAGGGAAGAGACCAGGAGCCTACACTACGATGGCGATGAGCGTTCAAACTCCGAGGCGATGCATCGGCTCCCTCAACTCAATCTCCCGGACCTGGCGACGATTGAATCGGCGGTCGAGGCGCTCACCACGGCTCAATCGGCGACGCACGTGGGCGGACAGGCGCGGACTGCAATCCGCAACGACAAGCGCCGCGGGCTCCAGGTGCTCTTCGACAAGCTCCGCGCGTACGTGCAGTCGGTCGCAGACCGCAACGCCGAGAACGCGGCGGCGATCATCGAAATCGCGAGGATGTGCGTGAAGGGAGTGCGCGCCCGCGGACGACCGGGCTTCCGTTTGAAGGACGGGCACGTTTGGGGCGAGGTGGGCGTTTTCACCGAACAGGCTGCAAACCGCGCCAGCTACGACTGGGAGTACAGCCTCGACGGGTTCGCCACGTTCGGTCGCCTGTGTCAGCACGCCAGCACGACGAAGGCCAGCACCACGATCGCCGCCCTCCCTCCCGGCTCCCGGCGCACGCGCTGGTCCGCTACCGCACGTCGTCAAGAGCACCACGAGCGACTGGAGCGAAGCGCTGTCAATCATCGTGATGTAGGCGCGCGGACGTTGGGTCACGCGGCCTCGAAGCTCGGCGCTGGACGAAGCACTTCCCTGGGCCCGCTACGACTTCCCCCACACCGTCCACTTGCCGTCGTGCCACTTGACGACGTACGTCCCCGGCGGCGGGCGGAACCCCGTGCCGCGCGTCAGCACGTAGTCGTAATAGGGATAGATTTCGCTGATCGGCACCTGCTCCGGAGTCCATTCCCATCGCTGGCGCGCCGACTCGCCCTCCGGCGGGAGGCGGTCGGGGCGGAACTTGAAGGGCCAGTGCGCGTATCCGGCGAACGTGAACATCACGACCCCGCCCTTGTGCACCTGGTAGTACGAGCCGAAGTGGATGAAGGGGACCAGCGTCGGGTTCGTGATCGCCGATCCCTTGTCGTACATCAGCGCGCACACGTGCTGATCGGGCGGAATGGCGTCGAGCGCGCCGTCGAAGTTGCCCACCTCGTCGAGCTGGAACTTGATGAAGTGCTCGCAGGTGTTCACCGTCGATGCGGTGCCGAGGGCGAGCGCGCCGGCGCCGACCAGTGCGCCGCGCAGGCCCGACGGCATGCAGATGAGCGGCACCGCCGTCATCAACGCCAGGATGGGGAACCGCTGCGAGATGAGCCAGATGTAGCCGTGCCCCTGCGTGGTCGTGAAGTAGAGGACGACGCACACCAGCGGCAGCAGCGCGTACACGCGCGCGACCTTCTTGACGCCGACCTCCCGCTCGCCCTGCGACAGTCCGATCGCCAGCAGCGCGAGGAGCCCCGTCGCGATGAAGATCGCCTCGTCGCTCGTGTCGCGGAACGTGTTGGTCAGCCAGTTGTGCACGTCGCCGAGCGCGACGTCGAGCGGCTGGCGCGGGTCGTTCGCGGTCTGCGTGACGGCCCCCGTCACGAGGCGCCCCGCCTCGGTGAACCTCGACCACCACGCGAGCACGGCGAGCGCCGGCAGCGTCGGCGCCCCGGCGCGGATCCATTCGCGCGGCCGCGTCCACGGGAACATGAGGGCGAAGCCGAGGCCGAAGATGCCGAACGTGAAGATGTGCGAGTAGAAGAGCGCGAGGCAGACGAACGAGAGCAGCGCGCCGCGCTTGAGCGTGGGCTGCTCGAAGTACCTCACGGCCGTCGCCAGGCCGTAGAACATGATGGGGATGCCGAGCAAAAACGGCAGCAACCCGTACATGAACATCATGTTGACGAGCAGCGGGACGACGAAGAAGCAGAGCCGCTCGTCCTTGCCCAGGGCGCGGAGGAGCGAGCGCAGGGCGAGCACCGTGCCCGCGAAGTACGTCGACACGAGCACGACGTTCGCGTTGACGACGCCGATCACGTACGCGAGCAGGCTGCCGACGATGTAGTAGAAGACGTACTGCGTCCGCCCCAGCGTCAGCACGAAGTTCTGGTCGAAGCCGAACCGCGGATCGTGGAAGTCGTGAATGACCCGGATGGTCGCGACGTGGAACGGAAGGTCGGAAATCGGCGGATACTTCACGATCCACGCCGGGGCCGACGCGAGGATCGCCGCGACGACGTAGAAGATCGTGCTCGGCCGCAGCCTGATGCGACCCAAATCGGGCAGACGCACGCGCCGAAGGTACACGAAGCACCGGCCGTGACGAGCCCCCAGGCGCCGTGTAAGCTGCGCGCGCCTTGACCCGGGACACGTGGAAGAGGTGGGCCTTCGCGGCCATCCCGGCCGCCGGCCTGCTCGAGCTCGGCGCCCACGCCGTGCAGACGCACTCGGTGGTCCCGCAGGCGGACTGGAAGGCCGCGCGCGACTGGGTGGCGGGGCAGGTGCACCCCGACGACCTCGTCGCGTTCGCGCCGCGCTGGGCCGACCCCATCGGCCGCGAGACGTTCGGCCCCTCCATCGCCACGCTCGAGCGCGAGGCGCGCGCCGACGAGACGAGCTTCCCGCGCGCCTTCGAGGTCTCCATCCGGGGCTCCCACCTGCCCGCCTTCGCGCAGTGGAAGCGCGTGGGCGAGCAGCGCTTCGGCGGCGTCACGGTGACCACGTGGGAGAACCCCGCGCCCGCGCACGTCATCGACGACCTCGTGTCGATGGTCGACCCGCGGCAGATGCGCGTCGAGCGCGGCGACGCCGGGTGCACGTTCGTGCACGGAGGCGCGCAGAGCGGAGGCCTCGGCTTCGGCCCGGCCATCCCGGGCGACCACTTCGCCTGCCCGAACGGCGGCTTCGTCGCCGCGAGCGTCGTGGCGGATCTCGACTACGTCCCGCACCGCTGCATCTACGCCCCGCCCCCCGGGGGCAGCGGAGTCGTGCGGATCCACTTTCTCGACGTGCACTTCGGACACGCGCTGCACGGCCATCACGCGCTGTACGTCGAGGCGGAGCGCAACCGCGCCGGCGCGCCGGTCACCCTCACCTTCAAGGTGGGGGACGACATCCTCGGCAGCGTCGTGCACCGCGACGGCGACGGCTGGAAGCCCTTCGAGCTCGACACGAGCGCCCTGGCCGGCCAGAACGGGGAGCTCGTCGCCGAGATCGCGTCGGAGAGCGGCGAGCGGCGCATGTACTGCTTCGAGGCGGACACCCGGTGAAGCTGCGCTCCCTGCTCAAGCTGCCCGATCGCATCGGCTGGCGCGACCACGTCATCGGCGCCGCGCTGGGGCTCGTCTACGTCGTGTGGCTGCTCGCGACCGCGCGCTCGCTCGGCTTCCCGCGCGACGAGGGGGTCTACTTCCGCGCCGGCACCGATTACGTGCGCTGGTGGCGCATGCTCTTCGACCACGGCAGCGCCGCCCTCAGCCAGAGCGCGATCGACGCGGCGTGGAGCACGAACCACGAGCACCCGGCGCTGATGAAGACGCTCTTCGGCGTCTCGTGGTGGCTCTTTCACGAGACGTGGCACGTGTTCCGCGACGCGAGCACCGCGTACCGCTTGCCGGGGATGATGTCCGCGGGCGTCACCCTGTGGGTGATCTACCTCTTCGGCGCGCGGGCGTGGAGCCGGCGGGCGGGCCTGGTGGCGGCGGCGCTGTTCGCGCTGATGCCGCGCGTCTTCTTCCACGCGCACCTGGCGTGCTTCGACGTGCCCATCACGGCGCTGTGGATCCTGTGCGTCTACGTGCACTGGCGCGCGCAGGAGCGGCGGGGCCTCGGCGGGACGATCGCGTGGGCGGTGGCCGTGGGGGTCGTCTTCGGGCTGGCGCTCGAGACCAAGCACAACGCGTGGATCCTGCCCGGCGTGCTCGTACCGCACGCGCTGTTCGTGCACCGCCGCGGGCTGCTCCGCAGCCTGAAGGTCGGGCGCGTGAGCATCCCGGCGAGCCTCGTGTCGATGGCCGTCCTCGGGCCGATCGTCTTCTACGCGCTATGGCCGTACCTGTGGAACGACACGCTCGAGCGCGTGCAGTGGTACGTCAATTTCCACCTGCACCACGAGTATTACAACATCGAATTCCTCGGGAAGAACTACTTCGGGCCCCCGTCGCCGCGCGCGTACCTGCCCGTCATGATCGCGGCGACGGTGCCCACGGTGACGTTGCTCCTCTTTGGCGTGGGTGCGTTCGAGCGGGGCGCGGTGGGCGTGCGGCGGCTGCGCGCGTGGGTGCGCCGTACGCTCGAGAAGCCGGCGGGGGACGCGCCGCCGGCCGATCCGCGCGAGACCGACCTGCTGCTCGCGCTCGCGCTGCTCGCCGCCGTGGGACCATGGTTCCTGCCGAAGACGCCCATCTTCGGCGGCACCAAGCACTGGATGCCGGCGTACCCGGCGATGGCGCTCTTCGCCGGGCGCGGGTTCGAGATCGTGCTGGCCGCGATGAAGCGCGCCCTCCCGGCGCTTCGGGGACGGCGGCTGGTCGCGGCCGAGGCGGGCCTGGCCGCGTGCGTGCTCGCCGCGCCGCTGGCCATCACGGTGCACTCGCACCCGTTCGGGCTCTCGGCGTACGTGCCGCTCGTCGGCGGCACGGCCGGCGGGGCGGACCTCGGTCTCAACCGCCAGTTCTGGGGCTTCACCACGCAGACCGCCGCCACCGAGTACCTGAACCCGAAGGCGCCGCGCAACGCGACGGTCTTCATCCTCGACACGACGTGGGACGCCTGGGCGCACATGCAGGAGGAAGGGCGCGTGCGCGCCGACCTGCGCGTCGTCGGCGCCCCGCACGAGGCGATGTTCTCGCTCGTGCAGCACGAGCTTCACATGAGCGAGGTCGATTACTCCATCTGGGTGGCCGACCAGACCGACTCGCCCGTCTACATCGTCGAGCACGACGGCGTGCCGATCGTGAGCATCTACCGGCGGCCGTGAGCCGCGTGACCCGGGGGGCGTGAGGCGTGGACCGGGGATTCGTCGCGCACCCGCTCGTCGTGGCGACGCTGGCCTTCGCCGCCGCGGCGGCGCTCGGCGGGCCGGTCGTGCTCGCGTGGTGGTGGCGCCGGCGCAGCGGCGCGCCCTGGAGCGCGTTCGGCTGGGGGATGCTCGTCTTCTTCGTCTCGCAGTGCGTGCTGCGGCTACCGTGGCAGATCCCGCTCGGGAACGCCCTCGCGCCGCGCCTGCGCGGGAGCGTCGCCCTGTCGGCTGCCTGGATCTTCGTGTCCGCGCTGACCGCGGCGGTGTGGGAGGAGTGCGGGCGCTGGGCCGGCTACAAGTGGCTGGTGAAGCGCGAGCGGACCTTCCGCGTCGGCGTGATGTACGGCCTGGGGCACGGCGGGATCGAGGCGATCCTGCTCGCGGGGCTGAGCCTCGCCGGGACGCTCGTCATCTACGTTCTGCTCGCCGCGCACGTGCCGCTCGCGCTGCCCGCGGAGGCGCGCGCGAAGCTCGTCGCGGCGCTGTCGGCCCTCGGCCCGACCGACGGCCTCGCCGTCGCGGCCGAGCGGGCGATGGCGATGACGTGCCACGTCGCGATGTCGCTCGTCGTGCTCCAGGTGTTCGTGCGCGGGTCGCGCGCATGGCTGCTGCTCGCGATCCTCTTCCACTTCCTCGTCGACTTCACGAGCGTCGCCGGGGCCGCGGCGCTCAAGGAGCACGGCCCGCTCGTGCGGGAGCTCGCCGTGCTGCCCTCGGCGATCGCCGCCGCGTGGATCATCGCACGCCTTCGCGCTCACGCGCGGCGTCGCATCGAGGAAAACAGCGCCCTGGGGTAGGGATCGAGCTGGCCGTGGTAGACCGTGTCGAGGATCTCGACGGCCTCGAAGCGGCCGGCGACCTCGAAGGTGCGGCGCAGATCGTCCGGCTCGAAGCGGTAGGGGCCCTGATCGCCCGGCTGCAGGTGGCTGAACGTCTTGAGGAAGAGCCACCCGCCGGGCGCGATCAGGCGGTGCATCGTCGCGGCGTACGCGGGGCGCGCGTCGGGCGGGAGCACGTGGAAGCAGCCGCGGTCGAAGACGGCGTCGAAGGGGCCGGTCAGGCGCGACGCGAGCACGTCGTCCTGCGCGAAGGTGACCTGGACGCCGGCCGCCTTCGCCTGCTTGGCGGCGTATGCGAGCGCCGCGTCCGACAGATCGGACGCCGTCACGGTGAACCCACGCTTCGCGAGCGCGATCGCCTGCGTGCCGGGCCCCGTCCCCTGATCGAGCACGCGCCCCGACGCGACGTGGTGGCGCGCCAGCGCCGCCTCGAGGTCGGGATCGATCACGGGCCAGTACCACGGCAGGTGCTCGATGACGTCTTTGCGGTACAGCTCTTCCCAGCTCGGAAACCCACGGGGTCCTGTCATGGCGGCTGGGCGAGAGCGTAGCGCGGCCTCGCGGGCTCGCACCGCCGCTCCGCGTCCGTGCACCGCGAACCCCGCTTTGCGTAGGGCCGCTGGGAGTCTCTGCACTTCGGCGCGGCGTCTTTGCACGTCCGCCTCGACGTCGTGCGGAGCGGCCGTCACATCCCGCGGCGCGGCCGTGACATCGAGGGGAGCCGCAGGGATATCGAGCCGAGCGGCCGTGAGTTTCGGCACAGCGGCGTGTTCCACATACGAAGCGGCTGGGAATCTTCGCATCGCCGCCCGATGTTCTCGTATTGACGCTCTCCTCGTTCTCATCGCCGCTGTGAGTTTCGAACCAGCGGCTCTCCTCGAACGTCGAGCGTCATTTCGCCCTGTCACGGCGGCGATGCGCACACTCACGGCGGCGATGCGAACATCCCCGTCGACGATGCATTCGATCATCGTCGACGGCTCGGTGTGCGCGCTGCAGTGATCGAACGAAGTGACGCTGTGACGACACTCCGAGCAGCGATCACGAGATTCACTGCGGCAGTACGAAGACTCATCGCTGCTGTGCGAAGACAACTCGCCGCTCCCCCCGATTGCACAGCCGAAGTACGCAAACTCCCCGCCGCATTCATCACTCGACGCGACGCTCTGCTCGACCGAACAGGCGCGATGCCGGGGCGCAGCGACGCGCTGCCTACTCGCCCGTCGTCGCCGCCGCCGCGCGCAGCCGCGAGTGCTTGTACCCGTACGACGCGTACACGACGAGCCCGACGAGCAACCATCCGACGAACCGCGCCCACGACGCTGGCGGCAGGTACGCCATGAGGAAGAGGCACGAGAGCAGACCGAGCACCGGCACGAGCACCGGCCCGAACGGCACGCGGAAGGGGCGCTCGCGCCCCGGCTCGCGGTAGCGCATCACGACGATGCCCCCGCACACGAGGATGAACGCGAAGAGCGTCCCGATGTTGGTCAGGTCGACCATCTCGTCGATGTTGGCGAAGGCGCTCACCACGCCGACGAGCACCCCTGTGAGGATCGTCGACACGTGCGGCGTCTTGAAGCGCGGGTGCACGCGCGCGAACACGCGGGGCAGAAAGCCGTCGCGCGACATCGCGAAGAGGATGCGCGGCTGCCCGAGCTGGAAGACGAGCAGCACCGCCGTCTGCGCCACGACCGAGCCGAACGCCACGATGCCGACCATCCAGCCGGGCATGTGGACGTAGGACATGGCCACCGCGAGCGCCTCGGAGCGCTGCGACTCGTTCAGGCCCACCAGCGCCGAGTACGGGATCAGCCCCGAGAAGACCGCGCTCACGATGACGTAGATGATCGTGCACACGATGAGCGAGCCGATGATGCCGATCGGCATGTCGCGCCCCGGGTTCTTGCACTCCTCGGCGCACGTCGAGACGGCGTCGAATCCGATGTACGCGAAGAAGATGACCGCGGCGCCCGCGCCGATTCCGGCGAAGCCGTTCGGCGCGAAGGGGTGCCAGTTGGCCGGCGCGACGAACTTCGTGCTCGCGAGCACGAAGAACGCCAGGACCACGAGCTTCACCGCCACCATCAGCGCGTTGAACCGCGCCGACTCGCGCACGCCCCAGACGAGCACGATCGTCACCAGCGCCACGATCGACATCGCCAGCGCGTTGAACACGATGGGCACCCCGAAGAGGTGCGGCGCGCTCGCCAGCACCTCGGGCCGGGCGTGCAGCGCCGTCCGGTAGTCGGTCACCAGCCACGCGGGCAAGTGCACCCCGAGCCCCTGCAGGAACGCGTCGGTGTACCCCGCCCACGCGATGGCGACGGCCGTGTTGCCGATCGCGTACTCGAGGAGCAGGTCCCAGCCGATGATCCACGCGACCAGCTCGCCGAGCGTGGCGTACGCGTACGTGTACGCGCTGCCCGCGACCGGCACCATCGAGGCGAACTCCGCGTAGCAGAGCGCGGTGAAGCTGCAGACGACGGCCGTCAGCACGAACGAGAGCATCAGCGCCGGCCCGGCGCCCGGACGGCTCGGATCCCCGGCCGAAGCGCTGCCGATGGTCGCGAAGATGCCCGTGCCGATGATGGCGCCGACGCCGAGGGCGACCAGGTTGACCGGACCGAGCACGCGCTTGAGCGACGCGCCCTCGCGACGGGCTTCGCCCAGGATGGCGTCGATCGATTTCGTCCGGAAGAGCTGACCGAGCGGTCCTGGCATCGGGGAGGGTGCAGGGTAGTCAGCTCGCGGGCTTCGGGCTACAGCCGGACGCGACGCGCCCATGCCCCGCCTTCAGCCACCCCACGATCCCGTCACCTTGCACCTGGACGGCGAGCCGGTCGTCGCCGAGCGCGGCGAGCCGGTCGCGGTGGCGCTCGTCGGCGCCGGGCACATGGCGCTCGCCCGCAGCACCAAGTTCCACCGCCCGCGCGGTCCGGCGTGCCTGCGGGCCGGGTGCGACGGCTGCCTGGCGCGCGTCGACTCCGTGCCCAACGTGATGACCTGCCGCGTGCCGGCCGCCGACGGCACGCGCATCGAGACGCAGAACGTCGTCGGCTCGCGAGACACGGACCTGCTGCGCATGGCCGACTGGTTCTTCCCCGAGGGAATGAACCATCACGAGCTCCTGGCCGGCGTGCCGGGGCTGCAGCGCGTCATGCAGGCCTTCGCCCGCCGCGTGGCGGGGCTCGGCCGCCTCCCGAAGGACGCGCCTCGCCCGCGCGAGGCCCACCGCCGCGGGGTCGACGTGCTCGTCGTCGGCGCAGGCCCGGCCGGGATGGCGACGGCGCTCGAGCTGTCGCGCCGCGGCCGGCAGGTCGAGGTCATCGACGACGCTCTCGCCTGGGGCGGCAGCGCCCGCGCGCTCCCCGGCGAGGCGGGGCGGGCCTGGAGGCCCCTGCTCGACGCGTTCGCCGAGGCGGCCGCGACCTCCCGCGTGCGCGCGCGAACGATGACGACCGCCGCGGGGATCTACGGAGACGACGTGCTGGTGGCGAGCGACGCCGGGGTCGAGGTGGTCACGGCACGCACGCTCGTGCTCGCCCCCGGCGCCCACGACGGTGTCCTGGCCTTCGAGGGCAACGACGTGCCCGGGGTGATGAGCGCGCGCGCGGGCGGGTGGCTGTCCTCGCACGGCGTCTCGTTCGGCGACCGGGTGGTCGTCGTCGTCGCCGACGGGGGTGGCCCCTTCGGCGAGGCGTTCGCCCGGGCGCACCCGGCGTCGACGCTCGTGTACGGGACGCCGGTGCGCGTGCGCGGCAGCTCGCGCGTGCGCGAGGTCACGGTCGCCACGGCCGAGGGCGAGCGGCAGCTGCCGTGCGACGCGCTGCTGGTCGATGCTCCCCGCGCCCCCGCCTACGAGGTGTGCGCGCAGGCGGGAGCCGAGGTGGCGCACGAGCCGCGCGGGTTCGTCGTGCATGCCGCCGGCGCCACCGGCAAGATCAGGGACGGCGTGTTCGTGGTCGGCGAGGTCGCCGGCACGCCGCTCGAGCCGTCCGCCGTCGCTCGGGCCGCCGCCGCCCTGGCACGACTCGCCTGACCGATCGGAGGGCCGTTCAGTCCTCGACGAGCGCCCCGAACATCGCAAGCCCGCCCACGATCGCCACGGCGTCGAAGACGCCGAGGAGCAGCAGCCAGTCGCCCACCGCGGCCATGTCGACCGGCAGCCCGCTGGTCGACGCGTAGAGGATCTCGCGCGTGGCTGCGACGCTCGAGAGGAGCGCCGGCGACAGCAGCGGGAAGAGCACCGTCGCCAGGAGCAGGTCGCGCGCCCGCGTTCGGACGGTCATCGCCCCGAAGAGCGTGCCCGTCGCCGCGACCCCGAGCGTTCCGAGCAGCATGACGAGCGCGAGGCTGCCGCTCACCGCTCCGCGCGACAGATCGACGTGAAAGAGAAGGGCCACGAGCGGCACGATCACCACCTCGACCGCGAGGAGGAACCCGAGCACCCCGGCCGCCTTGCCACACCAGATGGCCGCCCGTGGCACCGGCGACACGAGCAGCCCCAGGAGCGCCGACTCCTCCCGCTCGCGCTGCCAGCTGCGCCCGAGCGCCAGGACCGAGGCGAAGAAGATGGACAGCCACAGCGCCCCGGGCGCAACACGGGTCGTGGTCTGCGGCCCCGTCGTGAACGCCACGCTCGCCATGATCGCCACGAGCGCGGCGAAGAACCCCGTGGTGGTGACGATCTCCCTCGTCGAGAGCTCGATGCGCAGATCCTTGCCCAGGACGACGAGCGCCGCCCGGACGAAGCCCACTTCGCGCCGATCCGATCTTGACCCTGATCGCAACGACGGTAGATTCGCGTGAAGGAGCGCGTGTGTCACGCTCGCCGCGCGCGCCGGCTGCAGAAGGAAGCAACGAAGCCCATGACGGTCGAGTCGTCGGCTGACCGCGCCCCGTCACAGACGCGTGAGCGGCGCCCGCCATCCAGCTTGCGTCGCGCGCGCGCCGGCAAGCGCGTGGCCGTGCTCTACAACGTCGACTACGAGGACGTGCGCCCCGACGTCGACCCGGGTTGGGCCGCGCGCGCCGAGGTGGGGCTCGTCGCCACGGGCGTGGCCGCGGCGCTCGGCGCGGAGAGGTACGACGCGCACCTCGTGGCGGTCGACGGCGACCTGGCGACCCTGCGCGCGCGCCTGCTCGAGCTCGACCCGGACTGCGCCTTCAACCTGTGCGAGTCGCTCGCGGGCGATGCCCGCCTCGAGAGCGCGGTCCCGCTGGTGCTCGAGCTCGTCGGCATCCCGTTCACCGGCTCGCCGCCGGAGGTGCTGAGCCTCGCGCTGCGCAAGGACCGCGTGAAGCAACGGCTGCAGTCGGCCGGCATCCCGACGCCCGAGGGGCGGGTGCTCTCCCGGCCCGACGACCCGTGCGACCTGCCCTATCCGCTCATCGTCAAGCCGGTGCGCGAGGACGGCTCGATGGGCATCTCGCACGCGAGCGTCGTGCACGGCCGCCGGGAGCTCGAGCGCGCCGTCGAGGCGGTGGTCGGCTCGCTGCGCCAGCCTTGTCTGGTCGAGCAGTACGTCGACGGGCGGGAGTTCAACGTGGCGATGCTCGGCCACCCGATGGCACGCGTGCTGCCGCTCAGCGAGATCGATTTCGCTGCCCTGCCTGCGGGCGCGCCGCGCATCGTGTCGTACGACGCCAAGTGGGCGAGCGGCTCGGTCGACGACCTGGGCACCGTGCCGGTGCTGCACCCGTCGCTGCCGACGACCGTGGCTGCCCGCGTGCGTCGTGCCGCAGCAGAGGCGTTCCGCGCGGTCGGCGTGCGCGACTACGGCCGGGTCGACGTCCGGCTTTCCGGGACGGGCGAGCCTTACGTGGTCGACGTCAACCCGAACTGCGACCTGTCGCCCCACGCGGGGATGGCCCGCGCCGCGGCCGGCGTGGGCATCGACTACGGCTCGCTCGTGGGGTTGCTGGTGCGATACGCGCTGCGGCGTCGGCGCGCCGGCACGGTCGCGGTGCGGAGCGCCTCTCGCACCGGCGGTCAGCGGCGGTTATAATTCCGGTTGGATGACCCTCGAAGAGGCCATCGCGATTCTACGCAGCCCCGAGGGTCGAGACGAGACCAAGCGCGTGTACCTGCTGAGGCGCGCGGTCGAGTGGGCGGAGATCACGATCCGCGGCGGCGACGTGAGCCGCCACGACGCGGAGGCGATCGTCGACGCCGTCGCCTCGCGCGCCGAGGAGCTGTTCCCGGGCAGCCGCGACACCTTCGCGATCGTCTACGGCGTGCGGCTCAAGCGCGTCATCGACGAGACGTACGGTCAGGGCGACTGAGACCTCCGTCGGTCACGGCGCGAGGCGCTCCTCCAGCCAATCGTCCCCGTGTCGCGTGAATCGGACGCGATCGTGCATCCGATCGGAGCCCTTCACCCAGAACTCGAAGACGTGAGCCACGAGCCGATACCCGCCCCAGAACGAGGGCCGGGTGACGGGTTGCCCGACGAGCTCACGACCCAATGCGGCCGCGCGCTCGCGGACCTCGTCGAGACTGCGAACGGGTCGGCTCTGGGGCGACGCGAGCGCCGACAGGCGATGGCCGCGTGGACGCGCGGCGAAGTAGGCGTCGGACTCCGCGTCCGAGAGGCGCTCGGCGGCTCCTTCGACGCGCAGCTGCCGTCCGAGCACCGGCCAGTGGAACACGGCCGCAGCGAGGGCGTTTCGGCCCAGCTCTTCGCCCTTGCGGCTCTCGTAGTTGGTGAAGAATCGCAGCCCGCGCGAATCGATGCCACGGCAGAGGACCATGCGCACGGAGGGAGCGCCCGCCAAGGTCGCCGTCGCGAGCGCCATCGCTTCCGGCTCGCCGATCCCGGCGTAGCGGGCGTCCTCGATCCAGGCCCTGGCGCGCTCGAACGGAGTCATCCCACCACGTCGCAGCCTTTCTCGGCCACTCCCGCGACGCAACCGGCGTTCCACCACGGTCGTGCGCGAGATCGTCGAGCGTTCGGCCGGATTTTCGCTCGCCGGAGGTGCACGAATCTCGGCGACGCGCACGCCTTGCGCCCTCCCGTCGCGCACGACGGAGCGCGCCCCGCGTACGGCGCCGGAGAGCGGTCGCTCACCCGAGCACGTCCAGATGAACCCTGCTGCCGGCCGATCCGGCGCATCTGGGAACGGCGGTCACGAACTGCCCGAACGCGCGCGGCTCTTCCAGGCGACACGACCACACGAGCTTCCCGTCGTGCACCGTCATGTCGGGGCAGCCGTCGCACATGTTGTCCGCGCCGTCCTCGAGCAGGTCGATCGGTTGGATGATGAGAATGGACTGCATGTGCAAGCCGCGAAGGGCCTCGGCCGGGCGTCGGGCAATGGCGCCCAGCCACGATGCGGCGGCCCGGCGCACGCCGCGGTCGAGCGGCCATGCCCCGAGCAGCACCGAGCGCCCCGCCGACAGGCTCCACGGGGGCGCGTAGCTCAGGTACCGGCCCGTCCAGAGGTGATGGGCGCTCTGCGTCGCTTCCATGAACCTGGGACCGATCCAGCCGTAGGTGCGCCGCGGCGAGGCGACGCGCATCGCGAGCAGCCACTTGAACGAATCCGGCTGCGCCGTGCCGTTGAGGTATGCGCAGGGCGTGTAGTCCGGAAAGCGCTCGCGGATGACCTCCACGACCTCGCGCGCGTTCAGATCGCGCCGGCCCTGGTGCCCGTCGCCGTACACGAGCGAGCCGACGTCGACCTTCCTGCCGCCGGCGTAGTAGTCGAAACCGTCGAGCGCCGCCGCGCGGAACAGGATGAACACCATCGTATGCACGCGGCCGACGTTGCGACCGGCCCACTCGACCAGATCGGGCACCTCGTGGAGGGTCTGCTCGTAGACGGTCGAGTTGAACGCGCACGCCAGCCCTCCCACGCTCGCCACCATGTCGGCGTAGGTCGAGCGCAGCTCGTTCATCTGCACCTCGGTCTTGTTGCGCCATCCGGGCCTGCCCTGGCGCGAGTCGACGTGGAAGGTCAGGCCGACCAGCCCCGCCGCCTTGAGCTCTCGGAGCAGCTCCGGCGTCATCGCGAGGCCGTTGGTGTTGATGATGGCCTTGCGTCCCATCGCGGTCACGCGCCGGACGATGGCCGGCAGCTCGGGGTGCGTGAGCGGATCGCCGCCGGCGATCGACACGCCGTCGAAGTTGCGCAGTCGCGCGAACACGTTTAGGTCCGACTGCACCTCGTCGAGCGATTTGTGCTCTTTGACGTTCTTCCGGTAGCAGCCTTCGCACGCGAGGTTGCACGCCTGCGTGGGCTCGAGCCAGACGATCGGGTTGTCCGCGAGGTTCCACGGGAGGCGGTAGAGCGAGCGATGGTCGAGGGGCGCAGCCATGGCCGCGCAGTGTGGGGCAGGGGCCCGCCTGGCCGATTGATCGAGCGCAACCGGCGAGCGCCGCCGTCGGTGCATGGTCCACCCGGATCCGATGGAACCACCCCCGAACCCCTCGCGGCTGAAGAGCGACGTCGAGGTACGACCGCCGCACGACTCGCTCGTCGCCGCGTTCGAGCACGCGGCGCGCGCGGACGCGCCGTTCCTCACCGTCCACGGCGCTCGCGGTCCGACGCGGCGTCCGATCCGCGACGCGCTCGCGTCTTCCTGGCAGTGGAGCGCGGCACTGCGCGGTCGCGGCGTGCGGCGCGGCGACCGCGTCGCGCTGCTCATGCCGACCGGCCACTCGTTCGTCGAGGCGCTGCTCGGCGTGATGTGCACGGGCGCCGTCCCGGTTCCGCTCGCGACGCCGATGACCTTCGGCAGCGTCGATCGCTACCTGCGCAACCTCTCGGCCGTGATCGCCGACTGCGGCGCCCGCGTGCTGATCACCTACGGCCGCATCGCCGAAGCGATCGCACGCGATCACGAAATCGCCTCCTCGCTGCGTGACGTCGTCACCGAGGCCGCCCTGAGCGGCATCGCCCCGACGTGGCGGCGCGCGCCGTCGATCGGCGCGAAGGACGCCGCGTTCATCCAGTACACCTCGGGCACGACCGGCAAGCCCAAGGGGGCCGTCATCTCGCACGGCGCGCTCGTGGCGAACGCCTTCGCGATCACGAACGGTCTGGCGATCGGGCCAGACGACGTCGGAGCGAGCTGGTTGCCGCTCTTTCACGACATGGGGCTGGTCGGGGTCGTCCTCACCTCGATCTGCCATCCGTACCGCGTGCACGTGATGGCGCCCGAGTCGTTCGTGATGAGGCCACGGCGCTGGCTGGAGCTCGTCGCGTCGGTGGGTGCCACCCTGTCGGCCGCGCCGAACTTCGCGTACGACCTTTGCGCCGCGCGCGCGGGCGACGTGGCGGACATCCGGCTGGACTCGTGGCGAGTGGCGCTCAACGGCGCCGAGCCGGTCCACGCGCGCACCGTCGAGCGGTTCTCCGGCCGCTTCGACGCCGTCGGCTTTCGGCCGACGGCGATGATGCCCGTGTACGGGATGGCCGAGGCGACGCTCGCCGTCACGTTCCCGCCGCTCGAGTCGGGCTTCGAGACGCTCTCCGTCGACCGCGAGTCGCTCGAGCTCCGACGCAGGGCGGTCCCCTCCGACACGGGCGTCGCCCACCGCGCGGTCAGTGTCGGAGTCCCCGTCGCGGGCACGTGCGTCGAGGTCGTCGACGACGCCGGGCGCGTCGTCCCCGAGGGCACGATCGGCCACATCCTGGTGTCGGGGCCGTCGCTCATGGACGGGTACTTCCACGACGACGACGCTAGCGCCTCCGCGATCGGCGACGGGCGGCTGCGCTCGGGCGATCTCGGCTTCGTGCACCGCGGTCGCCTGTTCGTCACCGGACGGGCCAAGGAGCTCATCATCAAGTCGGGACGCAACCTGCACCCGGCGGACATCGAGCGCGTGGCCTCCGAGGTCACCGGCCCGCGCGGCAGCTGCGTCGCGGCCTTCGGCCGGTACAGCGCCCGGGCCGGCACCGACGAGTTGGTCGTCGTGGTCGAGACGCCGCACGGCGATCCGGCGCTCCGCGACCGGATTGCATCGGACATCCGTGCCGAGCTGCTGGGCGTGCTCGGCGTCAAGGCCGACGACATCCGCGTGTGCGCCGTCGGTTCGATTCCCCGTACGACCAGCGGCAAGATCCGCCGCCACGAATGCGCCCGCGTCTTCGCGGCGGAGGGGGAGGCCTGATGCGCGCACTGGTCATCGGCGGGACGGGGTTCATCGGCCTCCACGTCGTCGACGCGCTGCTCGAGGCAGGCGCGCGGGTTCGCGTGACGCGCCGAAAGCAGACGGCGACCATCCTGCTCCGCGGCCGGCCCGTCGAGCTCGCCGACGCGTCCCTGCAGGAACCGGAGAAGCTCTGGCGCGCCATGGCCGGGTGCGACGCGGTGTTTCTCTGCGGCGCGTTCTATCCGCGCTACTCGCTCGATCTCGAGGCCGCGCTGGCCGAAGGCGTCGCCGGCGTGCGCCACGCCTGCGAGGCGGCCTTGTCGGCGAACATCCCGCGCTTCGTGTACACGTCCACCATCGGGACGCTCGCGCGGGCTCCCGCGGGGCGACCGGCGGACGAGCGCGACATCGCCGCCGAGATGCCGCGCGGCAGCGTCTACCGCGCCGTGAAATGGGCGATGGAGCGCGAGGTCGACCGCGCGCGGCGGCGCGGGCTGTCGGCGGTCACGCTGATGCCGGGCGGCTGCGTCGGACCGTGGGACGTGCGCGTGGGGACGGGCTCGGTCCTGGTCGGCGTCGTGCGCGGAGCGCTCCCATGGTGGGTGGACGGAGTGGTGAACCTGGTCGACGTGGCCGACGTCGCACGCGCTCACGTCGCCGCGGCGCGCGCGGCGCCATCGGAACGCTACTGCCTGGCCGGCCACACCGTGCGCGTCGGCTGGCTTCTGCGGCACATCGCCGAGCGGTACGGAGGGCGCGTACCGGATCTGGAGCTGTCGGCCGGTCGCGCGCGCGCCCGCGCCGAGGCCGACGAGCGCAGGGCCGCTCCGCGCCGGTTGCGCGTTCCGGTGCCGCGCGAGCTCGTCGATCTGGCGACGAGCGGCCAGGCCGTGTCGAATGCACGCGCGCGCGCCCAGCTCGGCTTCCATCCATCTCCGCTGGATGCGGCGCTGGACCGCGCTCACCACTGGTTCGCGCGCCACTCGTACATCCCACGCTCCCATGCCCCGACCGAAAGCGAGAGCCGCCCATGAGCCCACGAAGTGATCCCAGCCACGTGACGGTCCGCGCGATCGCCGAGATCGCGGAGACCGACGTCCGATCCGTCCACGATCAGCAACGTCTGCGCGAGGACCTCGGCCTCGACTCGCTGCAGAGCCTCGAGCTCCTGTCGAGCATCGGCGAGGCGCTCCAGATTGACCTCGACGTCGAGGAGGCGATGGCGATCCGCACCGTCGCGGACGCCTGCCAGTTCGTCGCCCGCGAGTGCGCGCGCCAGGAACGCCATGGCCGGCGCCCTCGTCCTTGAGCCGTCCGCACGCGCCGTCGAAGACGAGGTGGTCGCCCTCCTGACGGCGCACCTGCGGCGATTCCTCGACGCCGAGGTCGACGCTCGTGCGATCGATCGCCAGGGCGCCATTCCCCGGTCGGTACGCGACGGTCTGGCGCGTCTCGGGCTGTTCGGCATCACCATTCCGGCGACGCACGGGGGCGCGGGGCTGTCGCTCGGGTCCGCCTGCCGCATCGTCTCGGAGATCGCGAAGACCGACCGGTCCATCGCGATCCTCGTGGGCCTGCACGCGGGGCTCGGGACCCGCGGCCTCGTCGAGCTGGGGAGCCCCGCGCTGCGCGCCCGCTGGTTGCCCCGTCTGGCGTCCGGCGATTGCATCGCGTCGTTCGCCGCCACGGAGGCGGGCGCGGGCTCGGCCCTCGGGGAGATCCGGACCACGGGCCGGCTGGCCGACGGCCTCATTCGTCTCGACGGCGAGAAGAGCTACGTCACGAACGGCGGCTTCGCGGGGCTGTTCACGGTGCTCGCGCGCACGCCGGGGCTCGGCGGCGCGCGGGGGCACTCGCTCGTGTGCGTGCCCGCCGGCGCGCCCGGCGTGACGATCGGACCCGAGGAGCACAAGCTCGGCATCCGCGGCTCCTCCACGGTGACGGTCACGTTCGACGATGTGCGCGTGACGCTCGAAGACGTGCTGGGCAGGCCGGGCGAGGGCATGGAGCACGCGCACGGCCTGCTCGCGTGGGGGCGCACGCTGATGTCCGCCGGGTGCGTGGGGGCCGCCCGGGCCGCGCTGGAGTCGACCGTGGCGCACGTGCTCCGGCGCCGGCAGTTCGGCCGAGCCGTCGGCGACTTCGGGGCGTCGCGCGCGCACGTGGCATGGATGGCGGCGCGCACGTGCGCGATGGAGGCGCTCGTGCGGAGCGTCAGCGAGGCGCACGCGGGCGGCGAAGCCATCGAGGTCTCTTCCACGATCGCGAAGGTGTTCTGCAGCGAGGGCGCGTTCGAGGTGTGCGATCGCGCGGTGCAACTGCACGGCGCGCTCGGCTTTCTCGAGGACACCGGCGTGCCCCGGCTGCTGCGCGACACGCGGATCACACGCATTTTCGAGGGTGCCAACGACGTGCTGCTGGTGCGCCTCGGCGCCGCCGTCCTCGGCGGATGGCGCGCGGCCCCGATGCGCGCTCCTGCCCTCGAGGCCGTGCCGCGGGCCGAGCAGCTACGCATCGAGGCGCTCGAGCGCGCGCTGCAGACGGAGGCGGCACGGATTCGCGATCGGTTCGGCGTCGCGGCGGTCCGACGGCAGCTCACGCTTCAGCGACTCGCGCGCGCTCTGGTGTGCCTCCGGGCGGCTCGGGCCGTGATCGAGCACGGGCGGCCCGACGACGCGATGGTCGCGCGACACGCCGTCGAGGCCCTCGGCCACGAGGCGTCGTCGTGGCTGGCCCGGGTCGGGCGCGCAGGTTCCGACGAGCACGCCGCTTGCGAGGTGACGGATCGCATCTACGGCGCCGACCAACGGCGGTAGCGTCATCGACATGCGCGAACACCACGGCGACATCTGCCCCGATTGCCCCGCGGCGCGCAGCCGCGTGCTGGGGCCGCTGCTCGGCGGTGCGGGCGAGCGCTGCGCGCTGCGCTGCCTGTTCGTGGGCGACCGTCAGCCGCTGCCGCCGCGGTGGTTTGCCGCGTACGGGCTGGCGCTCGTGCGGCGGGGCATCGTGGTCCGCCACCGCGTGGACGCGGACGGTGTGGCCGTGGCCATCGACGCGGTCGGCCCCGGCGGGGCGATTCCCTTGTCCGAAGGCGACGCGGACAGCGGCGGCTACGCCGTGGGGGACGTGCTCCTGTGCCTCTGCCCGAGGCGCGTGCTGCGCGAGGCCGTCGACGGCGGCGCCCCGACGTCGGCGCACGTCGTCGCGTTGCACGCCGCGGCGCTCGATCGCGTCGAGCGCATCGCACAGGCGCGAGGCCGTTCGACGGCCGTGGCGCGCGTCGCGGCGCTACTGTGCGTGCTGGCCGACACGATGTCGCCCCCGCGGCGGCCGATGCTGATCCCGGCGGCGTTGCAGCAGCGGGACCTCGCGGCGCTGCTCGCGATGCGGCACGAATCGGTCTGCCGCGCCATGAAGCTCCTCGCCCGCCGAGGCGCCCTCCTGCGCACCGATGACGGCATTCGGCTGCTGGACCGCGCGGGGCTCGAGGCCACTTGAGCGACCGCCGTGTCTACGTCCTCCACAGGTGGCTCTTCGGGGAGAGGGCGATGACGGTCGCGCCGATCGTGGTGAGCGAGCTCGCGGGCATCAGGACGGCGCAGAGGAGCGGCGACATCCACCCCGCGAGGGCCAGCGTGGTCGTGACGGCGTTGTACGTCAGCGCGATGGCGAGAACCGCGCGCACGACTCGGGCCAGCGCGCGAGCGCTTCGCAGCGCGAGGCGCAGCGGCGCGAGCCCGGGCGTGACGAAGAAGAAGTCGGCTCGCGCAGGGAGATAGGGGCGATCGACCGCCGGGGTGCCCGAGACGAGGGCGTGGTCGAGCGCGAGAGCGTCGTTCACGCCGTCGCCGACGAAGAGCGTGTGGTCACCGTCGTGCGCGTCCAGGAAGTCCGCCTTTGCGCGCGGGCTCTGGCCGCCGATGGCGTGGTTCGCCCCGATGCCGCTCGCTCGGGCTGCGGCGTCGACGCGCTCTTGCAAGTCCCCGCTCAGCAGCCACACATCCAGGCCCTCCGCGCGCATCGCGCTCACCTCGCGGACGGCGTCCGGACGGAGCTGCTCGGCCGTGGACAGAAGCACGAGGGCGCGGCCGTCGACGCCGAAGGCCAGGTCGAATCGCGGGTCGACGCGCGGGCCGTCCTGGCCCACCCAAGACGGCTCTCCCAGGCGCCATCGCCGGCCGCCCCGCTCGAGCTCGGCGCCTCGTCCGGTGTACTCCACCGTCGAGGCCCCAAGCTCGACGCCCATCGGCCCGAGCGCTTCGAGCGCGCGTCGGACGGCGTCGCTCTTCGGATGACCGCTGCGCGCCACCAGATCGTAGAGCGCCTGTCGGGCCTCCGGCGCAAGCGTCGCGAGCGCCGCGGGGTTCTCGACGACGAGCGCCCCGGTCGTGAGAGTCCCCGTCTTGTCGAGAACCACCCGCTTCACCGCGCGCGCGCGGTCGAGGAACGACGACCGACGGACGAACAGGCCCGCGCGACGCAGCCCCGCCTGCACCATCTCGTACGCCAGGGGAGTCGCGATACCAAACGCGCAGGGGCACGTGACGACGAGCACCGCCGTCGTGATCGAAAGCGCGCGCCCGACGTCGCGCGTCGCCCACCACCAGGCGAGGAGGGCGGCGGACGCGAGCATCAAGACGCCCACGACGTAGGCCTTCGTGAGGCGCTGGTACCAGGAGCTCGATCGAGCGACCTCCGCCGGACGCTCCGGCGTGCGCAGCAGCTCTCTGAGCGGGGATGCCTCGAAGTCTGTCCGCGCGCGTACGACCGCGGCCCGGTCGCCGGCAGCGAACGCGCCCGCGGGCACCAGGTCGCCGCGGCCGAACGGGCGCGGTCGACTCTCCCCGACGATCCAGTCGAGCGAGAACGTGGCTTCCCCGTCCTCCAGACGGGCGTCGACCGGGACGAGATCGCCCGGCGCGACGAGGAGCTCGTCGCCTGCGACGAGCTCCGCGCAGCGCACCAGCTCCATTCGCCCGCCCCGCAGCCGACGGACGAGCAGACCATCGGCTCCGTCGCTCGCGAGCAGCCAGGCCCGGTTGCGATCGAGGACGCGCTCCTGGAGCCAGCGCCCGAGGAGCATGAGCGTGATGAAGACGTCCAGCGTGTCGAAGTACGCCGCCTGCGAGCGGTGTCCCAGGTACGAATGCACCGATCCGACGAACGCCAGCGCGATGCCGAGCGCGATGGGCAGATCGAGGTGCAGCATGCCCCGTCGAACGGCGCGCCACGCGGATCGGAAGAAGACCGTACCGCCGACGGCCACGGCGAGGGCGCCGAGCGTCAGGTTGAGCGTCGTGAACAGGTCGAAGAGCGGTCCGCGATCCAGCCCCGCATAGATGGCGATCGCGAAGAGCATCGAATTCATCGCGATGGCGGCGCATGCACCGAGCCGCCAGAGGAGGTCCGAGGAGGCGCCGCGCGCGCGCTTCACCGCCGGGCCGAACCGGTAGCCGAACTGCTCGACGCTGCCGACGAAGCCGCGGAGATCGAACTCCGACGCGACGATCATGTCCACGCGACCGAGCGACGGATTGACGACGACGCGGCCTCGAACGGCGCGCCTCGCGAACAGCTGCTCGATGAGCCACACGCAGCCGACGCAGTGCAGCCCCTGCACGTCGAGCGCGACGCGTGCTTGGGCCGGGCCGGTGCGCAGCCGCTGTTCGATCCGATCGAGCCACATGGTGTCCCGCCGGAGGGCGGCGGCCGCGACCGGAGCGCCGCGACCGCGACGCAAGGCGTAATAGCGATCGAGGTGCTCTCGGTGCAGGAGCGCGTACACCGCCTCGCAGCCGGCGCAGCAGAAGTCGCCGGAGGCGTGGGAGGGGAGAGGCAATCCGCAGTGCAGGCACGACATCCGCGCGCCGTCGAGAGGAGGGTGCCTCCCCGCGACGCCCGCGGGATGGGGCGCCTGCGTCGTCATCGACAGCGGCCGGGTGCAACCTTCGATCCGACCGGCCTGCCCCGGCGACGCGACGATCACGGTGCGCCTGCCCGCGTGCGCGCTGGCGCAGGCCGTGCTGATACGCCGGTCGGGGAAGCGAAAATGACCGCGAATTCGAACATCGGGGCCTCCGGCGCTACGCGCAATCTGCATGACGGCGCAAAAGGTGCGCATGAGCGACCGGACGTGAGGGACGAGGCGAACCAAGCCAAGAAGCGCGCTCGCGTCGTCGTCGCCGACGACGAAGCGAGCGCCCGCAGCGGCCTGGCCACGCTGCTTCGCGAGGAGGGCTTCGAGGTCATCCTCGCGGAGGACGGCAACGCCGCGCTCGCCCGCGTGCAGGAGACCGCGCCGGACGCGCTCATCACCGATCTGCGCATGCCCGGGCTGGACGGCATCGAGCTCCTCGAGCGGGCGCGCGAGGTGGATCCGGAGCTCGTCGTGGTGCTGATGACCGCGTTCGCCGAGGTCGAGACCGCCGTTCGCGCGATGCA
>Ga0080006_1146116_pt1 | contig 28018 bp, 14 predicted proteins | sample RS3BMetagenome_FD_69209 | JGI IMG/M metagenome (GOLD analysis project Ga0080006, IMG submission 69209) | Ferric oxide microbial mat and aquatic microbial communities from Rainbow Spring, Yellowstone National Park, USA - RS3B (SPADES... ...
AATTCCTCGAAATCGTGCCCTCTGTGCCACAACGGTCTCGTCGTCGTCCCGTCGGGCACACACACTTACTCGCCCATATTTCCTTTTTTCTTCTTCGTCGCTTGCTCTTTTTCGCTCAATGCTCGATGAGAAGTGGACTTTTATTGTTGTTTGGCAGCTGATATTCACAAGGATTCCAGGATCGTGGAATCCCATATCCATAACGTTCCCTTGGATTTCTCATTTCTTCAGAATGAACGTACATGTTTTTGCCTTTAGGTGAGGAACTCCCACGGAGCTAGAAGGACTTGGAGAAGAAAGAGACGTGTGCCCTAGCTTCACCATGCTGAACGCTTCAGCGATTCACCCACGGGATCCATCATTCCTTTTCACGTTACGAAAAACTCTTTAGATGAGGTTGAACCACGAAGAGTACGGAGGAATGAAAAGCACATCTACCCTGATAGAATCGGCAAAAGCTCGAACACGAGGGGAATGGTGAAATGCCACGGTGTCCAGTGGAAAGACACTGCCAGATGTCACGTGAAAAGTCTTCAATGTTTGGACGATGTGATTGGAGCTGTTGGATGAGCGTTCTCTACGAGCGAAACTGAGGCCTCCAAATGAATGCTCTGCAGCTAGAACAAAAGATGATATCCTTGTTGTCCACGAGCTCGATCGTACGCAAAACGGGTCCCCTTCCGTGAATACCCATATACGCTCCGATCGTTTCTTCCGAAGCAAATCTCATCGAATGAAACAATGAACCGGCGTTGCTGTGCTTCACACAGATCGTGACCTTCCAGGAAAGTTCTCGTGGTTGCGATTTCGATGCAAAATAGCCATGCGTGAAATTCAACTGTATCCCAGTGTTTTCAGAACCACGCGAACAATCTGCTGAGAGACAGAGACGCCTGTGGCGTCTACGATCATCGCTTTTGCCTTCCGCGAACGGTGATCAACAGTTCGTTCTTAACCATTGACCGTGAGCAGTCTTCCACAATATCGGTATTTGGCGCGGATAGCATCTTCTTGTTTCTTCATTTCAGTGTTTCTCATCCATCAGAGTGCTTTTGTATATCCGATCTGAAAGAGGAATCCTGTCCTCTTTGCATGCTTCAGTAACAAATATATCCTACAGGCTAGTCGTCTACAATCTATACGGTGCATTGCATCCTGATGTCGATCTCCTGCTCCACACTGCGAAAAAGCACTCGATCACATGCAGCGCCGTTGGAACAGAACTGGATTGAAAGTCCCGAAGAATGCTGATCACTGGTGTTCCGAGCTCCCTGCTCACCATACGACGTCAAGTGAGAAGAACGCAGTTGTTTACGGCGAGTTCATGTTGTCTAAAGCGGAGCAGAGTTTGGAGTATGTTCCCTGCTATGCTTTCTTGGTATTTTTACGTCTGAGTGCGCATAGCGCACCGGTTCAGCTGTACCCAGTTAGAGATACCGCAACACGTCCGAAGCTAACTTGCAACCGTGTGCAGATGTTTGCGAGTAGCTCCGGGGCGTCTTCTAGGCCTAGAGGGCACGCTATGACTCGTTTTAGTGCTGACGGGTTTCTGCTTTGCCGCAGAATAGTTCAGCCGAAACTGAAACTCGGAACAGCGGACTTGAGGGTTCGGCAACGCTGGCGGCTGAGACGCCTCCGTTCTGCGGGTCCGCAACGCCAGCAGGAAGGCTACATGCTCCTGGACGGTTTTTTTCGGCAGTTTCAGAGTGTGGTAGAGGGTTTGCGCAGGCTAGCGCCGCTATCTGACGCAACGAGCGCGCCACCGGTTAAGCTGCGACTGCGCAAATTAGACCCAACTCCAGAGCTTTACAACATAGAGGAGGAGGGTCTGGTCCCGCTCGTGCTCGTTGCTGGTGCTACTGGACGCACTGGGCGCCTTGTCGTCCGCAAGCTACTTCTCCAGGGTTTCCGGGTGCGTGCACTCGTTCGGGACCTGCGCCCTGAAACACTCGATGAACTCGGTACCGGGTGCGAGTATGCAAAAGCGGACCTACTCGATAAGGACTCCGTACTGGAGGCGCTGTACGGTGTCGATAAAGTAATATGTGTGGTTTCTGACGAGGCGGAGCGTGAGACGGAGGCCATCACAAACCTAATTCGAGCATTCCAAGATGCGAGGTTTTTGGAGTTTGGTCGCAAGGACTCGGCCAAAATTACGATTTTCAAGTTTAACAAGCCTAGACATTTTGCACTGTGGGCGCGTCCTGAAAATCTTCAAACTGCTGTTGTCAAGGCTTATCAGAATGAAGTGGGTGGCGTGGACCAGCTTCTCCAGGATAATAATGAGGACCAGAGCGCTCCAGTGATGCCGCAGGCCGCAATGGAAGAGAGCGGGCGCCTGCGGGATCCACTTTCGTCAACTTTCTTCCAACTGAACGACTTTGGTAACGCTGTTTTTCATGGAAAAATACGCGACATTTATAGAGGTCAAGCAGAGGTCTTCACAACGAGCTTCGCGCGCAAACCGCTGAACTTCCAGGGATTCTCCGGTTTGATTCTGCGTTGTCTCGGTGACGGCCAACGCTACTCGCTGATCATCCGAACCAAGTCCGGCGATAGGGCAGGCATCCAGTTCATTTCGACGTTCTCTACTACTCCATCCAGAAAGTGGATTACGCTGCGCTTCTCGTTCCCTGACTTTATCCCTCAGCGCACGAGTGATGGTGCCCTCTTGCAAGCAGAAATTCGCGATGCTAGTGTCTACGACTTTTCAGAGATCACGCAAATCGGCTTCCTTTATGAGGCTCGAAATAACTTGAGCATCCGCTCACTTAGTAACCCTGGCTCCCGCAAGGGCACTTTCATGCTTACCCTAGACTATATGAAAGCTTTCCGCACTCAAGATGAACCCGAGTTCGTGCTCGTTTCTTGTATGGGCACCCACGCGGATATGGAAGAAATCAGCCGCAAGCGATCCATTGAGGATGCGCTGAAAGCCGGTGGTCTCTCCTATTGCATTATACGAACTGGTGTGCTCACTGACGAACCGGGCGGCGTAACCAGCATCACGTTCGATCAGAGTCAGATACAGGGCCGAGGCCTCCCATCGGGCGTCGTTGTATCGGAGATCGTTCGAACGCCATTCACGAAAAAAATATCCCGGGCGGATGTTGCGGATGTATGTGTCGCGAGCCTGCTCGATGCACGTGCGTGCAATGTTACATTCAATGTGTTCTCGAGTGCGTACGCACCCACAACCAGGATCCCAACGCGGAACTATAGTGCGTTGTTTGAGACGCTGAAGCCAAATACCTAGTCCGGAAGCCACTCATTGAAGCGCTTTAGAATTCAATCGAATCTAGGCATCATTCGTGATTGAATAAGCGCTTCAGCTCCTTGCACGCATCATTTTCATAACCAGAGCGTGCCGGGAGCTGGCGAGCACATCGTATGCCTTGCGAGCTGGTTGGCGATGCGGGTACCCGTGGCCTACAGACAGGCGGCGGTGTTGATCGCTTTCCGCTGAGCTTTACCTATCGGATTTTGGCAAATTTATTTTAGGGATGGAAAAATACGCTTCGTTATTGCAATGGCGGGCGCATCACTATCTTATCTTGGATGTTTAGAGCTGGGGCAGGTTTCATGCCTGCTGCAAAGGTGCCTGCGCGCGCACACACACGTATACATACAGGAGCGCTATCGTCGCCGCCGAGGCAGGCTATACGAAGCGAATCCCCATCGGAGTCCCGCTGAGCTTCGCACGAACGTGTCTAAGGAGAAGAGTCGCCGCGATCAGGGCCCGTGCACGCCCGTCCTGTGCGTCGTCGTCGTCGTTGGGGCGAAATGCTCAGCGTGCTTCCATAGACGCTGTGTGCTGGGCGGTGGCTTTCAAGTCAGCAACGATATCCGCAGCGTACCTACTGAAATGGATGTGTTCGTGAAGCTCCAAACGCTCGCCGTCCAGAACGACGCGCAGTATATTGGGGTTCTCATTCGCAGCGGCGAAGCGCTCGCGAATTCCAAGAAGAAACGACTGCAAGGCATGGAGGAAAGTAGCTGGTCGCTTCGTGAATGCACTCGGGAGTAGCCATAGACCAGCGCGAACCAACGAAATGCACACATGGTCTCCCTGAAGGGGTTCGACATGCTCTTGCGCGATCAAGGGGATCTGGGGAATGAACCGCTTGCGCAACAAAGACAGGTCCTCAGTGCACAGCAGTCTTTTGCATCCCAGCATACTGCCGACCAAATCGGCCCGGCTATTGAGTGCTTGCTCTACGACAGAACCACCTTCGATAAACACATCGACGCGATCACTAGGGACGAGGCCAAGTTTCTTTCGTAACTTCTGCACCCGGTTCACAATCTCCCGTGCAATGCCATCCAGAAAAAGTTCGTGATCTATACCGAGGTTCAGGATGACAATCATGCCATTCAAGACGTCGCATTCAACGTCCTCGCCTTCGCTGAGCGCCTCCCTGTTGACATCCCGATTAATGAAGATTTCATCAACCGAAATCTGGTAACGGCCCTGGCACACAGTTGCAGAGCGTTCGCGCTCAACTTTTGCGACCTGCATAGGCGTCCAGCTTCGAATCTCCGCAGTTGCTTCCTTGAATGCTGACCCAAGCCTCCGCCCCAGAAGTTTGCCATCAGGTATCGCCCTCCGGGAGATGTAGCGGTCTTCGTCTGTGCTGTACACAACTTGTTTCACATTCAATTCCCCCCGGACGTACTCCTCAAGACTCGCAACATTTTGCAAGGTCTGCTCGTTGTGATGAATCACTGTCAGCGTGTGCAAGGGCTGCTTGAGAGCGACATTGCGTCGCTCTCGTATGGCTCTTCCCAGTGTGATTGCAAGCTGCATGTGGCGCACTTTTTCTTCAAAGACGAGATCAACCGCTTCCTCGTCACTTGAAGGTAGAGGCAGGAAATGCACCGAGTCTGCGGTCTGCTCATATAAGCTTACCAGAGGAAGGCTGCGGAGCGTCTGATACGTCCATTCAGCCATGAATGGAGCAAAAGGCGCCATAAGAACCGCAAGTCTGCTCAACAAGTCCCCGAGCGTACAAAGCGCTACGGCCTGATCCAAAGCTGAGCGAGCGCCTGAGCCTTTCAGCCGCGGTCGATTCAGACGCACATACCAGTTCGTGAGCGACTCGATGAAAAGGAGTAACCGGGGTACCACAGTGTACAGGCGATAGGCTCGCATTTCTTGGTGAAGAAAACTGATCAGGGAGGCCAAGAGGGATAAAATCCAGCGATCCATGGGGTTGCTGCGCTCATTCGTGCCTTTTGCCTGACGAAGAAGCGTGTCCGCTTCCGCGTTGGCTTCAGCGAATGCTGCAAAGTTCTGGATGAAAAATCTAAAAGCGTTATACCAAGGCAACATCACGTCTCGAACGATGTCCTTGACTCCAGTCTCCTTGAAACGAAGAGGCTCCCCACGAACCACGGGGGAGTTGATCAAGTACAAGCGCAAGGCGTCAGCTCCAAAATTCTCTATCATATCCATCGGATCTGGGTAGTTTTTCAGACGTTTGCTCATTTTCTTTCCATCTTCAGCAAGAACGAGGCCATTCACGATCACATTCTTGAACGGGGGTTCGTTGAATAGCGCAGTTCCGAGCACCATGAGCGTATAGAACCATCCTCGTGTTTGGTCCAGACCTTCAGCGATGAACTGCGCGGGGAACATGCCTTTCTGGAAGAAATCTTCTTCATGTTCGAATGGGTAATGAACGCTTGCATACGGCATCGCGCCGGACTCAAACCAACAGTCAAAGACTTCTTCCACTCGTCGTAACACATTTCCTGGATTCTGCCGGCTTCGTATCTCGATCGAGTCTATGTTATGGCGGTGTAAATCACTTATCGAGCCCGTGGGCAGACCCGCAAGCTCTTCGAGCTCAGCAATCGATCCAACGACAATGATTTCATCGCCGGTACGATCCGTCCACACGGGAAGAGGCGTGCCCCAGTAACGGTTCCGGCTTACGTTCCAGTCGCGTGTATTCTCAAGCCAGTTCGCGAAACGATGTTCCCGAATCACTTCCGGCACCCAGTAGGTTCTCGCATTGCAATCCAAGAGGCGATCCCTGAATTTCTCAACAGCTATGAACCACGACGGAACGGCGCGATAAATCAGTGGCGTATCACTGCGCCAGCAGAAAGGGTAAGAGTGGGTGTAGGTCTCGTGCTTCACGAGTCGACTGAGGGTCTTCATCTTACGTATGAGACCCCGGTCTGCCTCTTTGATATACATCCCACGAAAATCATCCACAGGTTCTGTGAACTTGCCATCTTCGTCCACGGGGCACGGTAACCAGACAGGTCGGTCCGGCCTTCCTCCTGCACAGCCGATCACTCCTTCTCTCATGCAGACTCGATAATCGTCTTCACCAAAAGCTGGCGAGAGGTGCACGACACCAGTCCCGCTATCTGCGGTCACGAAATCATCGCCCAAGACTCGGAACGGGTCTCGGAGAAGCTCGCGGAAGCGCGAGTCCTTGTAATAATCAAACACAGGCTCGTAATGTAAACCAACAAGCTCATATCCGTGATGCCTCGCGATGATCGTAAATTCGCATGCACTTGAGTGTTTCCGTGCATCATTCATTTTGAAGATGCTACCTAGGCGGGCCTCTGCGAGGATCCATACCCGGTCCTCACGGGAATGATCTCGAACGCGCACATATACCAATTCCGGATGAACACAGAGGGCGACATTGCTCGGCACAGTCCAAGGTGTGGTGGTCCATGCCAGAAACGAGGCGTGATCAGGATCATTCAACACAGGAAAAGAAATCGTGATCGCGGGATCCTGAACTTCCCGATAGTTCAAGTTCGTCTCAAAATTACTCAAAGGCGTGCTGCATGCTGTTGAAAACGGCATGACTTTGAAGCCGCGATACACTAGTCCCTTCTTGTGAAGCTGGCTGAACACCCACCATACCGATTCCATGAACGATGTGTCCATGGTGCGGTATCCGTTTTTAAAGTCAATCCACCGTCCCATTCTGGAAACGATCCTCTCCCATTCTCCCGAGTATCGTAGAACGATTTTTCGGCATTCTTCGTTATAAGCTGCGATACTGAGTTTCAAAACATCTTCCCGTGAGCGAATGCCAAGTTTCTGATCGATTTCGTACTCGACTGGAAGGCCGTGACAATCCCAACCGAATCGCCGGGGAACCTGGTATCCGGTTTGGTAAGCATAGCGCGTCACTGTATCTTTAATAGTCCCGGCAAGAAGATGCCCGTAGTGTGGCAGGCCCGTGGCAAATGGCGGGCCGTCGTAAAACGTGAAGAGCGGTCTCCCGACAGCGAACTCGTTTGAGCGCTCAAACGCTCTCGAATCGTTCCAAAACGAGAGCACAAGCCTCTCGCGATCGGGAAAGTTAACGGCCTCCGGTGCGATCTGCTTCACTTGCGCCGAAGTTAGTCTCCCGCCGCAAGAAAACTGCTCCATGTCCCTAAAAATAAAGCGTTCTGTCGTTCTACAGTTCTCGATCTTGGGTATTCTCTGGCTTCACGTAAGTGTGTCAAGAACAGGTGACGGACCCAGGAGGGTGCGTGCTCGATCTAAAACTCGCCCAGCGTTTCGAGTACCTGCCTGCAGCCAGACACACAGATATGCTGCAAGTTTAGTGGTAAGTGTTTTCAAACTAGAGCACGCGCTACCTCTCCAGTGCCTACTCGCAAGCAGGTTCACAGATAGTCATCAGAGGCGTTATTCGAGAGCTGTGTTGTACCGCGGCCGTCGTTCGCGGCCGTGGACACATCCAGTTCCATCCATGTGTGGATACCATAAAGCAGGCCTCCTAACTCGAACTTGCAATCAAAATATTGGATCTTCTCTCTATGTCATCAACACTTTTATTTGCGGGATTTTTCTCCGACTGCTTCCTTTTCCTCTATATTATCTCCCGTTTTCAATACGCCGGTTTTTGCTGTCTCCCGGGCTCCGAAGACAGCAGTCCAGAGATATCGACATTAGCGCTAAAGCCATGGTTTTGCTGCATCAGGCCACTTTCGATGCATTCCGCGCTCAGACAAAAGCAGCAATTTCTGCTTCGTCTGCCATTCCCGTCTGCGTTTTATAATGCCTCGGGGCGTTCCTCGCGGGGATGACACTCGACTGTGGCCGCGGATCCCCAGGAGTCTACTGCACCCCCCCGCTCCGAGCACTGCCTTGTGGTGCATGAGCGCCTGCTTCATCGCTCAGTACATGTCCTTGGAGGGTGCAGGGGCTCCCCTCGATGCCCTCCTCCGTTTCGGAGCCTGGTGCCGTGCCCAACGATCACAGACTTCTTCAGCGCTATCCCTTTCGCGAGTACTCTGTCCTCTGCAAATGCAAGCGTACGCTGTTCCATTCGTTAGATAGGTTGTGGCACGCGCTGCTGTTCATGATGTAAAAAGTATCGAACGAAAAATTCAATTTGGAGAGAAAGTCGAGAGATTCTGATCCATTTTCGCTCCTTTCTGGCAAGGTGTAACCCAATATCCACTAAGAGCGATCCCTGCAGTGACTCAAATCCGAGTTCAAGACCATTTTCCATGCAGACAGAAGGACTGAAGCCTCTGGGAGCATGCTCTATCAGATGCGTCATGCTGGTGTGGAATCCCGTTTCGTCGTAGGCTACGGAGAGTAGAGGATCTGGGTTTCGAGTGGATCTATTATGTGACGCCCCAGGTCCAGTGAACTTTCCGCATGAGCTTATGAGCGAGTCCTCAAGCGGCGACTTCAAATTTCTCACTTATCAATGCAGCGGCACGCATTGCTGCGTCCACAAGTCGGCTTGGAACGGAAGATCGAAATTTTTAAGAATGTGCTATGTGAGCATGCCACACGTAAAGAAAAGAGAAGATTGGACGCTTGTTCGCATGAATAGGACGACGGTGTCGGTTATTTTTCGAATCCTTCGTTCGATAGCGATGAGAACCACGTTGACTCCGGAGCCGGTACGAAATCCACCATCAAGGCGTAGAAGCAGCCATTCCGAAAAGATGACCGAGAATCTTAAAAATTGAGACAAATCCATAAGCCGCTATTGGTATACTTCGAACCGCGCGACTCACCATGTCAACAAGAGTAGGGGGAAAATTCGAAAGGCTCGAACAGTGCCCATAGTTCAGTGCTGCACTTCTGTTTCGCTCGGATTTCCGTCCGCCTCGAAAGCCGTCTGCATCGTTAGCCGACTGACGTTGTTGCTGTTTGTCTGGATAGCCGCCAGCTTCGGCAGCTATCTGTCTAGTTGGTCGATCGACTGGACAGGTGACTACCCAGGTAGCCGTGTGCTTTGGTAGCTGTCTTTCCAGGTGGTTTATCGACTGGATCGCTGGTCGGCTGCCGGACGGACTCTTTGCGCGACTCGGTTCTGATGTGGGGACGGGAGCTATTTTCGATTGTTTTCTTTGCAGTACTAGTTTTGCTGGTTGCAATACACATCCTCGGCTCCGCGGACGTTGTTAGAGCGTTTCAGCAGGGCCTCGAGCACCGGCTTACCGTAGAGTCAAGGGAGGCTTGGCTTGGAGGGGTCCCTTTAGGCGATGTTTCGTCGTACGTCGTTCCGAGAAACGCGTCACCGTACGAGTCACTCCACAGTGAAGGAAAAGTAAAGGCGGTCGTTATTGTTGCGCGGCATTGTGATCGAGCTCCGCAGAACTACGCACCAGCCTATGCAACGGGGACGCGGCGGCGACCTTACAAGCCGTTTCCGTTCGACAAGACCAAGTGGGATGTCGACTATGGAGAGCTCACCGCCTTAGGCATGTACCAGTGTTATCGGTTCGGAAGATTCCTACACGAACGCTACGTGCAAGGCCATCCGAATGATCGACTCTTGCGCGCTCGCTACAACCATGAGGAGACGCATGTACGGGCTACTGACGTAGACCGCACCCTGGTGTCCGCAGCAGCCGTCATGCACGGCCTCTATCCTGCAGCATCGAATCCTTCACACCAAAGGCGCCATCGCTACAGCAAAAAGCAGTACCATATTCCTGGAGGCTTCCAGTATGTTCCAATCCATACACGTTTATACGGGGACGACAGGCTGTTAGACGGCAGCGGGAAGGGCCGCTGCCAACTCTGGGACATCGTATCCAAGAAGATGCTGAAATCGGACTTCGTTTACGGGGAGCTACAAAGGCGCTCGGATCTGTATGCAGCGCTACCATCACTGGCGAACGTAAGCGTCGAGGCCTTTCAGAGCATGAAGAAGAAGAAGAAGCTTGCGCTCGCCGCGACATTGCGTGATATCCGAATATGCCAGAAGTCACATTCTATTCCCGCCCCTGCAACGGTTTCACGATTTGATGCAGACCTAGAGGTGTTGACTGCGCGGCTGAATGGAGCCAAATGGGATGCCTCTGGACTCGGACCGCTTGTTGGCGGGCGCCTGCTGCGATCCATCTCAACACGTCTCGCCACTGCTATTGAAGCGGACAATGGGAACGTGCAGGTGCTTGCGAGGGCAAAAGACGAGTGCAATCGAAAAGGTCACGATGGTGACGAGATCGGTAACTGCTATCGTAAGCTGGTCTATTATTCTGGCCATGACACGACGATTTTCGATATTCGCGCTGCGCTTGGAGTGACTGCAATCGAAGACGGCATCGCACCCTATGCCTCGCACGTGATCTTTGAACTGCGCAGGACGGGACCCGAAGAGAATGACTTTCGAGTCAGCGTTTATGCAGGACACTATGATCAGAAACCTAGACCATTGTTTGGGCCGTTTTGCGATGGAAACTTTTCATGTACGGCGTCATCGTTTTTCTCCTGGGTGCTCAATACGGTTCCGAATAACGTCTCCGAAGCGTGCATTCGGACAGAACTTGCACCAGATATCCTCCGGAGAGCGCTCGGAAACGTCGCCAACGAGGACAATGCGTTTCAGTCTGGACACAAAGCGGTGCGAGAGCAGAGCGCCTCTGGGGGTGCATTTTCTCGTCAATTCGCTCGCGTACTGATCATTGGTACGATCGGATTCATTCTGGTCCTCTCTGCGCCAATTGTCTTCCGCTTAAGGAGAACATCCATACGTTCAGAATACGCTGCTGTCTGATTCTGAATAGAACCTTGATGCACGAATCGCTCCGGATGTGTCTGAGGTCATCTGCACCATTCGAAGCAACTCTTTGTCTTGGATGCTTGATATGCTGGAGCTGCACGAGTTTCACTGTGTATCGAAAGAAACGTTAGCTCTGAACCCGCTTTCCGTGCATCTGTGCGTTTGGATGTGTCACCGCTGGATCCAAATTTTTGAAAACCCACATGCACTTTCTTCAGCACCGAGACATCGTGTGCGACATGTTCGAATCCGGATGCTGATCAATGTATCGTAAATCTTGCCTCGAAAAGGTGTCCTGCTTTGCAAAGGGCGGTCGCTATAGTCCGTGAGGTTCAAAATATTTAATGGGAATGATACGAGAGAAAGTTGCTTTTTGTGGCCAGACCATCGATTCGATGCTTTTCAACTGCAAAAACACACACTTGGCGCTTGCACGATCGCGGATAGGAGGCAGTCAGGGGTTTGTCAGGGCTTGCTACTCGCGACGTCGGCGATGTCTAGAGAATCGAGAATCGATTCATGTGCAATCATCAGTGGAATTGATAGGTTAAGTAGGCACTGACAGGTTCTCTAACAAATTGCACCCATGAAACGTACCGTGCTTCGCACGTAGCGGTAACAGCGTCACTACCGTTGGGATAGTCCTCGCGATTGCGAGAAGCCGGGAATCAGTGCTACTAAGACCAACAGAATCCACGCCTAGGAAAGCTCGCGAGGGAACAATTCGACACCATGCGTCTCTCAAGCGAGCAGAGTATCGTTTCCAACGAGGAGAGGCATTGAACAACTGGTAACGTTTGCCCAAGCTGTTCATGCTTCTGCATTTCCTTTCGACTGAGCAAATGAAACCGCTGTACGGGCCGCCGTGCTATATTCCAGGACCGTTTTCTTATCGGGGTCGATAAAGACTGGGTCGGTAGCGTGACTTGAGCTCGCAGTTTCTGTGCATATATCTACTACATCCTAAGAGTCCTTTCTCCACCTTCTCCATCGAGAGCATGACCACTAATCGAAGTCCGCTTTTATACTTGTTCTTACGCACGAACAGAGAAGCAAACTAGCAGAGCGGAGCAGTTGGCGGTAGTAGGGAACAACTTGTCGATGGCCGACGCCACAGATACGAACAACTCATCTGTTGATCGATCATCGTGAATCTGAATTTTTTGACAAATGGAAAAACATCTTCGACAGTATTTGGCCAAGAAGCATATGCTGGCGGGAAAAACAGCGGAGTACCATTGTAAGCCTCGAATTCATTGAGAGCTTTTGAGTTATGGAAAGTGATGAATTTCCGAGAGCCGGACAGAAGAGTGTGGGAAGGCGAAGCCACGAGGAACGCTTCGACGACGGGTAATGTTCGGAATGTTCCCGGCCGCATGGCTATTTGTAGTCTTCGATAAGACTGAATCCCGCTAGGGCTCACGATGTCGGTGTGCTGGCTCGTCTCTTTTTGACGGACAGCGGATTGCCCCACCTCGGGTTCCCATTTATATGTAAAACATTTCGTCCGAAAGGAGTCTCATCACAAGAGACAAACTCGGTTTTGTGGGGCTCAAAGTGCGACTGCCTCCCACAGAAACGTGCTCTGTTTCTTCGTCCATCCGTGGCTCTTAATCACCCTTCGTATGAACGATAAGGCAACTTCAAATCATTCAGCTTCTTTGACAGATTTTACTATAGGTTGTCTGGATTGAATTAGACTTACAATACGACAGTCGTTTGGATAGAGGTTTATAACTTCTGATTGGGGTGCGCGATATTCAGAGTAAGGACTACGTGAAGGCTGCTTCACCTAACCACTGACGGTACGAGGACGGACGCGTAAAATTACACAGATTCTCGTAAGCAAGCAGTGCCTGTATGACGTGTTTCGACAACCTTTCTCTAGCCTGCAGGAGACATTCTTCTTGCTGGATGCCAGCAAGCAAAACAAGCGAAGAGGCGGGTCGCTATAAGTGCTCCAGAATCCACGGCTCTGGGTAATATGCTTACCGCCAGGCTGCGGCAGAACGTCCCGCGCGCAGCTGTGGCTCCCTAGGCGGTCACATAGTATCCCTAGATGGTGCACTCCTCGGTCATGCTGCGTCTCTGGATTGTTCGGGACACTTGTAGCGCGGGTACCGAAGCGATGACGCCGCCCCCAAGGCACTGGTTTTCTCTATAAAACACTGCAAACTGCCCCGGGGCAATACCAGACTCCGGTTCATCGAGAGCAATGATCCAAGACTGATTTTTCGGTTCTAGGCAGTGGACCTCTGCTGACACGCTTCTTGGACCGTGACGGATCTTCACGCGACATCGCATGGGTTCTTCGTTAGTGTTGCTAGGTTCCCATCCGATCCAGTTCACATTTTCCACAATGAACGAGCGACAAGTCACGTTGCATTGTGAACGTTCTCGACTGACCAACACGATGTTGTTCTCTAGATCTTTTCCGACGACGTACCAAGGGCCGCCAGGCAGTGCCAGCCCTTTCCGCTGTCCTATGGTGTAGAACCAAAATCCTCGATGCGTGCCCAAAAATCGACCCGACTCTGCCTCCATGATGGGCCCCGCCCAGGTGCCAAGGTAATGCTCGAGAAATTGTTCGAATTTCAATTTTCCTAGAAAACAAATACCCTGAGAGTCTGGTCGGTCACAATTAGGCAGATTATAGCGTTCCCGAGCGAGTCGACGGACCGCGCTCTTTGTCAAGTCACCTATGGGAAATGTAGCTTTCAACAATTGCTGCTGGGACAGCTGCGAGAGAAAGTACGTCTGATCTTTGACGATGTCAGGGGAGCAGAAGAGCTGCGCCACAGCATGCGTCTCGCCTCCCCTATCAGTATGCCGCATAGTTACTACCCGGGCATAGTGCCCACTAGCTACTAGAGCGTATCTCTGACCCAAAGAATCCAGGAAGGCCCCAAATTTGATTCGGCTGTTGCACATGATGTCAGGGTTCGGGGTTCGCCCTCGGCGCGCCTCGTCTATTGTATACTGGACGACACGACTCCAGTATTCCTCGTGGAGAGATAGTGTCTCGAGTTGCACCCTTTGGTTGTACTTTCGGGCCAGTGCTGCGCAGACCTTCTCGGCGTCCCGGATATCGTCCTCCCAGGGGCAACGGCCCAAATTGGCTAGTTCGTCCTCCAGCCATATCTTGAGATAAAAGGGCTGCACTCGGAATCCTCGCTCCAACAAAGAAGCCATCGCGACAGCGGAGTCGACCCCACCAGAGAGCAGGACCGCAACCTCTGCAGGCGATTCGTCCCCTAGAACAGGTCCTGCAACATCAAGGTTTGCGCTGTAAGACTTCTGGGTGAGCGTTGCAGGTTCTTGCGGCGCGAGATGGCGCCCGCTGCATACGACTTGCATTCGTTCTTGAACGTGCCGCAGAATGGCTTTTACGCCTCCCATTCGGGGCGACATCACGATCTCGCGCAAACAAAAAGACTCGAGAAGCGTATCCGCCCGAAAGCGCTCAATCTCTGAAAGCGTTTTTCCACAGAGTGCCAAGGACAACAAAACAATTGCTCCGCTTGCGAGGCGCGAGTCAGAATAACCCTCGAGGTACCTGACGCAGGTTTCGCCCCCGCAAGTCGTTCCAAAGTGTGGCTCGACAAACGTTACCGAAGTACAGCCGTTAACTCGAGTAGAGCTTGTTCTTTTCTCAGGTGCCAGAGGCCTTAACTGCGTGTCCGTATAAGTGATCAGAGAGATAACTCGCAACTTTCCGTCCGCGACTGTGCATAGACGTGCACGTAAATCCTCAGCAGAAGCGCGAGCTTTAGCCAAAAAATCCTCACCCACTCGAAAATTTCTGTCGTCATCGTGCTCTCTGGTTGCTGCAAAGCACATCTTCAAGCGATGCCGCCGAGGTCGGCCTGCGCCTTCGATATGACTGTGTTGCCGCACCACGTTCGCCCTCGCGGATGCAACAGCAACATTGCAAGACCTGGAACTCCATAGAGGCAGCGCCGAGGCTGCGAACATTTTCCGAACACGAAAATCGTGGGAGACTATCGGCACAAAACGGGACTTGAGAGAGGTAGAGCGGAGTCCTTTGACGGTGCACACCGTATTATCTCCTACTGTTAAAAATGTGCGCGCAAGCACGAATTTATGGACGAACATATTTTGGTGGCTGTCCATTAGGTACTAGTATTTATAATTGCATGAAGTTTATGTTAGAGCTATCCTAGTTGCCTTCCCAAGAGTAGAGACTAGCAGCCGTCGCCTTTCGGAACATCAAAGGACGCACTTGCTGGAGTTGAGGGTCCGGACTCCAGGTGATGGTCGATTTCATAAATACAAAGTCGCTTGGGAATAGCTTGATATGGGTTGAGAAATAAGACTGTGCTCGGGCAAGTCATTTTGAGCCCTGCAGTATTGGTTTGTCTTCGTGGATTCGAGACGCGCAACGTCGACGCCACGTCTCCATCGCCCTGACGCTGTATTTTCGTCACTTGTCATCGAGCCGAATCGGTCATTGTTCTCCTGAACACGCTGCACTTGGGCATCTTATTGTATTACTCTGCTGGATTGGGGCTTTTCTATGGTCAGTGAAGGCGCATCAGCGGAGGGACATCCGCACTTCAGAGCATGCGAACGCCACATTGCGCTTTGTGCTGGATGAACAGGCTTGGAATGCAGCTCTGTACCTGATTTCGGCGCCCTGCTCTACGGCTTCAGGGAATCGCTCTCAAATAAAACCTAGTCGAGATCCAGTATGTAAAATTGCATCGCGATATCAACGAAGAGGCTGCGGACAAATAGGGAGCAAATCTCAACCATCATCGATAGACATGTTACTCATTCAGAGTCGCTGCGCTCTCGAGCATACCCAGTAAATGCTGAATATTTGTAAGCACTGGCAGCAATGCGAAGCATTCGCACCAAAAGTATACCTAGGCGATTCAGTCTTCTAAGAATGTTCGCTTCCAGTCCTTCTCAACAGTAGACGAAAACCATTTGCAGAATCGGTTTTCAAAAATCAAAGAATTCATTTTTTCTTGTTGTCGTAAGACTGACATCCGGCCGGAAAGCTCACGCTCACTTCATATCCTCGGCGTGAAGCGAAGCACAAGGCAACTGGCCCGTGTTCACACGCGGCAAAATTTGCAAAAAATGTTTTTTCTCAAGTGAAAAAATCGCTCAAATGCCTGCGCTAAATATAAAAAAGAGGATGCAGCCCAGCTTGCTGCCGCCTGTGCGCTCTGCTCGTTGCAAACGTTCGAGAGCCTCTCTACATACGCGAGCGAGAATCCTGCGGAACGCACCGGTCCAGTGCCTTGTGAACGCTTTTGCTGCTTGCCACGCAATCCGCCGCAGCTGCATCTGGAAACTCGATCTACCCTAGTAGTCAGCATACAATGGTAAGTGTCCGCTTATCGAATTTTGTCCAACACATTAATGTTTGCTTTTCTGGCCACTGTTATCTACACCAGCTTTTGCGGGCATTTGCCGGGAATGATTTCTTTTTCCGGCTCATCTCCAACGCTGAATACGACGACCACTACTGTCTCCTGGGTTCCGTTGAGAGCGGGCGAAGGATACACGCGGCAGCGGTAAAGTCTGGACTTTGCCTCTTTTGGCTGTTGTCGACAAATATGATGCGCGAGCAAAAGTTGCGGTCTGCGCTTCTTGCGTCATGTTCGTCTTGTGTGCATGGAGCCTCGGTAAGCTCTCTACAGCTGTGACGCTTCCTTGTGGTCACCTGATGTCCTGTGTCCACCAGATCTTTTGTTCGAAGCGCTGCCCTGTGGCCCGGGCACGATTTCTTTGTCGCTCTGTAGATGCCATTCACAGATATAAAAGGATCCCTTCAATGCCATCTTCAGTTATTGCGCTTTCTGCCGTACCCTGTGCTCACGGGCTTCATCTGCGCGACTATTCTGAGCGAATACTCCGTCAGCTGCATACGCACGCGCATACTGTCCCGTTCGATCGAGGATCCGTGGAACGCGATATTTCGATTATGAAACACGTTCCGTATACGAAATCCAGGCTGGTGCAGGAGTTGCGAAACTCCGATCCCCCAGCCGCACTTCGTACAAAGCGCTGATGCGCTCTGCGCTCGGACAGATCGCTGCGACGACGTTCGACAAAGTCCAGGACTCGCTGGCGTGCTAGCAGAAGAGATGTGCGCCCCTGGGAGCATATCCCGTGCGAGGTATCGCGCTGCTGTTGATCACCGTCTCGTCGATTGCAACAAACATAGAAGGTTCGCCTTTGAACCGATTCGATGATTGCAAGTGACGAGCTCAGCAGAGTTTCGGGACGAGCACGGAAAGGAATGGTCATCGGGCGACGTCGACTTGTTCTCTTCGTGAATCCAGTCAGCGCAAATGGCAGCGCCCACGAGTTGCATCAATAAAAGAGAGACCGAACACCTGGCGAATGCCTGAATTGAACGTGCGACACAAACGGAACGGAGAAGACTGGATGCCTGTATGTATGCATTGGACAATGCTTCGGGCTATTTTAGGAATCGTTGTCTGAGCGCGTTGCGAATAACCTTGATTCCGGTGAAGTAATGGATGCCAGCGGCGAGGCGCCGCAGGGGCCGCTCCGAACACACACGACTGGGAGTCCTCCCAGGACTTTTGAATTCGTAGGCGCTTATTGGTGCGCTTGGTATGTTGGCATTGGACATCTCGTAAGAGTTCGGAAAATATTGGAAAGACAGAACGAGCAGTTCAGCGCTGGATTCTAATCATAGACCAGTTCGGCCTCCGACCAAGCGTCCGCGGCATGTGATCAGTAAAACCAAAAGGGTTCTAGGTGCATGGCGGGTAAATGCGTACTCACTCACAGACGCCTCCTAACCTGTTTCCACCGACCGGATGATCTTGGCTTCAAATTTCCTCGGACGTTTTGAGCCTGAGAGGCTGTCCCACAAAGTCGGATCGTCGCAGCTTCTCCAGTCTCGTCTTCAGCACCGTACATCTTCTAATATTGCTGGCGGCGTTGAGGTCTCGGTTCACGAACTCCGTGAATGCGCCACGGCCGATCGATCTCATCAATACAGGAATTCCTCGAAATCGTGCCCTCTGTGCCACAACGGTCTCGTCGTCGTCCCGTCGGGCACACACACTTACTCGCCCATATTTCCTTTTTTCTTCTTCGTCGCTTGCTCTTTTTCGCTCAATGGTCGATGAGAAGTGGACTTTTATTGTTGTTTGGCAGCTGATATTCACAAGGATTCCAGGATCGTGGAATCCCATACCCATCCCTTTTCTTTGGGCTATTTATTTTTGAAAATGAACGCACTTTGAATGCATATGCCATAAACCGCGAAATCGCTTTTTATAACGTTCGCCTTTGGATAGAACACAGCTCAGGAACAAAACGCTACAAGCGCGCCGTTGCGATATTCCGCAAGGAAGCGACGGCCGCGCCGGCCTGAGACGCTCCGACTGAGCGCACGTCTCTTCAATATCGCATTCAACTGCCCGGTAGGTATCTAGTTCGCGTTCGCAGCAGCTGCAGAAGAAGTCGATGCTGTACGATATAACATCCGAGTATTACCGCTCGTTTTTAGTGCAGTTAACTGGGGGACGTGGCGGGAACCCAAACCTGAGACGGAGCGGGCCAGGTCCCGCGCCTCCCTACAGCTTCCAGCCTTAGGGAGAAGCAGCGCACTTCGTGCACTTCTTTTTACCGTACGCATCAAGCTATATCCTCTAGCAGCTGAAGGCGCTGCTGTATAGCGGTGATAGTCTCCTTGAGCTCCTGGTGTTTTGCCTTTGTTTCCTCGACAATATTTGGCGGTGCGTTTTGGAGGAAGCCCCTTGCGCCGAGTCGCTTCTCGAGCCCGGCAAGATCGGCGCCGATTTTTTGAACCTGCTTATTCAAACGCTCTCGCTCAACTTGTACGTCAAATAAACCTTTGGCCGGCAGGAACGCTTCTATGTTTTCGTCGACAATAACGTGCACACACTTTCGAATGAAATCCGTTTCTGGCGGGACATTCACAACGTGCATCTGCTGCTCATCTATCTTGGCTAGAGACGCGAAAACTGACGGATACGACGTGATAAAGTCCTCGAGTTCATTATTCGATCGCACCACAACCCAGGCCGCTATGCGCCGCGACGGCTCGACACCGTAGCTGGCTCGGGCGTTGCGCACTTTGCGGACAAGCTCTTGGAAGCGTCGAAAACCCGTAACAGCAGCCTGATTCTCTGGAAATCGTAGCATCGGCCAATTTTGGCACATAAGCGCAGTTCCGTGTCCATTGCTCACCGCAGAGGGCAGTCTCTGATACGCAGCCTCTGTTATAAATGGCATAAATGGATGCAGGAGACGGAGACTCGTGTCCAGAGTGAGTGCCAGGATCCGTTTGGATGGCGCCGCCGCCTTGGAGTCGCCGTTCGCTGTCCGTAAAACTGCTTTCGCAACCTCCAAGTACCAGTCCGCAAAATCGTCCCACAAAAAATCGTAAACTTTTTGGCCAGCGTCGCCAATTTCAAATGATTCCAGGTGCTGAGTAACATCATGTACAAGCTGTGTTAACTGTGCGAGAATGAAATGATCCGCGAGGTTTAAGCTGAGCCCTGTCCACTCATTGCTCGAGGGCTCCGCCCAAAGCGCTGTCTCGGATGCGTCGCTACCCACTGCGTTCACGACGAAGCGGGCAATGTTCCATACCTTGTTTGCAAAGTTACGGCTTGCTGCTACACGCTCCTCTGCGAGAGGAATATCTCGCCCGGCGCTGCTCCCTGTCACGAGTGTGAAACGCAGCGCGTCGGTTCCATACTTACTGATGACCTCAAGGGGATCAGTGACGTTCCCCAGCGTTTTGCTCATCTTTCTTCCATTCGCATCGCGAACCAGGCCATGGAGGTAAACCACCTCAAATGGTATCTTGCCCGTAAGCTCCAGGCTCAGCATAATCATCCTGGCAACCCAGAAGAACAGAATATCGTATCCGGTCTCTAGGACAGAACCCGGAAAGAACTTGCGATAGTCAGGTTGGTTCTCATCGGGCCAACCCATCGTCGAAAATGGCCAAAGTCCAGAAGAAAACCTACAGGCGGACAAAGAAAGAGGTTAGTTTCCGCTGTTCCATTCGAACCTGCTCCAAACTCAGACATCACAGCTTGCTACCTAATCACGTTCAGCATTTCATTACAGGTCTGTGGTTTCAAGCTTATATCATCACATGCAGAAGCATCGAGCTGCTCACGAAACTTACCATGTATCAAGCACGTCGGGATCCTGCTCGAGGGTGAAGTCGCCGACCGTCATGGCGCGGACCCTCTCGCGAGCCTCCTCTACATTTCTGGCAACGACGTAGTTTTCCTGATCACCATTGATGTAATAGACGGGTATGCGATGCCCCCACCAAAGCTGACGAGATATACACCACTCTTCAATATTTTCCAACCAATGATAGTAAATCTTCTCGAACCTTTCCGGCAAGATCCGAATTTGTCCCTCTCGAACAGCAGCCAGAGCCTTTTCCGCAAGAGGCCGCGTACGCACAAACCATTGAGTCGATACGAGTGGCTCGATGATCTCACCGCCACGCTGGGAGCGGGGAACCCTCGTTGTGTGCTCCCGAACCTCAATCGCTTGGCCGGTGCTTTGCAAATCCGCCCAGATCCGCTCCCGACAGAGGAAGCGATCCAGCCCTACGAACCGCGCATCTGTCTCACTGTACGGCACGATTCTGCCATCCTTACCGATGACAGTAATGACGGGGAGATTGTGAGTTTTGCCTATCTCATAATCCATGCGATCATGACCTGGGGTGATCTTCAGCACACCCGTGCCGAACGATGGATCCACCCGAGCATCAGCAACGATTGGAATGCGGCGGTGAACAAACGGAACAATGGCATGCATGCCGATGTATTTCTGGAAGCGTCCATCCGAGGGATGAACGCAAAGTGCAGTGTCGCCAAGAATCGTTTCCGGTCGGGTCGTTGCGACTGGTAGGAAGGCATCCTCTTCGGACCCCGGTTCAGCTAACATGTACTTGAATAGGTAAAGTTTTCCCTTCTCTTCGCTAAACTCGACCTCCAGGTCTGAAACAGCTGTTTGCAGTGCTGGGCTCCAGTTCACCATATACGTACCCCGGTAGATGAGACCAGCATCGTAAAGGCGCACAAACGCCTCCGCCACGGCCGCGCTCATCTCTGGGCTAAGTGTGAATTTCTCCCGGTTCCAGTCAGCACTGGCGCCGAGCCTTCGGAGCTGCTTGGTGATATACCCACCCTTCTCTTGTTTCCACTTCCATACCATTTCAACGAACGCTTCTCTGCCTATCTCACTGCGGCTCTTGCCGGAGGCAGTAAGCGCTCGCTCGACGAGCAACTGAGTCGCAATCCCAGCATGATCCGTTCCGGGTAGCCACAAGGTAGGGCGCCCACGCATACGATGGAAACGTATCAAGATGTCTTCGATTGTTGTACCGATTGCGTGGCCCATGTGAAGGCCGCCCGTGACATTCGGAGGCGGCATAACGATCACAAAAGGCTTCTCAATATCGCCAACGCCCTCATCTCTTGGAGAAAAGAAACCTGCAGCCTCCCACCAGGAGTATATGCGTTCTTCGTGCGCCGCTGGGTCGAAGTTTTTCGGCATTGCGTCCTCCGCATTCTCCGCAAATACAGGCCTCGAGCCGGTTCTGAAGGGCGTCTGGACACTCTTCCCACTAGCGTCTGTCGTAGAGCAGAGTCGCAGAGCACGACTCTTCAGCGAGACGCCCGGGACGCTGTAGAGTTCTTTTGCGAAACGCTTCCTTTGCGAAGCGTCTCCCAGGAGCCGACGACAAGTTGAGTCACTTATCCAACGCCTCTGCAAGAGCGCACCACCTTGAACAAAAGCTACTGCCCGCACCGGTTGTTGCATGGCTGTCGACCGCACACCGCTCCAGGAGCGCTCTGCTCAATAGCTCCGGCACAGTTGCCTAAAAGGGAGTTCGATTTTCTTTTCGGGATCACACGAAACTCCTTCCCAGAGCTCTTCGCGCCTTTCTAGGACGACGTTTACCTGCAAAAGTTTCCGCTTCTCTATATATCGTGCAGTCCGTAGCCGCCTTCCCAGGCGTCAACTGGAAATCAAGTTCGTATTCTATTGTCGGGCATCGAAACCGCTGGTGCATAACCAGCTGCGACGCCGCCGCGCAGTGCCTTGCGTACATGAGCTTAGCGACGAATCGGTTTTAGTAGTGCATCCACTGAGGTTGTATGACTTGAAGAGAAAGCAGCGTTGTCGGAGCAACACGCCGATGTCGTACGTGGACCCATTTGATGCTGACCGTTGGCCTAGATTGACTGTTACCGAGAAGTTTATAAGCGGCCTTACAGGGCTCGCGACTTGGTTTGCCGTCCGCCTTTACGGAAACGCGCTTGCAAGCAGGCGCACGGATACTGCGGGTGCTACCAACCTCGGAGCTGGCTCCGCTGGAATCGGTGCCAGCCTCTTGTCTTCGTGGATATTCTTCAATATTGAGTATACGAAAAGGCTTAACAAACCTGAAAGTTTGGCGGATCCGGACTCGAATTTCTCTCGGTTTTGCAACCTCAATGTGCGCTGGAAGGAGCGAAACCCGGAGCCTTCCAGTCCGAACGCCTCTGTAGCTCGGCGCCGCATCATTCTACTGCATGGATTCGGGGCCTCTCTTTTCACTTTTCGTAATGTCATGGACGAGCTTGCACGGAAGACTGGGAGCAACGTGGAGGCTCTGGACCTACCGGCATTTGGTCTTACGAGCCGTTCCTGGAGCAATCACCACTACTCTCTTCGTTCCATGGCTGAAGTCGTCGGGCAGTTCGCTCGTATGCCCGCAAGGCAAGCAAACGACATTTGCCTGGTAGGTCACTCACTGGGCGGTTTAGTAGCTTTACAATCTGTGGCGCAGCTGCCCTGTGCACCACGTGCTCTAATTCTTGTATCGCCTGCGATCTATTTTCGCGAGACCAAGCAGCGTGCACGCGGTATTCGGCGTTGCTTGCAAACAGTTCTGTTACCCCTGCGGTACGCGCTGGCGACGGTGCAGGTGTCTTTTCGCTTTTTGACGGCGCAAATATCGCGCGGAATATCTCCTGTGCTTCGGGGACTTGTCCGGTTGGTCGTCAGTCAAGAGCGTCTCTGGCGATACGGATTAAGGCTTGCAGTAGAGGATCGAACACTCATTCGACCTGATGTTATCGAGGGATATCGATTACCGGACAGGGTACGTGGATGGGATCGCGCGCTTCTCGCTTTCGTGCTCAACCGATATCAGGGAGTCTTCAGCATCAAGGAATTCGCGCAGCAAGTCCATCGAATAGCACATGGAGGGACAGCAGAGGATTACACGGATCTTCTTCAAAATCTGAGAAAGCTCTCCATTCCCGTGTTAATCATTCATGGCAGAGACGACCGTATAGTGCCACTGAGAAACTCCCAACTTCTTGCCCAGTACCTGGGATGCGAACTCTGTATCTTCGATCATTGCGGGCATCTGCCCCATGAAGAGATGGCGGATCGATTCATCGACTGTGTGGAGCGTTTCATCGCTCAGATCGGGACCCCATCACACTCACCAAGGCGTGCAGCCGTAGAGGCTTTCTGAGTATCAAGGAAATGAAGACGGAATATGTCATCAATGTTTGCGTCGTCGTGCGCGGATTTGAAACTAGGACGGAGCAGAGACTGCACTGCCGGTGGTAGTATTCCGGGATATACATGGCTTAGATCGATCTGCGCAACGCCCTTCTTGGAGTCTTGGTGCTCTTCGACTTCAGTTTCTGCAACATGTCGCATGAGGTGCTCCCCTATAACTGACTCTGAAATCAACCCTGCTTGAACTTTCGCGAGTAGACTCTGCCCATGGTCTTTCTCGCGAGAAGTTCCGTCGAGCACCTCCATATGGTTGGCCATCGCGAGCAAAACCTTGTGGATTGCACGAGCAACGTGGGGAACGTATTTGGAGAGCCTTTTCTTTCGTTCCTGTCGCTCCTGTTGGATGCTCTTTCGAACGAGCTTGATTCGCAGCTGCTGGCAACACTGCATGATAGCATGGCGAACGGATTTCTGGATGGGCTCTGCGTCAGCTCCGATATACTCTTTTCCGGTACCCTTGAACGGGCAACGCGTAGATACGATTGAGCAGAATACTCCTACGCGATCCGTGATGGGATTGATTTTGTAATTCGTCCAGGGGATTAATTTGGTCGCGGTTCGCGTGACAACATCATTACCACCCTCGAAGAGTAGAGGAATGCGGTTTGCGAACCTGAAAACGTTGATGCCTGGCTTCACCTTGGCACCACCGAAACTCACACCAACCTCAACAATGAACGGATGGCCGTCAAGCACGCCGACAGGCTCTGTATGCGTTGCGACTATTTCGGGGCTTAATTCTTTGATGATACCTAGACGCAGATTGTATTCACCGGCGGGGCTCAAACAATCTCCACTAGGCGGCAGAAAATGTGCTTGCCTCAAGAGTTCGAGTAGATGGCGTAACATGTTACCTTTCACCTCGGCAACGGAGGTTTCCTCGGAAAAAGAGCAGCCTAACTCGCACACCAATCTTTTTGCGTAGTCACGCGAAATAGATGAGAGCTCGTTTGCCAAGAAATCGATTAGTTTGGTGCTGGCTGGCACACTATTCATCAGTTGCTGGAGGACGAGTTGGTTCACCGAGCTCGGATGATGCTTCACTTGGGTTGGTTGTGGCGGAACACAATCGGACCTCCTCGCGAAATAGAGATCAAAATTCTTGGATGCTATTGGTCCACGATAACTAAAGAAAAACTCAGCATATGGGGTAATAATTGCCATGTGACGCAAATATTGCAGGATATATGTGCGGTACGTCTTCCAGTTACCTCTAATGGTTACTGAGACTTCCGTGCCGCGAAACCCAATCGCATTTTCGATTTTCTTGTGAACAAGCACTCGAGGTTTGTTTCTAGCGATGTCGATATCCAGCATACAGAGCGATAATGGCTGACGCGAATCTGTAGAAGAACAGATACGTATCGGAAGACCAGTAGACATCTTACTCCATAGAAGCGCCATCTTCGATCCGAGTCCGAATTTACCGCGAGACTGCTGAACGCTGTACTTGGTGCCGGCGAGAACAATACCGAACATCTGAGGAATGCGCTCGTGCTCGATCCCAGTTCCATTGTCCTGTAAAGAAACAATGAAAAACTGGGCATCCCCACTTTGCGGTTCATCTACACCGGCTCCTGCATCTGCGGTAGCCGCTTCATCCGTGCAGGTTTCGAGCGTGGCACCGTCGCTGGGAGCCTCTAACTGAGGCTCATCGGCGGGTTCGCTCGTGCCCTCGGGTCCAACGTTCGGAGCCCGCCTTTTCTTGCGCCGCAGTGCAGCGGCTTTGCCCTGAGCTAGTTTCCGCTGCTCATGAAAGTCTTTGTACATACTGAAGTCTCTTCTAACGATGCCCCCAAGTCCCAGGCGCGCTTGAAAGTCCTTACCCCTAAGTTCCTCGAGTCGTATGCGGATCGAGGGCAGCACTTCAGCGGCCTCTGCAGCATCGAGGCCGTTTTCTACGAGCTCGCGCACGGTGGTATAAAGAGAGCGCCCATCGTTATCGAAACCTGCAATGTTTTTGTTTTCCGCGAAAAACTCAGCGGGTGAGCGTACGCGAAAGTTATCAGCCATCAGTCGAAAGCCTTGAGCAAAAACGCGCTAAGCTGAGTTTTCAAGGTGCCGCGCTTCTACCAAATGCAGGCCCCCAGGGCGCGCAAACACAGCGCCTTGATGCGGTCGGCATGGGCGAGTTCGATCGAGTGATCATTGGGGCACTTGATTCCAGTCCATATGTAAATCCGATACAAGGGAAGCAGATGACAGAGGAATGTAGTACGGGAATCTCTGCAGTTATTAGATTGACTGTGCTGCCACGCCCGATAGCAGAACTGATGTGGACCAGATGGAAAGCTGACCTTGCTAGGGTAGTTTGAAACCCTTTCCAAGGGGATAACAGCAGTATTCTCGTGTCCGAGGGACTCTGGTGAGATTTATCACCCTCTCACCGACAATATGCGTTTTGCAGGGAAATGTTTCTGGAAAAATTGGAAATTTGATGCACCATGGATAGCGTTACTCGGTACAATTTTTTATATGCAGCTTCCGCGTGTTCGCGAGTCTTGCTCTCTGTATCAAAACTACAATTTCAAAAGGACTTTTGGAAGGTTTAATGCACGGGTACGCAAAGTGCTGGTCAAATGAAAATTGATACACTGCATATTAGGTTGGGACGGTGCTCCTTGCAGTGAGCATGGGGCAAGGTGCGAATGGCTTACAGAGCAAACGCCCTTACGCTGAAGTCCGACGGGTGTTGTCCTCTCCAAGGGATGGTTTCATTGTAGAAAACCTGCCAGTGAAACGGTCGGTGGTCGCGTGTGGACGCCAGCCGCTGAAGTTGGCCAGTCATCGAAATGCGCGAATGAGCAAACTGGTCGTCTTCTCCTGATGTGGACTGAATCAAAAGTTGTGTGAAATATCGTTTGTTGATGTCTTTGCGATAAAAGCGTAAATGAAGCACCGATGCCTCACCCAGTGGCTCAAAACCAGGGCAGCGCCTCGCACAACGTACGCTATGCAGCTCTGTCTGCATTTATCAAAAAGAAAGCTCGTTTTGGTCCACGAAATGAGCTAGTGGACTCTCTCTTCCCAATGGATCTCGTCCAGTGGGATTCTGCGTCATTAAAAAAGGCTACGAACATGTCCATGAGAGTCTACGCGCATCGCTTCTCATGGAAGCTGCTCCCTCTGAATAGCATTTAAAACCTTACGTAAGAGGACATTTCGCAGAGCACTACGAGCCCGGAAACAAAACCTGATCTCCACGTAAATCGCGCTGCTAAAAATCAGAGCTGTGCCGTTCCGGGGCGAGAGGAGATACCTGGAGCATGCTCGTAGATGCGCATTTGATCGACGCACCTCGAGAGAGCAGTCTCATTTATCAGTGCTTACAATTTTTGGATCCAAGCAAAGCGCAGCATACGAAAGCCCGAGTGCGTTTCCAAAATTGTAAAGTTCCTGCCACATCAAGCGAGGCGTTCAATATAATCAGCAATATCGAATAATCCAACATAGTTATCGTTCACCGATTGCGCAAGGATATCTCTTGCGTTCTGTATATTCTACGCACCTGCCATTCCATACTGCTGAACTGCGCCATACATTTGCCTCGCTCAGTGGGAGAATCGAATCCCATGTGTCCAGGCCATCGAATTTTGTTTAACCGCAAGTCTTCCGCGTCTCATCCCAATGCCCACAATGAGTACTAGGGGATACCAATGCAGGACCCTTCTGCAAAAGGCCACTGGACGCTCCGGAAGCACAAGGTCGCCGGATGTTGATCGAAGCATTCGAGTCTCCGTTCGGAAACTGCTTGTGCGCATGGTTGCGAGTGGATTCAAACCGTAGAAAACCTCTCACGCTCGATTTTCTATCGATCTGAGGATCGTTCAGCTTGCTGTACATCGGCAAGCGCATCCGTCTCAGTTTCTCTTTTTCGTGTCTACCAGATTCAACGCGCACCCGTGCTCGTGAAGACTGTATGTCGTTCTGAATGCATCGGAGTGAATCTTTCAGAATCGAATCTTGCACTCGTTGTACGCCCTCGTCGAAGGAGAGCAAGTACAGTTTTTGCGTTCTATAGCTTGTACAACTTCGTAGGTTTCCACCAAACGACGCGACTTACCAGATACTTGCTTTTCGAATTCGTTCAAAAAGTTGGTTAATGCGTGTTTCATGCTTCCCTATAATCGGTACTGTTGACCACGCTAGCGCTGTCTCATGTGCACCTTCCAAGAATCGTCCGCATGCGCCTATTGGACGCTGATGGACTCTCTGAATAACCGTGCAAAGCATTAGTCTCTTCGATGCGGTGCTAAAGGCATTGATTTGGGCCCTGACGCCGTCATTCCAAACGTTCGTGTGCCTCCTGACGCCCATCATGCTTCACTCTAGTATAAAGCCCTCGAAAATTTGCACACTATCATCTGGATTCTGTTCAACTCTTTCATTCCGCTCTCTTG
>Ga0080006_1155376_pt1 | contig 28016 bp, 29 predicted proteins | sample RS3BMetagenome_FD_69209 | JGI IMG/M metagenome (GOLD analysis project Ga0080006, IMG submission 69209) | Ferric oxide microbial mat and aquatic microbial communities from Rainbow Spring, Yellowstone National Park, USA - RS3B (SPADES... ...
CGACGCGGCCCTTTCATTTGTTAGGGCGCTTCCTGCCGTCGATGAAGCCCTGCTCTCGATCATGTAGAGCGCTGGAAAGGCTGAGCAGCAGCAGCAGCAGCAGCAGCAGCATCTGCATCGTCACCTACAGACACCAGCACCGAAACACTGCTGCAGAGAGCGTCGAACCCGTTGACAATATTACAGAAAGCGCTGAATTCAGCAGCGCTGGAGCAGCGCATGCGTGCACGCATGCATGCGCGTCAACGCCGCAACGCCGGGCGCATTGCGCGGGTGGCGCATCGACGCGACGGCAGCCTGGCTGTAGCGGAATTTGCACTCTCTCCGGGATACTGCCTCGTGGATGCGCTACTCGCTGCCGCTAGTGAGGCACTTATTCGATTTGCTGCACAGCACAAGATCCCTGTACCCGTCACTAGATGGACACGAGTCCAGAACACGGAGCTGGGGACGCTGGCGGCGCAAAAGGTAACCGCCAGTGAACCAAACGCAGTGCAGGCGTATCGGCCGCAGCGTTTCGGCACTGCACCTCTCCGTCGATACCTGGACCTCATGACACTGCGTCAGATCTCGCTCTATCTTGAGTATGGGGCAGAGGCGCCGCTGCTGACCAGAGCACAGGTAGCACGCATTGCTGCGCAAGTTCAGCGAAATGCGTCTGCGGGGATGCAGAAAGTGGTGGCATCTCGGCAATCGCTCATGCTGGATGTACTTGCTGAGCGGCAGTCACAAGTGCAGCGTCTCGGTCCGGGGGAACTTGTTTTGAACGGCTTGGTTGCATCCGTGTCGTCGAATGGGCGAACGGCGCTCATCATTCTGGAGGATGATCAAATGGAGGCGACGGTGACCCTAGAGCGCAGTCAGCGCCTTCGTATTGGCGAACGCCGTGCGTTCCGTCTGGTACGCCTCGACCGGACGCAGTGCGGTGCACGAGCGATCCAGTTGGCACTGGTTGTCGACTCGGTGTCGGTTTGAAGGGCCCACTTGTTGGCTTTTGCGATTCTGCGAGGCAATGCAGTGAGTTTGGGTTGTTTTGGGAGCGCTCATCTGCAGTCATGGTTTCTCAGAACGCGAGCGCATCGCGCGGCATATGATAGACAGGCAGCTGCCTGGCTCGCTCGCGATTGCATCGATAATGCGGTTCAGGTGGGTATCGCTGGCGTTTCTATCCGGTGTTCACGCTCCTATGAGTGTCTCTGTCCTTCGCTGGGTTATTCTAGGAGCACCAGGAGTAGGTAAAGGGACATACGCATCCCGCCTTGCTCGCAAGTTTGGTCTGAAGCATATCAACTTTGGAGAGTACCTCCGAGAGTCGCAGCTCAACGGGCGCGGAGCGACAGCGGCTGCGGAGGCTATGCGCGTCCTTCAGCAGCAGGGCGACCTCCTACCAGACTCGTTCGTTGAACCTCTGGTCAAGGATCTGCTGTCTGATCTTGAAAGACGGTCTTCCGCGCAACAAGGATGGATTTTAGACGGTTTTCCGCGAACGGCAGCACAAGCTCGCTGGTTGGACGGCGTATTCCCAGTGCAGGGCGCTCTACTGCTGACCTTACCGCGCGAGGTTCTGATCGCCAAGTTGGCTGGGCGACGAGTCTGCGTAACGTGTGGCAAGACCTACAACTTTATGCATATTAACGAGGCGGGCATGCGAATGCCACCGCTGCTACCACCTGGGTGTCGCTGGGCGCCTTGCGTTTCACCCGACACAACGGTCTGCACGTGTCCGCGAGACGATACGGAGAACGGGGTGCCGCTGCTCTGCGAAGCGTTGCCAAAGGGCTGTGAACGAGGAACTGCGTGTTCTGGACGTTTGCACTGTCGCGACGATGATCGACTGGCAGTTGTCCGGCATCGCCTAGAGGTCTACGAGTCGCAAGGGGCAAGCGTCGAACACTACTACGATACGACCGGCCGATTGCATCGTTTCGCCCTGACTGGTGGTGTTGACGCGATCATTCCTCATCTCGAGGCTTTCTACGGGGAGCGAGCGATTGCATCTGTTCGGGGATCTCGGCACCAGCACGCTGCACATACGTCCATGGGGCAAGCGCCAAGCGCAGCGGCGACCAGTGATGAGCGCTGAACGTGAGCCTCCGCTCCTATCGCCGGAGAGCGAATGCCTTGTCCCAGTGCTTGGCGTCAAGGAACGCTTGGCAACGGACTGAATCGGTCGTGAATTGTTGACTGGTATCTACGTACGAGACAGATGCGAGCTTTGGATGATGCTGGTCGGCCTCAGGTGCAGTCACGTGCTGATTCGCTGGTTGCATTGCTCGTGCGCAATGATCTTGGACGCATTCCCTGTGCGAAGCACACGAACTTGGCACCCGCATACGGTCCAGTTGAATCGGATATGGGCTTCATGTTGCAGAGCAAGAGACCTGCGTGCCATGCAGCGCTGATCGCACAAGATCAATGTAAGGTACGCTGCTTGCGGCAATCGTAAGAATGAAGTGAACGGTGTTCAGACAGAGCGTGCTCTGCAGCGCGTCAAGTGTTGCAGCTGATTACGAGTCAAAGACGGGAATATTGATCGAGGAGCAAGGCTTTGCGGGCGTCCAGCATGCACCGACTGAACGCGTAACCACCTGGCCGAGAAGGGCGCACACTTCTCGCCGATCGGATCCTGGTGCGCTGCAGCTCGACGGGGAGTATCAGCGGGAGGCGGCGCCTCGTTCGCCGCAAACCCTAACGCTCCGCTGCTCTCAATGAAGCACCACGTGATCAAGCGTTGATGACGCAATCACAGCGGTGGGCGCTCATTGGAAGCACTGGTCGGCATCAGGTCGGCACCAGGGTTCTTCAATCAGACTAGATATCGCTGCATTCTGTGGTGCGTTGCAGCTACTATCCTAGCCAGCAGTAGCACCGTTAGCCCGCGATAGCCGACTGCAGCTTGCCCTAGTTGGGCATTCTGACGACAGCCCGCGGCATACAGCGCTCTAGGGCTGGTTTCCTTGCTGCCGTAAACGCGAGATCCGCTTGCTCCTGGGTAGCGGCACGCTGCAGTGGACTCGCGGCCGACCTGGACACTGCATCGTACGGTGCTGCCTAGATGAGCGACGTGCATACCGCTGACCTGGAGTACTGAAAGCGAATACCTTGTCCACCCGCTCGACGCCAGTCCGTTTCCGAAAAGGCCTTGTGCTGCATTTCGCTAGGTTTGGCGGCTCACCGATCAGGTTGTGCTGCTGCCGCGGCTGTGCACGTTTTCCAGGCCTAATGTGTTTACAGATGCAGCAGCATAAGATATGGAGATGATGCTGGTCGCGAAATTCGCATGCTGTGCCTCTGCATGGACTCGGGTGATCGTGTCGATGTGCGCCCGCCAGCTTGTCATCTTTCACCTCAATGGTATTTCATATGTGGATGCATGTCTTCAAATGCTTCTTCGCGGTTTATAGACGACGCGCCCGAGGTGCGTTCATCTGAAGGAATCCAAAATTTGATGGCTAGGTATCGATGTGCAAGTCGGGAATCCTGGGGGACGCTGATCAGCGGGTGCCTCAAAACAAAACGAAAAAGAATCCTCTGCTCGCTGACCATCAAGCGAAGAAGAGCTAGTGACCACGAAGATGAGGAGAGATAGGCGAGAAAAGGTGTTTACCCGACGGGACGCTGACGCGACTGAAGTGGCATAGAGGGTGCGAAATAGACGACTACATGCATTGGTGAGATCAACCAGCCTCAAGAAACGCATGGAGTTCGTAAACCGAGACTTGAACATCGCCATGAATATCAGAAGATGGCTAGTGCCGAAGCCGAGCCCCGCGGAGCTCACACGATCCAACTGTGTGGCGCGCGCTGTCGTGCCCGTCGTGTGCAAGCAGAAGCTGAAGCCAATAGCGGTAGGCCGGTCGAAAAAGACTGAGAAGCGTCTGCGAGTGGGTATTAAATTACCCTACAGCTGCGAAACCTTGCTGTTTCACTGACGGTCTGGGCAAACACCCCGTACGCCAGTGCAGCTGGGAACTCTGACACAACGCGCAGCATACGCGAGCGCCTCAGTGAACCTTCTTCAACAGTCGACGTACCCGAGCGGACTGGGGCGTAACCATGGCTGGCGCTCTGAGCGAATGGAGTGCACCCACTGCGTACCGACGCTTGCTGCGTGCTTGTCGAGTTGCCTTTGGTGACGACAGGCGCACGTTGCGTGCAGCTGCGAGACTTGTTCGTCACGAGTTTGAGACCAGACCCCGAGTTCAGCAGCCGCTGGAAGCAGCGGAGGCACTGGCCCAAGTCCAAGAGGCCGAGCACGTGCTCCGCAACGAGATCAAAAGAGTCGCGGTTTTTCGAGACTCGGGGTGAAAGTTGCCGGAGCACCACGGCAAGTGCTGTGGGAGCGTCCGGCTGGGGTTTTTCCGAGAACCGCGGCTTGCACACGCGTTCCTGGCGTACTCCAGTGAGGCCAGTATATGGCGATGTCGGGGCGTGCCGCACGACTGCACTGTAACCGGCGCCTGTGAGCAAAGCACTTCCCTGGTGCGCTTCGCGTACCCACGAGAACGCGGGCTCAGTGTCCTCGTAGAGCGGCTTCCGTAAGAGCGTTCGCGGGGAACACAGCGTTGATTCAGGAGGAATACGCTCGGATCCTTGCTTCCCGGGCCGCAAGTGTATGCTCATATGTGAGTCGAGGTACAGTGCCGGCCTCGTAAGGCCTCTAGTGCTGCATCGCTGCGGCATTGGCTCGTCAGATGTGACGCAGCGTTCAGTGCACCCGATCCGGCATTGGAGCTCGATGAGAGGCCACGGTTGCACGACATACCCGCTGTCACAAACCTCGGCGCTATGTTCCGCAGACGACCAGTGGCGAAACGGCGAGAATGCGCTTTATGGTTCGCTCGCGAAAGCGGAGCACGCTCGAGTGCTTGCCATCAATGAACGGGGACTCGTGCGTGCTTCGTTTCGGGTAGGGCGCTCCTTTGCTCTATTGGATGGTACAGTACGAAGCATGGACAGAGCAGGTGCCGTTGCCGCTTGAAGCATAGACGCACATCCGACCGGTTCGTGGTGCGCCAGCGTCGGGTCCTGAGCGCGGCATGCACTGGTCGCCGCGCCTGAGTCCTCTTGGTGTGCACTGTCGACGGAGTACCGCATTCGTAAGGTTGTTGATACTTGCCGCTGGTGGCCCGTACACAAGCACCATCAAATCTGCGGCTATTCTAGCGACCATCATGTTATCGAATACGAGGCACCTCGCAGGCAATCGGTTTCTCGCTACCACGAATGCGGGTGCTCAGACACCGACCAAGCACCTGGTTTTGCGTGTGTTCGCAGACTGACAATGGATACTGTGCGCACCGACTCGTGTCTAGTGTGTCTGACGCGGACGATACGCCCTGGTAATCCGCGGTCTGCCATATCGAGCACTGCGCTGCGCCGAACATGGACCCTTGCTCAATTCTCCGCAGGGGAGCCTCTTCTTCGTCGAAACGTATACGCAGTGGCACGATAACCAGCGATTAAGGCACCGAATTCAGACTGCGTCGGAAAGGGTCCAGTAACGCGGGCATACAATTTATCGATTGGATCTCGTTTCAGAGTCTGGAATACTGACCTATCCGGGCTTTTTCTTTCACTGCTTCTTTCATGTCTCGTATCTTCGGCTTTAAAATACGCTGGTATCTCGCGTGCCTCCATCTCCGCTTACAACGCCCAAAGGGTGTCCATGGCGGCATTGAAGTCCGGATCTCGTCGCTTCCGGTTGTTGTCGACACATTTCATGGACAGGCGGAAGTTGCGCTCTACGCTCAGGTTGCCGTTTTCATCTATTTTGCACACAGCGTCAGTGCGCCTTTCGCCGCGGTGCGAGCTGGATGGAATAAGGTGTTTCTATAAGCCCAACACACCTCATTCCTCAAGGGCTATCTTGTGGTGCGTGAAGGCCTGCCTCATCGCTCGGTGCATGCGCTCGGCGGGTACCGCATGCACCGCTGGATGCACTTGTCGTGTTGTGTACGCGTTGCGGTACCTTAGAATCATTGGCGTCTTGTAGGCGATCGACTCGACGATTACGCTGTACGCTGGAAGTGGAAGCGCACGCTTTCCCATTCGCTCGGAGTCTTGTGGAACGCGATGCTATTCATGATGAACTTTTGCACTGCATGGGAATTCAAGGCTGCGAAACAAGTCGAGATCTCTTGATCCCTGTACGCTCGCTTCGTGAAAAGCAGTAACGCGCTCCCCAGTGGGCGCGATCGCTGGCTTGACTCGAGTCCAAGAATCTCTCCTACGCAAACAGAGGAGAAAGAATCTGCTGAGCGCATTGCCCGGGAGAGCTATCATGCTGCTGGTGAGGAGCTCCATTTCGTCGGTAGCCTTAAAGAAAGACGATTTGGCTATCGAACGGAATCCATTATTTGAGGTGGCGAGTTCACTCGCCTTTTCGTCATGCGCTCGTGAACTCGTCTTCAACGAAGGACGTAAAAAATTTCTCCCCTCGTGTCAATCCTGCTGCGCAAATCGCTCCGGAAATACGACGCCCATCGAACAGAGAGATCGATTGCTTCAAGAACGCGTGATTTAAGCATGCCACTCGCAAGTAAAGGAAAAGAACGGAAACTTATACGTACGAATTTGATCACGATATCCGATATTTTACGAAGCATTTTTCGAATACGTCGCGAATCATCTTCAGTCCGATGCGGTATCGAGCTCAAGCGCCAACGCGTCGAACGAGCAACACCGAAAACCCTTCGGAGCGTCTTCAAGCTATGTATGAATCCCCAAGCCAGTACTGATGCACTTCAAACATGTAAGCGGTACATCTAAAAAAGGTTCGGAAAAAAAGAGCGCAATTCAAGAACAGTACCTACAGGTTTTGATGCCACACGCTCACCTTCCAAATCTATCCACCACACAGCGCAGATCGACGACGACGTGCCCACCACATTTGGAAGCGGCCCTGCAGCGACTGGTGCCGGGGCGTCGAATGCACGCGACGCGCCGCCACCAGCGCAGCTCCGTTCACCAGCTGACGGGATTGCGGCGCGGCGAGCGGCCGTCGCCAGGCGATCGCAGGCCTGCACGCCCCGTCCAATTGGCGACTGCCGCGCAGCAGGCGCGCGCCATCGAGGATCGCAGGTCTGCGTGTCGACGCGCTCGCAACGCAAATACCAATTTGGTAGCGCGAGATGCATGCGTGTGCGCGCACAGCGCCGACGATGCCCAAATTTGGATGTGGCCCGCGGGTGGCCCTGCGCGCGTCGGCTCGAAGTGCCGATTCTGCCATCGCTCGATCGGTGCGCCATGGCATCGCAGCGGATTTTCATCTTCGACATAATGTCAATTGCAATTGGTGGTTTCACGAAAACAGCGATTGTGGGCAGTTACCCTTGATAGCGGAATAGGTCCACTAGCCATGTACAAACGTATTAGCACGCTCTTTGCTCTATGCCTTGTCTGCCTTGCAGCGGTGGCGTCTTCGGTGCGAGCTCAGGCGAAGTTCGACCTGGAGCCTTCCCTGAAGATTCTCCAAGGTAGTCTGATGATCAAGACGGAGTCATTCACGCCACATGACTGTGCGTTTGAAATGGGCTGCGTTCTTGGAACTGGCCCGAGAAAGCTGCTGAAGCTTGCAGGTGCGATCGGTAACAACGGCCCCGATGATTTTGTGGTCGGCAACCCGGCGGATCATCCCAATATCTACACCTGGGATACGTGCACTGGTCAGTTCATTACGCGCAAACCCATGCTGAACTATTCCATCTGGGATTCGGCAGGGAACCTTGTGCGGAGTGGCAAGAAGGAGAGCTTCTGCATGGAGGATCTGGCTCGTTTCCCTGAGTACACTGGAAACCCAGCGCTCGTGCCTGCGGAGCCTGTCCATACCTGCACATTCCAGGGTATCAGCGTCGGCTGGTGCGATATCTACGATGACTCGCTGCCGTGCCAGTGGATTGACATCACGGGCGTTCCTTCAGGTCACTACACGCTGCGTCTTGAATGCAACGCGTATCACATTTTCAAGGAAACGACCTATGCGAACAACGTCGTCGAGACACCAGTGACGATCACCTAAGCACGCACGTCGAGGAGCAGCACTCCAGTGTGTTCATTGGCTCGTATATGGAAAGACCGGAATATGTCGATAGCGTTCGGATTCGACAGCAAGCAGCATGTATTGCGTCGAGTGTAGTAAACAGCATGTAATGTTCACAACCTCACTTGTTCCCTTACTGAGATCGGCTGAAAGCGTTTCCGAAGCGCAAGGTCATTCTGTGGTGAGCGATACGGAGCCGTGTAGACTGGCATTCCAGCTGGTGTCGTGGGAGGCTCTCCTGCGGATACTTTTTACACAACCAGCGGTGCGGGGCCCTGGGTCGATAGCGACCCTCCAAGGAAACATCACGGGGTGACTAGCGGAAGCCTCTATCCCCTGGTGAACAGTATTTTGGAGGTACCGGCAGATGCCCGCGTCTGTCGAGGAGCTGCGGTCTCTTCCCTGGCTATCGGCAGCTTGCACAACTCGAGTGATTCTGACTAGATGCATGAATCCTAGATCACAAAAAGGTGCACCAACAGCGTTTAGCGCGATAATTCGGTACACGACCACTGTATGTAAAGCACGACGCACGACCTGCTTTTACGAGGCGATAGGGTACTTGCATCCTCGCAACGCTGCGCTGTGGCGTGCCACTGCATACGGATGAAGCGCGCAGCGCTTGGGTCCACAACGTGACCAGAGGTCATGCGCACACAAACAGCGCTCGAGTGCAACGAGCGGTTTTCCGCGGATGCTGCTGCTGCTGCAAGGCGTTCGGCTCTCTCGCGCAGCAGCAGCAGCAGCAGCAGCAGCACCTACGACTTCAATGAGCTCCAGTGCGAGTATCGGGTAGCACGGTGCAGACAGCTCGCTACCTGCGCGATCTCGCGCCTGGGCGTATAGCGTTGACCATCGTCGGTGTCGTGCGCTAGCGCTCGTCGTGGCGGCAAAGTAAACGACTCGAAAGAAATCGCTGCAGCATGCTGCACTGAGTGCATCGTGCGTAGGCGCCGCATGTCGAATGAGGAGGTCGATATCGCCGAGTCACGATAGCGACCAGCGAGACGCTCGATATTGCAGCTGAATCTCGCGCTCACAGGAGACCGCCTCATGCACGGCCATGTTCTGCAGATGAACGGAAAGGTTTCGGGTGCTACACCAGCATTTCGTTCTCGAACTGCCGGTTGCGAGACATGAAACACGGAATGCCGGGAACGCGCAGGATGCCCGGGTGCGAACCTCGCCCTGACCGCGCCTTGACATCGGAAAAGGCTCGTATTCCGTCAAGGCGCAATACGTGGCTGCAAGGAAACCAAAACAGAAGCGCGCCAGCGGGAAAGCTGCACGATCTCACCGAGGCCTGCATACGGTGCGAAGCATCGCTGGCACGTCAGCCGGACCCTGAACTCGATGCACCTTTGTTGCACCGCTGCGAGAACGGAAGCAGGTTGATAGCAGAACGGTCATACAGGGAGCGAATAGATCCCGTCGACCGCGCTGCTGCCTAGGAGCGCCCTAAACACCACTCGATGCCGTGCGTACACTCGCGTTGGCGACTGCTAGATAACCGCGTGCGCTACGTCGATCCTTCTGGAAACACATACGATTGCGTTTGATGATTCGTATTCATGGAAGCGGATAGAGTCGCAGAGCGCTTCCGAGAAGCTCTCGCATGCCCTTGGAAGTGGTGAATGCTGCTGCATGCGCGGGCTCAGAGAATCAATACCCACAGCACAATAAAGAGACTTAAAACGCCGAACAGTTTGAGGATAAGACCGCGATTCGAGCGCAGGCTCTCAAAATAACGCAGCAGTTGACCATGCGCACCTTCTACGTGTGCCAGGGAGTCCTCAATGTTCACGTCGATGCGCTGAACAAGCTCGCCTTGCTCGGCTACCATTCGCGACAGCTGGTGGAAGATCTGGCCCAGCTCTACAATCGTTGCCTCCACGCGTTGAACTGCATCTGTTCGTTGCTGGTAGTATCGTAGAGATGCTGCTGGTGGCGCATGCACCAGCTGTTGCTCCTGAGGCTGGTACCATAGCTGCTGCTGCTGCTGCTGCTGCTGCTGCTGCTGGGATGCGCCGAGGGAGCCACTACCCAAATCTAGAAAGCTGGAGCCGCGCTCTAGCTCGTTCGGCTTCAGATCGAAGATCGAGTGTGACACACTGGGAAGCTTCTGTGTTGCTGCCTTGTGTTCCGGGCGAACACGTAAGGTCGCTGACCGCTCCTGCAGCACTGACTGAAACGTTTGCGTCGCATTCAAAAGCCGCGCTCGCAACGAATCCACAATAATTCGAGTATGCTGTTGAGCTAGGGCGTTGCTGCCTGTAGTAGTAGTAGTAGCATCTGTCCGCTTGTCGCCTGTGCGTCGTTCGCCGTTGCTCCCCGGGTCCGCAGTTCTGCGAGCCAACTGTTGCAGTTCGTCGAGCTGATGATTAATATATCCGATATCGCTTTTGATTTGGCTGGTTAATCGGTCGATCTCCTCGCTATGGTCATCGAACAGAGAGCGCTGCCGCGCCAGTCGAGTCAGTTGAGCGAGTTTTGCGGACGTTTCGTGAATCCTTCCGCCAATCTGCGCTGCACAGACGGCAAAGTTGCTACGTTGCCAGCCGGGTGAGTGTTTTACGGCCAGCTCTGCAGTTCGTTCGGGAGTGAACGAGGTCTGCGGGGCCGCCGCCCCAGCGTCCCCCGGACGTGCTGCAGCGGTGGCTCCACTGGTACCCGCTGCCGAGTCTCTCTCGAACAGTCGCGCGACAGAGCGCAACTCCTCTGTCCTGTCCTGAAGCGCTAGGAAACCCATGGGAGAGCTCTGCACACGATGAACCGCAGTTACCGGGGCGATGAAGAAACGCTCGCAACGCTCACGGAGACCCCAGGGGTACGCTGCGGGGCCCGCTCAGTCACAGACGCTCGTGCGAGCGTTCAACGCAAGTTCTGCACAACGCAAGTCAGTAGGGTACAGCGTAGCGCAGCACAGCTTACTACAGCAAGAAAGGTGGCGTATTGCACCCGAAAGACGCAGTTCAACAGCGTTCTTGGCCACGACAATGCATCTTCGAGAACAGACTCGAGCGTGGGCGCGTTCCCGTCCCAGTTCAACGGTCTATCGTGCCGTGATCGTTGCCGCAGCATACCGCTATAATATTCGAGTGCAAGTTTAGCGAATGACCGGACTTTTATAAGGTGCAGGCACGGAAATAGTGGTTGACAAAACGAATATCTGCTTACGATCTGACTACGCGTCCGATGCTTCTTGGAAACAGCGGGATACTTGAAGGCAGTGGCACAGGCTGCTGCTGCTGCTGCTGCTGCTGCGCGTTCTATGAACAAGTCTGTGATCCTATGCCAAGCAAGGAGGCCTATGGTGACTTGTTCCAGACCTCAACGGAGGCTGTTTCGAACTAGCGCTGTGTTTCTAGTATGCTGCTTGAGCCTCGGACAGGCGTTCACCGGTCTTATGGGATGGTGAGCTGTCCCAGACCTCAACGGAGGCTGTTTCGAACTAGCGCTGTGTTTCTAGTATGCCGCGTGAGCCTCGGACAGGCGTTCACCGGTCTCATGGGGTGGTGTTTCCCGCGAGCAGCCTCTTCGGTTGCCGCAACGCACCATACAGTGTCAAGTTTCTGCCTGCCACCTCCTGCGAGGTTGCAACCCCCACGCGATTGCAGCAGCTCCTTGGAAAAGGAGTGCACCTGCCCGCTGGCAGCCAGACCAGTAGCCTCAGAGAAGTGTGAACGTCAGACCGGCCGCTCGTCAACATCCCGCTCCTCGTGTTGTGTACATAGGATCCGTCAGCCGAACGGAACTCCTCACGTCCTGTGAATGCTGTCGCTTCCTTCACCCGTGTCAGATGGAACAGGGACATGGAAGTGGTCTTTCTGTCGACGCCTTGCGATTTTTCCGGAAATTTTTTCATTTAATGCAAATCCTCGACATTCCAAGTCCAGCAGTAGGGGCTTGCGAAATCACACGTAGGTTTTGGAAGCTCGATCGTGTTTTCTCAGTGGTCCGGTAAGTGACCGCGATCAAAATGATTTGCGACGCTTTCGAACAAGGATTCGTAAAATAACCAGTATCATGGTGCAATGCGTGCCTAAGAGCTGCCGCGCTTCTTATTTCCTTACGTGCAGTATCCTCAAATCCCGCATTCTTCTCGTTTCCGATACTTCCGTTTCAGGGAGATTCGTGAGCGCTGCAATTAGCATCGCTGGATTGCCGACGAGGAGACACACTCGACACCGTCACTTGTCGGCTCGTACACGAGCTCATGCCGAAAGATCACTGAGCTTGAGACGCTAGATAATCGATTTCGTTCCAGAGACAAATCTTCATCCCTCTGTTGCACGATAGTTGCGTTGACGGACCGAAAACTCTCAACTTGTTCTAAAGCATCGATTCTTCTTTCGGTACTAGTTCCATCATGGACAGCATCGCGCTCCACGAATCCTCTGTTCAATGAAACAGTATGCGCTTCCGCATACAGCGGACGGAGTATTCCCCGACGTGATCGTAGGGTACGGAACTCGGCACGGAAACCGGCGAGGCGTACCAGGGAAGCTCGCTGTTCTCGTCAAGTGCAGGCATCGAACGATGAGGCATGCGTTCACGATCCACAGTGTGGTTATCGGCAAAGGAGACGTGGTTGATGTTCGGGAACATCTGACCACAGGCAAATGGCATTGCGACGAAGGGTGCGCAGAGGCTGTATCCAAAGAAGACGAAAATTGCAAACGAGGTGTAGATCGCAACTTTCGTCTGTGTACCAAACGCGTCTACAACAACCGCAAGCTGCGGAATCAGAACTTGAACGCTGCTCTCAACGTTCTTTGACTGCTGACAATGGAGCTGGACGCACACGAGGGACTGGTGTGTTTACATCCGCAGATGAAAGAGGGGGCAACGGAAGCAGTCATCGACAGAACCCGTATATGCAGGTGTTGATGACTGTGTGAAGAGCACCATACTTGAACGTGTATGCCTGTGTTCGTGAACGTGTTCCATTTTATGGTTACATGGGTCTCGGGTTCGCAACCCGGCATGAAGCCGCGGAAATCGTCGGAATGGAGATGTGAGGCTGCTGCGCAGTCGACAGCAAGGCGGCAACGTCGCAGCAAGTACGCAACGCCTCTTTTGGGTGTTGCGCGACTGGTTCGAGTGCCCGACCCGTTGCCATGGACAGTAACCAGAACAGGAGTTCTTCTGGGCTGGTGGAAATCATCTCGTACACCGAAGAGTTCCACCGAGAGGATTTACTCCGGTTTTTGCACGAGCATCGCCTGCATGAGCGCGGTCTCCAGTACCACACGGTTGCAGTGCTGGGGTGTCAGTCTTCGGGCAAGTCAACGCTTCTGAACTGTCTCTTTGGGACTAACTTTCCGACCATGGACGCCAGTATCGGACGGTATCAGGTCACGAGAGGCATTTGGCTGGGGGTTGATGCACGCAGCGGCGAGATCCTGGTCCTCGACCTTGAAGGCACGGACTCGCGGGAACGGGGCGAGGGCGCTGCATCGTTTGAGCGGAAAGCGGCGCTCTTTGCGCTTGCGCTTGCGCAAGTCCTCATCATCAATGTTTGGGCGCAGGATATTGGTCGGTATAATGCAGCGAACCTAGCGCTGTTGCGTACGGTCTTCGAACAGGACGTGGCGCTTTTTCATCGCGAAGCGCACCGAACGCGGCTGCTCTTTGTGCTCCGCGACCACGTGAACACACCGCTCGCCCTATTAGAGAGGACGCTTCTCGAAGATCTCGAGCGCATCTGGGATAGCATCAACAAACCGTCATCGGTTGAGGGCGCGTCGTTATCGACTTTTTTCGACGTGGAGTGCACGAGCCTGCCACACAAGGAACTCGCTTCCGGAGCTTTCGAGCAGGCTGCAGCCGACCTCCGAGACCGGTTCTATAAGGGAGCCTCTGGTATCTTCCACGAAAGTTATCATCGGGGAATCGCGGCTGACGGGTTCGCTGTCTTCTGTCAACAGATCTGGCAAGTCGTCCGCGAAAACCGCGAGCTCGATATCCCGACCGAAAAGGAGGCTCTAGCTAGGATTCGCTGCGAGGAGATCGCCCAAGAGGCGGCAAGTACATTCGATGCGGATGCTGCGGACTTGTCAGCAGCATACGAGCGAGTGATGATGCACTATCAGGAGCGCTCCGCGCGCTACGTGCCCGTAGTTGCTGCAGCAAAACGAAAGCAGCTGCACGATGTGCTCTCGTTGCGCGCTCGCGAAGCCTATCGCCGTCGTCTGCAGCGCCACCTGGAAACACTGGCTGAGCGGTTCGATCATTTCGTGAACGATCAGCTGGCAGTAAAAACTGCCGCGCCTGAGCGCAGCGCGTGGAAAGGATTCATGGATCGCCTCCAGAGGCAACGGAGCGAGCTAGAGACTGCCTGGAAGGATGTCGCTGTGATTCCCCAATGTTTCGTTGAGGACGAATGCTGGAGCGAGCTGCTTGCCGAGCTCAGCCAAATCTACAGAGATCGCCTGGACGCAATCAGCGAGGCAGCTGAGCACCGTTTGGCAACGTTGTTGCTCGAGGAGGCAGCCGTTTTATTCTCGCATCGCCTCCAGGAGCCGCTATGGGAGGTACTCGATCGGGCCTCCGCCGAGCAAGAACCAGAAGTTTTCTGGAACCGAGTGGAACAAGAGGTTGTTGAGCGTGTTCGAGACGAGTCAGCGCAGCATCTGCACAGAGCGCTGATCTCGACTGGGATCACAGCGCCTGAGCAGGAGCATCATCAGCAGCCGGGCGGACAGACACAGTCTGCATGCGGGGACGATGCGCTGGCCTCGAACCTGCTGAAGCTGCACCGAGCGCAGACCATGGAATGTGTTTGGAGGTTCCTGCGAAACCAGGCGCACTCACCTTCGGCGTTACAGCTTCACCTGATGAAAAGATTCGAGGACGCGTTTCGATTCGAGTCCAGTGCGCACCGCATTCCGCGAGTCTGGCAAGCGAGTGATGATCTGCGCAAGATTTGGCTGGATGCGCTCCAACACGCTATGTTTCTCGTTGTGTTACTGCAGCACGTCCATCTCAATGGCAACGAGTCCTGCCTACTGGGCGAAGCCGAAGTCAAGCTGCTTCGTCAGGGCCTCGAGGAACGCGCTGCGATGGCCTACTCAGAGGCGGTTCGAGCACAACAGGCCGCTCGCGTGCACCGTCAGGTTCCCGCATGGATGCTGGTGCTTCTGGTGCTGCTCGGCTGGAATGAATTCGTAGCGGTCCTACAACGACCGTTTTTACTGCTGTCAGTGCTCATCGTGCTGGGCGTTGTCGTGACACTGGGACGACTCGGGTTGTTGGTGCCAGCGCGACGACTGGCCCGAGTCGCGACCGGACGTCTGCTTGCAGCAACGATACATTCATTGCGAGAAATGGGTGCACCCGGGGACTGGGGTGTCCTACAGGTGCCACCTGCTTCCCATGCTTCAGCAGCATCGCCAAACCGCGCACCCAAACATCATCCTGAATGAGAACTACAAGTCACCATGAATGCACGGTGCTCGGAATCTGTTCTCAATGGTGTAACGCTTTGGAAGGGAGATTGCCGGCACGATTGGACAGCGCACGGCGCTTTCGCGCCCAGTCGAATGATCAGTGCCAGCGCGGACGCGCACGCGGAGAACTCCAGAGACGTTGCGGGGTGCCAACGAGGCAAGCGTTCATGGAGCGGGCGCTGTGCATGTAGAGCAGTTCGAATGCGAGCGTTGGCATGTCATCCAGGATTTGCACTAGTTTGTACGATTCCCGAAACAGAAACGCGTCGACTGGATTCTCTGAGCGGAAACCTGTGGGCACTCAATCAACCGTCCGGCCGGTGCATTCTCGGGAGCGGCTCGATCAAATACCGCCTCGCTGGAGATTCGTTACGACCATGGTAAGTGGTCGCCTGCACGCAGGCCTCACAAGATGCACAAGATAAATCCTTGTCTGCAATCTGAACTGCTGTCGATTCAAGTCAACAGACAGCGGTGTGGAACGTGCTAGATCTTTTGCGGACACGTGTTCTGCAGCAGAAAGAGCGTGCTACCCCAGTGCATGGAATTGCTCACCGCCTTATCGTGATGTTTGTTGCATGCATGCATGCGTGCATGCATGCATACTCGTGTCATGCATGTATGTATGCATGCATGTATGTATGCGCTGTCCCGGCCTGATGCGTGCATCACGAGTTGCGCGGAGTGCCTTGACAGGCTTTCAACTCAATTTTGTTGCACAGGGCCGATGCAGTGCGGAGCAGGCGATCGACATCACGATGCCATGTACCGTGTAGATCGTAGACGAGTTGAATGCAGGGTATGTGTTTGGTACGGAGCAGAGCAAGGAGGAGTGCGTTCGTCTTTCAGGTCAGTCATTTCACAGGATTCAGATGGTTGCGGAGCACTGAAAGATAGAGGTCCATGCGCTCTGTGCCTAAAATCGATATCCCCAATGCGCGTCTACTGCCAATGGTAGAAAGCGACCCAATGATCACCTCACGGGAAGCAAAAGCGACGATGGTAGACGCCACGGGCGTCTCTGGTTCTCAACAGGATGCGCATGCGGTCCTGGAAACGCTGGGATACACCCGCAAGAAACGAGTCCAGGTTCACGCACCGCTGTTTTCCACCGATATTGCCCCAAGAGCGTTCCTGGCACGTCGCGATCGGTATGAAGCACCGGGATGTCGGTTTGTTTTTCCAGTCGGTGAGACTTGCTTCGGACGAAACGATCCGAACATAAAAGCGTCTTCGCGGAGCGGCGCGCCCGTTATATGTATGATCGAACTCGAAGAGAACGACGACGTCATCGTCTTGTCTAGATGCAGTGGACTCGCGTTTGGCGGCCTCAGATTCGCAAGCAGAGAAGGCTCATACAAGAGCATGAACCACTTTGTCGAATCATTGAAGACTTTTCTTCTGACGCCTGGCGACGTCGTTCTATTCGACAACGTGTTCGTTTACCGTTCCCGTTGTGATCGAGCATTTGCCGATTCTATCGCGGTAGCTCTGCTCTTCATTCCTCCGTACGCTGCGTCGTTCAGCCTCATCGATGCAGTGTCTTGTACCGTGAAACGTAATCATCGCTTCGCTGAGCGAATCGCTGACGCGTTTAGAACACGTTGACATCCGAGCGCATGTCGTGTTTCTCGTGCGAGTCGCTCCTGCTCTGGGGAGTTCCTTACCTAGGGGCATACAGAAATGTGTTCATTCCAAAAAATCTACGGGATGAGCTTGGGTGCACACTTGACAAGGTCGAAATGGAGACAGGCCAGCGGAGCGCTTTGGCGATAGAGACGAATAGAGAGCGGAGAGAGCGCCAAATAGTGCAGAGAGCGCGAGTTCGAGGACTCCTTGCATTGACGAGTTCAACCAGAGGCAATAAATGCATCGAGTTCGTGAACCGAGACTTGAACGCCGCCATCCATACCAGAAGATGTGCAGCGTTGAAGAAGGGACCTAGGCACGTGACGCGAGCCAGTTTCACGTGGCAGCATCTCAGGGTCGAAATGCACCACGAGGAGTTGAATGCGGGAGCAGGGAACCAGCTGAAAAAAAAACACTGGAAGATGTCTGCGGGTGGGTACGTATATTTACCCTCCATCGTTGTAAAACGTTTCTTGTTTCATTGAACACTCCATAGCGACGCGCAGCTTCACATGCTATGCACGTGTTCATGCTTCGAGTAAACTGGGACACCTTGCATGCGTCCTAGCGCCCTGACGCGGATTACCCTGTTTCACTCATTGCTCTCGGATTCAAGAGATGCATGGCAAAGGTGGATCAAGCAATTTGTCCTCAAGCGACCATTGAAAACGTGTCCGCGAACAGCGTTCCAGCCGCCAGAGGTCGGTGAACTTTCACAAAAACCGCGTGAGCACCGAATCTTCTCGGTAAAGACTGTGAAGCTGGTGCTCGCACAGGATAACGGTTCCAGAGCCATGCCGCTCGCGAGCGCAGCACCTCGCTGAACGAAACTACATGCCTCCTGAGCTCTGGTTCCAGAGACTGGTGTGTTGACCCGCTTCCTCCAAAGGCTCAGAGAAACTGATCAAACATCCACACACACACACACACACCGGACCAGAGAGCCGCGGTCAAGTTGCGTTACCTACGGTAGCTCACGCGACACGTCCGCCGCTCCTCGTTCGCGTACGGCCCTTGTCGTGGCCTCCACAACGTACGGAGGCGGCGGGTAGAGCTTGCTGATCGTGGTCTGTCTTCGCACCATTTCTAGGTCTTTTTGGGCCTTCTCGAGAAGCTGATCGATTCGTTGGGGGTCCTGCAGGTTGCGGTTCTCTCGAAAGCCGGCTTGAACGCGGCGCTTGGCGTACGCACGAACGTTGGTGTCTGCGAAACCTTCACACGCACGTAGAAGCGCTCGGTAGAGCTGCAAAACTTGGAAGCGTGTCTCCGGCATAGTAACGCAGTTGCAGAAATTGAGAAACCCCTTTCCAAACGACGGAACACGCGCCTGATAAGAAACGTCGTCGTTTCGCCTGGTGCAAGCGCAGAACCCTCAAACGCTGAACGCGCTCCCACGCGACCAGCTCCGCAAGAGTAGTGGACGCTGGCCGCAGCTGGATCACTCCTCGACGTAACGAAACAAGTAGGCAACTCGAACGGCTCACTCACAAGGAGGTACCTCCCTGAGGAACTTGTGCGGGCATCTTGAAAGTACCAATGAAGGGAAAAGTAGCCTTGGCTATATCGCTCGGGTTTGCCGCCGGCATCATCCTTTTCGTGCACGAGCGCCAACGCAGTCAGACAGCGCGGATGCGTGCGGGCATTATCCGTGAACTTCGTCTGGAGGCAGAGCAGCAGCAGCAGCAGCAGCGGCAGCAGCAGCAGCAAGGGCACTCTGCCGTTGACTCAAATCCGAAGCACTAGTCGAAACCCTGACGATAGCGGACTTGCATGCTCTGTTCTGAGGTATTCGTGATGGAATCGATGAGGAACCGTCATGCATACCTGCTTCATGAGGTTTCTACGCCCTCAGAGCATGGTGATGATGACGACACCTAGACCGTGTCTGGCTATTCAGTGGCGCTGGTAGCGTCCAGACTGAACTAAATAAATACGTCCAAAGTTGACAAGATCAATGCATTTATTTGCATCGGATGCAATCGTTGCGAACAAACCACCGATGGTGGGCATTCCATGACGCTGTCGTACGCGCTGTGCACACGCACAGCAGCAGGTTATTCGCGCGGAGGTCCTTAACCTCGCCTAGAATCCGTGGTGCTTCCGCTGAGCCCTCGTGGACGAAGAACGCGCCGATGCAGGTTCCGGATTCTAGTAGAAGAATCCCTCCCGTCAGAGCGCTCTTCGCACAGGCGCGTGTAGTCATCGCCGACCGCTCGCTACTGCGCGATGTCTCTCCATGGGTAGCACCCTTGCCCACGATACCGACACGCGCCCAACTCGAGGTTCGCGCACCAGGCCGCGATCATTGCGCTAGGCCGGGGCACACATCGCGCGCAAGCGCGATGCTATCTGGGATCATTTCGCACCGGAGGCCCGGACACGGCACGCATTGATACAGAGGACACGAATCTGTCACGGACGCGTTGCACTGCAAGGACACGTGTCGGACGCAGCGTGCGCCACGTGACAATCGATACACCGAGTGGCCGCAACGCGCGCGCCGCACGTTTGGGGACGCAAGTTCCGCAGTTCCGCCGCGCTGTCCGCCAAAGCTTGGCCGCCATCGATCGCGCTCCAGTACGCAGCGGCGTGCGTTTCGAGTCTCTGCCGTTTTGCACGGCGCGTGAGAGCGTTTGGTGCTTCGGGCTGCGTACGAACGGTGTATGACTCAAGTTTGAGGCCAATGTTCAGCGTTCTCTCTAGGAACACGATGCACCTACCTGTTTTTGAAAATGCCCCAGGTGCTGGCCGGGCTCGTTTTCTGCGCAAGCGCCTGTACAAAGTGCGAAACGTTATTTGCACCCGTCGGTGGCCGCTATGGCTTTGCTCGTTCCTGCTGATAGGTTTGGTATTTGTGCTGGCTCCTCGTGTCATTCGCTCGGGAGCGAGCCTATGGGAAGCCCCAAACCTGCTGCACACGACTGTTGGTTGCCCGTTTATGTTTCTCGAATCGAACTTGACGCTGACGCTGAATCAGAGTCTAAAGGCGCCAAACGTTTCCAAGACCATGTTCCTGGCCGCGATCGAGGTGCGTGAGCAGGATCAAGGATATATTGCCGGTATTTTTCGTGTTCGCCATCCGTTTGCGCCGCACCGTACTTACAATCCGAGCAAGGACGATTGGGACATATCCATGGTGGCCAACTCGACGCTTGCAGCTGTGAATTTGACTGCTAATCGCCTGGACCAGATCCAGGGCGGCTCTGCGCGTCAGCTCAGGCTCGGTTCGGAGCAAATGCATGCTGTTTATTCATACGGGCCAGAGGATCCACGGATTATTCGCTGCGGCATGCGGACCTTGGCGCTTTTCCATCAGCCGGACATAAGGATGTTCGCACCAATGCACCAACGCTTCCAGTATATCTTGGATATTGAGCGCAATGAACTCTACTGGATCGATGAGCCGCGAGCGCTCACGCATGCTGGGCGGGACTCACCTCTGGTTGACAAGAATTACGTTCCACTCTGCGTGAATGGGGACGATTTGTACATCGTCACGAGCTTTGAACCGCTGCGTGTGCTCGGGCCTTGCACATTGAGGAAAGATCAGGTCTTTGCGCAAGGAGTACACGCTACTGCACACAGGGCACACTGTCCCGAGGCATTCAACGCTTTCAATTCGAGCAACACCTTCTTCAGAGATTCTCAAATATTTCGCGGCTCGACGCAGTTCGAAGAGATCATCCCGGGTCGTGCGTACGTGTCACTCGTCCACGCGCGTCGCTGTGGTATCTACGATCGATGCAGCTACCAGGCTGCAATTGCCGTGCTCGTTCATCTGAGCTCCAGAGAATGGAAAGCAGTTTATTATCCGTCGCTGCTGAAGCTCTATGTTCCAGGCGGGCGTGAGAAAGAGCGACCTCGCTCGGGACGCCGACGCGAACATCGCTGCTTATTAGAACAGAGTCGACATGCACATCAACCTTATCGGCTCCATGTGAACCTAGTAGAGAATCCCGCGTCCATTATTCGATTTGAGAAAGATGAAAGCGCGCTTGTCAGCCTGAATGTGAATGATGAGGAAACGCTAATCGTGAGGGTACCCGAGCTGTATCGATACGCAAGCTCGCTCGCCAGATGCATCCTAGAGGAACGCGCCGAACCACTGCTTCCACGCATCAGCACGCTGTGGAAATGCAGCAATGGCGCCGTCTATGCTACCCAGGAAAACGCTGTGAATTCTTGGCACAAAATAGATCCGAGCACGGTCGCTCGATTTCAAGGCTAGACCTGGCATCGACCGTAGTGATGCACACGCATCGAAAATCATCTTTGAGATGCTTCTGGAAGCTTTCACGCTTCCAGGGCGAAAGATTCCAGTCTGAGCACGTAGCGGTCACTCGGGAATTTCCCCGCACGCATCATGCATGCGATATGTTGCACGCATGCAGCCGAATCGGTGACGTGTCCTGGCGGACTGGTAATGATAACGTGCGCGCTTCTGAGGCGAGTTTCGTAGAACACAAGCTTGGCGATTCTTCGACGAACATTTCCAACATGTACGGATTCGCTGACACTGGCTGCTTGGCGAGCTGCAGCGTAGCGTTCTGCACGCTTTCTCGTGTCCTGCCAGTGCATCGGTGGACGGCGGAACCGCACTGCAGCGCTCCCAGAGTGAGATACGCACTTGCCCCAGCTTCGATACCCTGATTGGGTGTATCGCTTGTTTGAGCGTGACAATGCTCGCGATTGAGCCTGATACGGCGGTTCTCCTTCTAGTCGCACACTTCAGGCTTTCGATCTGCACGCATGATCGGTAGAGCGGTGAAATGCTCCGGATATAAGTACCACGAACAGCAGTGCCATTAGCGCTCCAGCATTCTCTCTTACCGCATCAGAGCAGTGCTCCGGTGCCTGCAACCATTCGCTTTACATCACGAATAGAGGGATACGCGGACATCCATGCATCTCGTTTCGACGAGCGCTTTCCTCCGAGGCACGCTTCAGAGTAATCCAAACGTCGTCGATTCGTTCGCTGGTCGAATATGGCTTGGTTGACGCGCACCCGCCCCGAGCTGACACGAACGACTTTTGACCCCGTCCCAGCGAGCGCATTGCCGTTTAGAGACTGTCGCAAGTTGACTAGGGCGAAGCGGTGTATCGGCCGCGTCACCGGCCACCACGGCAACGGCTGGCTTGGCGATAGCCGCTCGGCACCTGCTCCCGAGACTTCACTGGAGATCAACTCGCAGCGGGAGCTGGATCATATGGAAACGATCCGTACTCTGCATTCCAGCGCTCATAGGCACGAACTTCATCATCGCTGACGCTCCGCCGAACAACCGCTGCAGCCCGTTTAAAGTCGTCTTCGTGGATGGCTCGAACCTGCTCGACTGAGACGTTGGCGATATCAGCGCCGAGATCACGGACAGGACCAAGGGCTGCTTCTGCGCAGGCTGCATACACATCGCTTCCAGAGTAACCGTCCAGAAGGTCCACGATGCGCTCGAGTTCGGCTTCACCGAGCGCATGTTTCTGGTCGCGGAGTAGGCTCTGCAGCATGCCGCGTCGCGCTTGGCGATCCGGCAGCGGTATATAGAGTCGACGAGCCATGCGCCGACGCCATGCCTGGTCCAGCTCCTGAGGCCGATTGCTCGCTCCGATAACCAGGACTCGATCATCGCGGTTGGTCGCTGCCCCGTCCATTTGCACCAGAAACTCCGTCTTGATACGACGTGAACTTTCCGCATCATTCTCGGAACGAGCGCTCAACATAGAATCCATCTCATCGATAAAAATGACGGAGGGTTGTAGAGCTCGCGCGACACCGAACAGCGCTCGCACCAGTTTTTCGCTTTCGCCTACCCATTTCGACATGAGCGATGAGGCTGAAATGTTGAAGAAGCGAGCCCCAGAGAGCGAAGCAATCGCTCGACCGATCATCGTCTTGCCGGTGCCAGGTGGCCCGAAGAGCAAGACGCCCCGTGGCGGACCCCGTATTCCTCGAAACAAGTCAGGGCGAACCATCGGCCAAACGACTGCTTCCATTACACAGCGTTTGGCATACTCTAGTCCAGCGATATCGTCCCAGTTGACGCCAGGCGACTGGTCGAGGATCTCTTGCATCACCGTCTCGACGAGGGCAGGCTCGACGTTCGGTACACTGGGCAGATTGGGGTCAGGTCGCTGGCCATCGGCAGCCGGTCCTTGTGATGACGGCTCTCGCGAACGCTTCGCACTCGGCGTCGGCTGGGCTGCCTCCCCCAGCCTTCGCGGTACGCTAAACCGACTGGGCGCCTTTTGGGCTGGCTGCTGCTCATCGAGCGCATTCCCGCTCGCGCTGCGGAACGCTGTTTTCTCGCTCGAGACTCGCTCAGGCGCAGTGCCCTTGGAGGCGACAGGTGCGTCTGTCGGGGTGCCAGCGTTGTCGCGGTGCCAGGTTCGCGCACGCGTTTGGAGCGCTGCTGCAAACCCGTGTCGCAGTCTGGCGCCGGTGATCACCCCAGACTCTCCAGCACATCCATCGGTCCGGTCTTGCGTTGCCTCAACCGCGTTTGAAGGCAGCGAGAGCGCTTGCCATACACTGGCGTCGGACAGGAAAGCAACCAGCTCCGAGGTCGTCAGCACCTCAAGCCTCGGGCTCGATTCAGCGTCCGGCAATAGCGACCCGAGCAACGCCTCTACAAGACCAGTTGCGTGCCGAAGGACCGCTTGGCGACGTGCTCGTTCGCGTCTCGCAACTGCCCAGCAGGCGGCATCAGCGGGGAGGCGCTGAAGCGCCCAGCGCTCCAACTGCACGTGCTCTCCCTCAAGCTCCAGAAGCGCGCACTCCCAGACCTGTGGTTCGGTCGCGGAGTTGGGTACGCTCTGCGGTTGCGATCGAGGCCAGGTTTCGCGCATGCGTCCTTGGTACACGCCTCACCGGGGTGCTGCACCTGTCGCCCGCCAGGCCGCCCGGTGTCGAGCGCGACCGGGTTCGACGGTGTTTTCCGCGATCCAGTGTCTCGCAGTAGACAGTTCGAGAGAGACCAGTTCCGCACTCGGGTTTCAGGAGTGCAAGACCGCGGCACCAGCTGACGGATCAGCCAGAAACCCGCCCAGCTATGGAGCGCGTCAAGCGTTCAGCGTTGCCTGCGGGCAGCTCCGAAGCGCGCGCTTCTTTGCGCGCGTACCGGGCGTCTTTCCCTTTCGGGCCGGGGCGGCGAACGTGCAAGGAATGTTTCGTAGACGAAGCTTGTTTTTTTCTTCTGATCGACAAGATACAGGTCATGAGAGATCAACATAGACTATTGATTGCCTGCTTATGTTTCTGTATTTAGAATTTTTCCAGAGTTTTATGTAGATGTGCAGCCTCCAGGTTCAAAGTGCAGCGATGAGGGCTCACGAGTCACGCATCGTTTCGGGAGACTTGGTCAGTGTTTCGGGGCTGGGCGGCGTCGCTCGCCGCTTTTCCACTGGAATCCGTTCCGTCATTGTCATCAAGATCATTCGCACCGCCCTTAAATAAGGCTTTTTGAAAGAACAGATACCACGATCTACTTCATTCGTACAAGCTGTCACGTATCGCAATTCCGTGCATGGAGCACGCCCGAAGCACGCATGCTTCACGTCCTTCATCTGTGTGCTCCAGGGAAACTCGTGGGTATAGCAGTTCGCGCCACTGGATTGATGAAAACGAAACCTCGACGTCCGTTCTTGACGACTTCATCTCCGTCGCGAGCGCATACTGAAAGCTCACTGAGCTCGTCACGTCAAAGAATTGGTTCTTGTCGAAAGGAAAATCCTCCTCTTTCTGTGGCTATCGACGAAATGGAACGTAACAGCAGCATCGTGTCTGTCACGGAATGTATGTCCCCAGAGGCTCTCGTCTCTTCTAGATACATCAAAATGCGGCCTCAGCACGCACTTGAGCCATCGCAACGATCGCTTCCAGTAAAGGACAAATCACTGCGTTGAACGCCGGGTTCGCAGACCAGTAGAGGTGTCTCTAGCTCCTTTCGAGACTAGATTCTCCTTCCGCTACTTGTTTCATCATAAGTTGTATCGCGTTCCCCGTATCCTTCATCGATTAGAGCGGCACGCGGTGGCAGGTGCACCACACAGCGCGCACTTGTCGATGGGATCGCCCAGAAGACGCCTGTGATCACAGCGTACTGCACGGGCCGCGTAAACAGAGGAACGCTACGAGGAGCTTCCCCTGTACCCGTCATGAGCATGTAGAGCGTGCTGGAGGAAACATTCGCATGCATCAAGGCGCGACTTGGATGGGACGCTGTAACGTACACACGTGAACACCTGACTGTAGTCGACTGCAACCGCTGCGAAGGGCGCTGCCTGGCTGACTTCACACAAGATGAGCATGAATGGCAATCGAAGTGTAGATCGCAACTTTTGCAAGCGCATGCCGTGCGTGAACAGTGACTGGATGCGGCGAAATCGAGACTTTACCGCTACCAGCAGTATCCTCCGACTGCTGATGTCAGAGCTGTAGGTTCAGAGGGGACCAGCGTATTGAAACCCTGAGATACGAGAAACAAGGGAGGCAATCACAGATACAGCTACCAAACGCTGGCGTCGGTCGCAGCGGGTAGAAATCAAAACTTTAGCGTGCACACCCGCGTTCGTTGACGCGTACCATTGCCTTCTAGCATGGGTACAGGTCATATGTGCGTCGATACATTTCTTTTTTGGTACCAGATCTCGGCATTGAACCGCGTGGTACCGGGATCTGCAGGTGCTACCGGAGCATGAGGAGGAGGAAAATCCAATACACACCTGGATCGATTCAGATTCGCTTCTTCCTACGATGATGCCCAGCGCCCCATTTCTCGCAGGAACAGAAGCTGAATCTAGAGAACTTTTGAGTACCGAGTTCCACGATGGATTTTTATGTTATAGAATCTGTGAGCATGACCAAGGATTCCCCGCTCTACCATGAATGCTTGCGACGAGGACTCATGCACCACATTCTCGGTTGCTCTGCACAGAGACAGCACGTGTTGACGATACCTTGGCGAACGTCGGCTCGAAGATAGATTCGTTGCTGTTGGATATGGAGACGGGCACTCGTTCCTCGCCCGTGTGGAGCGTCTCGGACCGAAACGCACAAGTCGGCACACTGCCCAGCACTAGAGGCACCGCTGCGCCCCGCGAATCGCAGCAGCTGGACAAGTTCCAGGTAGCAGTCGCCGTGGAATGTTTGACTGGACCCGGTGCCTGCTCTAGTCAGGGCACCGTGAAGCAGCTGGGCTACTGCTGCAGCGAAACTCTGCGCGTCTTCAGACTGCGTCCGACGCTGGCGAGAACGACGCAGAGACCAGCCACGACAGCGGTAGACGCGAGAGGGTCCCGTCTCGACGTGGCGCCTTCGGAAAAAGCAGCCCCTGGACGTGATGCTTCAACCAGTGGAACGATATGAAAAGCAACGGGTTCTTGGGCAGGGTACCTACGGTGTGGTGTATCTGGCGATCGATCGCTGTACTGCGCAGCCTGTGGCACTCAAGAAAGTTCGCCTCGCGGACTACACAGCAGGTCTGTCGATGACAGCGTGGCGAGAGTTGCGCCTTCTACCAGAACTGGGTGGCCATCCGAACATCATCGCGCTCCTGGACGTATTTAGCACCAAATCTTCGGAGCTGTACCTGGTCTACGAGTACTGCGAAACCGATCTGGAGCATTTGATCACCGAGCGTAACCTCGTGTTGAGTCAGGGCGACATCAAAAGCTGCCTCCGGCAGCTGCTGGAGGGCGTCGCGGCCTGCCACGAAAACTGGGTATTGCACCGGGACCTCAAGCCGAGCAACGTACTGGTTACTACCGACGGGGTGCTGAAACTGGCTGATTTTGGACTCGCTCGCGTCTATGCTGAACCGGACCTCGGAACAGAGGGCGGGCGCCGAATGACCCATCAGGTGGTGACGCGATGGTACCGAGCACCAGAGTTGCTCTTCGGGGCGACCGCTTACGGGCCCGCGGTCGATATCTGGGCCGTTGGATGCATATTCGCGGAGCTCATGCGCCGTGTACCCTTTCTGCCTGGACAGAATGACCTTGACCAGCTGGGGAAGATCGCGGCAACCTTGGGAGCGCCCACTCCGGACCAGTGGCCCGGAGTGGATGCCTTGCCCGCGTACCTTCCGTTCAAGTCGGTCCAGCGACAGCCGCTGGCGGACTTGTTTCGCGCAGCCCCGCCCTCAGCCATTGATCTGCTGTCGCGGATGCTTGCACTGAACCCCAACGAGCGTATTTCAGCGCGAGATGCGCTGGAACATGCATTCTTCCATACGGGTGCAGCGGAGAGCGACCCGCGCGAGCTTATGGTTCGATGGCGGAAAGCACAAGCCCATCGAAGAGCGGCGAAAACGGAGCGACACTCCTAGTAGAACACATACGATCCGGACAGCGGTTCGATCTTGCTGTGAACTGCACAACTTTGTCGCTCCGAGTCGCAGCATCGGTGCGATCATGCCTACCTTTTCGTGCATGATCGACGGCATAGGCAGGACTTGTGGTCTGCCTCGTCGCTGTGGAAGCGTTCGGGTCTCCCGTTTCGATCCGACGGGCTCGCCCTGCGTACCACAACGCACTGATGATGGATACCTTGGAACGCGCGTGTCCCTAACTTGCCAGTTAGGAATCATCGGGCAAGTTCTGGATGTCAGGGCGTACCCATTGTGTTGTCGAGAGCAATGGAAGAAAGCGCAAGCGTTCATCGACGAGGACGCGATGAACGCCGCTGCTTGTCCAGATTCCCTTGATCACGGGCGCATCCATACGATGCAAGTTTGATTCTTGAACATTTCAGTGAAACCGAAATGTTTCACAACGATGGAGGGTAAATATACGTACCCACCCGCAGACATCTTCCAGTATTTTTTTGTCAGCTGGTTCCCTGCTCCCGCATTAAACTCCTCGTGGTGCATTTCGACCCTGAGATGCTGCCACGTGAAACTGGC